>Ga0302299_10001754_pt1 | contig 13068 bp, 12 predicted proteins | sample III_Fen_N3_4_FD_198795 | JGI IMG/M metagenome (GOLD analysis project Ga0302299, IMG submission 198795) | Peat permafrost microbial communities from Stordalen Mire near Abisko, Sweden - III_Fen_N3_4 | ecosystem: Environmental > Terrestrial > Soil > Wetlands > Permafrost | place: Sweden: Abisko... | reverse complement strand
CCCGGCGCATGTCCGCCTTCTTCGAGGCGGGCCGCGGCGACCGGTCCCGGGCCCGACTGGGCCACATGCTGGCGCGGCTCGCCGCCCGGTCCGGCATCAGCACGCGCTGGCGGGCGGTGCCCGGGCCCCACAACTTCGTGGTGTGGGGCGAGTCGTTCCACTCGGCGCTCGACTTCTTCTGGCCGCGGTTCGTGTGGCCGGGTCACGGCTCGCCGCTCCTGACCCACGTGGTCACCGTCACCAACCGCCACATGCGCCGCCAGCGCAAGGGCATCCAGGCGATCGGCGGCATCGGGCGGCCGGGCACCACGCCCACCACCGAGGCGAGCCGCTCGTGAGGGTCAGCTGCGGAGCGCGACCAGGGCGTCGGTGAGGTGGTCGGCGACGCCGACCAGCGCCACCGCACCGGGCCGGTCGGCGAAGTCGGCGACCGACGCGACCGCCCGACCGCACCAGCCCCGCGCCTCGTCGATGGCCTCGTCGACCGCGCTGCCCTGTTGCACGAGCTGCCGGGCCCGCTCGACGTCGGCGCCCTCGATGGGCTTGCCGAGCAGGGTGCGCAGCTCGTCGCCCTCGGGCCCGGCGAGCGCCCGCAGCACCGGGAGGCTGTAGACGCCCTCGACCAGGTCGTGACCCGCGGGCTTGCCGAGCTGCTCGTCGGTGGCCACCACGTCGAGGATGTCGTCGACGATCTGGAACGCGGTGCCGTAGGCCGTGCCGAACGTGGTGAGCGCGTCGATGTGCTCGCGGGGGAGCCCGGCGACGATGCCGCCGATGCGCGCCGCGGCCGAGAACAGCGAGGCGGTCTTGCCGTCGATGGAGAGGAGGTAGGCGTCCTCGGTGCGGTTCACGTCGTAGGCGGCCTCGAGCTCGCGCACCTCGCCCTCGCAGAGCCGGCCGATGGTGGCGGCGAGCAGGCCGGCGACCTCGGTGCCGAGCGAGGCCGCGATCTCCGAGGCCTTGGCGAGCAGGAAGTCGCCGGCGAGGATGGCCCGCAGGTTGCCCCACCGGGCGTTCACGCTCTCGACGGTGCGGCGGGTGACGGCCTCGTCGATGACGTCGTCGTGGTAGAGGGAGCCCAGGTGGACCAGCTCGACGGACACGCCGCCCAGCACCACGTCGCGCGGCACCGGGCCCGGCTCGCCGGCGGCGCAGGCCCCGGCGGCCACGGCGAAGGCGGGGCGCTGCCGCTTGCCGCCCGCCCGGATCAGGTGGGAGGCCATCTCGGTGAGCAGCGCGTCGGTGGTCTGCACGGCTGCGAGCAGCTCGTCCTCGACCCTCAGCAGGTCGTTTCCCATGTCGGGCAACTCGAGCAGGGGGTTGGCCGGCACGCGGCGACGATACGCCACGGTCTCGCCGCACCGGAAACCGGCGCGCGACCGCATCGAGCCGGAACTGAGCCGGTTACACTCGGACAACGATCCCCAGGGTGGGAGGAAGGTTCTCTTGTTCGAACGGTTCACTGATCGGGCCCGTCGGGTTGTGGTGCTGGCGCAGGAAGAAGCGCGACTGCTCAACCACAACTACATCGGCACCGAGCACATCTTGCTGGGTCTCATCCACGAGGGCGAGGGAGTGGCCGCCAAGGCACTCGAATCGCTCGGCATCTCCCTCGAGGCGGTGCGACACCAGGTCGAGGAGATCATCGGCCACGGTGGCTCGTCACCGAGCGGGCACATCCCGTTCACGCCCCGGGCCAAGAAGGTGCTCGAGCTCTCGCTCCGCGAGGCGCTGCAGCTCGGCCACAACTACATCGGCACCGAGCACATCCTGCTCGGGCTCATCCGCGAGGGCGAGGGCGTCGCCGCCCAGGTCCTGGTGAAGCTGGGCGCCGACCTGTCCCGCGTGCGCCAGCAGGTCATCCAGCTGCTGTCGGGCTCGCTGGGTCCGGGCGGTGCCGCGGGCGACAAGGCCGGCGCCACGGCCGGTGGCTCGGGCGAGCCCACGCCGTCGGGCTCGCTGGTGCTCGACCAGTTCGGCCGCAACCTCACGCAGCTCGCGCGCGACAAGAAGCTCGACCCGGTGATCGGTCGCGCCCGTGAGACCGAGCGGGTCATGCAGGTGCTGAGCCGCCGCACCAAGAACAACCCGGTGCTCATCGGCGAGCCGGGCGTCGGCAAGACGGCCATCGTCGAGGGCCTCGCCCAGGCCATCGCCAACGACACCGTGCCCGAGACGCTCCACGGCAAGCAGCTCTACACGCTCGACCTCGGGGCGCTCGTCGCCGGGTCGCGCTACCGGGGCGACTTCGAGGAGCGCCTCAAGAAGGTGCTCAAGGAGATCCGCACCCGCGGCGACATCATCCTCTTCATCGACGAGCTGCACACGCTCGTCGGTGCCGGTGCCGCCGAGGGCGCCATCGACGCGGCCAGCATCCTCAAGCCCATGCTGGCGCGCGGCGAGCTGCAGACCATCGGCGCCACCACGCTCGACGAGTACCGCAAGCACCTCGAGAAGGACGCCGCGCTCGAGCGCCGCTTCCAGCCGATCAAGGTCGAGGAGCCCACGGTGGCGCACACCATCGAGATCCTCAAGGGCCTGCGCGACCGCTACGAGGCGCACCACCGGGTCACCATCACCGACCAGGCGCTGGTGGCCGCGGCCAACCTCGCCGACCGCTACATCTCCGACCGGCACCTCCCCGACAAGGCCATCGACCTCATCGACGAGGCGGGCAGCCGCCTGCGCATCAAGCGCATGAGCACGCCGCCCGACTACAAGGAGCTCGAGAACAACATCGCGCAGGTGCAGCAGCAGAAGAAGGAGGCGGTCGACGCCCAGCGCTTCGAAGAGGCCTCCATGCTGCGCGACAAGGAGAAGGAGCTGCTCGCGCAGAAGGAGACCAAGGAGAAGGAGATCAAGAGCTCCGGTGTCGACCTGTTCGACGAGGTCGACGAGGAGTCGATCGCCGAGGTCCTCTCCATCTGGACCGGCATCCCGGTCTACAAGCTCACCGAGGAGGAGACCGCCAAGCTCCTCCGCATGGAGGACGAGCTGCACAAGCGGGTCATCGGCCAGGAGGGCGCCATCAAGGCGGTCTCGCAGGCCATCCGCCGCACGCGCGCCGGCCTCAAGGACCCCAAGCGCCCCAGCGGCTCGTTCATCTTCCTGGGCCCGTCCGGCGTGGGCAAGACCGAGCTCGCCAAGACGCTGTCGGAGTTCCTCTTCGGCGACGAGGACAGCCTGATCCAGCTCGACATGTCGGAGTACATGGAGAAGCACACGGTCAGCCGCCTCGTGGGCTCGCCCCCCGGCTACGTCGGGTACGAAGAGGGCGGCCAGCTCACCGAGGCCGTGCGGCGCAAGCCGTTCTCGGTGGTGCTCTTCGACGAGATCGAGAAGGCCCACCCCGACGTCTTCAACACCCTGCTGCAGATCCTCGAAGAGGGCCGGCTCACCGACTCCCAGGGTCGCTCGGTCGACTTCCGCAACACCGTGCTGATCATGACCTCCAACCTCGGCACGCGCGACCTGCGCAAGGCCACGGTCGGGTTCGGCAAGGCCGACGAGGCGGTCTCCTACGAGCGCATGAAGGAGAAGGTGAACGACGCGCTCAAGGAGCACTTCCGCCCGGAGTTCCTCAACCGCATCGACGAGACCGTGGTGTTCCACGAGCTCTCGAAGGCCGAGGTCACCAGCATCGTCGACCTCATGATCAAGCGGGTCCAGACCCAGCTCGAGAGCCAGGGCATCGGCCTGGAGCTCACCGAGGCGGCCAAGCTCGAACTGGCCGACAAGGGCTACGACCCGCAGCTGGGCGCCCGCCCGCTGCGCCGGGCCATCCAGCGCTTCGTCGAGGACCCGCTCTCGGAGCGCCTGCTCTGGAAGCAGTTCCGGGCCGGCGAGACGGTGGTGGTCGACGCCGAGGACGACCCCGAGTCGCCCGGCAAGGACCGCATCATCACCTTCCACGCGGTCGAGGGCTTCGAGCCCCCGCCCGTCGAGCTGGCCGGCACCGGCACCGGCGACACCTGACCTGCCGCCGGCCCTGGCCGGCACCCCTCCACGAACCACCCGGGCCCCGCTGCGGCGGGGTCCGGTCGCGTCTGGTCTGGGCCGACTGGGTAGCGCGGCGCGCGGAATGAGCAATCGTTGCTCATGCCCCGGAGGCCGCCGTGCCCGACACTCCTCTCATCGCAGGAGCTCTCGACTCGGAGGACGCCCGATGGGCATGTTCAAGCAGCTGAAAGACATGAAGGGCATGGTGCACGACGCACCTGCCATGATCCAGGGCGCGCAGGAGATGGGTGCCCAGGCGCAGGAGATGGCCGCGCTCCAGCAGCAGCAGGCCATGGCCGCGCAGCAGGCCGCCTTCGCCCCCCAGGGTGCCGCAGCCCCCGCCGGTGGGCTCGACGCCAGCGCCACGGAGCCGATCGGCGGCGTGTCGCTCGAGCAGTACGCCGACATCTCCCGCGGTCTGCAGGCCTACAACTACGACCAGTCGAAGGCCGTCGAGATCGCCGCGGGCCAGGGCGTGTCGGCCGAGAACTGGCAGGCGGCTGTCGACGGGTGGAACGCCCGCATGCAGGCGAACCCGGCGGTGGCGAAGGAGTTCAACCGCCTCTACACGGGTCGCTGACATGGGCTTCTTCAAGGACGTCCACCAGCTCAACAAGATGGGCAAGGAGGCGAGCAACAACTGGGACGCCCAGGGACAGCGCGCCGCCGGCATGGAGCGCATGGCCGCCGCGCAGCAGGCCATGGCCGCCCAGAACCAGGCGCTGAGGCTGGCCGCCGACGGCATCGCCGGCACCGCATCGGTGCTGGAGTCCCGCCAGACCGGCGCCCTCGTCAACTTCGACCCGATGGTGTCGCTCGACCTGCTCGTGACGCCGCCCGACGGCCCGCCGTACCCGGTGACCGTCGAGCTGCTCGTGCCGCAGGTCAACCTCGGCCGGATCCAGCCCGGGTCCAACGTGGGCGTGAGCATCGCCAAGGACGACCGGTCGACCGTGGCCATCGACTGGATGCGGGTGGTCTGACTCCACCCCCATCCGACCCATTCTCCAGGCGGCGGAACGCAGGAGGCGGGAACACCGAAGGGCGGGGCAGCGGCGGCGGAGCCGTGGCCCCGCCCTCCGGCGCGTCCGGGGGCGGGCGCGAGGGTCGGTAGGCTCCTGCGTCGTGTCGAGGACGAAGCGGTGCGCCCGCACCCTGCTCGCGCTGGCCGTGGGCCTGGCGCTGCTCGCGGGGTGCAGGACGCAGACCGTCGTCGATGTCGCGGTCCGGCCCGACGGCAGCGGCCGGGTGGCGGTGCTGGTGTTCCTCGACGCCGATGCGGCGGCGAAGGCCGGCGACCTCGGCAAGGTGCTGAGGGTGGGCGACCTCGAGGCGCGGGGCTGGAAGGTGGTCGGGCCCGCTCCCACCGCGCAGGTGCTGAGCACGCCCGGGCTCGACAAGGTCTTCTCGGGCGGCGGTGCGGCCGCCGTGCCCGCCGGTGTCGAGGTGGTGGCGCTGACCCACGAGTTCGCCAACGTGGCGCAGGCCAACGCGTTGCTGGCCGGGCTGTCGGGCGCACGGGGCCCGTTGCGCGACGTCACCGTCTCGCGCTCCTCCTCGTTCGCGTCCACCAAGATCACGGTGCACGGCACGCTCGACTTCAGCCGCGGGCTCGACTCGCTGTCCGATCCCGCCCTCACCTCGGCCCTGAAGGGGCGCACCCTCACGCAGGTGGCCGCCGAGCTCAACGGCGGCACCGCCCCGGCCCCGGGCGACGTGGGGCTCACGCTGCGGGTGCACGGCGAGGGCGTCGGCCTCCACGCCGCGGCCGCGCCGGCCGCTGTCCACCCGGGCGACCCGGCCCGAGCGGTCAGCTACAGCGGCTCCCAGCAGCACACCGCGGCCCTGCTCTGGGCCGGCCTGGCGATCCTGCTGCTCCTCGCCGCCCTCGCGGCGTTCGTGGTGCCCCGCCTGCCCGGCCGTGCCCCGCCGCCCCCACCCGCCCGCAAGCGCCAGCTGCGCAGCGCCGACGACGGCTGGGAGCTGGTCGAGAAGCGCACGGGCACCAGCGCTCCGCCTGTGCCGAAGCCCGGCAAGGGCCGCCACTCCCGCCCCCGGGGCCAGCCGCCCTCCTGGCGCTCCTGAGGGTCGCCGTGGGTGTCGCACCCCCTCTCTAGGGTGACGGCATGTCGAAGCAACGGGTCGTGTTCCGCTGTCAGTCGTGCGACGGGCAGGCACCGCAGTGGGCGGGCCGGTGCCCCACGTGCGGGGCGTGGAACTCGCTGGTCGAGGAGCTGCAGCGTGCCGCCGGGCCTGCGGCCGGCGTGCGCACCGGCAGCGCGCCCCTGCCCATCGCCGATGTCGACGCCTCGGCCGCGGTGGCCCGGTCCACCGGGGTCGCCGAGCTCGACCGGGTGCTCGACGGGGGCATGGTGTCGGGGTCGGTCACGCTGCTCGGGGGCGAGCCCGGCATCGGCAAGTCCACCCTGCTGCTGCAAGCGGCTGCGGGGCTCACGGGCGGCGGCGCGCAGGTGCTCTACGTGTCCGCCGAGGAGTCGGCCGCGCAGGTCCGCGTCCGGGCCGACCGGCTCGGCGCGCTCCGGCCCAAGCTCTGGATGGTGGCCGAGTCGAGCCTGCCGGCGGTGCTCGGCGCCATCGACGAGGTGGCACCCGACGTGGTGGTGGTCGACTCCATCCAGACGGTGCACGACCCCGACGTCGCCTCCGCGGCGGGCTCGGTCACGCAGGTGCGGGCCTGCGCCCAGGCGTTCGTCGAGCTGGCCAAGCAGCGGGGCGTCACGGTGGTGCTGGTGGGCCACGTCACCAAGGACGGCTCGCTCGCGGGCCCGCGCACGCTCGAGCACCTGGTCGACACCGTGCTGTCGTTCGAGGGCGACCGCCACCACGCGCTGCGGTTCCTGCGGGCCACGAAGCACCGCTTCGGCGCCACCCACGAGCTGGGCGTGTTCGAGATGGGCGAGAGCGGCCTGTCGGTCGTCGACGATGCGGCCGGGCTGTTCCTGGCCGACCGGCGGCCCGAGGTGTCGGGGTCGGCGGTCGTGCCCGTGCTCGAGGGCTCGCGGCCGCTGCTGGTCGAGCTGCAGGCCCTGGCCGCGCCCGTCGCCAACCCCACCGGCAGCCCGCACCGCTCGGTGCAGGGCGTCGACCGCAGCCGGGTCGACGTGGTGCTCGCGGTGCTGCAGCAGCACGTGGGCATCGCGGTCCACCAGGCCGACGTCTTCGTGTCGGTCGTCGGCGGGGTGCGCCTGGTCGAGCCCGGGGTCGACCTCGGGCTGGCGCTGGCCATCGCCTCGGCGATGTCGGGGGAGCCGCTCCCGCCCGACCTGGTCGCGCTCGGTGAGGTCGGCCTCGGCGGCGAGGTCCGGCAGGTGCGCCACACCGATCGGCGGCTCGTCGAGGCCGCCCGGCTGGGGTTCGCCCGGGCCGTCGTGCCTCGCCTGGCGCCCGAGGGCCCGGCGGGCATCGACCTCGTCCGGGTCGACTCGGTGGGGGAGGCGGTCGCCGCCACCGGCCTGTCACACGTCGCCCGCCAGTAGGCTTCCGCCGTGGCTGCCCGGCGTAGTGCCGAACTCTCGCGAGCGATCGCGGCCGTCGCGCCCGGACAACCCCTCCGGGAGGGGCTCAACCGCATCCTGCTCGCCGGCATGGGCGCGCTCATCGTGGTCGGCGACGACCCGGAGGTGCTGAGCATCTGCTCCGGCGGCTTCCTGCTCGACGCCGCGTTCAGCCCCCAGCGCCTCTCGGAGCTGGCCAAGATGGACGGCGCGGTCATCCTGGCGGGCGACGCCAGCCGCATCGCCCGGGCCAACGTCCACCTCGTCCCCGACCCCGACCTGCCCACGTCGGAGACCGGCACCCGCCACCGCACGGCCGAGCGGGTGGCCCGGCTGCTCGACGTGCCGGTCATCTCCGTGTCCGAGCGCATGGCTTCGATCGCCCTGTTCGTGGGCGACCAGAAGTACCCGCTCGAGCCCATCCCGCGGGTCCTCAACCGTGCCGATCAGGCCCTGCAGGCCCTCGAGCGCTACCGCACCCGTCTCGACGTCGTCACCGGCAGCCTCTCGGCGCTCGAGATCGAGGACCTCGTCACCGTGCGCGACATCGCCAGCGTGCTGCAGCGCGCCGAGATGGTGGTGCGCATCGCGGAGGAGGCCGAGGGCTACGTGGCCGAGCTGGGCGTCGACGGGCGCATGGTCCGCCTGCAGCTCGTCGAGCTCATGGGTGGGGTGCGCGACGAGCGGGCCCGCATCATCCGCGACTACCTGCCCGCCGACGGGTCGTGGACGGTCGACGACGCCATCTCCGTGCTCGCCAACCTCGAGACCGACCAGCTGCTCGACCTGGGCAGCGTGGTGTCGGTGCTGCACCTCGAAGCCGGCTACGACGACCTCGACGTGCACCTGCAGCCCCGTGGGTTCCGGCTGCTGTCGCGCATCCCCCGCCTGCCGGAGCAGGTCATCGAGCACATCGTCGACCGCTTCGGGTCCCTGCACAAGCTCCTCCGGGCCAGCGTGGCCGACCTCGACGAGGTGGAGGGCGTGGGAGCGGCGAGGGCGAGAGCCATCAAGGACGGGCTCTCGCGCCTCGCCGAGACCAGCATCCTCGACCGCTACGCCTGACGCTCACCCTCCGACCTCGTGCGGCAGACTCGTCGCCATGCGCGTGAGCCTGTCGACGTCCACCCCGGCCGAGCTGTCGCTGCCCGAGGGCACCCCCACCCGGGGGCTGGTGCTCCACCCCGACATCGGTGGGCTGCGGCCGCTGTTCGACGATCTCGGTGCCCGGCTCGCCGCCGAGCATGGCTGGGCGGTGTGCGCGCCCGAGCCGTTCCCGGGACGCGAGGACCTGCCCATCCCCGACCGCATGGCCGCCATGGCGGGTGTCACCGATGCCGACCACCTGGCCCTGCTGGGAGCGGCTGCCGACCTGCTCGAGGGGCGGGGCATCGGCACCGTCGGCGTGCTCGGCTTCTGCATGGGCGGCATGTACGCGCTCAAGGCCGCGGCGCTCGGCGGCACGCCCGTGGCCGGGCGCTTCGACCGGGCGGTGTCGTTCTACGGCATGATCCGGGTGCCGGAGGCCTGGCGCGGCCCGGGTCAGCGCGATGCCGTCGACCTGATCCGCGAGGCGGGCTCGTGCCCGGTGCTCGCGGTCATCGGCACGGCCGACGCGTTCACCCCGCCGGTCGACGTCGACGACCTCGAGGCCACCGGTGCCACGGTGCTGCGCTACGAGGGTGCCGAGCACGGCTTCGTCCACGATGCCAGCCGCCCGGCGCACCGCCCCGACGACGCCTCCGACGCCTGGCGCCGCGCGGCCGAGTTCCTGGCCGTCTGACGAGGTGACTAGCGGGCGCGGCGCTCGAGCTCGTCGCGCTTGACGATGCGGTAGCGACGGTCGGCCTGGTCGATCCAGCCGAGGCGCACGAAGCTGGCGATGGCCTTGTTGACGCGCTCGCGGGAGGCGCCGACCATGCCGGCCAGCTCCTCCTGGGTGATGGGGAGGGTGAACTCCTCGGCATCGCCCGCCAGCTCGAGGAGGCGCTTGGCGGTCCGCCCGGTGACGTCGAGGAAGACCGAGTCGGCCAGCGCCACGTCGGTGGTGCGGATGCGGTTGGCGAGCAGCGTGACGACGTCCCACAGCAGGGCGGGGCGCGCCTCGTAGGTGGTGCGCAGCGGGCCGTAGGGGAAGACCAGCACCTCGGACGGCTCGAGGGCACGGGCCTCGGCGGAGCGCCCGTGGCCGTCGAACAGGCCCATCTCGCCGAACAGGTCGCCCCGCTCCATGAGGGCGACCATGGACTCGCGGCCGTCGACCGACTTGTTGGCGATGGCGATGCGTCCGGACAGCACCACGAACAGCTCGGCCGGCTCGTCGCCCTCGGTGAAGATCACGTCGTTGCGGAAGAGTGAGCGGCGCGCCGACGACTCGGCCAGGTGGGCGAGTTCTTCCGGCGTGAACTCCTGGAAGAGCTCGACCGAGGCGAGGAGCGTGGTGTCGACCATCACGGCGGATCGTACCCGGGTTCGGCGCCCGAGAGGAGAGGGGGAGCCGGGTACCGGCTGATGACGGCCTGTAGCCTCGCTCGCCCATGACGAGTTCGCCCCCTTCCGCCCACCTTCCCGGCCCGGTGTGGGCCGTGGTCGTGGCCGGGGGCTCCGGGAGCCGCTTCGGCACCCTGAAGCAGTACGAGCCGTTGGGGGGCCGGCGGGTGCTCGACTGGTCGCTCGACGTCGCCCGCGCCGCGTGCGACGGGGTGGTGCTGGTGGTGCCCCACGAGCAGGTCGGCGTGCCCGAGCCCTTGGCCGACCTGGTCGTCGGCGGTGGCGCGACGAGGTCGGGCTCGGTGCGCGCCGGGTTGGCCGTGGTGCCCGACGAGGCAGGGGTGGTGCTGGTGCACGACGCCGCCCGCCCGCTGGCCAGCCGGGCGCTCTTCGGGGCCGTGGTCGGTGCCGTCGAGGCGGGTGCCGACGCCGCGGTCCCGGCGGTGGCGGTCACCGACACGCTGCGCCGGCTCGACGGGTCGCCGGTCGACCGTTCCGAGCTGGTGGCGGTCCAGACGCCGCAGGGCTTCCGTGCGGCCGCGCTGCGCGCGGTCCACGCGTCGGAGCCGGAGGCCACCGACGACGCCTCCCTCATCGAGGCCGCGGGTGGCTGCGTGGTGGTGGTGCCCGGCGAGGTGCGCAACCGCAAGATCACCGAGCCCGACGACCTGGTCATGGCCGAAGCGCTCCTCGCGGCGGGCCCGACGTGAGCGAGGTCCGCGTCGGGCAGGGCTTCGACGTGCACCCGTTCACCGACGACCCGGCCCGCCGCCTGGTGCTCGGCGGGGTCACCTTCGAGGGCCGCGGCCTGGTGGGCCACAGCGACGCCGACGTGGTGGCGCACGCCTGTGCCGAGGCGCTGCTCGGTGCCGCCGGGCTCGGCGACCTGGGCGCGCTCTTCCCCGACACCGATCCGCAGTGGGCGGGCGCCGACAGCCTCACCCTGCTGGCCGACGTGGCCGCAAGGGTCCGGGCCGACGGCTGGCAGCCGGGCAACGTCGACTGCTCCGTGCTCACCGAGCAGCCCAAGCTGGCACCGGCACGTGCCGAGATGCAGCGCCTCCTCTCGGCTGCCGTGGGTGCGCCGGTCACCGTGAAGGGGCGGCGGCCCGAGGGGCTCGGCGCGCTGGGGCGGGGCGAGGGCGTGGCGTGCTTCGCCGTGGCCGTGCTCACGCGCGGCTGACCGCGCCAGACTGCAGCATCACGAGAACGACGAGAGGGAACCCACGATGAGCCCACGCAACCCGTCGGCCGGAGGCGGCCGCAGCAGTGGCGGGAGCGGGCGCGGCAGGGGCGGCGCCCCCTCGAACCGGGCGCCGGCGCCCAAGCGAGGCGCCAAGCCCGCAGGCGCCAAGCCCGCAGGCGCCAAGCCCGCAGGCGCGAAGGGCGGCTCCGGACCCCGTCCCAAGCCGCGGTCCCGGTCGGGCACCGACACCCGTGCACCGGCAGCGCCGCGGGTCGGCGGTGGCGTGCGCAGCGCGCCACACCCCGCTTCGAGCAAGAACCGGGGCGTCGGCGGCGAGCAGGTCGAGGGCCGGCATGCCGTGCGCGAGCTGCTCCTGGCCGGGCAGCGGCAGGTGCGGGAGATCCTGGTGTCGCGCGACCTCGACGACGCCGAGATCATCAACGACATCGTCGAGCTGGCCGACGACGCGCACGTGCCGATCCGTGAGGTCAGTCGCAACCGCCTCGACGGCCAGGCCCGCACCGACGCGCCCCAAGGCGTCATCGCCCGCGCCGAGTCGCTGCGCGAGTGGGACCTCGACGACCTCGCCCGGCCCGCCAACGGCAAGGTGCCGTTCCTGTTGGCGCTCGACGGGGTCACCGACCCGGGCAACCTCGGCGCGCTCCTGCGCAGTGCGGAGTGCGCCGGCGTCACGGGGGTGGTGCTCCCCAAGCACCGCTCGGTCCACGTCACGCCCGCGGTCACCAAGGCCGCGGCGGGCGCCATCGAGCACCTGCCCATCGCGCTGGTGGGCGGGCTGCCGTCGGGCCTGGGCCGCCTGCGCGACCTCGGCGTGTGGTCGGTCGGCCTCGACATGACCGGTGAGCGCACGCTCTGGGAGGTCGCCTCGCTCACCGAGCCCGTGGTGCTGGTGCTCGGCGCCGAGGGCAAGGGCCTCAGCCGCCTCACCCGGCAGCGCTGCGACCAGGTCGCCCGCATCCCGCTCCGCGGCCGCCTGGCATCGCTCAACGTGTCGGTCGCCGGAGCTCTGGCGTGCTTCGAGGTGACCCGGGCCCGGGAGACCGCAGCGCCCGGCTGACCGACGCAGAGCCCGAGGTGGGAGTCGAACCCACGACCTACCGCTTACAAGGCGGTTGCTCTAGCCAACTGAGCTACTCGGGCGGGGCCGGCGCGATCCCGCCGACGGCACGGCCCGCCATGGTAGGGCGACTCGTGGGCTCCACTGGCTGCTGCCCTGCGGTCACGGGAGCACCGTGACCGTCAGCGTGTCGATGACCAGGTCGGTCTGGTCGTTGAGGATCACGAAGGTGTGGAATGTCCCCGCCCGGGTCGGCGTGCCGGCGAAGGTGGCAAACCCTGTCTCGGTCATCCCGGGTGGGAAGGTGAAGAGACCGACGCCGGGGGGCCCGAGGTAGGTGTACGGCGAGACCGTGAACGTCGCGGGGACACCCACGTGCGCCACCAGCGAGAGCGGCGACACGATCCGGGGGTCGCCGCGGGTCTGAGCCAGGTTGAGGTACTCGGTGCTCGCGGCGATCGGGACGGCCACGGCGATGTCGCCCGCCCTGTCGACGTCGGCCCAGTGGGCCAGTGAGGCGCCCGACGCCGGCCGCCGCAGCATCCGGAAGTAGAGCACCTGCACCCTGAGGCTGCGCGCTCCGGCAGAGTCGTAGAACTGCGCCGCCGTCGCCGTCAGCCCCTGGCTGTCGGCGAGCGCGACCCACCTCGCGACCTGCGTCGGGGTCGCGCTAGAGGTGGGGAGGAGGAGCGCGTAGAGGCGCTCGACCCACTGCGTCGTCGAGCCCGAGGCGGTGTGCTGGTAGAACTCGTTGCTGCTCAACAGGGCGACGGCAACCGAGCGACGTGTGGCGTGGTGCG
>Ga0302299_10001752_pt1 | contig 13085 bp, 9 predicted proteins | sample III_Fen_N3_4_FD_198795 | JGI IMG/M metagenome (GOLD analysis project Ga0302299, IMG submission 198795) | Peat permafrost microbial communities from Stordalen Mire near Abisko, Sweden - III_Fen_N3_4 | ecosystem: Environmental > Terrestrial > Soil > Wetlands > Permafrost | place: Sweden: Abisko... | reverse complement strand
CGGGGGCCCAGCCGTTCGCGCCCGTCCAGCCCGCGGTGCCCGGCGTCCACATCCTGCGGCCCGCGCAGCCGGGGGAGCGGCCCGGGCCGGCGCCCGTCGTCCCCGCGAACACCCAGGAGGAGGACGAGGCGGACCGCCGCCGGCGCGCCGCGATCTTGGGCGGCGCCGTGGGCGCGGGGGCCGGCATCGCCGGCGTGGTGGGCTACGAGCAGGGCGTGGCCGCCGCCGAGCCGCAGTTCGAGGCGCAACTCGTGTCGAGCTCGACGGACCTGGGGCCGGCCGCCCGGCCGCCGGCCGCCCAACCGCCGGCAGCCCCGGCACCGCACGCACCGCACGTGTCGCCGGCCCGGCAGCAGGCGTTCACGGCGGCCCGCGGCGGGGCACGGGCGCTGACGCTGCGCGGGCCGTGGGCCGTCGGGGCGCTCTCGGCGATGGTCGTGGCCCTCGTCGTCCTCAGCGGCTACGCCGCCCTGCGCTACCGGCCGCACACAGAGGTCGTGACGTCGGCGTCGGCCCCGAGCGCTCCTGCCGGGGTGCGCCCGTCCACGACCGGACCGCCGTCCACGTCGGTGGCCCCGACGGTCGACGGCGTGTCCCGCGTCGACACCTCGCTGACGGCTCCCGCGGACGTCGCCCCGGACCGCGCGACGTCGGGCGGCGGCCAGAGCCGGCCGGCGACCCCGAGCACCCCCGCGACCCATGGCAGCTCCTCGACGTCGGCAGCGACGACCGCCGCCGTCGGCCTGGGGTACGACCAGCGGCACACCGGCGTCGTCACCAGCGGGGACGGCAAGATCTCCTGCCCCGACGCCTGCAAGGCCTCGTACCCGATCGGGACGCCGGTGACCCTCACCGCGTCCGGCGAGCCGGTCGACCACTGGACCGGCTGCGCCTCGGCCTCCGGCGCGACCTGCCAGGTGACGGCCGGCGACGGCCGGGCGCCGACGGTCACCTACGTCGTGCGCTATCGCGTTGGCGTGGGCTACTCCGGCCGGCACACCGGCACGGTGACCAGCGACGACGGCACCATCGCCTGCCCCGGCACCTGCGCGGCGTCCTACCCCAAGGGCACGCTCGTGACGTTGCGGGCGAACGGTGAGAAGGTCGACCACTGGTCCGGCTGCGCGGCGTCGTCCGGGGCGGTCTGCCAGGTGACGGCGGGGGACGGCAACGCCCCCTCGGTCACGTTCGCCGCGACGTCCACCACGACGCGGACGACGACGACCCCGCCCTCCAGCCCGCCCACCACCAGCCCGGGCCGCACGACGTCCACGCCGACGACGTCCACGCCGACGACCTCCACGCCGTCGACGCCCACGACCGCCCCCCCGACCAAGTCCTCGGCAGCCACGTCCGGCTCGACGCCGCCGCGGATCATCCGGACCGGCACGCTCGGCACCCTCGCGCCGGTCACCCTCGTCCCCGCGGGCCCGAGCACCCCGCCCATCGGGTGACGCCCGCGCCCCCCTGCAGGGGCGGCCCCGCGTCACCGCACCCGGTCGACCACGCGGACGGCGGCGGCCCTGGAGCAGGTGCTCGCCGGAGGCCTGCGCGAGAACCATTGCAGCACGTCATCCCGTGTTTTCCTCCCTCCGGGGGACCTTCTTCCCTGCGTTCGGAGGAGCCTCGCGGGCCGTCCGGCGAATCCATCCCCCGATGGCGGCGTCAGGGGTTGTGGTGGCGCGCCGGAGGGAGTCTGCTGGGGGTGTCCGGTTCCTGGAGCGGACCGGCGTCAGCGGATCAGGGAGGCACGATGTCGACCAGCGTCGGTACTGAATCGGAGGCCCAGACCGCCGGGAAGCCCGGTGGCCCGCCCGAGGTGCAGGTGAGCCAGCCCGTGGCCGCCCCGGTGGCGCACGTCTGGGAGGTGCTGGTGAGCCCCGCGGGTTCCCAGGCGCTCCTCGGCGACGGCGCCGTGCTCGGTGGCAAGGGCGATTCCTACCACTGCACGGACGGCGCGGGCGGGGTGCTGCGCTCCTACCACCCGCTGGAACAGCTGCGGGTGTCGTGGCACGAGACCCCAGACGGGCCGCCGACCATCGTCGAGGTCGAGATGCGTGCGGACGGCGACGGCACCGTCGTCCAGCTCAACCAGAACCACCTCAACGAGGCCCACGACGTCGAGGCGCTCACCGAGCGCTGGCGGGTCGCCCTGGCACGTCTCGCGGAGGTCGCCGCGCAGTGAGCCGGCGCGCCCAGCGCTGAGGCCCGCACCGAGGTCGGTGAGGGGCACGATCGGCGTGCCCCTCACCACCGCCGGCTGCGCTACCGTGACGGCCCTGGATGCCGTGCCACGGGGGGCAGCATGGTCAGGTGGCGTTCGTCCGCGCCGGTGGTGCCGGTCGCGGTGGCTGCGGCGGCGTCGCTGTGGTGGCCGGAGCACAGCGACCAGGCCGTCTTCGACGTCGGGGCCCGGGGGCTCGTGTCCGGGCTGGTCTACGACCGCGACCTGTGGGATCTCAAGCAGCCCGGCATCTACTGGTTCCACGCGCTGGGGGAGTGGCTCCTGCCCGGAGGGCTGGGCGCCCGCCTCCTCGAGGCGCTGCTGGCGGTGGCCGGCGGCTGGCTGGTCCTGCGGATCACCGCGGGCCGGGGGTTGCACCCGGCCGTCCGGGCGGCCGCGCCGTCCCTCGTCCTGCTGCCCTACCTGCTGGCCGCCTACTCGGACGGCGTGGGCCAGATCGAGAGCCTGCTGGTCGTGCTCCAGTTGGCCGTCGTCGCCGGCACCTGGCCCGTGGGCGACGCGTCGGTGCCCGAGGGCGGCGCCACCCGGCTGCGTGGGTCGCTCGCGTGGGGCGGTGCCGGGGTGTGCGTCGGGGCCGTGGCCCTCCTCAAGACGCTGTACCTGCCGATCCCGCTGCTCCTGGTCGTCGGCGCCGTGGTGGCGTCCCGGCGCACCGGCGTCCCCGGAACGGCCCGCCGGGTGGCCGCCGGCACCGTGGGTGCGGCGTTGACCGTCGGCGTGGCGCTGGTCCACCTCGCCCTGCACGGCGCGCTGCGGACGGCGCTCGTGACCACGTTCGTGCTGCCGCTGCAGGTCGTCGGGGGTGCCGACCTCCACCCGTCCTTCGCGCTGTGGCCGTTCGTCCGCGGCGCGCTCGCGGCGGCGTCCCTCACCGGGCCCCTCGCGCTGCTGGCCCTGGTCACCCTGCCGCGACGGCCCGCCGCGGCCTGGCAGGACCTCACCCTCGCCGCCACCGCCGTGGTCGCCGCCCTCCTCGGGACCGTCCAGCTGTGGACGCCGTACCGGCTCCTGATGATCGCCGCGCCGCTCGGGCTGCTGGCCGTGAGCGGCGCGGACGTCGTCGTCCGGCGCCTGTCCCGCTGGGCGACGCCCGGGCGGCACGCTCCGGCCGCACGCGGGACGAGCCGGCTCGCGCTCGGGCGGACGGCGGCGGCGGTGGCGGCCGGGGTGCTGCTGCTCCCGGCGCTGTACGGGCCCGCGGACCTGCTGCTGTCGGGCGCCGCCCCGGTCGGGCTCGACCTCGCCTCCCGGGTGGCCCGCGCCCCGGGCGCGGCGCAGCCGGGCGGCCCAGCCGCCGTCGCGGCCCTGGTCCGGCGGGAGGTCGCCCCCGGGACGCCTGCGGTGGTGCTGGGCGACCAGCGGGTTCTGGAGCTGCTCGGCTCCCGGCCGGGGACCGAGGTGTTCGGGGTCTCCCTGTGGCTCATGCCGGACGACGTCCTGGTCGAGCTCGCCCGCGAACTGGACCGTTCCCGGCCGGCGTGGCTGTACGTGGAGGCCGGGGAGCAGGACCGGATCTCCCGGCGGGGCTCCCCGGGCGCCCGGGCCCTGGCCGACGTGCTCGCCGGCCGGTACCGCCGCCAGGTGGGCACCGACACGGGGGCGTGGTTCCGCGCGGTGACGCCGGGCCCGGCGCTCCCGCAGCCCGGAGGCGTCCGCCTGGACACGTGATCGAGTTCCAGGGCGCCAGACGTGACCTTCCGCCGTCGGATCGCCGTCGGATCGCCGTCGGATCCGGCGCCAGCGCTCCGGATCACCTGGCGGCGAAGCGGTCACAGGTGCTTCAGCGCCTCCCGGCGGGCGAGCGCGGTCAGCTGCGGCTGCGCGGCGACGAACGCCCGGACGGCGTCCGGTTCGGCGCGGGCGTAGGTGCGCAGGGCCCAGCCGATCGCCTTCGCCACGAAGAACTCGCGGTCGCCCGCGCGCCGGGCGCAGTAGCCGAAGAGCCGTTCCGCGTCCGTCCGCCGTCCGTACCCCAGCTGGTGGATGATCGCGGACCGCGCCAGCCAGCGGTCCTCCGCCTCGATCCAGCGGTCGGTCACGCCGACCAGGCGCGGGTTCGCGGCGACGAGCGGGCCGACGACGACCCCCTGCAGCGCGTCGACGCTGTCCCACCAGCTCCGGGTGGTGATCAGGCGCTCCACGACGCCGCCCGTCCCGTCAGGGGCGGCGAGGAGCCCCGCCGCCGTGTCCAGCCCGGTGGAGGGGCGCACGAACCGGGCGAGCAGGTCGCAGGCGGCGTAGGTGTACTCCCGGTGCTCCAGCGCCCACAGCAGCTCGACGGCGCTGCGAAGCTCGCCCTCGGTCGGCACCGGCAGGCCCTGCCAGGCGGTGCGCAGGGCGGCCCGGCGGCCGGGGCTCGCGATCCCGAGGAAGGGGAACTGGTCGCGCAGGTAGCGTGTGGCCCCGGCCGCGCGGACGGGGTCGGCGAGCGGTTCGAGGGCGGCGACCGTCAGGTCGACCACCTGCCGGGCCCACCCGCCGTCCGGCTGCCTCGGGACGTCCACGGCGGCAGGCTAGCGCGATCATGGCCGGGTGGGGCGGTAGCCGGCGCGGTCGGCGGCCGCGAGGCAGTCGGCGGCGCCGGCGATCCCGGCGGAGGTGTGGGTGCTGCGCACGCAGGCGGCCGCGGCCGCCGCGCCCAGGCGCAGGCACTCCTCGACCGGCAGGCCGTCGTGCAGGCCGAGGACCACGCCGGCCGCGAACGCGTCCCCCGCCCCGGTCGTGCTGCGGACCTGTGACCGCGGCACCCGCACCGATCCCTGCCGCCAGGTCCGCCCGCCCGGTGCCGCCGCGACGCAGCCCGCCGGGAAATGGACGACGGCCAGCCCCGACACGCCGCGCTCCACCAGCCCCAGCGCCATCGCCTCCAGGGCGACCCAGTCCACCGCGGCGTCGGGCGTCGCGACCGGGGCGCGGACGCCGGTCAGGGCCCCCGCCTCCAGCTCGTTGATGACGAGGCTGTCCAGGTGCGGCAGGCAGGGCGCCGCGACCCGGACGATGCGCGCCTCCTGGAGCGTGACCAGTTCCAGGTTGGTGCGCAGCCCGGCCGCCCGGGCGCGGGCCAGCAGTGCCGACCAGCCGTTGCCGCCGTCCGGCCGGGCGGCGTCCATGGTGGGGTGCAGCCCGGGTGCGCCCGCGTGCAGGATCCGGGAGGAGGTCGCCGCCAGGTCGACGTTCGCGCCGTCGAACGCCTCGTTCGCGCCCACGTGGTGGAAGAACGTGCGCCGCCCGCCGTCCCGCTCCACCATCGCGTCGGTGAACGAGGTGGCGACGCCCGGCACGGTCCGCACCCCGGCGGTGTCGAGGTCGAGCCGGGCGCACTCGGCCAGCACGTAGGCGCCGTTCGCGTCGTCCCCGACGACCCCGAGCAGGGCCACCGGGAAGCGCGCGCCGAGGCGGCGCAGGTCGACGGCGAGGTTGAGCCCGGGACCGCCGGTGCTCCTCGACACCTCCTCGATCACCGCGAGGCGCTCGACGGCCGGGTACGCGTCGATCGTCTTGCCGAGGTCCACCACGAGCGACCCGGCGCACAGGACGCCCGCCCGCTCGCCGGCCGTCACTGGCCGGCCGTCACTCGCCGGCCGTCACTCGGCGGCCAGGACCGGGTCGGTCACCTGCAGGTCGGCGGCCAGCGGCCGGTGCGGCGGCAGGCCGGCGGCACCGAGCGCGTCGTGGTAGGCGCGCACGGCGTCCGCCGGGGTCAGCGCCCGCGTGATCACCGCGCGCATCAGGGCGACCAGGTCGAGCTGGGACTCGGCCCGCTGGATCTTGCGCCCGAACAGCACCACCCGGGCGCCGTGCGCCTCGGCGCGGTGGAGCAGCTCGAACGCGTCTCGGGTCGTGCCGGCCAGCCCGCCGAGGATGCCGACGACGAGCTCCGGGTCGTGCTGGGTGAGCTCGGCGAGCGCGCCGGCGCCGTTGTACGCGACCTTGAGGAACAGCGGCCGGTGGGCGGCCGTCACCCCGGCCAGGGCCCGCACGATGCTGTCGTTGACGAAGGCACCGATGTCGTGGGCGCCGAGGTGGGCGGGCGCGTTCGGGTTGAAGACCTCCAGGAAGTGCCGGACGCCAGCCTGCGCCGCCTCCGGCCGGAAGGCGCTGTACGCCTCCAGCGTCGCGACGTCGTGCTCGAGGTCGTTGTTGAACGTCACCGAGTACAGGACCAGGTCGCAGAAGGCCCGCACCGCCCCCAGGTCCGCCGTCCGGAAGGGCTGCGACGGCCGCTTGGGGTAGACGCCGCCGCGCGAGAACCAGATGTCGGTGGCGTCGTTGCCCCGGACGGCGAGGGTGACGTCGCCGGCGAGGGTGCGGGCCGGTCCGGGCTCGGCGGCCAGGCGCTCGCCGTTGGACGCCGAGGTCAGCAGGATGTCGAGGTGCCCCTGGTCGAGCAGCGCCCGCATCGCGTCGAGGTAGGCCGCGCGGGTGCGGTGCCGGTCGGGAGCGGCCGGCGGCAGCGCGCCCGGCACCGGCGCCGGGGTTTCCGGCACCCGGCCCGCCGCAGTGACGCCGAAGGCCATGTCGGCGTCCTTGGCGTCCGCGATCACGAAGTCGTCGGGCGTGTACGCGCCGGCCCGGATCCGGGCCAGCTTGCGGTCCAGCCGGCGCAGGGGGGCGGGGTCAGGGGTGAGGGCGGCGTCGTCGGCGGTCACCTCTGTATCCAACCGTGTACGAGGAGTACTCAGATAGATCCCACCCCGAAAGATCACCCGCACGCCGCCGCGCCCACCCTCAACCCTGCATGAACGACTCATGGCCCTGCGGGCCACCCCGATGCGGGCAAAATGTGCCTAGCGGTCAGCTCTGCGTTGGTAGATCGGCTTCCATTTTCGACTGATCAGCGCGGAGAAGGGGTCAGATCCAGTCCTTGCGGCGGAAGGCCAGGTAGAGCGTCACCGAGCCGGCCACGGTGAGCAGGGTCGACGTCCAGAAGCCGCCGGGCTGGCCGAAGCCGGGGTAGGGGACGTTCTGGCCGTAGAAGCCGGTGATCGCGGTCGGGACGGCGATCACCGCGGCCCAGCTCGTCACCTTCTTCATGATCGAGTTGAGCCGGTTGCCCTGGATGGTCAGGTTCGTCTCCAGGATGGTGGTGACGAGGTCGCGCAGGGACTCGGTCCACTCGGTGGCCCGCAGGACGTGGTCGTAGACGTCCTGGTAGTACGGCGTCATCTCGTCCCCGACGACCTGCAGGTCGCGGCGCATCATCGAGTTGACGACCTCGCGCATGGGCACGACCACCCGGCGCAGCAGCACCAGGCTCTTGCGCAGCTCGAACGAGCGGCGCTGCACCTCCACGTCGTGCGGGCGGTCGTCGAACAGCATGTCCTCCAGGCCCTCGATCTCGTCGTCCAGCGCCTGGACGGCGTCGAAGTAGGAGTCGACGACGTGGTCCAGGAGCCCGTGCAGCAGGAACGCGACGCCGTACTTGGTCAGGTCGGGGGAGTCGTCCCAGCGCTTGACGACGTGCTCGATGTCGAAGGTCTCCGACTTGCGCACGGTGACCAGAGCCTGCTTGGTGACGAAGGCGGCGAGCTCGTCCGTCGTCAGGCGCCCGGTGCCGACGTCCAGGTCGACCTCGTAGACGGTGAGGAACAGGTGCGTCTCGTACCGGTCGAGCTTCGGGCGCTGCCGCTCGGTGACGGCGTCCTCCAGGGCGAGGCCGTGCAGGCTGAGCTCGTCGGCGATGAGGTGGAGCTCGTCGAGGTCCGGCTTGCAGACGTCGACCCAGACCCGGCAGTCGGGGTCCTCGAGGTACTCCGACACCTGGTCGACGGCGAAGTCCTCGCCGACCAGGACGCCGTTCCGGTACGCGCGCGTTCGAGCCATGAGCGAACGGTAGCCCCGCCCGCGGGCGGGGCTACCGTGCCGGTCGTACCGCCGGGCCTCAGGGGACCGTCAGCAGGAAGCGGCGCGCCACCTCCAGCGCGATCCGGGTGCCGTCGGCGGCCGGGGCGTTCGGGACGAGCACGGTGAAGGCGTAGTCACCGCGGAAGCCGGTGACCCAGGCGGCGCGGACGTCGGTCCGCCCGGTCCCGTAGCCCGCCGTCGCCGCCATCGCGTAGACCGGCGACCCCGGCAGCCCGGCCAGCGCGTGCGCGCTGCCGCCCTGCTCGGTGACGGCCTTCGCCATCACGTCCTGCAGCGCCCGGGCGTAGTCCGTCTCCAGCGGCTTGGTCGCGTCGGGCTGCTGCGGCGCGGGGTTGGTGATGAGCCGCAGGCTGCGGCGCTCGCCGGTGGCGACCGTCGCCGTGGCCCGGGTCACCGACAGCGGGCTGACCAGCACCTTGCCCTCGCCCACCATGTCCTGGGCGTGGTGGACGGGCGAGACGGCGCGGGTGCCGTCCGTGTCGCCGTCCGCGCCGAGGTCGGTGTTGGTGTCGGAGCGGACGCGGCCGAGGTACGCGGGCGTCCCGAGCTGGTCGGCGACGGCCAGCCATCCCGGGGTGTCCGCGTCGTGGCCGGCCAGCGGCGTCGCCGTCCCGAGGTCCCAGGCGGCGGCCTGCAGCTGGACGGGCGTGACGGTCGGGGCGAGCCGGGCCAGCGCCGTGGTGCAACCGCCCTCGATCGCGGCGGCGAGGCGCACCTTGTCGATGCTCGCGCCCTGGGCGTTGCGGAACATCTGCCCCTCGCCCGGGTAGGTGAACGGCTGGCGGCAGTCCACCTGGCTGGTGGGGACGTATCCCTGCCGCAGCATCGCCAGGTACGACGTCAGCCCGAACAGCGAGCCGGGCGGTTGCTGCAGGCCGAGCCCGTAGTCGGCGGTCGTGGAGGTGTTCGCGACGGCGAGGACGTCGCCGGTGCTCGGGCGGGCGACGACCAGGGTGGCGGGGCCGCTCGCGGCGCGCAGCGCGGTCTCGGCCTGCGCCTGGGTGCGGGCGTCGAGGGTGAGCTGGATCGGCGTGGGCGTCTCCGGCGGACCGACGAACAGCGGGACCGGGCTGGCCACCACTCCGGCGTAGCCCGGCGCCACCCCGGCGGTCACGGTGAGCTGGGCGCCACCGGCCAGCCGCTGGTCGTAGACGTTCTGCAGCCCCGAGACGCCGACGGTGTCGTTCGGCTCGGCGCGCAACGGGGCGAGCTCGGCCTGCTCGCGCGTGGCCTTGTCCGAGATGGACCCCAGGACGGCGCGCGCCAGGTTCGGGCTGCTCGGCGGCGGCAGCGCGGTGTCACCGGCGCCGATGACCTGCGCGCGGGGGGCGAGCTGGCGGCTGACCTTGAACACCAGCCCCTGCCGGATGACCGGGTGCACGGTCTGCGGCGTCCAGACGACCCGCCAGCGACCGGTGTCCTGGCGTTCCTGGAGGTCGACGGCGTAGGTCCAGACGTGGCCGGTCTGGCTCAGGCCCGCCCGTTGCAGTTCCCAGGTGACATTCAGCCGGGTCGTGGCGAGGTTGGGGTCGCCCGGGTTGCGCCGGGTGGCGGACCGGTCGACGTCGACGTGGGTCGGGGTGAGGTCCCCGGTGCCGTCGAGGTCGTGCACGATCGCGCGGACGTTGTCGTTGATCTTGTCCGGGTCGCCGCCGTCGGTGCTGGGGCCGGACAGCCGGTCGTACTCCAGGTTGGCCAGGTCGCCCTTGGTCCAGGCGTCGGCGTACTGCTGGGCGACCGAGTCGATGCGCCGGATCTCGGGGTTGCCGTTGCGCGCGTACACGACGACGGCCACCAGGGCGAAGACGACGAGGACGAAGATGACCGCCCAGGGACCGCCGAGGCCCCCGGTCGGGCCCACGCGGACCACCGGCGGTCGCCCGTCGGCGGGCGGTCGCCCGTTCCCGGAGGTGGGTGGAGCGGTGATGGTCACGGTGCCTCCCGACACTCGTTCCGGGCACGGCGGACCGGCGCACGTCCCGCTGCACCGGCTGCTGTCATCGAATCTTCGCGGCCCCCCACCCCGGCCGCAACCACCCGTGACCGTGCGTCGTGCTTTTTGGCCCGGTCGTGGCGGGTTGACCGGCGCCGGGACGTCACGCTCCGGAGCCCACCGGCGGGCTCGGGCCGGCGGGCTCGGGCCGGCGGGCTCAGGCCGGCAGGCGGCGCAGGAAGTCGGCCGCGAGCGGCGCGGCCACCTTGCCGCCGAACCCGCCGCCCTCGACCACCACGGCGAACGCGATGTCGCCCTGGTAGCCGGTGAACCAGGCGTGGGTGGCGGGCGGGTTCGCGTTGCCGAACTCCGCGGTGCCGGTCTTGCCGTGGACGGGGTCGCCCGGGACGCCCTTGAGCGCCGTCCCGGTCCCGCTCGTCACCACCTCGGCCATCAGCCCCTGCAGCGCGGTGATCGGGGCGGCGGGCAGGGGAGTGACGGCCGGTGCCGCAGCGGGCGAGGAACCGTCGGCCGCCGGGGACGACACCGCCGGTGACGAGGCGTCGGCGGCCGGGGCAGGTGCGGACGACGACGGGTCGCCGGACGCGGACGGAGACGCCGCGCCGTCCCCGGCCGAACCCGCGCCGTCAGCGCCGCCCGACGCCAGCACGAGCCGGGGCGGCGCGTAGTGGCCTGCGGCCACCGAGGCCGCCACGCTCGCCACCACGAGCGGGCTCGTCAGCACCTGGCCCTGCCCGATGGCGTCGGCCGCGTGCTCGACCTGGCTCGCGGTCGCCGGGACGCTGCCCATGAACGCGTCGACGCCGAGCTGGTTCGGCCGGCCGTAGCCGAGGGCCTCGGCCGCGGCGTGCAGCTGGTCGGCGCTGAGCTTCTGGGCGGCGCCGATGAAGGCGGTGTTGCACGAGTCGGCGAAGTTGCGGTGGAAGGGCGCGGTGCCGAGCACCTCGCCCTCCGCGTTCTGGAAGGTCCGGCCGTTCACGGTGATCTTCGCCGGGCACGGGACCGGGGTGTCCGGGGTGAGGCCGGACTGCAGCAGCGCGAACCCGGTCGCCACCTTGAAGGTCGACCCTGGCGGGTAGCGGCCGATGAGGGCCCGGTTGTAGCCGGCGGCGGCTGCCGGGCCGTTCGCGACGGCGAGCACCTCGCCGGTGCTCGCCCTGATCGCGACCAGCGCGGCCGGCTTGGTCGAGGCGGCCAGCGCCGCCTCCGCCGCCTGCTGCGTGCCGACGTCCAGGGTGAGGACCAGATCCTTGCCGTCGGCCGCGGGTGCCGAGAAGAGGGTGACCGGGGTGCCCTTGGCCGCCGTCCCGGTGGCGCCCGTGGCGCCGGTGCTCCCGGCCGCCGTGCTCCCGGCCGCCGTTGCGGTCGCCGCGGTCGCGGCGGGCCCGGCCTGCACGGTGAGCCCCGGCGTGCCCGCGAGCTGCGCGTCGTAGCGCCGCTGCAGCCCGGACAGCCCGGTGACGTCGTTCGCGCCGACCCGGCCCTTGGCGGCGTCGACGATCTCCTTCGTGGCCGGACCGGTCGTGCCGAGCAGCGCGCGGGCGAAGCCGGCCGACGGCCCGAGCGAGCGCGCCGTCCGCTGGAACACGGCCCCGGGGATGGGCTGGAGCTGGGCGCGCACCGCCTGGTAGTCCTCCTCGCGCAGGGTGATGACGTCGACGAAGGCGTTGGCGGGCGCGGCGAGCACTCGCCGGGTCAGGTCGGCCGGGTCGACCTTGACGAGGGCCGCGACGCTCGCGGCGGACGCCCGGCGGTCCTTGGCCCGGCCGGGCTGGATCCCCACGTTCACCACCTGGCGCTGGGTGACCAGCACCTCGCCGCCGGCGCCGACGATCTGGCCGCGCCCGGCCGGCGTCCGGCTCGTCGTCAGGACCTGGCCCGCCGCGAGCTTCGGGTGGACGACGGCCGGCGACCACTCGACGCGCCAGGCGCCGTCGACGTCCCGCAGCGGTGCCGAGGTGTCGTACTGCCAGGTCCGGTCCTGGGCGAGCTTCCAGGTGACCCGCAGCGAGACGGTGCCCGCGCCGTCCGTCGGGCCCTTCGTGCCGAGCACGTCGACCGAGGCGGGCGCGTCCTTGGCGGTCGGGGTGAGCCCGGCCGTGACGGCGGCGGCCTGCCGGGCGACCTCGGCACCGGCCGTCCCGCGGTAGGCGACCGTCTCCAGCCGGCCCCCCCGCCAGGCTGCGGCGAACGCCGTCGCGGCGTCGCGGAAGTGCTGTTCCGCCAGCCGGGCGCGCAGCAGGAAGGCCGCCGGCACGGCTGCGGCGGCGACGACCAGCGTCGCGCAGACGGCGATGACGATCCTGGTCCGGGTGCGAGAACTGGGCACCGCGTCCCCTCCCGAGCGTCCCCGGGGCCGCCCGTCGCGGCCCCACCCCCGCGCCCGACGCTAGCGCGTCGGCAGCTCGCCCGCCGCGAGCCGCGGGCGGTGCGGGGTCAGCCGCGCGCGGTGACCGGGGGGTCGGCGGACCACGGGAAGACGATCCAGCGGTCGGTGCTGCGCCAGGCGAAGTCCGGCCGGATCACCGAGCGCGGCTTGTCGTAGACCACCGCCGTCCGGGCGTCCGCGACGCGCTCGCTGACCAGCTGCAGGACCAGCGCGAGGGTCTTGCCGGAGTCGGCGACGTCGTCGACGACGAGCACGCGCGAGCCGGTCACGGCGTCCATGTCCAGCAGCGGCGGCAGGACGACGGGCTCGGTGAGGGTGGTGTCGACACCGGTGTAGAACTCCACGTTCAGCGTGCCGACGGCCTTCGCGCCCAGGGCGTACGCCAGGCCGCCGGCCACGGGCAGTCCGCCGCGCGCGATCCCCAGGACCAGGTCGGGCACGAACCCGGAGTCGACCACGGACTGGGCCAGCTCGCGCACCGCCGTCCCGAAGAGGGCCCAGGTAAGGATCTCTCGCTCCGGCGCGACGGCGTCGGATCCGGACTCGAGCGCCACATGTCCTCCTCGCGGGTATCCGCGCCCAGGGTAAGGGGCCGCCCCGCGGGGCGGTCGGCGGGGGGGGGTTGCCGGGGT
>Ga0302299_10001751_pt1 | contig 13086 bp, 12 predicted proteins | sample III_Fen_N3_4_FD_198795 | JGI IMG/M metagenome (GOLD analysis project Ga0302299, IMG submission 198795) | Peat permafrost microbial communities from Stordalen Mire near Abisko, Sweden - III_Fen_N3_4 | ecosystem: Environmental > Terrestrial > Soil > Wetlands > Permafrost | place: Sweden: Abisko... | reverse complement strand
CCGGGGACGGCCCTCCTGTCGGGATCGCCGCGCGGCCGGGGGCCGGGCCCCGGGTTCCGTCGTCCCATTTGACGGATCCACTCCCTGGCGCGGGAAGCTAGACCGGTTCCCACCGGTCGCTGGCGCCGGCCCGGTAGATGGCGTCGATCACCCGCTGGTTGCGCTGCGAGCTTTCCAGCGGGAAGACCTCGCCGCCCTCGCCCAGGGCGGCCCGGGCGAAGGCCTCGACCTCGCAGCGGTACTGCCGGCTGTCCGGGAAGCGCAGGACCGTGGCTTCGCCCCGGACCTGGGCGCTGAGCTCCAGCTCCTCGGCGCCGTAGGCGCCGGCGTTGAACGGCGACTTCACCTCGAGGCAGCCCTGGTCGCCGTGGAACACCATCACCTGGCGCGCGGCCATCTGGGTGGAGACGTAGAAGCCCAGCTCGAAGTCCCCGAAGTCGGCGCGCACGCTGGCGTGGATGTCGGTGCCGAAGTCCGGGTCGCGCGCCACGCTGGCCTGGACCCGCAGCGGCTCCCGGCCGGTGGCGAAGCGGGTGGCGACGACAGGGTAGACGCCGATGTCGGGCAGCCCGCCGCCGCCGGTGCCGAGCTGGTTGCGCACGTTGCCGGGATCGCGGTTGAAGTAGGTGAAGGCGCCCTGGACCTGGCGCAGGCGGCCGATGGCGCCGGCCGCCAGCAGTTCGCGCACCTTGCGCCAGACCGGCGCGTAGACCACCATGAACGCTTCCGACACCAGCACCCGGTTGCGCTCGCGGGCCTCGATCAGCGCGCCGATCTGCCCGGCCTCCAGGGCGATGGGCTTTTCGCAGAGCACGTGCTTGCCGGCGTCCGCGGCCTTGATGGTCCATTCCACGTGCTGCGAGGTGGGCAGCGGGATGTAGACCGCGTCGATCTCCGGGGAGGCCAGGAGGGCCTCGTAGCTGCCGAACGCGTGGGCCATGCCGAAGCGCTCCGCCGCGGCCCGGGCCCGTTCCGGGTCGCGGCTGGCGATGGCCGTCACGACGCAGTTCTCCGCGTCCAGCAGGGCCGGGATGACCCAGACCCGGGCGATCTTCGCGGTGGACAGGATGCCCCAGCGCAGCTTCTTCATAGGTTCTCCAGGCGGGTCCAGATGCGGTCGTCGACGAGGATGCCGTCGCGGTCGTGCGCGGCCCGCACGGCGGCGGAGCGCTCCCCGGGGATGCGCACGGCGGCCCCCGGTTCGGCGGGCAGGCTGGCGCGGACATCCTCCTTGATCCGCGCCACGGTCTCCTCCCAGGGACCGAGCCGGTCCATGGCGAAGGCGATGAACACCTGGGACACGCCGGTCTCCCGGGGGAACTTCGTGCTGAGGTCCACCACCGAATGGCCCCCGGCCAGGGCGGCGGCGATCATGTCCAGGGCCATGGACAGGGCCGACCCCTTCCAGTAGCCCACCGGCAGCATGCGCCGGGTGGCCTCGATCGCGGCCGGGTCGTCGGTGAGCCGGCCCTCGCCGTCGTAGCCGCCGGCCACCGGCAGCCGGTCGCCCCGGAGCCGGTACTCCTCCAGCTTGCCGTAGGAGAACTGGGACATGGCCAGGTCCACCAGCACCGGGGGGTCGCCCGGCAGGGCCAGGACGAAGGGGTTGGTGCCCAGGCGGGCATCCCGCCCGCCCCAGGGCGGCATGGCCGCCAGCGCGTTGGTCCAGCAGATGCCGATGCAGTTGGCCGCGGCCGCCTGCAGGCCGTAGCTGCCGGCGCGCATCCAGTGGTTGGTGTTGCGCAGGGCGAGGGCGCCGACCCCCTGTTCCCGGGCCAGCTCGATGGCCCGGTCCATGCACCGGACGGCGTTCAGGTTGCCCGGGCCGAACTGGCCGTCCCAGCGCTCGAAGGCGCCCCAGGCGCTGACCAGGACCGGCTCGGCGTTGACCTGGACGTCGCCCTGGTCGATCTGCCCGACGAAGACCGGGAAGCGGTTGACCCCGTGGGTGGCCACGCCGTCCCGGGTGGCGTCGGCGAACAGGGTCGAACAGGCCCGCGCCCGCGCCGGCGCCATGCCCCGGCGCTCCAGGATGCCCGTGAAGCGTTCCAGCAGTTCAGGGTAGGTCGTGCGCACAGGTTGCTCCCGTCAAGACTATAGCTCCACCAGGCGCCCCGCCTCGGCGGAGAGATAGGCGGCGTAGATGACCTCGACGCAGGCCACCGCCAGGTCGATGCCCGAGCGCGGCTCGCGGCCTTCGCGGATGGCCCCGGCGAAGTCCGCGATCTCCTGGCTGAACCCGCGGAACCAGTCCTCGTCGCAGCTGGGCCGGTTCCAGCCGGCCCGGGTCTCCAGCTTCTCGGTGAAGTATTCGGCGCCGAACACCGCCGGATCGGGCGCGTAGGTCTCGATGCTGTCGTTGCCGGTCATATTGGCCTTGATGACGCCGTCGGTCATGTACGCGGTCACCCGGGTGTTGAGCCCGCCCAGCCCGGCGTCGCTCACCAGGACCGAGCCGCGGCTGCCGTCCTCGAAGCGGATCACCAGGCTGGCCCAGTTCTCCACGTCCACCGGGTCGGAGCTGATCCACTGGTTGGCGTGGGCGGCCCGGGCCCGCTCGGCGGCTTCGCTCTGCACCAGGTTGGCGGTGTCGGCCAGCACCGAGACGGGGCGGATGGGCCGGCCGCGGCGCACCTCGCCCTCCCACTGCTTGAGGTGCAGGAGCGCGCCCACCGAGTGCACGCCCATGCGCAGCAGCGCGCCGCCGCCGGTGGATTTCCATTCCCGGGAGAACACCGAGTTGGAGCCGGAGTGGTTCTCTTCCGCCCGGAGCTCCAGCACGCTGCCCCTGGAGGCGGCGATCAGCCGGCGCATCTTGGCGATGGGCGGGGCGTAGACCCAGTTCTCGGCGTAGCAGAAGGCCACCCCGGCGCGCCGCACCGCCTCGCGCACGGCGAGGGCGTTGGCCACGGCCCCGGCGCGCATGCGCGCGCGCGGCACGTGCAGGCCGATCGGCTCGCGGTCGCCGGGCTCGCCGAAATAGCCGGTGAGCGGCTTTTCCATGATGATGTGCTTGCCGGCCTCCGCCGCGCGGATGGCGAAGCCGTGGTGCAGCGCCGGGGGCAGGCAGAGGTCCACCACGTCGATGTCCGGGCGCGCCAGCAGGGCGTCGAAGTCCGCGGTGGCGAAGGCCAGCCCGAACTCCCCGGCGAAGGCGTCAGCGCTGGCCTGGGTGCTGGAACAGACCCCGCGCACTTGCACCAGGCCGGCGGGAAGGGTGGCATAATTGGCCAGATGCATGTGCGCGCCATAGCGGGCGCCGGCGATACCGATTCCAAGTGTTTTCATGGCGGAACGTAACCCCCCTAGGACGGGCCTGGATCGCGAATCCGGGCGCGGTTGAAATTCGAGGTCCTGCATGGCCAAATTGCGCGAGCCCAAGGTCGCGGCAGAGAACGTGGTGAACGCCGCCGCCCGAGCCTTCACGGTGCTGGAACAGCTGTCCCGGCAGCGCACCATCGGCCTGGAGGCGCTGGCCCGGGAGGTCAAGCTGGCCAAGCCGACGGTGTACCGCTTCCTGCTCACCCTGCAGGAGCTGGGCTACGCGCGCCGGGCCGACGGCGACCAGTGGGGCATGACCCTCAAGCTGTTCAACGTGGGCTCCCGGGCCCTGGACCACTTCGACCTGCACTCCGCCGCCCGGCCCATCGCCGAGCAGCTGGCCGACGAGCTGGGCGAAACCGTGCACATGGGCGTGCTGGAGGGCGATTCCGCCGTCTACGTGCTGAAGATCGAGTCGCGCCACACCATCCGCATGTTCTCCCGGGTCGGGCGGCGCATTCCGCTCTACTGCACGGCCATCGGCAAGGTGCTGCTGGCCTTCGCCAGGGAGGACGAGCGCGATTCGGCCCTGAAGGGCGTGCGCCAGCTGGCCTTCACCAAGCGCACCCTCACCACCCGCGCCGCGCTCTACGCCGAGCTGGGGCGGATCCGGGAGCAGGGCTACGCCCTGGACGACGAGGAGCACGAGGACGGCATCCACTGCATCGGCGCGCCCATCTTCGACCACACCGGCGCCGTCGTCGCCACCCTCTCGGTCTCCTGGCCCAGCTTCCGCTACGAGCGCGGGGAGGAGGGCGCCAAGGTCGACAAGGTGAAGGCGGCCGCCGCCCGGGTCTCGGCCTTCCTCGGCTACCAGGGCGGCCTGGGCGCCTGAGTTCAGCCGCGCACCAGGTGGAACGCGAAGCCGCCCAGCTCCAGGTCCAGCTGGACGGATCGGGGCGTTGCCGTCCCCGGCAGGGCCTGGATGCCGGCCCCGGCCAGGTAGGCCAGGGCCCGCTCCATCTGGTTGCAGCGGATGGCGATCTGGCCCTTCCCGTCCGCGCGCCCGCAGGTGAGCTCGATCCGGTCGCCGGCGAAGAGGGAGCCGTCGCGCTCCTCGCCCGGGAAGTTGAAGAGCCGTTCCAGCATCCCGGCCAGGGCCCGGCGCCCAGGGTCGTCCGCGCAGCCGATGCCCAGGTGGGCGAAGGCGAAGCCGTGCAGGGCGGCGACCGCGGCCCGGCAGAGCCGCTCCACCTCCGCCCAGTTCTCCGCCTCCACCAGCTCCGGCCGCACCATCCACGAGCCGCCGATGGCGAGCACGCTGGCGCGCCTGGCGTAGCTGGCCAGGTTGCCGGTGTCGATGCCGCCGGTGGGGATGAATTTGACCGCCCCGAACGGGCCCGACAGCGCGTCCAGCATGGCCGTGCCGCCCGAGGCGCCGGCCGGGAAGAACTTCAGCACTTCCAGCCCGGCCGCGAGTCCCTTGGCCACCCCGTCGGGGTTGACCACCCCGGGCAGCACCGGCACGCCGCGCTCCTGGCAGTAGGCCACCACCTCGTCGACGTAGCAGGGGCTGACGATGAAGCGGGCCCCGGCGCGGATGGCCAGGGCCGCCTGGTCCAGGGTCAGCACGGTGCCGGCCCCCACCAGCAGGTCCGGCAGCTCGGCGCTCATGGCGCGGATGGCGTCCGCGGCCGCGGCGGTGCGGAAGGTGACTTCGGCGACCGGGATGCCGCCCCGGAGCAGGGCGCGCCCCAGGCCCACCGCCCGGGCCGCCGAATCCAGCTTGATCACCGGCACCAGGCCGATCTCGCCCACGCGTCTAAGTAGGGGGTCCATGGCGGAATCCTTTTCGGTCAGTCACTCGACGCCGGGAATGGCGAAGTAGGCCTTGGCGTTGCGGAAGCAGATGTCCTGGACCATGCCGCCCAGCAGCTCGAAGTCCTCCGGGACCTCGCCGGCCTCGATCCAGCCGCCCACCATGGCGCAGAGCAGGCGCCGGAAGTACTCGTGGCGGGGGAACGAGAGGAAGCTGCGGGAGTCGGTGAGCATGCCGACGAAGCGCGAAAGCAGGCCGAGGTTGGCCAGGCTGGTCATCTGCCGGCGCATGCCTTCGAGGTGGTCGTTGTGCCACCAGGCCGAGCCCAGCTGCATCTTGCCGGGCGTCGAGCCGTCCTGGAAGCAGCCCATGATCGAGCCCAGCACCTCGTAGTCGCAGGGATTGAGCGAATACAGGATGGTCTTGGGCAGCAGCCCGTCGCGCTGCAGGGCGTCCAGGAAGGCGGCCAGCTTGCCCGCCACCGGCCCGTCGCCCGCGGCGTCGTAGCCGGTGTCCGGGCCCAGCTTGTTGAACATGGGGGTGTTGAGGTTGCGGATGGCGGCCAGGTGCAGCTGCATGGCCCAGCCGCGGCGGGCGTTCATGCGGCCCACTTCCAGCAGCAGCGCGGTGCGGAAGGCTTCCGCCTCGTCCGCGCCGGGCGCGACGCCCTTGCGCAGGTTGGCGAACTGGTAGCCCAGGGCCGTGGGCGTGGCGAAGCTGGCCACCGGGGTGACGAGGGCGTGGTCCGAGGCGCGGCAGCCCAGGGCGTGGAAGGCGGCGTGGCGCCGGTCCAGGGCCGTCACCAGGTCGCGGTAGGAGCCGATGGACAGGTCCGCGGCCCGCTCCAGCTTGTCGACGTAGGCGTTCCACAGGGCGGGATCCTCCACCGCCAGGGCCTTGTCGGGCCGGAAGCTGGGCGCCATCACCGGCTCTCCGGGCCGGCGCGCGGCGGCGTAGGCGCTGTGGTGCTCCAGCCGGTCGGCGGGGTCGTCGGTGGTGCAGACGGCGCGCACCTGCATCCGGGTCAGCAGGGCCCGGGCGCCGAAGCCCGGGCCGGCGAGCTGGGCGTTGCAGGCCTCCCAGATCATCGGCGCGGTCTTTTCGTTGAGCGGCTCGAGGATGCCGAAGTAGCGCTGCAGCTCCAGGTGGGTCCAGTGGTACAGGGGGTTGCCGACCAGCGCCGGCACGGTCCGGGCCCAGGCCAGGAAGGTGCGGTAGTCCGGCTCGTGCCCGGTGATGTCGACCTCCGGCACGCCGTTGGCCCGCATGGCGCGCCACTTGTAGTGGTCGCCGCCGAGCCAGGCGTGGGCGATGGTCTTGAGCGGGACGTCGCCGGCCACGTCCGCCGGGGGCAGGTGGCAGTGGTAGTCGATGATCGGCTGGTCGGCCGCGTACTCGAAGTACAGCTTCCTGGAGCTGGCGTCCGGAAGCAGGAAATCGGCGTTCATGAAGGGCTTCATAGGGTGACTCCGTCCTTGAAGATGGCGATCTCGCGGTAGCCGCCCAGTTCCGCCTTCGCCGGCCGGCCTTCGGCCACGGCGATGATGTCCCGGAACAGTTCCAGGGCCAGCGCGTCGAAGGAGGCGCCGGCAAGCACCCGGCCGGCGTCGAAATCGATCCAGCGGGGCTTCCGGGCGGCGAGGTCGGAATTGGAGGCGATCTTGAGGGTCGGCGCCGGCGCCCCGTACGGGGTCCCGCGCCCGGTGGTGAAGAGGATCAGCTGGGCGCCGGCGGCGGTGAGCGCCGTGCTGGCGACCAGGTCGTTGCCGGGTCCGGAGATGAGCGTGAGGCCGCCGGTGCGCCGCTGCGCGCCGTAGGCGATGACGTCCATGACCGGCACCGTGCCGGCCTTGCGGATGCAGCCCAGGGACTTCTCCTCCAGGGTGGTGATGCCGCCCTCCCGGTTCCCGGGCGAGGGGTTCTCGTAGACCTCCTGCCCGTGGGAGATGTAGTAGTCCTTGAAGGCGTTCACCATGGCCACTTCGCCGGCGAACACCTCGGGCGAGCAGGCCCGGGCCATGAGCTCGGTCTCGGCGCCGAACATCTCCGGCACCTCGGTCATGAGGGCGTTGCCCCCGGCCGCCACCAGCAGTTCGCAGACCCGGCCCACCAGCGGGTTGGCGGTGATCCCGGAAAAGGCGTCGGAACCGCCGCACTTGAGCCCGATGGTCAGTTCCGAAAGGGGCAGCGGCACCCGCTCCTGGGCCGCGATCATCCGGGCCAGCTCGCCCAGCGCCGCCCCGGCCGCCTCCACCTCGTCCTCGGTCTGCTGCAGGGCGATGAAGTGGATCCGCCCGTCCAGGGCGCCCAGGGCGGCCTTGAACTCGGACAGGGTGTTGCTTTCGCAGCCCAGGGAAAGCACGATGGCGCCGGCCGCGTTGGGGTGCCGGGCCAGGCGCGCGAGGATGGTCCGGGTGGCGTCCAGGTCGCCGCCCAGCTGCGAGCAGCCGTACGGATGGCCGAAGGCGAAGGCCTCCAGGCCGTGCTCCTTGCGCCCCAGTTCGGCCACCACCTCGGCGGTGCGGTTGACGCAGCCGACGGTGGGGATGACCCAGACCTCGTTGCGGATGCCCACCGTGCCGTCCGGGCGGCGGTAGCCCAGGAAGGTGGTGGGGGCGCCCGCATCGGCGAGCAGCTTCAGGGCCGCGGCGCGCCCGGGCCAGGTGAAGGGGGCGGAAGGCGCGTAGCTGCGCAGGCCGTGCAGGCCCGATTCCAGGTTGTGCGAATGCACCCAGGCCCCGGCCGGGATGGCGGCCTTGGCCACCCCGATGGGCAGCCCGTACTTGACCACGGGCGCGCCCTGGGCCAGGTCCGCCAGGGCGAGCTTGTGCCCCTTGGGGATGGCTTCGCAGGCGCGGATCGTTTCGCCCTGCCCGGCCCCCATGCACTGGCCGGATTCCCCGGCCTCCAGGCCGTCCACGGCCACCGCCACGGAATCCCGGGCGTCCAGCAGCACCAGTCGCTTCATGGCTTGCCTCCCATGGCCCGCTCCAGCGCGGCCGCCATGCCCAGGGTGCGGATGTCCAGGAAGGCTCCGGCGACGGCCGAGTCGAACCCCGGGATGGCCGGCAGCGGTTCGCCCCAGATGCGCGCGTCGGCCAGGGCCAGGCGCGCCGCGCTGGCCGGATCCGCCGCCGCCGCGTCCTTCAGCCCGGCGAAGGCGGCCAGCACCGGCGCCTCGTCCTGCAGCCCGGCGACGGTGGTGTAGCGCTGGATCAGGGCGGCCAGCCCGAAGGCGATCAGGCGCGGTGCCCGGCCCGTGCGCGCGGCGCCGTCCACGGCGCTGGGCAGCAGCCGGGCGCGCCACTTGGAGACCGAGTTCAGGGCGATGCTTTCCAGGTGATGTTCCATGAAGGGGTTGTCGAAGCGGTCCAGGATGGTCCGGGCGTAGGCCGCGCCCTGGTCTGCGGGCAGCGGCAGGGCGGGGATGATCTCGTCCGCGTAGAGCCGCTCCAGCGCGGGCCGCAGGGCGGGATGGGCCAGGCAGGCGCGCACCGTGCCGACCCCCAGGGCCGTGCCCACCATGGCCAGGAAGGTATGGCCGCCGTTGAGGATGCGCACCTTGAGCAGGCGGTGGGGGGTGATGTCGCCGGTCCAGACGGCGTTCAGCCCGGCCTTGCGCAGCGGCAGCAGGTCCTCCCGCTCGGCGCCCTGGATGGCCAGCAGGTAGTAGGGCTCGCCCACCGACAGGAGGGCGTCGTCGCAGCCGGTCTCCGCCCGCAGCTGGGCGCGGGCTTCGGGGTCGTGCCCGGAGACGATGCGGTCCACCAGGGTGTCCACGAAGGTGCAGTCCTCGACGATCCAGCGTTCGAAGCCGAGGTCGTCGTACCAGCGCCGGGCGTGGCCGAGCACGAACTGGCGCAGGGTCTGGCCGTTCTTTTCGATCAGTTCGCAGGGCATGACCAGCAGGGCCGAGGCCCGGGTGCCGCCCAGGGCCAGGTAGCGGGCCCGCAGCAGCTGGGTCAGCTTGCCCGGGTAGGACGAGGCCGGGCGGTCCTCGGGCTGGTCGGTCACGACCATGGCGATGCCCGCCTCGGTGGTGTTGGAGATGATCACCCTCAGCTCGGGGTTGGCGGCGGCCTGCAGGTAGCCGTCGAAGTCCTCGTAGGGATTGAAGCGGGCGGAAATGACCTCGATGCGGGTGCGCTCGTTGACCACCTGGCCTTCGGCCCGGCCGCGGATGACCACGTGGTAGGCGTTGCCCTGGCGCTCGAAATCCGGGCTGAAGGGCCCGGGGATGGTCTTGACCAGGGCCACGGCGCCGTCGTAGCCGGCGTCCTGGCGCATCCGGTGCACCATCCAGTCGATGAAGGTGCGGAGGAAGTTGCCTTCCCCGAACTGGAGGATGCGGACCGGCGCCTGCTTGATGTCCATCGGTTCCCCTATCGCGCGAGCCAGCCGCCATCGACGGCCAGGGTGTATCCGTTGACGTAGTCGGCCGCCCGGGAAGCCAGGAACACGACGGCACCGCCCAGGTCCTCCGGCGTGCCCCAGCGGGCCGCGGGGATGCGCGCCAGGATCTCCGCGCTGCGCCCGGCGTCGGCCCGCAGCTGGGCCGTGTTGTCGGTGGCCATGTAGCCGGGGGCGATGGCGTTGACGCAGATCCCGTGCTTGGCCCACTCGTTGGCCATGAGCATGGTGATGCCCTTGATGCCGCTCTTGGAGGCGGTGTAGGAGGGCACCCGGATGCCGCCCTGGAACGAGAGCATGGAGGCGATGTTGATGATCTTGCCGCCGGAGCCCTGCTCGATGAAGCGCTTCGCCACCGCCTGGCAGAGGAAGAAGGCGGTCTTCAGATTGACGTTCATCACGTCGTCCCACTCCTTCTCGGTGAAGGCGATGGAATCGTTGCGGGTGATCATGCCGGCGTTGTTCAGCAGGATGTCGATCCGGCCGAAGGCGGCCAGCGCCGTCTCGACGATGCGCGCCACCGGCTCGGTGCTGGAGAGGTCGGCCTTCACGTGCAGGTACTTGCGGCCCGCGGCCTGCACCGCCGCGGCGGTCTCCGGGGCGGCGTCGACGTAGGTCACCCCGACGATGTCCGCCCCCGCCTGGGCCAGGGCGACGGCCATGCCGCGGCCCAGCCCCCGCTCCGAACCCGTGACGATGGCCACTTTCCCATCCAGCCTGAAGGCGTCGAGTATTCCGGTCATGGCCGTCTTCCTTATCGCAGATCGTTGGGGCCGAGCACATCCATATCGTCGAAGGTCTGGTTCTCGCCGGCCATGCCCCAGATGAAGGAGTACGGCCCCGAGCCGACGCCCGCGTGGATCGACCAGGAGGGCGAGATCACCGCCTGCTCGTTGGCCATGACGATGTGCCGGGTTTCCGCGGGCTGGCCGTGGAAATGGAAGACCCGGGTAGCCTCGTCCATGCCGAAGTAGAGGTAGACCTCCATGCGCCGCTCGTGGGTGTGCGGCGGATAGGTGTTCCACACGCTGCCCGGCTCCAGGATGGTCAGGCCCATCACCAGCTGGCAGCTCCTGCACACCGCCGGGTGGACGTACTGGTAGATCGTGCGCACGTTGCAGCTTTCGACGCTGCCCAGCTTCTTCGGGTTGGCGTCGGCCCGGGTGATGTGCGCGGTCGGATAGGTGGCGTGGGCCGGGCAGCTCATGAGGTAGAACTTGGCCGGCCGGGCCGGATCGTCGCTTTCGAAGGTGACGGACGTGGTGCCCATGCCCGCGTAGAGACCGTCGCCGTTGGCCAGGGTGTGGGCCTTGCCGTCCAGCAGGACCCGGCCCTGCCCGCCCAGGTTGATCACGCCCAGCTCCCGGCGGTCCAGGAAGTTGGGGGTGCCGAAGGCCTTGCCGCCCTCCAGCGCCAGGGCCCCGGCGGTGGGCACGGCGCCGCCGAAGACCACCCGGTCCACGTGGCTGTAGACCAGTTTCAGGACGCCCGGGACGAACACCTGCTCGACCAGGAAGTGCCGGCGCAGGTCTTCGGTGCCGTAGGCCTTCATGCCTTCCGGATGGTGGGCGTAGCGCGTTTCCATTTGCATGTGAGCTCCGTGTCAGGCCTTGAGGAAGTCTTCCCGCTGGGGGGTGAAGATGTCGAGCAGGCGCCCGGCGGCCACGCAGACCGTGCCGTGCAGCGCCGAAGCGGGCACGAACAGGGAATCGCCCGGGCGCACCGTGGCGCTCTCCCCTTCGACGGTGAAGGTGAACTCGCCCGAGAGGCAGTAGGTCACCTGCTCGTGCGGATGGCGGTGCAGGTCGCCGACGCCGCCGGTCTCGAAGTCCACCCCGACCATCATCAGGCCGCCGCCCCGGGCCCGGATCTTGCGGGTTACCAGGCCCTCCACCACCGTTTCCAGGGGGAGATCGGCATCGGGAAAGAAGATTCTGCTCATGTCGGGATTCCTTTCAGCGCACCACGCGGCCGGAGCCGTCGCCCGCGGCGAGGCGTTCCACCTCGTCCCGGGTGGAGAGGTTCAGGTCGCCGGGGATGGTATGTTTCAGCGCGCTCGCCGCCACGGCGAACTCCAGCGCCCGGGCCTCGTCCTCGTACTCCAGCAGCCCGAAGATCAGCCCGCTGGCGAAGGAGTCGCCGCCGCCGACCCGGTCGACGATGTCCTGCAGCTCGTAGCGGCGCGAGCAGCGGAAGCCCTGCTGGCCGTCCAGCACCGCGGACCAGCCGTTGCGGTCGGCCGACAGGCTTTCCCGCAGGGTGATGGCGACGATGGCCAGGTTGGGGAACTCGGCCCTGGTCCGGGCCGCGAGGGCCTGGTAGGCCTCCGTCGTCATCCGGCTGCCGGGCACCGCGTCGGCCTTCAGCCCGAGGCCCAGCTGGATGTCCTCTTCGTTGGCGATCAGCACGTCGGCCAGGGCCACCAGCCCGCGCATCACTTCCGGCGCTTTCACCCCGTAGTTCCACAGCTTCTTGCGGAAATTGAGGTCGATGGAGACCCGCACGCCCGCGGCGCGCGCGGCCCGGACGGCCTCCAGGCAGGCGTCGGCGGTGCAGCGGGAGAGGGCCGGGGTGATGCCGGTGAAATGGAACCAGTCGGCGCCCTGGAAGATCTCCGCCCACGGGAAGTCGCCCGGCCGCATCAGCGCCGCGGCGCTGCCGGCCCGGTCGTAGACCACCTGCGACGGGCGCTGGTCGGCCCCGGTCTCCAGGAAGTAGATGCCCGTGCGCTCCGCGGTCTGGCGCACCCGGCCCACCTCCACGCCGTAGCCGCGCAGGGTGCGCAGGGCCGCCGCGCCGACGGCGTCGCGGGACAGGGCCGACACGAACTCGGCGCGCATGCCGAACAGGGCCAGGGAGGTGGCCACGTTCGCCTCGCCGCCGCCGAACCGGGCCTCCAGCGCCGGAGACTGGAACAGCCGCTCGTGCCCGGGCGCCTTGAGCCTCAGCATGATTTCGCCGAAGGTGACGATCTTCTTCATGGACAACCTCTCAAGGTGCAATCGGACCAACGGTCTATTTTATCACCGAACCCCGGACCCGAATTTCAAAATGGAACTTTGATCCATTTTTTCAAAACAGGCGGAATCCAGCCGTGGCGGCGGCGAAGCGGATGCGCTCAGGCGCCGGGCTGGTACCCGAGGAGGGCCGAGATGTGCGCGGCGGCGGCCTTCACCCGGTCGATCTTGCCGGCCTCCTCCTCCCTGGCGTAGCGGAACCCGGGCCAGGAAACCGAGATGGTGGCGACGACGGCGCCGGTGTGGTCGAAGATGGGCGCCCCGATGCAGTGGATGCCGTCCTCGTGCTCCTCGTCGTCCAGGGCGAAGCCCTGCTCCCGGATCCGCCCCAGCTCGGCATGGAGCGCGGCCCGGGTGGTGAGGGTGCGCTGGGTGAAGGCCAGCTGTCGCACGCCCTTCAGGGCGGAATCGCGCTCGTCCTCCCGGGCGAAGGCCAGCAGCACCTTGCCGATCGCCGTGCAGTAGAGCGGAATGCGCCGCCCGACCCGGGAGAACATGCGGATGGTGTGGCGCGATTCGATCTTCAGCACGTAGACGGCGGAATCGCCCTCCAGCACGCCCATGTGGACGGTCTCGCCC
>Ga0302299_10001749_pt1 | contig 13095 bp, 9 predicted proteins | sample III_Fen_N3_4_FD_198795 | JGI IMG/M metagenome (GOLD analysis project Ga0302299, IMG submission 198795) | Peat permafrost microbial communities from Stordalen Mire near Abisko, Sweden - III_Fen_N3_4 | ecosystem: Environmental > Terrestrial > Soil > Wetlands > Permafrost | place: Sweden: Abisko... | reverse complement strand
TGGCGACGACCAACGACTTCGCCTCACTGACGACACGCGCCGATCTGCTCGGGAACGTGATGGCGAGCGAGCCGGTCCGCAGCTACATCGCCGAGCGCGCCGGAGTTCTTCCGCAGCAGATCCAGGCAGTGGCGCCGATCACCGCGAACGTGCCACGCGCACTGGTGGAGCCCGGGTCTGAGAAGCGGGCGAGTGACCTGTTGCGGTCGATGGACCAGTACCGGCTCGACATCGAGGCCGATCCCTCGGTCCCGATCCTGAACATCTACGCGCAGGCACCGTCGACGGCCAAGGCCGAGCGCCTCGCCAACGCCTCGGTTGCGGGACTCCAGGACTACCTGGCACGCGTCTCAGCAAAGCAGGGCGTCCGGGAGGCGCGGCGGATCCGACTCGTCCAGCTCGGGACGGCCCGCGGAGGCGAGCTCAACAACGGCGTCAACGTCCAGATCGCGCTGCTCACCTTCATCGTCGTGTTCGCGCTCTGCTGCGGCATGACGCTGCTGATCTCACGCGTGCGTCGTGGCTGGCACGCGGCGGCGCGCACCGAGGACGCGCAGACCACGCCGGCGTGAGCGCCGTCCAGACACCACCGCGTCCCTCCGTGGCACGCCTTCCGCCGAGGGCGCCGCGAGTGGACCGCACGGCGGCCGCGCGCGCTCTCGAGCGCCGGGAGGAACGCGCGCGCTCGGACGCCTGGCCTCACACCACGAGGATCCAGCCGTGGCTGATCGCCGCATTCCTGGTCCTCATCTGGCTCATCCCGTTCAACTCGATCACGCTCGGCGTATCGGCGCCGATCGACCTGTTCCCGGATCGGCTCCTGCTGCCGGTCATCGGCTTCTTCTGGATCGTCGCCGTCGCCCTCGGGGGGAAGGGGGCCCCGCGCCTGAACTGGACCTGGATCCACACGGGGATCGCAGCGTTCGTTGCCGTGGCGTTCGTCAGCGTGGTGGTCAACGCCCACGCCCTCGACCAGACGCTCGAGCTGAACACCGCGATGAAGAAGCTGACGCTGCTCGTCTTCTATGCCTCGGTGTTCGCGATGATCGCGAGCGTCGTGCGCGTCGAGGAGCTGCGCCCGTTCCTGAACTTCACGCTCGTGCTCGCCGTGCTCTGCTCGCTGGGGATGATCTGGGAATACCGGTACGCGTACAACGTGTTCTACGACTGGTCGGCGAAGCTGCTCCCGGGGATCTTCCACGTGCAGCTCTTCGATCCGGCGGGCGTCGACGAGATCGGTCGCCGGCAGACTCGCGGGCCGGCGCAGCTCGGGCTCGAGGCCGCGGCGATGCTGGCGATGGCGCTCCCGATCGCGCTCGTGGGCCTGATGGATTCCAAGAGCCGGCGCTCGAAGATCCTGTACGGGCTCGCCGCGTGCCTGCTCCTCGCCGCTGCGATCTCCACGTACCGCAAGACCGCGTTCATCGCGCCCGTGGCGGTCGTCCTGACGGTCGTCTGCTTCCGGCCCCGCGCGGCGGCCAGGCTGGCGCCGCTCGCCATCGTCGCGCTCCTGGCCGTTCACGCGCTCTCGCCGGGAGCCTTTGGCGCGATCGCCGATCAGCTCCAGGGACACCGGCTGTCGGCGGCCTCGACGGTCAGCGACCGGACCTCGGACTACGACGCGATCCGCCCCGATGTCTGGAGCCACCCGGTCCTCGGCCGCGGCTACGGGGGCTACGCCCAGCCCTCGTATCGCATCCTCGACTCCGAGATCCTGCGGCGGATCGTCGAGACCGGCGTTCTCGGAGTCCTGGCCTTCGCGTTCATGGGGATCTCGGTGGTGCTCGCATCGTGGCGCACCGGGCGCTCGGGGGATCCACTGCGCGCCGGGCCGGCGCTGGTCGGCGCAGCCGCTGCGGTCGCGTTCCTGACGGTGTCAGTCCTGTTCGACGCGATGTGGTTCCCCCACACGCCGTACATCTTCCTCAGTCTCGCCGGGTTCGCGGCCGTCGCGATCTCGCCACCGGAGCGCTCCCGATGAGCGCGGCGCTCCGCGTCCTTGTGCTCGTGCAGGGGACGCTGGGAGAACGGCTGGCGGGCCCGGAGATCCGGGGCTGGGAGATCGCGAAGGCGTTCGCAGGCTCGCACGACGTGACGGTGGCCGCCGGCGTGGACGCCCCCTGCCCGCGCGAGGGCATCCCCGTCGTCCCGCGGACGCGCCGTTCGATCGTCGCGGAGGTGCGCCGCGCGGACGTCATCATCGCGCCGGTGATCCCCCCATATGCCTTCCTGGCGAACCCGCGGTGCCTGCGCGTGGCGGACCTCTACGACCCGGTCGAGCTCGAGATCGGAACGCTCCCAGGCGCCCGTGCGCGACGTGATGCGCAGTCGCGCCGGATCGGGCGCGGGATCCATCTGGAGCGCTCGGACGTCGTGCTCGGCGCGAACCGCCGCCAGCTCGCGCGCGCTCGCAACGACCACGCCGCCCTGCGCCGGCGCGCCCCCGCCCCGTCGATGCTGATGGTGCCGATGGGCCTTCCCGCGGCTCCCGGGCCTCCGGCCGGCCACCCCATCAGGGAGCGGTTCCCCGAGATCGGACCGGACGACCCGGTCGTCCTGTGGTGGGGCAATGTCTGGCGTTGGCTCGATGCCGACACCGCGGTGGACGCCGTCGAGCTGCTTGCCCGGGACCGGCCGGACGTGCGCCTGGTCATCACGGCCGGACGGCCGGCGAACGCCGCCACCGATTCGCTGAACGTGACGGAGGAGGTCCGCGCCCGCGCCACCGCGAGGGGCCTCGTGGGCCGCACGGTGTTCTTCCTCGACGAGTGGGTGCCCTTCGAGCGCCGCGGTGATTACCTCGCCGATGCCGACGTCGGCATCGCGATGCACGCGGACACCCCCGAGGCCGCACTCGCAGCCCGCGCGCGTTACATGGACTACGTCTGGGCCTCGCTTCCATCGGTGCTCGCAGCGGGCGACGAGGTGGGCGACGAGCTGGCCCAGGCCGGCGCCGCCGTGCTGGTGCCCCCCGGGGACGCCGAGGCCGCCGCCGCGGCGCTCGGGTCGCTGCTCTTCGAGCCGGGGAGGCTGGGGGTGGCGCGCGAGGCATGCCGCGACGTCGCCGACGCCTATCGCTGGGAGGCGCTGCTCGCTCCGCTCATCGATCTCGTCGAGGCTCGCGGCCATGACGCCGCACGGCTCCGCCGGGGGGACCGCCTGGGGGTCGCGCGGCAGGCGGGCGGGTACTACGCGCGCCGGGTCGTCGACCGGGCGCTGGCGCCGCTCTCGCGCTGACACGGTGCCCGCGCTCCGCCCGAACCCGCGTTGGGCTGTGCCCGCCGTCGCCGCTGTCGTCGTCGTCGCCGGCAGCTGGTCGGTGCTCCGCGCGGCGGATGATCCGCCGCAGGCCGCCGTCCCGCGATCCTCTGCATGCCCGCGGGCAGCTCGGAGCTGCGCGTTCGTCGCGCCCAGCCGGCCCGGGCGACCGTGCAGCGACAACCGATCGGCCGCGGAGGCCGCATCCGCCGAGACACCCTGGTGTTCACTGGGGCACGCAGCCGCCGCGACGCCGGCCGGCAGAACGATCATCGTTCGCCACGGAAGCTACCCGCGGTTGCGCATCATCGGGCTGCAGCGCCGGCGAGCGGTCACCTTCCAGGCCGCGCTCGGCGAGCGGGTGGTGCTCGGTCACGGGTTCGAGATCGAGCGGTCGTCCGGGTTCCGTCTCCGCGGGTTCCACGTCGGGGGTGCCGGGGGCGTCTCCACGGTCATCGCCTCGCGACGCATCACGATCACGCGGGCGGATCTCACGGGCGCCGGGATCGTGATGCGCGGTGTGCGGGCCACGACCATCTCGGACAGCCGGATCCACGATCTCGCGCGTCCCCCTGGCGCGGAGAGCTTCGCCGGGTACGGCATCTGGGCGAACGGCTACGTCGATGGTGGAAGCTCGGACGGCCTCGACGGCCTGGTCGTCAGGCGCAACGTCTTCCGCCACATCCCGCAGGACGCGATCCAGGTCGGAGGCGGACCGACGCGCGTGTCGCACGTGACGATCGACCACAACGAGTTCGGCTTCGTCCGCCGCGTCGTGGAGGCGGACCACCCGGATCCGATCCAGATCCTCGGTGGTCGCCACATCGTCGTCCGCTCGAACTACTTCCACGACTCCGAGGACGCGATCATCGTGTCGGACGACACGACGACGGGGCTCCGGTTCGAGAACAACCTCCTGGTCGGCTGGCCGGGTGGCTGCATCCAGGCACAGTTCTGGAACACTCCGGGAGCGCGGATCGTCGGCAACACCATCTGGCGGTCGCAGTGCGTCGGCTTGCGCCTCGCATCGGACCGTGCCTACGGCGCGCCGCCGCGCGGGATCGTGGTGAGGCGGAACATCGTCGACAGCTACGCCGGAGGGGAGCCCGCCTGGGTTGCGGGGCAGGACGCGAACATCATCGTCGAGGGGCCGTTGCGCGGTCCCCGCGATACGCGATCCCAGCCCGCGCTGTCCGCCGCTCTGCGGCCGGTGGGGCAGGCTGTGCAGCTGCACGCCGGCTCGTCGGTCCACGTGCGGTGACCGGCGCGGCGCGCAAGGACCACCTGGCCCCGGGCGTTCCTCTGATGATGGACAACCGGCCCAGGTCGACGGTGGCGGTGCGCCCGGCCAAGGCGCTCTCGGACCACGCCAGACTCTTCACCGCGCTCGAGCTCGCCTTCGCGGTTCGCTTCGTCGCCTCGGACGAGGCGGACACGGTCGCGGACGGCCTGCTGCGTGTAGGCGACGTCGCACCGGCTCCGTCGCCCGTCCCGTCGCTGGCCTTCGCCGGGGAGAGCGCGGCGGCTCCGGTGCAGGACGTCCGGCTGCTCGACGATCCAGCCGTCGATCCCCGGCTGCGCGGTCTGGTCCTGCCGCAACACCGCCTCGCGGCGCCACTCGAGGTGCGCGAGGGTGACGCGATCCTCGCCGCCGTGCCGTCGGGCCCAGCCTGGCTGCGGCGCCGGGACGGCGGCGCCTCTTGCGACGTCGTCCGGGTTCCGCTCACAGAGCTCGCGCCCGACGAGGGCCTGCGCAGATGGCTCCTCGAGGACCGCGCGCTCGCGCTCGTGGCGCTCGTCCAGTTCCTGCGGTCGCTGACGTCCGACGGCTCCGCCGCGCCCCCCGCGCTGCGTGCCGCATTCGTCTTCGACGACCCGAACCTGCGGCGCCCCGGCTACGGCTACATCGGGTACCGGGACCTCGTCGCCCACGCCGATCTGCACGGCTACCACGCCGCGATGGCGATGATCCCGCTGGACGCGCGGTGGCCGCATCCAGCCGCAGTCGAGCTGTTCCGCCGGCGGCCCGACCGCCTCTCGCTCGTCGTCCACGGGAACAACCACGAGCGGCGCGAGCTGATGCAGGAGCGCGATCGCGAGCAGTCGCTGGCGCTCGGCGCCCAGGCGCTGCGACGGATCGGGCGCTTCGAAGCCGAGACCGGCCTCAGCGTCGACCGCATCATGATCCCGCCCCACGGAATGTGCTCGCCGGGCGTCGCGCAGGCTCTCGGTGCGCTGGGGTTCGACGCGCTCTGTGCGATCCACCCGCGTCCGTGGACCGAGCGTCCCCCGGGCGACCTGCTGCTCGCCGGGTGGGCTCCGGGCGACTTCGCCGAGGGATGCGCAGTGATCCCGCGCTTTCCGCTCACCTGCTCCGCCGCCGAGATCGGCCTGCGGGCCTTCCTCGACCAGCCGCTCGTGCTCTACGGCCATCACGAGGACGTGGCGGACGGTCTCGAGTCCCTCGCCGACGCGGCGGCGCGCGTGAATCGCGTCGGGGACGTCACCTGGTGTTCCCTCGGTGACGTCGCCGCCGGGAACTACGGCTCCCAGCTGGACGGGGAGCGGCTCACCCTTCAGCCGTTCACGCGGCGCGCCCGTCTCGAGGTCCCGGCCGGCGTGTCGGAGCTTTCGGTGCTCGCGCCCGCGGAGGACGGCGAGCCGCAGCTCGCCGGCTGGAGCGTCGAGGGCCGGGAGCGGGTCGCGTTCGGGGCCACGGTGCCGGTGGAACCGGGAAGCGCAGTCGTCGTGCACGTGCACGGGACGACGGAGGTCAGCCCCATGGCCCCGCAATCCCCGCCGTGGCGCCCGTGGCCGGTTCTGCGGCGCGCCGCCACGGAGATCCGCGACCGGCTCGCCCCACTGACCTGAGCTGCGCAGGGCCCCCGGGGATGGGCTCCGGCCGATCCCCGCTGGCGCTGCATGAGCTCCGAGCGTCCCTGCGAGGGCCGCGGCGGCGTCAGCCGGAGCTGTGCGCCGGAGACGTCGAAGCGCTGCCGATCGGCGGCTCGTTGGCGGCGCGCTCCCGGCCGCGACCGCTGACGGCGGTCAGTTCGTCGTCGTCGTCGAATCCGGCTTCCGGGTCGAACTCGGCGTCCGTGCCGGACAGCCCGGCGTCGTCCTGCTCGAGCTCGGCGGCCTGGCGCCAGCCCCGGGCGATGCCCGAGACGATCACGATGCCGGCGCATCCGACGACGAAGGTCATGATTGCCACGATGAGCGCGACGAGGAGCCGCGGCCCGCGGGTCGCGGCTTCGGCCTTGGCCGCTCCCAGGGTCGTGACCACGAACCGGCGGCGGTCGGGAATCCGCTGGGTCGCCGCGACGTCGTCGATGTACTGCCGCAAGCCGATCGTCGCTGCGCCGGCAAGTTGTGCTGCCTTGCGCACGGTCGGCGCCTGCGCGCTGATCTGGATGATCGGCAGCGTCGGGTCGGCGCGGATGTTGAGCAGGTACCCCGTCGGCCCATTCGCGGCCTGGGTCGCGCGGGTGGAGAGCAGCGTCCCGGCGGCGGTCGTGCCCGCGGAGGGCGTGATGATCGCGAGCCGGTCGACAGGAACGCCCGCGTCCCGGGCGATCGCGGTGCGCACCGTGTCGCTCGCGATCACGTTGGCGAGCAGGCCGGTGCGGGCGCTCAGCGCGTCGGCTCCGGCCGGACGCAGGTCCGCGACGACCGAGTCGGGGGTGTCGATGAGCAACTGGGCCGAGGCGAGGCCGATCGTGTACTGACGGCTCTTGAGGCTCGGCGGGGCAAGTGACACCTGGAACGCGAAGAGCAGCCCTGCCGTGAGGGCGATGACCGCGACCACGATGACCAGGGCACGACGGTGCCAGAGCTCGCGCAGGATGGTGATGAGTTCCATAGGCTTCGGGGGACCAACGGGGGGACGCCGTCGCTTCTTGCGTCGTGTGGAAGAAGGGTCGCGCCGGCGCCGTTTGTGGGTCATGGTCCCTGCAGCCCTGACAGACGCCGATTCGCAGCTCGGGTCCCGCCCGGATCACCCGGAAGCCGATCTTGCGATCATCATCGTGTCCACGAACGAGGCGCGGTGGCTCGAGCCGTGCCTGTCGACGCTGTTCGCGCACGCGGGCGACGTGCGCCTCGACGTGGTGGTCGTCGACAACGCCTCGACCGACGGAACGAGGGAGCTCGTGGAGTCCGGGTTCCCCGGGGCGCGGATCGTCCGCTCGGAGAACCACGGCTTCTCACACGCCAACAACCGCGGAGCGGTCTCGACGTCCGCCAGGTACGTGCTGTTCCTGAACCCGGACACCGAGATCGTCGACGGCACGTTCGCGGACCTCGTGGCCCGGATGGACGCCGCTCCCGATCTGGGACTCGCCGGGGTGCGCCAGCTGACTGCCGACGGCGAGCTATGGCCGACGATCCGCTACTTCCCGAGCGCGACGCGCGCGCTGGGCGAGGCGCTCGGGTCGGAGCGGTGGCCGCGCCGCAGCCGTTGGGCCGGGGAGCGCGAGCTGAACATGGCCCTGTACGAGCAGGAGTTCGACTGCGACTGGACGTCCGGCTCCTTCATGCTCGCTCGCCGCGAGGCGCTGCTCAGCGCCGGCCTGATGGACGAGCGGTTCTTCATCTACTGCGAGGAGCCCGACCTCTGCCTGAGGATCAAGCGGGCGGGCTGGAGCGTGCGACATCTCCCGGCGATGACGATCGTGCATCACGCCGGCAAGGGCGGCATCCGCCCGAAGATGATCGCCCAGGATGCGTTCACCCGCCGCCAGTACGCCCAGAAGCACTTCGGCCGGGTCCAACGCTCGACGTATCTCTCGGCGATCGCGGCCCGCCACGCGCTGCGCGCGGTCGTCGGCCCGCGTGACGACGTCGCCGGCCAGCGCAAAGAAGCAGCCCGGCTCGCGCTGCGGACCATGCTCGGGAGCGCCGAGCCGCCCTTCGGGCCGCCGCCGCCGACGGCGCTGCCGGACGCGCGCGGCCTGTAGCCGCGCGTCGAGATCGCTGCGCCAGGCCGCTGAGCGCGGTCGTGTCGCCGCACGCGCGCTATCGTGAACGCGAGTGCTGCATCAGCCGGTGCAGCGTGCATCCTCCCCGAGAGCGCCACCTTGGCGCGCCGTGATGCCTCCCTCGCCCCGTCTTCCGCGTTTGGACCGTCGTCTGCGACTGCTGTGGCAGGTCGTCGTTCTCGTGCTCGTCGCCGGGCTCGTGAGCGGATGCCCCGCCGCACACGCAGCGGAGCTCACCGCCACGCCGGCGACCCTCGGACCGGTGTTCGCGGGTGCTCAGGGCGGGGACGTCATCCGGCTGGCCGCCGGCGATTACGGCACGTTCAGCGGCGCCACGAAGCCCTCGACCGTGACGCTCACGCCGCAGCTCGGCGCTGCGGTGTCGATGAGCGTGAACTTCACCCGAGCCGCCAACGTGCGGCTCGACGGGCTGACGGTGACCGGCGCGACGATCAGCGGCGCGACGGGCATCGCGATCGTCAACAGCCGCTTCACGGGCAGCACGGTGATCCGCACGGCTTCGAACGCCGCCGCGAACATCGTGCTCGACGGGAACACGTTCGCCGGGATCAACGCCGGCACATCCGGGTACGAGGGTCGCGTCGAGGTCGTGGGCGACAACGGATCGGGCGGCACCAACGGCGTCGTCATCCAGAACAGCACCTTCGGGCCCGGCGGCTGCTCCGACGGCGTGCAGCTCACCGGCGGCGCGTCGGGGACGCGCATCCTGAACAACGAGTTCCGTGACATCAAGCAGGGCTCGTGCAACCCCTGGCACGTGGACCCGATCCAGTTCTACGGCGGGTCGAACACCCTGATCTCCGGGAACTACTTTCACGGAAACTCGACCGGGATCATGTCGCCCGACGGCAACGGCTCCCCCATGACGGTGCGCAACAACGTGTTCGTCACCGACGGCGAGTACCCGCAGCAGATCGTGATCGGCGGCGGGTCGGGCGACGCGATCATCCACAACACCTTCGCCAACGACGCCCAGGTGCGGATCGGGAAGATCAACGTCGGCTCGAGCACAAACGAGACGGTGAAGGACAACATCATCACGGGCGGCTTCTGGTTCTCGGAGAGCCAGTCGACGACCTCGTTCGCCATCGACTACAACCTCGTCGACGGCGCGGGAGGCGGGGTGCACGGCATCAACGGGCTCCCGACCTACGTCGGCGGGGCTGCCCCGACGCAGTTCGCGCGCTTCCTGCTCACGGCGGGGAGCAAGGGCGCGAAGGCCGCGTCGGACAAGACGGACATGGGGATCGAGGACGGCACGGCGCCAGTCGGTGCGGGAGGCGTTCCCGGCGCCCCCGCGGGCGGAGCGCCAGGCGCCGCCCCGGTTGCGGGCTCCCCTGCCGGGACCGGACCGGTCACCGGGGTCCCTGCGGTTACGGCGCGTGCCGTGGCGCCGCGGATCGCGATCCGCACTCCGCTCGTCGGCCGGCGGTTCATGAACGCCGTCACCATGCTCGCGGCCGCAGGCCGCGGACAGCGGCTGCGCCGCGTCGAGTTCTGGATCGACGCTCGCCGGCTGCGCACCGACTCCCGCGCGCCGTACCGGTACCACTGGCGCGTGCCGAGCACGCTGCGGTCCGGCCCCCACACGATCACCGTGCGCGCCACCGGCCAGAACGGGCTCGTCTCCTCCGCGGCCGTCACCGTCCGCCGCGTCCGCGCCCACAGGCGGTCACCGGTGGCGGCGCCCCGCAGGGGCTGGCGCGTGACGGTCGTGCCCTCATCGGCGCGGACGCTGGTTCACGGCAACGGCCCGGCTCACGGGCGGGTCGTCGTGATGCTCGCCCGCTGCTCGGACCGCAGCGGCGTGACGGTCGCCCGTGTGGCACTCGCGGCGTCGAAGCGCGGGACTGCGGGGGGCGGGTCGAACCTGTCGGGACTCTGCCCGACCCGCCTCGTGCCTGTCGCCTAGCTGCTTACTGGATCGGCTCCGCGAGCACTCCCGCCGGCTGGTTCGCGATCAGTCCGCCGCCGTTGAGGTAGCGCTCGAAGGGCCGCGAGCGGCCGACCTTGATCGGTGCGCCACCCTCGGACAGGGACGCCTCTGCGGCCTCGATCGCCTCGACGATCTGCAGACCGAGCTGCGCCGACGACCGCGGCGTCTCGCCCTCCAGGATCGCGCGGGCGAAGTCCCCGAGCTCGAGGCTCAGGGGCTCCGACGGCTCAAGCCGCGGCACGACGATGTCGCCGCTGCGGTAGGTGAGCTTGTACTCCCCGAACGTGGCGGGGGGCGAGAACTCGATGCCGCGGTCGTAGAGCCGCACGGGCTCGTCCGAAGCGTTGTCGTCGTACTGGACCATGCGCTGGCTGCCGACGACCGTCATCTCGCGCATCTTGCGCGGGGCGAGCCAGGACACCTGCACGTTGGCCTGCGTGCCGCTGCCGAACGTGAGGGTCAGGAACGCGGTCTCGGGAACGCCCGCCTGGAAGATGCTGCGGGCCGAGGCCGAGACCTCCGTGACCGGCTCGCCGAGCCAGTAGAGGAGGATCGAGATGTCGTGCGGAGCGAGGTCGCAGATGACGCCGTCGGCCTGGTACTTGCCGAGATTCATTCGTGACGAGGTCACGAAGTAGACCTCGCCGACGATGTCGTCGCGGATCAGATCGCGCACCTTGTTGACCGGAGGGCTGTACACGAACGTGTGCCCGGGCATGAGCACGAGCCCTCGGCGCTCGGCGGTTTCGATGAGATCGCTCGCCTCCGCAGCGGTCTTCGCGAGCGGCTTCTCGACGAGCACGTGCTTGCCCGCATCGAGCGCGGCTTTCGCGATCGCATGATGGGTGCGCGGCGGCGTCGCGACGATCACCGCGTCGATCGAGTCGTCCTCCAGCATCTGGTCGAGCTCGCGCCACACCGGGACGTCCGGGTAGCGCTCCGCGAAGGCCAGGCCGCACTGCGGATCGCGCTCGCACAGGCCGCGCAGCTCGAGTTCGGGCCGCTGCCCGACGTTGCGGGCCAGGTTCGGGCCCCAGTAGCCGTATCCGACGACGGCGACCCCGAGGGGTTCATGGGTGCTCATGCGTTGATCGTCTCCTTGACTGCGTCGGCAACGGCCTCGATCTCCTCCGGCGTGATGCCGGGAAACATCGGAAGCGAGCAAATGCGCCCGGCGGCCGCCTCGGCCACGGGCAGGCTCCCGGTCTCCTGACGCAGACCGGCGTAGGCCTCCGTCAGGTGAATGGGAGTCGGGTAGTGGATCGCTGACGCGATGCCTCGGGCTTCGAGCCCGGAACGCAGCGCGTCTCGGTCGTCGCACTGCACGACGAACAGGTGGTAGACGTGGTCCTCGCCCGCGCGCGGTGCGGCAGGCAGCTCGACGCCGGAGCCCTCGAGCGCGGCGGTGAGCGCCACGGCGGCGCTGCGGCGGCCATCGCTCCACTCGTCGAGACTCCGCAGCTTCACCCGCAGGATCGCTGCCTGCAGCGCGTCCAGGCGCGCCGTGGCACCGACGATGCGGTGGTTGTAGCGCGGGCGCTCACCGTGTGAGCGGAGCAGCCGGAGGCGGTCGGCGAGCTCGGCGTCGTCGGTCACGACTGCGCCGCCGTCGCCCCAGGCGCCGAGGTTCTTCGTCGGGTAGAAGCTGAAGCACCCGGCGTCGGCCAGCGAGCCGGTGATCCGTCCCCGGTACACCGCCCCATGCGCCTGACAGGCGTCCTCGACGACCTTCACGCCGGCCGCGTGGGCGAGGGTGACGATCGGCTCGATGTCGACGGTGCGCCCGTAGAGATGCACAGGGATGACGCAGCGGACCCGCGGGCCCATCGCGGCCCCGACGATCTCGGCCGTGAGCAGGAGGCTCTCGGGATCGACGTCCACGAGCCGCGGCGTCGCTCCGGCGGCGCTCACGGCCTCTGCGGTCGCGATGAACGAGTTCGCCGGGACGATCACCTCGTCGCCGGGCCCGATCTCCATGGCCTTCAGCGTCAGCGTCAGGGCCTCGGTGCCCGAGGACACGCCGATCGCGTGCTCGGAGTGGCAGTAGGCCGCGAAGTCGGTCTCGAAGAGCTCCAGGTGGCGGCCCATCGTGAAGGCGGCGGTCCCCGCGACCTCGCGGACGGTGTCCATCAGCTCCTCGAAGAGCGCGGGGTCGGAGTTGTCCAGGCGAACGAAGGGCACCGGCTGGCGGGTCGCTGAGATGGATTCCTGCAACGTCATGCGGAGGTCAGAGCTCCTGCGATTGAAGGGGCGGATTCGAGGCGGAGCAACTCGGTCCGAAGCGCGCGCCTGCCGCGGTGGTGGAGGCCGTGGACCGAGCTCTCGGAGCGGTCGGTGCGGATCGCGATCTCACCCGGGGACAGCCCGCAGAGATGTCGCATGAGGACGACGTCACGCTGCTCTTCGGGCAGCGTGGCGAGCGCCTCGTGCAGCGTCGCGGAGCGCTCGGCGTGGTCGTCGTCCGTGCGCGCGTCCGGCCCGAAGATCTCCTCAGTCGGGATCGCGCGCCTGCTCCGCAGGTGATCGATCGCGGCGTTGTGAGAGAGGCGCAGCAGCCATCCGAGGAACGGCACGCCGCGCTGGTCGTACTTCACGATGACCGTCATCAGCTTCGCGAACACGTGCTGCGTGATGTCCTCGGCCTCGAAGTCGTCGCGCACGATGCTGCGCACGTAGCCGTAGACGCTGTCCGAGTAGCGGATGTAGAGGAACCGCAGCGCGTCGCGGTCGCCCTCCTTGGCTCGCGCAACGGCGCGCCGTACCAGCCGGACGCTGCGCTCCGACTCTTGCGGTGCACTCCGGGCGTGAAAGCCGCTCTTCGCCCCACGCACGTCGAGAGGCAGCGTGCCGATGATCGCGTCATCGCCATTTCTGCTCGTTCCCGCCGTGTGACTACCGGCC
>Ga0302299_10001748_pt1 | contig 13115 bp, 12 predicted proteins | sample III_Fen_N3_4_FD_198795 | JGI IMG/M metagenome (GOLD analysis project Ga0302299, IMG submission 198795) | Peat permafrost microbial communities from Stordalen Mire near Abisko, Sweden - III_Fen_N3_4 | ecosystem: Environmental > Terrestrial > Soil > Wetlands > Permafrost | place: Sweden: Abisko... | reverse complement strand
GGTCTCCCACTGCGCCGCGAACTGCTTCTGCGAGCGCTTGGCGATGATCATCGTGACGATCACCGAGACCGGCACGACCAGGAGGGAGATCAGCGCCAGCAGCCAGCTGATCGTGAACATCATGATGAGGACGCCGATGATCGTCAGCGTCGACGTGATGATCTGCGTCAGGCTCTGCTGCAACGACTGCGAGATGTTGTCGATGTCGTTGGTCATGCGGCTGAGGACGTCGCCGCGCGGGTGGTCGTCGAAGTACCTGAGCGGCAGGCGCGCCAGCTTCTCATCCGCCAGGCGTCGCAATCGGTAGATGGTGCGCTGGGCCACGCCGGCCATGAGGTATGCCTGCAACCAGGCGAAGAGCGCGCTGAGCACGTATACGCCGACGAGCAGGAGGAGGGTGCGGGCCAGTGCGTTGAAGTCGACGCCGTGGCCGGGATGGAGGGTCATGCCGGAGATCAGGTCGGCGACACGGCTCTGGCCCTTGGCGCGCAGGCCGGCCATGGCCTGCGCCTTGGTCACGCCGGCCGGCATCTGCTTGCTGATGACCCCGTCGAAGATGATGTTGAATGCGTTTCCGAGGATCTTGGGCCCCAAGACGGCGAAGGCGACGCTGACCACTGCGAGCAGGACCACAGTGACGAGAAGCGCTCGTTCAGGCTGGAGCTGGCCGGCGAGCCGGCGCAGCGAGCCGCGGAGGTCCTTGGCCTTGGCCGTCGGCATCACCAGAGCGTGGGCGCCGGGGCCGCCGGGGCCGGGCCCGCCGGCGCCGCGCGGCGGCCGGGGCGGGGCTTCGCCGGGCTGCTTCGCCTTGTTGTCGGGAGTGCTCACGCCGCTCCCTCCACGCCGAGCTGCGAGGTCACGATCTCGCGGTAGGTCTCGCTCGTCTCGAGCAGGTCGTCGTGCGTGCCGATACCGGCGATCGTGCCGTCGTCGTCGAGCACGATGATCTGATCGGCGTGCATGATCGTCCCGACGCGCTGGGCGACGATGATCACCGTCGCGTCCGCGGTCTGCTTGCGCAGCGCCGCGCGGAGCTTCGCGTCAGTCGTGAAGTCGAGGGCCGAGAAGCTGTCGTCGTAGACCTGGATCTTGGCCTGCTTGGCCAGCGCCCGGGCGATGGCGAGGCGCTGGCGCTGCCCGCCGGAGACGCTGGCGCCACCCTGGGAGACGGGCGCCTCGAGCTGCTCGGGCATGGCCTCGATGAACTCGCGTCCCTGCGCTATCTCCAGGTACCGCCAGAGCTGTTCGTCGGCGGCCTCCTGGTCGCCGTAGCGCAGGTTGTCGGCCACGGTGCCGCTGAAGAGGAACGACTTCTGCGGCACGAGGCCGATCCTATGCCACAGGTCCAGCTGCGCCAGTTCGCGTACGTCCACGCCGTCCACGAGCACGCTGCCACCGGTGGCCTCATAGAAGCGCGGGATCAGGCTGATGAGCGTGGTCTTGCCGCTGCCGGTGCTGCCCACGATCGCGGTCGTCTGCCCCGGCTGCGCGGTGAAGCTGATGCCGCTGATCACTGGCTCTTCGGCGCCTGGATAACGGAACTCGACGTCGCGGAACTCGACTACTCCGACTGAAGCCACATCCTTCACCGGCTGTTCAGGGTCGATGATCGACGGCTGGGTGTCAAGCACCTCCATGATGCGCTGGGCCGAGACCGCGGCGCGCGGGACCATGACGAACATGATGGTGGCCATGAGGACCGCGAAGAGGATCTGGATGATGTAGCTAAGGAAGGCGGTGAGGTCGCCGATGGGCATGCTGCCGTTCGCGATCTGCTTGCCGCCGAACCACATGATAGCGACGACCGAGAGGTTGAGGATGATCGTGATCGCCGGGAACATGACGGCGAAAAGACGTCCCACCCTGAGCGTCGTCGTCGTCAGGTCGAGGTTGGCGACGTCGAAACGCTCCTCTTCGTACACGGTGCGGTCAAAGGCGCGGATGACGCGCACGCCGCTCAGGAACTCGCGTGTGACCTGGTTGATGCGGTCGATCTTCTTCTGCATCGACATGAAGAGCGGGATCGCCCGGGTCATCACGAGGCCGATGACGACGCCCATGATGGGGATCGCGACGAGGATGACCGCGGTGAGCGGCACGTCGAGCCGCAGCGCCATGATGATGCCGCCGACGGCGGTGATCGGCGCCGCCACTACGACGTTCAGCATCATCAGCACCACCATTTGGACCTGCTGTACGTCGTTGGTGGTGCGGGTGATGAGCGACGGCGGGCCGAACTTGTTGACCTCTGCCTGCGAGAACCCCTGCACGCGGCGGAACAGGGAGCCGCGCACGTCGCGCCCGAGCGCCATGGAGGTCTTCGAGCCCCAGTACACGGCGGCGATGGCCGTGAGCACGTAGATCAGCGTGACGCCGAGCATCAGGGCGCCGATCTTGATGATGTAGGCCGTGTTTCCCTTGATGACGCCGTTGTTGATGATGTCGGCGTTGAGGGTCGGCAGGTAGAGGTTGGCGATGACCTGGATGAGCACGAGGACGAAGACCAGGACGATCTGCCAGCGGTAGGGGCGCAGGCCGGTGCGCAGGAGGCGGATCACCGGCCGTCTCCCGCGCACGCGTCGGCGTCGCGGGCGGTGCCCGCCCGCTGGATCGTGGCGCCGAGCTCCTCGAGGAGCCGCGCCAGCTCGCGGCGGTCGGCCTCGGGCAGCGTCGCGATGGTGCTGTTGACGTAGTCGGCCGCGGCGGCGTTCATGGTCTTCTCTTCGGCGCGGCCGGCGTCGGTGAGCTCCACACGGGTGAGCCGGGCGTCAGCGGCGTCGGGACGACGCCGCACGAGCCCGGCCTTCTCCATGGAGTTCAGCATCTTGGTCACCGTCGGGCGTGCCACGTGCAGCGCATCCGCAAGGTCCCGCTGCGTGATGCCGTCGTTGGCGCTGAGGAAGCGCAGGCACATCGCCTGGCCTGGGTGCAGGCCGTGGCTGCGCAGTTGCTGCATCATCAGGCGGCCGTGCTGGCGCATCGTGGCCATGAACGCGCGGAAGACCCGCGACGAGAGCTCGTCCACGCCTTCGAGCGTCTCTGGCAGTATCGGCATGGCGTGACGGTGCATCGGTCTCCGGGGACGTGAGTGGCTCGTCGGCGGGAAAGGTTAGCACGTAAATCATTAGCCTGCAAACGAATCTCGCGACGCCGGGTCGGGGGTCGCGCTCAGCCCCGGTCGGCTTTAGAGTGTCCCCTTGCGCGGTTCCTTCCTGCCCGCCCGGGTACGAAGGTGGTGAAGGGTCCTGCCGGCCGCCGAGGAATCCCGAGGTACAGACCGATTAGATGCCTGCCGTAGCGACAACAGACTGGGCAGAAGCCCGCAAGCAGCGTCGCCGTGCGGCGCGCCGGCTGGCGCTGCAGTACGCGGGGATCTACGCCGTCGTGTCCGTCGTCTGGATCGTGGCCTCCGACCGCATCCTTGGATTGCTCGGGCTCCCGCACAACGTCGAGCTCATCCTCGCCTCCGTCAAGGGCATCGTCTTCGTCGCCGTGACGGCGACCCTGCTGCTGCTTTTGGGGCTGCGGTACTTCCGGCGTCTCGAGGTCTCCCAGGAGCGCTACACGCGCCTGTTCGAGAACGCCGTCGAGGGACTCACGGTGTTCACGGTCATCCGCGACCGCGACGGAGCGCTCACGGACCTCGAGCTGGTGGACATGAACCCGACGCAGCTGACTCGCACGGGGCTGTCGCGGGAGGAGGCCGTCGGCAGGCGGCTCAGCCGGCCCGACGGCCTCGACGAGCGCACGCGCTCGTACCTCGAGGTCGTGGCGAGCGCGGCCGACGGCGGTGCGCCGGCCAGGTCCGAGCTGTTCGTCGAGAGCGAGGACGCCTACGAGCTCCTCGAGGCGTACCCGGTGGGGCGCGACCGCTGGGCGCTGTCGGCGCTCGACATCACCGGCGTGCGCCACGCCGAGCGGGCGCTCCGGCGGCAGGAGGAGAGCATCCGCCGGGCGTACGTCGACGTGCTCGACGCGGTCACCGGCGGCAAGCTCATCCTGCTCACCGACGAGGAGCTGGCCGGCCAGCTCGGCGTGCCGCTGATCGAGGCGGCGCACATCGGCGAGGCGCGCGAGCTCAGCGCGGCGCGCAGCGCCGTCGCTCGCGCCGCGGCCGAGCGCTTTCCGGACTGGGCGCCGCGCACTGACGTGCGCACGCCGGTGTGCGAGGCGCTGGTGAACGCCCTGCGCCACGCGGGCGGCGGCACCTACCAGCTGTTCGCCCACGACGATCGGCTTCAGGTCCTCATCCGCGACGAAGGCCCGGGCATCGACTTCCGCACGCTGCCGCGCGCTACACTGCAGCGCGGATTCTCAACCGCGTCCAGCCTTGGCATGGGCTTCACGATCATGCTGCAGGTCTGCGAGCGTGTGCTGCTGAGCACCCGCCCCGGGCGCACGTCCGTGGTCCTCGAGTTTGCGGCCCGGCGGTCGGTCGCGGAGCGCCTCGACGAGGCGCAGCGCCTTGACGAGGTTGCCGCCGAAGCGTCGTAAGGCCGCGCTCCAGCTCCGTCAGCTCGCGCGCATCCGGTTGTTGCGCGCCTCGTGCTCGACTTCCGCGAGGCCCATCGCCTCGAGCACCGGCGGGACGTAGTTGGCGAAGCGTCCGCGAAGCCCCTTCTTGAGGCCGTACCAGCCGCCGACCGGGTTGTCGGGAGAGCGACCCCATGCCTCGACGGTGCCCTCGGCCGCCGGCTTCTGCTCGTCGGCGCTGCCCAGCGGCACCCAGTCGCCGGCCGCCTCGAGCATGGCATGCAGGTCGTCGATACAGCGCAGCCGGTAGCGCAGCTCGGTCTTGCCGACGATGACGACGAGCGCCGGCTGATCGGCCATCTCGTCGCGGTAGGCCTGGTACTCGGACTTGCCCGGAGGCGTGGTCAGGGTCCACGGGTCTTCCCGTGTCCCTGCTCCGCGCGTGGTCTGTGCTGTCATGGTCGCTCCAGTCTTTGTGACGGCGCCTGTTGTCGGCGCGCGGTCGTCTCCCCGGGTCTTCCCGCGTCCGCGGCGCCGCAAGCGCCTGCGGCGCGTGCTGCCCACCGCGCGGCACGCGCGTGTCCCAGGCAGGCGACACGTCGGGAGAACGACTCTGGCCATTTGCCGAATCCGGTAGTAGGTTCCGTTGTGGCAGAGAGACCGCGCGAACACACGGAGGCACCCATGCACACCCCAAGGCTCCGCTCCGTACTCATCCTCGTGCTGCTCGTCGCGGTCCTGGCCGCGGCGGCCGCTCTGGCAGGCGCCGGTTCGGCGCCTGCCGCCAAGGGCGCCGCCCAGAAGCCTGTCACGCACTGGTGCAATTTCGTGCTCGCGGGCAAGAACGCGACGGCCGACGGCTCGGTCCTCATGGGCTACAACAACGACTGGTCGGCCAACAACGACGCCTATCTCCAGGTCGTGCCCGGGGATGCCACCCACTACCAATTCGTGGAACTGCTCACCAAGGGCGATACCGAAGAGGGCGGCGTGAACGTCCATCAGCTCGCCGCCCTGTACGGGACGGCCACCGACCTCGACCCGGCCGTCCTCGCCGCCGATCCGTACGTCAAGAAGGGCTACGGCGGCGAGATCTGGAAGGACATCCTGCAGCAGTGCACGACCGCGAGCCAGGCCATCAACCTGCTCGGGCAGATGGCCACCACCGGGTTCAGCGGCGACGCCGCAGGCAGCTTCGCCGTCGGCGATCCGAATCAGGTCTGGGTCTTCGAGCTCCTCGGCGGTCATCACTGGGTCGCGGAGAAGGTGCCGAACAACGCCTTCCTCGCGCACCCCAACATGGTGACGATCCGTCAGGTGGACCTGAGTGACACGGCGCGCTTCCGCGGTTCGGCCGACCTTCAGTCGTTCGCGGCCAGTATCGGCCGGTACAACCCGTCGGAAGGTCCCTTCGACGTGGCCTGGGCCTACGGCGACCGCACCGAGCTGCAGTCCTACTACAACACGAACCGCCTGTGGGGGGCCTTCAACACGGTCGCGCCGTCCCTGGGCCTCACGCCGACGATGCCCTACGCGACGCGGCCCGTCTACGTGGTGCCCGACCACGCCATCACCCGGCAGGAGATCCAGACCATCTGCCGCTATCACTACGAGGGCACGAGTCTCGACGAGACAAACGGGTACGCGCTGATGAGCCCGCACGCGCAGACGAACCGGCCGATCTGCTACAAGACGACCGACTACAGCGCCGTGTGGCAGCTGCGCGACTGGCTTCCGGATGCGTTCGGCGGTGTGATGTGGGTCGCCCCGAGCCGCCCGTGCTCGAGCGCCTACGTGCCGTTCTACGACTCGGTCACGAGCGTGCCGGCGGCCTGGACCGACACGACCGCCTACAACGGCTTCCGTGCCGTCGCCGACAGCCTCGACAAGAGCGGGAAGGTCAACGGCGTGCGGCGCTACAAGTACTACATCCCGCTCGTGCGCAGCACCTACGGCGCGTTCGAGACGCAGTGCACGAACGCGCAGGCCTGCGTGGAGACCACGGCTGCCGGCCTGACCGGCGCGGCGCGCATCGCGTACCTGACGGACTACTCGTCCCAGCGCGCGACCCAGGCTCTGAACCTCGCCGTGGGGCTGCCGGCGCAGATGCCGTGAGCTCGAGTGAGGCGATCGTCTGAACCGTGGCGGTGTGGGGGCGGCGCAGCGGCCCCACACCGCCTTTGCCATGACCCGTTGGCCCGACGACCCCACGCAGTTCCGTCCTTCGCCGCGATGGACGGGCGTCGTGGTGATCGGCATCATGCTCGCGATCCTGGCCCTTATCGGCCTCGCGTTCTGGACGGGCCAGCACAAGGCCGATCTGGTCGGTGAGTTCACCGGGTCGTGGAGCCAGTCGGACACGGGCGGCGCGGCGCGGCTGGTCATCGCCGAGGAGATGAAGACGCTCCAGTATTCGGCGGACGATACGGTAGAGCGGCCGACCGGCTACTTCACCGTCGCGCTGACCACCGACGCCGGGGAGGTCTCCGGCAAGGCTCACGTGAGCGGGTACCCTCCCTGGTCTCACACGCTTCACGTCGTCCTCGACGGGCAGGAGTGGACGCTCCATCACGATGCCGCGACCGATACCGTCAGCGCCCGTGCCGCGGACGGAAGGGCCATGATGTTCAGCTGGGACTGAGCGTCGGGGGCGCGGTGGTATGGTCGACGCCCTGCCCGGAGGAGGCACCGTGAACGACATCATCCGGCTGCTCGACTCGCGCTGCTCCACACGCGCGTACGACCCGGCTCCGCCGACCGACGAGGAGAAGCGCGTGGTGCTGCACGCGGCCATGCGCGCTCCCACAGCCGGCAACCTGCTGCTTTACTCGATACTCGAGATCGAGGACCAGGCGCTCAAGGACCGGCTGGCCGTCACCTGCGACCACCAGCCGTTCATCGCGCGAGCGCCGTGGCTGCTGCTCTTCGTGGCCGACTTCCAGAAGTGGATGGACCTCTTCGCCGTTTGCGGATGCGACGAGCTGCCCGGCGTGCCGCACGGAGTCACGCCGGGCCTCGGCGACCTGCTGATGGCCTGCAACGACGCGCTCATCGCGGCGCAGAACGCCGTGGTGGCGGCCGAGTCTCTCGGCATCGGCTCGTGCTACATCGGCGACATCATGGAGCTCGGCGAGGTGCACGCCGAGCTGCTGCAGCTGCCCCGCTACACGTTCCCCGCGGCGCTGCTCTGCCTTGGCCGCCCCAAGGTGCGCCCGGGGCGGACGGAGCGGTACGAACGCCACGTCGTGCACAAGGACACCTACAGGCGGCTCAGCGCGCCGGAACTGCTCGAGGTCTCCCGCGAGCTCGACGAGCTGCACGGCGCGCGCGGGACCCGGGACGGCGTGACCGGCTGCGTCCAGGATGTCTACGCGCGCAAGTTCACCGCGGACTTCTCCGTCGAGATGAACCGCTCAGTGGCATGGTGGCTCGAGCGCTGGACGTCCGGAGATCCCGGTGCCGGCGCGGGCTGAGCGGGAGGGGGCGGAGCCGGCCGGCTCAGGCGTCCGCGAGCTGATCGGCCGCGTTCACCAGCCCCACGTGCCGGAGGCGACGCACCACGCCGGCACGGCGAAGGTCACGAGGGCGATCACGGCGACGAGGACGAAGGCCGTCCCGCGCCGGGTCACCCAGCTTCTGATGGTCATGAGGGACTCCGGTTTCTCCGAATGGATCATGTCCTGACTGTACCCCGATGACGTCGTGGGCGGTTGTATAGTCGGAGGACAGGGAGCTCGAGGGGAGGGGACGATGGGCGCAGGACTCGACGCGCGGCTGCACGGTCCGACAGTCGGGGTGGTGAGGGCCGGGGCGGTGATCGTGGTGCTCCTTGCGGCTTCCGTCCTCCTCGCCGGCGTGACGCCGGCCGTTCGCGCTTCTGGGCCGTTGGCAGGCGCGCCGGATCTTGCTCCAGCTGTGATCTCCGCTGCCGCCTTCGGTGGCTACCTGTGGTCGGGGCCGTTTCTCTATGGTTCGGCCGACTCCGCGCACCGGGACTCCCGCCTGGCACCAGTGGTTCTTCAACGATCTCGGGACGGACGGCTACCCAGGTGGCGTCGATGACGTCGCCGCGGACGGTCGAGGCCGCATCTACGTGAGTGGCGGCTGGGCACCCGACGCGACCGCGACGGGCACGGACGGCATCGTGGCGCGCTACGACGCCGCCGGCGGCTCGCGCAAGCTCTGGAGTATCACCGGCGACGCCACGGGCTGGGGCAACGAATGCCGTTCCCTCCTCGTCGCCGGCGGGGTGTTCGTCGGGGGGTCGGTCGAGATGACGACCGGGCAGACGTCGTTCATCCAGCGCCTCAAGCCCTGACACCTGGAGGAGACGATGAGTGACGACGCCTGGCCGCGGCTCCACGCGGTGAACGAGGAGGAGGTCGCCGCCGCGGCCGCGACCGCCGGGGCGCTCGCGGCTGAGGCCCAGGTGCCCGGCCGCATGCCGGCCGTCTACCTGGGCCACGGCGCGCCACCGCTGCTCGACGACGCGCAGTGGGTCGCGGAGCTTGCCGCCTGGGCGGCGGCGCTGCCGCGGCCGAGCGCCGTGCTCATGGTCTCCGCGCATTGGACGCAGGCGCCGCTCACGCTCGGTGCGACCGAGCCGGGCGTGCCGCTCATCTACGACTTCTACGGCTTCCCGGACAAGTACTACCAGGCGCGATACCCGGCCCTACCGGCCCCCGAGCTGGCGAAGCGCGTCGCGGAACTGGCCGGCGGCGAGCGCGCGGTGACGCACGAGCCGAGCCGTGGCCTGGACCACGGCGCCTACGTGCCGCTGGTCGCCATGTATCCCGATGCGGACATCCCGGTGCTGCAACTCTCGCTCCCGGCGCTGGATCCGGTGAAGCTGCTCGAACTCGGCGAGCGGCTGCGACCGCTGCGCGACGAAGGCGTGCTCATCGTGGGCAGCGGCTTCATGACCCACGGCCTGCCCTATCTTCGCGAGTTCGTACTGGACGCGCCGCCGCCGGACTGGTCGAAGGACTTCGACCAGTGGGTGGCGGCGGCCCTCGACGCCCGCGACGTTGACACGCTGGCCGCGTTCCGCGATGTGCCCTCCGCGCGGTACGCGCACCCGACGGTCGAGCACTTCGTCCCGCTCTTCGTCGCGCTGGGCGCGGCCGCGCCCGACGGCCCCAGGGCCACGCCGATCTCCGGCTTCTGGCTGGGGCTCTCCAGGCGCTCCGTCCAGTTCGCCTGAGCGGCGCTCCCGACGCGCGTGAGGCGTTTTTCGCGCGCGTCCTGCGGGTACGACGGTCACGTTTGCCACTGTCTTGCCAGTAGAAATCGAAGGGGATGACACCATGAGAGTCCAGCCCAGACCCGCCCTTGCCTGGGCCATCGGCATCGGCTACGGCATCCTCTTCCTCGTCCTCGAGCTGATCATAGGCATCGACTACGACAAGATCGGGACCACGACCGGCACCATCATCAAGGGGATCGTCGTCCCCGTCGCCATCGGCTCGCTCGTCCTCATCGTGGTCACGACGCTGCTCGGCTGGTGGCGTCCCGTCCTGCGCGAGCTGCCGACCGGCCCGCCGCGCCCACCGCGCTGGCTGCTCGTCGTGCCCATCCTCGTCTTCATCGCCACCCTGCTCGGCATCGACTACGGCAACCTCGGCAACATGGGCGCCGCGATGATCGCCTGGTTGGCCCTCGGCACGGCGGGCGTCGGCTTCAGCGAGGAGATCACCTACCGCGGCCTCGCGCTCGTCGGCTTCCGCAGCCGCCACGGCGAGGTCAAGGTCTGGCTCTTCACCTCGCTGCTCTTCGGTCTCCTGCACTGTGTGAATCTCATCCTCGGTCAGGCCGCCGTGCCCACCATCCGCCAGTTCTTCTTCGCCTTCGTGCTCGGCAGCATCTTCTACGCCATCCGCCGCGTCAGCGGCACGATCGTCGTCGTGATGGTCCTCCACGCGCTCTGGGACTTCGGCTCCTTCAGCCACGTGGCCGGCAAAGCCGGGGCCGTGACGGCCAAGATCGACATCGCCACCGCCGGAGCCGGCCTTCTGCAGTCCCTGCTCGTGCTGATCGCGGTCATCCTCGTGATCGTCGGCGCGAAGAAGATCCTCAGGCCGAAGGCGACCGCGCAGATTGCGCAGGCGTAGACCTAACGGGTGCGGACGGAGGGCGTGACCGTCTGGGCCGGGGACCAGCTCTCTGTGTGCGAACGTCGTAGGATGGTGGCGCGTCCCAGAGACTGGGACATGCACGCCGGCAGCGGAGGTGGGGAATGGACCGCAAGCTTCTCTCGATCGGACTGGCGGCGCTCGCAGTGGCGGCGATCGCCGGGGTGCTTGCGACGGGGGCGTCGTCGCCCGCGGACGCGCAGGCCCCGGTGGCCGCCGGCGCGGAGGCGTCGCTGCCCGCCCCGTCACCCAGCTTCTCCACCGTCTGGATGTCCGCGGTCAGTGTGGACCAGAGCGGACGTCACGCCGATTTCGGGGCGCAGAGCATCACCGCTGACGCGGCCGGCGACACGCGCGTCAGCCAGACCTGGGAGGCGACCGGGAACATCTCGGAGACCGACGTCTACGACGCCACCGCCCACACGTCGACGCGCGCCTACGACGCCGGCAAGGGGAGGGTCGAGTACTCCCGCAGCACCAACGAGGCCCCGGCGTCGCCGTTCGGCTGGGCCGAGGGCGCGGCCACCGTCGTCCGCGCCGCGCTGGCCGAGCAGGACCCGGCGCTCACTGTGAAGTCCACCACGTTCATCGGCCGCCCGGCGTGGACGGCGACGTACACCCGCCAGGGCTGGCGGCACACGGCCGTCGTCGACAAGGCGACCGGCCTGCCGCTGCGCGCGGCGCTGGTCAGCGCCAAGGCGCCGCGCACTCAGAGAAGCGTCTGGCGCGTCGTCGACCTGAAGGTCGGCGTGCCCGTGGATGCGGACACCTTCGTGATCGACATCCCGCAGGGCGCAAAGGTCGAGGAGTCGGCCCAGTACGAGCACTTCGCGGCGCCGGCCGATCTCGCCGCCAAGGTTGGGTACGCGCCGTTCCTGCCCGCGACCCTGCCCGATGGCGCCGAGCTCGCCGTGTCGTCCACGCAGCCGGAGCCCTGGGGGCCGTACGCGTGGCTCTTCCCCGTCCCGGTGCCGTGGGTCGACCTCTCCAAGCTCCCCGACCGTTTGACGAGCCTGTACTACCATCGCGGGTTCGACCGGTTCACGCTCCGGGAGTGGCCGCTTCCCGGCGGCATCAACAACTCCGTGCCCGCCGCGCTCGACAAGCGTCCGGCGTTCGGGTACCGGAAGACGGTGCTCACGGCGGGCGCGTTCGCAGGGCGGTCGGCGCGCACGTGGATGGACGACGGCGGTTTGAATTTGTTCGTCCAGACGCGCACGTTCGCCGTGCTCCTCGCCGGCGATCTGACGCGCAGCGACGCACTGGCGCTGGCGGGGTCGCTGCAGCAGTAGGGCGCGGGCGGTTCCGGAAGCCGTTCGGGGGCATTCGTCCGTAGTACGGCCGAAGCCGGGGGGCACGCCTATGCTATGCTCGGCCCTCATGAACACTTCCGCACAAACTCCCCCAGAGCGCGGCGACTTCATCCGCGAGATCGTCGCCGCCGACGTCCGCGAAGGCCGGGTCAAGGCCGTCGTCACTCGTTTTCCGCCGGAGCCGAACGGCTATCTCCACATCGGCCACGCCAAGTCGATCTGCCTCAACTTCGGTATCGCCGGCGAGTTCGGCGGCCGCTGCAACCTGCGCTTCGACGACACCAACCCGATGAAGGAAGAGCAGGAGTACATCGACGCCATCGAGGCCGACGTCCGCTGGCTCGGGTTCGACTGGGGCGAGCACCTGTACTTCGCCTCGGACTACTTCGAGCAGTTGTACGAGTGGGCCGTTGCCCTTATCGAGGCCGGCACGGCCTACGTGGACGACCTCAGCGCCGACGAGATCCGCGAGCACCGGGGCACGTTCACCGAGCCCGGCATCGCGAGCCCGTGGCGGGACCGGCCGGTGGCCGAGAACCTCGACCTCTTCGCGCGCATGCGCGCCGGGGAGTTCCCGGACGGCGCGCGCGTCCTACGCGCGAAGATCGACATGGCGGCGCCCAACATCAATCTGCGCGATCCCGTGCTGTACCGCATCCTGCACGCGGAGCACCCGCGCACGGGCGACGCCTGGTGTGTCTACCCCACCTACGACTTCGCCCACGGTCAGTCCGACGCGATCGAGGGCGTCACGCACTCCATCTGCACGCTCGAGTTCGAGGCGCACCGGCCGCTGTACGACTGGCTCATCGAGAACCTGCCGGTGCCGGCGGTGCCGCACCAGTACGAGTTCGCGCGGCTCAACCTCACGCACACCGTCATGTCCAAGCGCGTGCTGTTGCGCTTGGTCAATGACGGCATCGTGCGTGGCTGGGACGACCCTCGCACGTCCACGCTCTCGGCCCTGCGCCGGCGCGGCTATCCTGCCGAGGGCATCCGCGACTTCGCGACCCTGGTCGGCGTCGCCAAAGCTGACAACACCGTCGAGGTCGAGATGCTCGAGCACTGCGTGCGCGGTGTGCTCAACCATGCGGCGCTTCGCCGCTTCGCCGTCCTCGACCCGCTCAAGGTGGTCGTCGAGAACTATCCCGAGGGCCAGACTGAAGAGATGGAGGTCCCCAACAATCCGGAGGACCCA
>Ga0302299_10001747_pt1 | contig 13116 bp, 11 predicted proteins | sample III_Fen_N3_4_FD_198795 | JGI IMG/M metagenome (GOLD analysis project Ga0302299, IMG submission 198795) | Peat permafrost microbial communities from Stordalen Mire near Abisko, Sweden - III_Fen_N3_4 | ecosystem: Environmental > Terrestrial > Soil > Wetlands > Permafrost | place: Sweden: Abisko... | reverse complement strand
CCACGACGACCGCGTGGCCGCTGCGGGCCAGCCGCACGGCGTGGGCCAGCGGCTCGGCCGACACCAGCGCCGACAGGAGCACCACGAACGCGCCGGGCGGGATGCCGCGGCGCAGCTGCGCCCGCAGGGCGCGCTCCTCGCCCACGGTGCCCCGGCTGGGTTCGGCCCGGCCCAGGCCGAGCAGCACCCGGGCGAGCTGGTGGTGGCCGCCGACGGCCGGCACCTCGACCATGCCGCCGCCCCCCAGCACCGAGAGCCCGACCCGGTCACCGGTCCCGAGGTAGTGCGCCGCGACGGCACCGGCCGCCTCGACCGCGACGTCCAGGCTCGACCGTCGCCCCGTCTCCGTGTCGCGCTCACCGAGGTCGCGGATGGCGTCGAGCACCAGGCGCACCTCGGCATCCTGGTCGGCGTAGGTCGTGGTGACGTGCAGGGCCCCGGTGCGCAGCGAGACCGGCCAGTGGATGCGGCGCAGCCGGTCGCCGGTGCGGAACGGGCGGATCTCGGCCAGCTCGGTGCCGCCCCCGACGCGTGAGCTGCGGTGCTGGCCGACCAGCCCCACCGGGTGCGGGAGCGAGGCCCTCGAGGTGAAGGTGCCGGGGGTGGGCACCGTCGCGACGGTCTCGACCCGCTGCTCGGGCCAGGTCCAGGCGAAGCACCCGAAGCTGCCGAAGCCGCCCACCTGCGCGGGGCCGAGCCGGCGCACGCCCCAGCGGTCGATCCGGGCCACGACCGCCATCGGCACGGTCGCCGCGTTGCTCGGCGCCGCGGCGACGTGGCCGTGCTCGGGCGTGGTGGTGGTCCAGCGGTCGCCCGGCAGGTGCCCGACGACGTCGCGCAGGCCGGGCACGGTGCTGACGTCGACCCGCCAGGTGACGCTGTCACCCTCGTGGGCGACCGGGCTGCTGAGCCGGCTCCGCACCGTCGGCGCGACCGTCGGCCGGGTCGCCACCGCCCACACGACCAGCGCGGCCAGCGGCACGCCGATCACCGCGAGGTCGCCCCGGCCGCCGACCGCCGCGGCGACGAGCAGGAGGACCCCGATCGCCGTGGCGCGCCCGAGCGCCCGGGTGGGCCGCCAGCGCGACCTCACGACGCGCGGACCCCCGTGCGCGGCGTGGGCACGGTGCGCAGCAGGTCGGCGACGATGCTCTTCGCCGAGACGTCGCTCATCCACAGCTCGGGACGCACCACGACCCGGTGCTCGAGCACGGCAGGGGCGATCGCCTTGACGTCGTCGGGGGTGACGTAGTCACGGCCGCGGATCACGGCGTAGGCGCGGCCCACCAGCATCAGGGCCAGCGACCCGCGCGGGGAGGCGCCCATCAGCGACTGCTCGTGGTCACGGGTGGCGCGGGTCAGGGCCACGCAGTAGCGGCCGAGCTCGGGGGAGACCGTGACGTCCTCCATCGCGCCCTGGAGCTCGAGCAGCTCGGCGGCGTCGACGACCCGGCGCACCTGCTGGTCCTCCTGGCGGCGCGACATCCGGCGTGTGAGCACCTCGAGCTCACCGTCGGCGTCCGGGTAGCCGAACGCGACGCGCACCAGGAACCGGTCGAGCTGGGCCTCCGGCAGCGGGTAGGTGCCCTCGTACTCGACCGGGTTGGCGGTGGCGAGCACGTGGAAGGGCTGGGGCAGGGCGAAGGTCTGGCCCTCGACGGTGACCTGGTGCTCCTGCATCGCCTCGAGCAGGGCGGCCTGGGTCTTCGGCGGGGTGCGGTTGATCTCGTCGGCCAGCAGGAAGCCGGTGAAGACCGGCCCCTTGCGGAACTCGAACTCGCCGCGCCCCTGGTCGTAGACGAAGGACCCGGTGAGGTCGGCGGGCAACAGGTCGGGGGTGAACTGGGCGCGGGTGAAGTCCAGCCCGAGGGCCTGCGCGAAGGTGCGCGCCGCGAGGGTCTTGCCCAGGCCGGGGAAGTCCTCCATGAGCACGTGTCCCCCGGCGAGCACGCCCGCCAGCACGACCTCGGTGGCAGCCCGCTTGCCGACGATGACCGTGTCGACCTCGTCGAGCACGGCGGTAGCACGGCGGTGGGCGGTGGGGATGTCGGTCACGGCGTCTCCTGGAGGGGTAGGGCTTCGAGCTCGGTGATGACGGCGTCGGCCTCGGCGAGGTCGAGCAGCCGCGGTGGTGCCTTCAGGTAGGCCGCGAGCCGCCCGCGGCCATAGGCCCCGTCCGGGGCGCGGTCCTCGGCGACGGCGCGGACCAGCTGCTGCAGCTGCCCCGGTGCGGCGGTGTCGCCGGTGGACGGCGCCAGCAGGCGGTGCAGGTTGGCGATGCCCGGCTCGGGCGGCACCTCGACGGCACGGTCGGGCAGCCAGTCCCAGTCGATGCCGTCGTGCTGCAGCAGCGGCGGTACGGCCAGCACGATGCCCACGAGCACCGCGACGCTCGCCACGGCCAGCAGGGCCACCGGGCCCCGGGCGATCGTGACGAGCACGATGACGACGAGCCCGGCACCGACCAGGAGCGGCGGTCGGGCGCCGATGCGGGGCGAGTCAGCCACGCTCGCCCCGGCTGCGCTCCGGCATCCCGGCCCGAAGTGCCGCGTCGAGCGCGCCGTACGCGGCGGCCGCTCGGCTGCGGTCATCCTCGGTGAGCGGATGGCGCGACCAGCGCGCCTCGCGGTACAGGTCGGCCAGGGTGCGCAGCGTGGTCTCGTCGACCGGGAACCGGCGCAGCACGTCCATGCTGACTTCGGTGGAGGTGCGGGCCGGCGGCAGCGGCAGGCCCGCCTCGTACAGGGTGGCCTCGAGGTGGGTCCAGGCGGAGATGATGCCCTCGGCCGGGGAGCCGGCCGACAGCGCGTCGAGCCGCTGCGACGCGTCACCCGACACGGCCAGCGCCAGCGCCTCAAGGTCGAGGTCGGGAGCGTCACCGACGGGGGGCGTGCGGTCCTCGCGGCCGGCCAGCCACGCCCGCACCATGAGGAACACGCAGAACGCGGCGCCGGCCACGAGCACGGCGATCGTCGCCCAGCCGAGCACCAGCCCGACCGCGTCGCTCGTCTGGTTCCACGGACCCGGGATGCGCTTGAGCCTGAGGTCCGAGCTCAAGGTGGGGAAGCCGTCGGCCGCAGCCTGCTGCTCGAGGATGGCGTCGCTGTGCGGGCCGGGGATGATGCGGGCCGGCCGTGGCGCCGCGGCGGCCCAGACCACGGCGAGCAGGGTGAGCGCTCCCACGGCCGCAACGTACGGCGGCCGGCCCAGCGCGCTCACGGCATTCGGACGGGTGGACACGGCACCACCCAACCAGACCAGTGGTGGCGCGGGGGGCCCCGAGGCGGTAACGATTGGGGCGTGATGGCCTATCGACTCCGCGCCGGCGACACCGGACCCGTCCAGCAGTCACCCGTGACCTGTGGGTCGGCGTGCCTCACCGTCGCGCGGATGCTCGTGGACCCCCTCTTCGCCTCCTGGGTGCGCACCGGGCAGCCGCACCCACCGGGGTCCCCGAGCGGAGCCACCGAGGCGGAGCGGTTCGCGGAGTACGAGCGGGTGGTGATGCGCCGGACCAACGGCCTGTTCGCGGGCGGCCACCGGCCCAACGTGCCGTGGCCGCGACGGCTGGGCACGCCGCCGTGGGGGGCGCTGCTCGAGCTCGAGTACGGCGCCGCCCGGATCGGGACGCTGTACACCCTCGACGCGCTGCGCGGCGGCGGGGCGGCGGCCCTCGCGGCCGGGTTCGACACCCTCGTCGACGTCGTGGCCGACGGTGAGCCGGCCCTGCTCTACGTCGGGAACCTGCTGGCCCCGCGGCACGTCGTGCTCGTGCTGCCCGGGGACGGCGATCGGATGCTCGACGTCTACGACCCGGCCAGCGGGCGCGTCGACCACCTGCGCCGCGACACCGTGGTGCAGCGTCGCCTCGGGCTCAGCGGATGGGACGTGCCGTGGCTGGCGGTGCGCCCCACGGGGCTGCGCACCGTTCGGTCGCGCCCGTACGCGGTCGACCTCGGCGCAGCCCCGGCCTGAGGCGGCGGCGGCGCTCAGGCGGTCGGCTTGGCCACGGGCACCAGCTCGACGTCGAGCGCGCCGATCTCGTCGCCCGCTGCGAGGTCGAGGATGCCGGTGAGCCGGCCCGCCGCGCGCAGGTCTGACTCCGCTGCGCGCACCGAGGCGAGCGCGGCTTCTGGCCCGACGAGCGTCATCGAGGGCACCTCGGCCCGCATGCCGACCTTGGCCTCCGACTTGGCCTTGCGCACCGCGGCCAGGGCGGCCCCGACGGCGGGCAGCAGGGTGTCGTCGCCCCCGGCCGGCAGCGCGTCGACGGTGGGCCAGGCGGCGCGGTGTACGGAGTCGGCGTGGTCGGGGTGGGTCCAGGACCAGACCTCCTCGGTGACGTACGGGAGGATCGGGGCGAGCAGCCGCAGCACGACGTCGAGCGAGATCCGCAGCGTGGCCCGGGCACTGGCGGCCTCGGCATCCCCCTGGGCGCCGTAGGCGCGGTCCTTGACCAGCTCGAGGTAGTCATCGCAGAACGCCCAGAACCACTGCTCGGTGACCTCGAGCGCGCGGGTGAAGTCCCAGGCCTCGAAGCCCGCGGTGGCCCGGGCGACGACGGTGCGCAGCCCGGCCAGCAGCGAGAGGTCGAGCGGCTGGGTCACCTGCGCCGCGAGGTCGCCGTCGACGTCACCGAAGCCGAGCGCGAACTTGCTCGCGTTGAGCACCTTGATCGCCAGCCGCCGGCCGACCTTGATCTGGCCGGTGTCGTACGCGGCGTCGGTGCCGAGTCGGCCGCTGGCGGCCCAGTAGCGCACGGCATCCGCGCTGTGCTCCTTGAGGAGGTCCTCGGGGGTGACCACGTTGCCGCGTGACTTGCTCATCTTCTTGCGGTCGGGGTCGAGGATCCAGCCGCTGATCGCGGCGTTGGTCCACGGCACCGTGCCGTGCTCGAAGTGGGCCCGCACGACGGTGGAGAAGAGCCAGGTGCGGATGATGTCGTGCCCCTGGGGACGCACGTCCATCGGGAAGACCTTCTCGAACAACGGGTCGGTGCCCGTGCCGGCGGCGTCGCGCCAGCCACCGGCGATCTGCGGGCTCAGCGAGGAGGTGGCCCAGGTGTCGAAGATGTCAGGGTCGCCGACGAAGCCGCCGGGCACGCCGCGCTGGTCCTCGGCGTAGCCGGCCGGTGGGTTGGCCGCGGGGTCGACCGGGAGGTCGGCCTCCGCGGGCACGATGGGGGAGCCGTGGTCGGGCTCGCCGTCGGCGTCGAGCGGGAACCAGACCGGGATGGGCACCCCGAAGAAGCGCTGGCGCGAGACGAGCCAGTCGCCGTTGAGGCCACCGACCCAGTTCGCGTAGCGGCTGCGCATGAACGCCGGGTGGAAGTCGATCTCCTCGCCGCGGGCGATCAGGGCGGCGTTGAGGTCGGCGTCGCGGCCACCGTTGCGGATGTACCACTGCCGTGAGGTGACGATCTCGAGTGGTTTCTCGCCCCGCTCGTAGAAGTTGGCCATCCGCTTGGTGGGGGTCGGCTCGCCCTCGAGGTCGCCGCTCTCGCGCAGCGCGTTGACGACCGCCTCGCGCGCGCCGAAGGCCGTCTTGCCGGCGATGCTCTCGGCGTAGAGCGCGGCGCCCCGGCCGTCGGCCAGCCACTCGGGCACCTCGGTCTGCAGCCGGCCGCTGCGGGTGATCACCGAACGGGTGGGCAGGCGCAGCTCGCGCCACCACAGCACGTCGGTGAGGTCGCCGAAGGTGCAGCACATGGCGATTCCGGCACCCTTGTCCATCTCCGCGGCGGGGTGCGCGAGCACCGGCACCTGGACGCCGAACAGCGGGGTGGTGACGGTGCTGCCGAACAGGCCTTGGTAGCGCTCGTCGTCCGGGTGGGCGATCAGCGCCACGCAGCTGGGGATCAGCTCGGGGCGGGTGGTCTCGATGTGCACCGGGCCGTGCGGGCCGGCGAACGCGATGCGGTGGTAGTGGCCGGGGTAGTCGCGGGCCTCGAGCTCGGCCTGGGCGACCGCGGTCTGGAAGGTGACGTCCCACAGGCCGGGGGCCTCGGCCTGGTACGCCTCGCCGCGGGCCAGGTTGCGCAGGAAGCCCTGCTGGGCGGTGGCCCGGGAGTGGTCGTCGATGGTGCGGTACGAGATCGACCAGTCGTAGCTGTGCCCGATGCGCCGGAACAGCGACTCGAAGGCCTCCTCGTCGCGCACGGTGAGCTCGTCGCACAGCTCGATGAAGTTCTGCCGCGAGATGGGCTTCTCGTCGGCGGCCTTGGTGCTCTTGGCGTCGCCGCGGAAGGGCGGCTCGAACGCGGGGTCGTGCGGAAGCGAGGCGTCACCGCGCACCCCGTAGTAGTTCTGCACCCGCTTCTCGGTGGGCAGCCCGTTGTCGTCCCAGCCGATCGGGTAGAAGACGTTGAAGCCCGCCATCCGCTTGTAGCGCGCGATGCAGTCGGTGTGCGTGTAGCTGAACACGTGGCCCATGTGCAGCGAGCCGGATGCGGTGGGCGGCGGGGTGTCGATCGAGAAGACCGCCTCTCGCGGGCCGGCGAGCGCCGCCTCGCGGTCGAACGCGTAGGTGTCCTCCGCCTGCCATACCGCGGCCCACTTGTCCTCGAGGCCGTCGAGTGACGGCCGGTCCGGAACGGAGGCAGCGCGAAGGGAGGAGAGGTGCTCGGTCATGGGGGACATCCTCCCAGACCGTGCGGCAGCGGCTCACCGGGGTTCGGCCGCTGGCCCTAGGGTGAGCACCATGAACGACCCCGTGTACCGGCCGGTGATCTACCTCGCCAAGACCCTGTTCTTCGTGCAGGGCTCCCGTTTCACGATCACCGGCGCGGAGCACGTGCCGCGCACCGGCGGGGCGGTCATGGCGATCAACCACACGTCCTACCTGGACTTCACGTATGCCGGGCTGCCGGCCTGGCCGCACCGCCGCTACGTGCGGTTCATGGCCAAGAAGTCGATCTTCGGCCACCGGGTCGCCGGGCCGCTGATGCGGGGCATGCGGCACATCCCGGTCGACCGGCACAAGGGCGGCGAGGCGTTCTCGGCCGCCATCCGGGCGCTGCGCGACGGCGAGATCGTGGGGGTGTTCCCCGAGGCGACCATGTCGCGCTCGTTCGAGCTCAAGGAGTTCAAGCCGGGGGCGGTGAAGATGGCGCAGGTGGCCGGGGTGCCCGTGCTGCCGACCACGATCTGGGGCGCGCAGCGGGTGTGGACCAAGAACCAGCCCAAGCACATGCGACCGGTCGCGCGGATCCCGATCAGCATCACCGTCGGCGAGCCGCTCGAGATCGGCCGCCGCGACGACGTCATGGCGGCGACCGCACGGCTCAAGGCCGTGATGCAGCAGCAGCTCGACGCCCAGCAGGCGGCCTACCCGGTGCTCACCGGCGACGACCTGGTCTACCAGCCGGCCCGGCTCGGTGGCTCGGCCCCGACGCCCGAGGAGGCGCACGCCGCCGACCTGCACGACATGACCCGCACCCGGGACAAGTTCACCGGCTGAGCGTCCCGGCGGTCAGACCGGGTGGCCCAGGTGCGCCAGGGCCTGCCGCAGCAGCACTCCGTGGCCGCGTTCCATCTCGGCCTGGATGCCGGGGTCGAGGGCCTGGTCGGGCGTCAGCCAGGTGAGGTCGAGCGCGTCGTTCTGGGGTGCGCAGTCACCGGCCACCGGCACGACGTAGGCCAGGGACACGGCGTGCTGGCGCGGGTCGTGGAACGGCGTCACGCCCGGGGTCGGGAAGTACTCCGCGACCGTGAACGGCTGCGGGCTGGGCGGCACCCGGGGCAGCGCCATCGGGCCGAGGTCTTTCTCGATGTGCCGCAGCAGGGCGTCGCGCACCCGCTCGTGGTGCAGCACCCGCCCGGACACCAGCTCGCGGCAGACGCTGCCGTCCTCGCCGAGCCGCAACAGCACTCCGACGGCCTGCACCGCCCCACGGTCGTCGACCCGCACCGGCACGGCGTCCACGTAGAGGATCGGCAGCTTCTCACGCGCGAAGTCGAGCTCTTCGCGGCTCAGCCAGCCGGTGCTGCGGCCCAGCTCGAGGTTGCTCATGGGCTCGATGGTGCCAGATCCGCGGGGCGCGCCGGCACCGGACCCGGGGGCACCTCGAAGGTCACCGGCTCCTCGAACGCGGCCCGGCGGGCGGCCCGGCGCAGGGCTCCGAGCACCGCCTTCCCGGTGACCAGCACGAGCACGGCGGTGGTGACCGCGCGCCCGATGTCCCAGCCGAGGCTGGTGGCGAGCGTGAAGACGAGGAACCGGTGGAGGTTGTCGAACACCGGTGCGCCGGCGACGAACGAGAGGTCGCCGCTCATCCCCGTGGTGAACGGCCAGAAGGAGAGGTTGAGCAGCAGGCCGTAGACCAGGCCGGCCACCGCCCCGTAGGCCGCCAGCATCAACACCTCGGCGCGCCCGCGCAGCGGCGGCAGCAGCCCGGCGCCCCAGCCGACCCAGGCGGCACCGAGCATCTGGAAGGGCAGCCAGGGCCCGACGCCACCGGTGACCAGGGCCGACGCGAACAGGGTCGTCGCCCCGAGGACGAACCCGAACCCGGCGCCGAAGACCCGCCCCCCGAGCACCAGCAGGAAGAACACCGTCTCCAGGCCTGCGGTCCCTGCTCCGAGCGGTCGCAGGGCGGCCCCGATGGCGGCGAGCACCCCGAGCATCGCGACGGCCTTGACGTCCATCCCGCCCTCGCTCATCTCGGCGAGCACGACGGCCAGCAGCAGGGGGAGGACGAGTGCGAAGACGAGCGGGGCGTCGGTGCCGTGGGCCAGCCCCGAGTCGGGGGAGACGAGCAGGGGCCAGCAGAACGCCACGAGCCCCGCGACCGACACCAGCGTCACGGCGGCGATCGAGCGCGGCCGCAGCCGCAGCGCCCTGGTGCGCGCCCTCACGACGCTACTCCGGCGAGGGCGTGGCGTACGTCGTCGACGGTCAGCCAGGGGCCGGGGGCGGTCACCTTCGACACCTGGGGGGCGAACGCGGGGGAGGAGACGACGACCTCGGCGGTCGGCCCGTCGGCGACGACCTCACCGCCCGCCATGACGACCACCCGGTCGGCCACCTCGGCGACGAACTCCACGTCGTGGGTCGACACGACCACCGACCGGCCACGGGCGGCGAGCTCGCGCAGCACCGTGCTCAGGGCCGCCTTGGCAGTGGGGTCGAGGCCGCGGGTCGGCTCGTCGAGCAGCAGCACCGGCGGGTCGGCCGTCAGCTGCACGGCGAGCACGAGCGCCAGCTTCTGTCCTTCGGACAGGTCGCGCGGGTGCTGCTCGGCGGGGATGCCGGGTGCCACCGTCTCGAGCAGCCGGGCGCAGGTGTCACTCGGCACGCCGCTCTCGCGGTCGGCCTGGTCGCACTCGGCGCCCACGGTGTCGAGGTAGAGCAGGTCTGCGGCGGTCTGCGGCACCAGCCCCACCAGCGAACGGCGTTCTCCCGCAGCGAGTTTGCGAGGCTCGACCAGGTCGGATGCTGTGTTGCCACCGCTTCGTTCGACGGCCCGTCCCGCAGCACCGGACCCCGTGGACGGACGTGCCCGGGATCCGGCGGCCGCAGCCGTAGCGGGTGCCCGGGCTCCCGCGAACCGCCGGCTCGCCCGGACCGTGCCGGAGGTCAGGATGCCGCTGCCCTGCAGCGCCCAGAGCAGGGACGACTTGCCGCAGCCGTTGCGCCCCATGACGGCGGTGACCTGGCCGACGTGCAGGTCGAGGTCGACCCCGGCCACGGCCAGCACGTCCCCGGGGTACCGCACCACGACGTCGCGGGCGGCGAGCACGACGTCATCCGGCGGGGGCGAACTTTGACCAACAGGTCGATCTTGTCCCGCCGGGGTGTGCGAACTTTGACCTATTGGTCGATCTTGACCCGGGGAAAGCGTTGCGGTGAGGCGGGTGCGCAGGCCGGACGCCGCACGCCGGGCGTCACGCACCGACAGCGGCAGCGGTGACCACCCGGCATACCGGCCCAGCTCGACCACCGGGGGAGCGATGTCGCTGTCGACCATGAGGTCGGACGGCAGACCCGAGCGCACCTCGCCCGACGGCGACACGTGCACCACGGTGTCGGCGTAGTGGAGCACCCGCTCGACCCGGTGCTCGGCCACCACGACGGTGACGGCGAGGTCGTGCACCAGTCGGGTGATCGTGGCGAGCACCTCCTCGGCGCCGGTGGGGTCCAGGGCCGAGGTCGGCTCGTCGAGCAGGATGACGCGGGGGTGGGCGGTGAGCACCGATCCGATGGCGACCCGCTGCTGCTGCCCGCCGGACAGCTCGCGCAGCGGCACGTCACGCAGCTCGGCGATGCCCAGGAGGTCGAGGGTCTCCTCCACACGCTTGCGCATGGTCGCCGCCGGGAGGCCGAGCTGCTCCATCCCGTAGGCGAGCTCCTCCTCGACGGTGTCGGTGACGAACCCGGCCAGCGGGTCCTGGCCGACGACGCCGACCAGGTCGGCCAGGTCGCGCGGCCGGTGGTCACGGGTGTCGCGGCCGTGCAGCCGGACGTGTCCGGTCAGCGTGCCACCGGTGAAGTGCGGCACCCGGGCACAGATCGCGCCGAGCAGGGTCGACTTGCCCGACCCGGTGCGCCCGACGACCAGGGCCAGCTCGCCCTCGTCGATGGTCAGGTCGACCTCTCGCAGGATGGGTCGGGTCGAACCCGGCAGGGTCACCGACACCCGCGACAGCGAGATCGCGTCAGCCACGCGCCCCCACCTCCTCGCGGGCGCCGCGCTGCGGCATCCGGGAGGCGGGTCGCGGCGGCTCTGGCGTCAGGTAGGCCGGGAGCGCGCCGACCAGCAGGCCGACCACCGCAGCGAGCGGGAGCGGGGGGAAGGCGAGGGGGGTCAGCGGCATCGCCAGCGACTCGGGGGAGGTGCGCGAGACGGTGACGAGCGCGGCGGCGGCGACCACCCCGCAGCCGAGCGTGAGCCACTCGGCGCCGAGCCACGGGTCAGGGCGATAGCTGCTGCGCACGACGTGTCGACCACCGAGCCACAGCCCGAGCGCCGACAGGGAGAGGCCGAGCAGGAGGGCGGGGGTTCCCATCAGCGCCGGGGTCGAGGTGTCGAGCACCCCGTAGATGCCGAGGGCGCTCGCAAGCAGCCCCGTGAGCGTGACCGCCCCGGTGAGCAGGCGGTGCGACCGCGGCGCGGCACCGGCTCGCCCGTAACCGCGCGAGTCCATCGCTGCGGCCAGCAGCAGAGAGCGCTCGAGGGTGTCCTCGAGCACCGGCAGTGCCACCGACGGCACCGAGCGGATGCCGCGCGTGGTGTCGCCGCGCAGCTGCCGCGCCCGGCGCACCCGCTGCACGCTCTCGGCGAGCTGGGGAGCCACCGACACGGAAACCACTACGGCAGAACCGATCTCGTGCAACGCCGAGGGCAGCGAGCGGAGCAGCCGCTTGGGGTTGGCCAGCGCGTTGGCGGCACCGATGCAGGCGATGATGACCGCGAGCCGCAGTCCGAGCACCGCGGCGCCGATGAGCCCCTCGAGGTAGACGGTGCCACCGAGCTGGATGCCGGCTGCCCACGACGGCAGGGTCACCTCCGGCAGGGAGAAGAGCACGATGTCGCCGAACTTCAGCCCTACGAGCACGTGCAGCACGACGCGGACCACGACAATGAAGAGCCCGAGCCAGAGGTAGAGCCGGAAGGCCCGGGCCCACGGAGAGCTGCCGCGCCGGTTGGCGACGACCAGCGCCACCACGGCGAGGGCCAGGAAGAGCAGGAGCGGGTTGTTCGTCGTGCTGACGGCGACGGCCATGCCGACGGCCCATCCCCACCACGCGGCCGGATGGACCGCGCGGGGGAGGGTGGCGCTCATCGGACCATCATCGCGTCAGGAGCGTCGCTTCCAGCTCGCCCAGCCGGCCCCGGCGGCGACCAGCGCCACGAGGGCACCGCCGGCCACGAGCGTTCCGGGGCCGCTGCCGCCGCCGGCGTCGAAGGACGTGGGGGCCGCCGCGATGTCGGATGCCGTCTCGCTCGGGGTGGCTGACGGGGCGGCCGAGGTGCTCGCCGAAGGGCCTGCCGACGAGGATGCCGTGGCGCTCGCCGAGGGCGTGCCGGACGGGGTGCCGGAGGCCTTGCCCTTCGCAGCGGTGCTCGGTGACGCGCCCCCCGCCGGTGTCGACGAGGTCGCAGTGGTGCCCGGCTTGGGCGCCGCGGGCTTGGGGGCGGTCGTCGCCGGCTTGGGCTTGGGCTTCGGCCTGGGCGGAGCCGTGGTCGGGGCCGGAGCGCTGGTCTTCGTCGGGGCCGGCGGAGCGATGCCGGGCTGCTGTCCCGAGCCGAACCGGAAGCCGACGACCGAGCCGGGGGCCGGGTCGTAGCTGGCGACCCCGCTCGAGCTATAGACCCAGCTGCCGCCCCGCTTGGCGTGGAAGAAGGCCCAGTAGGCGTCTCCCGGCGGCATCCGCACGCAGGGGTCCGAGGTGGGGTAGCCGTTGATCCGGCAGATCACCGAGCCTTGGAACTGCACCGGGTAGGTCACCGAGAACCCGGCGGACTTCAGTGCGCCGACCGCCGACGACGGGTCGCCTGAGGCGCACCTGGTGCTGATCGAGCCTTTCGTGTCGACGACCACGGTCACGCCCGAGGTGCCCGAGCAGGCCGCGGCGCTCGCCGGGTCAGCCACCACGACGAGCCCGGCGAGTGCCAGGGCCGGCGCGGCGGCGGCGCCGGCGAGGCGCGCGGTCATCCCGTGGACGCGCTGTCGCATCACGCGTGTGCCCCCCGGCGTCGGGTGGACGCGTAGATGGCGAAGCCGCCGACGACCACGAGCAGCAGGCCGAGCACCACCGGTGCCAGCAGGTCACTGCCGGTCTGGGCGAGCGAACCCGTGGCGCTCGCGTCGACGGTCGTCGACGGGTCGGACCCGCCGGCGCCCTGAGGGTGGGCGCCGCCGCTCGTGGTGGGGTGGACGGTCTTCGTCGGGGTCGCCGTGGGGGTGGTCGTCGACGTCGGCGGAGCGACCACCGGTGCACGCGTCGGTGCCGGAGGGCAGGTCGTGCTCGGCGCAGGGTTTGCGATTCCGGGTGCGAGCACGCTGACGAGCGAGCTGCCCGCCAGCCCGAGGGCTGCCTGCGGGGTGGCCCGCAGGTCGGAGTCGGTCGGGACCGTCGTGGAGCGGGTGTCGGCGGAGAACGCGATGCCCCCGC
>Ga0302299_10001746_pt1 | contig 13121 bp, 13 predicted proteins | sample III_Fen_N3_4_FD_198795 | JGI IMG/M metagenome (GOLD analysis project Ga0302299, IMG submission 198795) | Peat permafrost microbial communities from Stordalen Mire near Abisko, Sweden - III_Fen_N3_4 | ecosystem: Environmental > Terrestrial > Soil > Wetlands > Permafrost | place: Sweden: Abisko... | reverse complement strand
GCTCTCGAAGCGGCCGTAGGCGGCCTTCGCCTCGTCGAGCTTCTCGGTGCTGAACTCGAGCGGGCTGCGGTAGTGCGTGGTCAGGAAGTACGTGAGCACCACGGCGGGGTCGTAGCGGTCGAGCACCTCGCGGAGCAGGAAGATGTTGCCGACGCTCTTGGCCATCTTCTCGCCGTCGCTGCGGATCATCCCGTTGTGCATCCAGACCTTGGCGAACGGCAGCCCGGCCGCCTCACTCTGGGCGATCTCGTTCTCGTGGTGCGGGAAGATGAGGTCGCGGCCGCCGCCGTGCACGTCGAACCCGGCGCCGAGGTACCGCAGGCCCATGGCGGAGCACTCGATGTGCCAGCCCGGCCGGCCCCTGCCCCAAGGGCTGTCCCAGGCTGGTTCGCCCGGCTTGGCGGCCTTCCAGACGGCGAAGTCGAGCGGGTCGGCCTTGCCGGGCTCGGTATCGACGCGCACGCCCTCCGCGAGCTCGTCGATGCGCTGCTTGCTGAGCTTGCCGTACTCGTCGAAGCTGCGCACGCGGAAGTAGACGCTGCCGTTGGCCGGGTACGCGTGGTCGGAGCTGACGAGCTGGCAGACGAGGTCGATGATCTCGGCGATCGTCTCGGTGGCCCTGGGCTCGATGTCGGGGCGGGGGATGCTCAGCCGGTCGGTGTCCTCGACGTAGGCGGCGGTGTACTCCTCCGCCACCGCCGCCGGGTCGCGACCTTCGGCGTTCGCCTTGGTGATGATCTTGTCGTCCACGTCGGTGATGTTGGTGACCAGCGTGACGTCGAGGCCGCGGCTCGTCAGCCACGAGCGCAGGACGGCGAACGTGACGTAGGGCCGCGCGTTGCCGATGTGCACCAGGTTGTAGACCGTAGGGCCGCAGCAGTAGATACCGGCTTTGCCGGGGTCGCGAGGCTCGAAGGGCTCCTTCTGTTGGGTCAGGGAGTTGAAGAGGCGGATCACGGTACGTCTCCTGGTGTCGGCGTGGACTCACCGGCAGCGCTCCCGGCGAGGAGGTGGTCGAGCCGCGCGAGGGCGGTCTCGCGGTCGAGCGCGGCGAGCACGAAGGGCAGCTCCGGCCCGTGCTCGGCGGAGGTGAGCGCGATGCGCAGCGGCATGAGCAGGTCACGGGCGCCGATGCCGTGCTCCTTGCCCCAGGCGCGGTAGGCGGCGAGGAGGTCGCGGGCGCCGGCGGGCGTGAGCCAGCCCGGCGCTTCGGCGCGCAGCGTGCGTACGTGCGCGAGCTGCGGCGAGGCCGCGAGGGCGACGGCGCGCAGGTCCGGCGGCGGAGGCGGCGGCGCGAGCACCTCCGCCGAGGCTGCGGCCGCGTCGCCGTAGCGCACCAGCGACGGCTGGAAGGCGGCCGCGAGCGCGGCCGCCGCCTGCGGCGGCGTGCCGGCCGGCAGCCGCTCCGCGAAGCGGCGCTCGTGCTCCTCCGGCGCGAGCGCCATGATGCGCTCGTGGTCGAGCCAGTCGAGCTTGGCGAGGTCGAACACGGCCGGGCTCGGCGAGAGCTTCTCCAGCTCGAACTCGGCGACGAGCCGGTGCATGTCGAGCAGCTCGTCCTCGCCGTGCGACCAGCCGAGCAGCGCCAGGTAGTTCACGATCGCCTCGGGCAGGTAGCCGAGGCCGCGGTAGTCCCCGACCGCGGTGGCGCCGTGGCGCTTGCTGAGCTTGCCGCCGTCCGGCCCGAGCACCATGGAGTGGTGGGCGAAACGCGGCACCCGGCCGCCCAGAGCCTCGAACAGCAACTGCTGGCGGGCGGTGTTGGTGAGGTGGTCGTCGCCGCGGATGACGTGCGTGATGCCCATGTCGCGGTCGTCGACGACGGTGGCGAAATTGTAGCCGGCCACGCCGTCGGAGCGCACGATGATGGGGTCGCTGAGCGCGTCCGCGCCGATGACGACGCGCCCGCGGATCAGGTCGTCGACGACGACCTCCCCCGCGGGCACCTTGAAGCGCACGGCCGCGAGCTCGCCGGCGTCCAGCCGGCGGTGCACCTCGTCCGCCGACAGCGCCAGGCAGCGCCGGTCGTAGCGCGGCGTACGGCCGGCGGCGAGCGCCTCGCGGCGCAGCTCCTCGAGGCGCTCCTCGGGGCAGAAGCAACGGTACGCGAGCCCCGCGGCCAGCAGTTCGTCGGCCGCGGCGCGGTGCCGCTCGAGCCGCTCGCTCTGCCGGTAGGGGCCATAAGGGCCTCCAAGGTCCGGCCCCTCGTCCCAGGCCAGCCCGAGCCAGTGCAGGTCGGTCATGATGCTCGCCTCGAGCGCCGTGTCCGAGCGCGCCGCATCGGTGTCGTCGACGCGCAGCACGAAGCTTCCGCCGGTGTGGCGGGCGAAGAGGAAGTTGTAGAGCGCGGTACGCGCCGAGCCGATGTGCAGCGTGCCCGTAGGGCTCGGCGCGAAGCGTACTCTCACTGTCTGGTCGAGGGTTATCTGTGCTCCTGCCAAGAGGCGTTTTCTCCTGCAAACAGGTCGAGTCTATCACCCCGCCTTGGTATGCTTGCGGCCACGAGCCGGCGAGCCGCCCGGCCGCCCGAGCCACTGGAGGACCCGAGTGCCGCACGACCAGCAGGAGACGCCCTACCTCGACGCCGCGATGCGCTACCGCACCATCGGCTACACGCCGTTCCACACGCCGGGTCACAAGCTCGGCAAGGGGGCGCCGGCCGGGCTGCGGGAGTACCTCGGCGACACGTGCCTCCAGGCCGACCTCGCCATGGCCGGCGCCGTGGAGGACACACGCGAGTCAACGGGCCTCATCCGTCTCGCCGAGGACTACGCCGCCGAAGCGTGGGGCTCGGATCGCACCTGGTTCCTCGTCAACGGTTCCACCAGCGGCATCCACGCCCTGCTGCTCGCCCTGTGCGGCCCCGGGGACACGGTCATCGTGCCCCGCAACGCCCACAAGTCCATGCTTGCGGGGCTCATCTTCACCGGTGCGATGCCCCTCTACATGGAGCCTGCCATCGACCCGCTCTGGGGCATCCCGCTCCAGGTGCGCGCCGCGGATGCTCTGCGGACGCTGGAGCAGGCGCCGGACGCCAGCGCCGTGTTCGTCACTTCGCCCACCTACAACGGCCTCGGCGCCGACCTCGCGGCCATCGGCGCGCTCGCGCACCGCGCCGGGGTGCCGTTCGTCACCGACCAGGCCTGGGGCCCGCACGTGCGCTTCTGCCGCGAGCTCCCCATCGACGCCATGACCGCCGGCGCCGACGCGGCCGTGGTGAGCACGCACAAGCTCATCAGCGGGATCACGCAGTCGTCGGTGCTCATGGCGCGCGGAGAGCGGGTCAACCTCGCGCGCCTGGACGGCATGGTCCACATGACGCAGAGCACCAGCCCGCAGGTGCTCATGTACGCGAGCATCGACGCCGCGCGCCAGCAGATGGCCGTGCACGGCACCGAGCTGTGGCGCGGCGCCATCGAGCTCGCGGACTGGGCGCGGGAGCGTATCGGCGAGCTGCCCGGCCTGCGCTGCCTCGGCGCCGAGCTGCTGGGGCGAGACGGGGTCGTCGAGTTCGACCCCACGCGTCTCACCATCTCGGCCTGCGGGCTCGGCCTCACCGGCTACCAGTTCGAGACTGCGCTGCGCGACGCATACCGCATCGCGGTCGAGGCCGCCGACCCGCTCAACATCGTGCTCAACGTCACCTTCGGCGACAGCCGCGAGGACCTCGAACTGCTGGTGAGCGCTCTGCGCGACCTGGCGGCGCGGTATGGCGACGCGGCCGGCGGGGGCGGCTCCGCCGTCTGCTCCGGCCTCCTCGCCCACACGCCGCCCTTCACGCGCCAGGTGCTCTCGCCGCGCGATGCCACGTTCGCGTCCGCCGTCGCCAGGCCGCTGCCGGAGTGCGCCGGCGAGGTGAGCGCCGAGATGGTCACCCCGTACCCGCCGGGCATCCCGGTGCTGGGGCCCGGCGAGGAGATCTCACCCGAGATCGTCGCCTACCTGCAGGAGGCTTCGGCCACCGGCCTCAAGGTGCACGGCCCCGAGGACCGCACGCTGCGCTCGCTGCGCGTCGTCTCCTGAGGCCGGCGGCGGCCTCCTCCCCAGCCGCGTCGACTATCAAGGACCCGGGCGCCGCGGCCGAAGACCCCAGAGGAGTCTCTGCGGGGCGCGCGAAGACTCCGCGCATACCACGAACGAGGAGGAACATCGTGCACCGGATCCGGAGCTCCATCGCCCTCGGCCTGGCTCTCGCCGTGCTGGCGCTCGCTCTCGCCGGCTGCAGTGCAAGCGTGAGCACAGGCACCAGCAGCACGCCGTCCAGCGGCGGCGGGACGACGACGTCGACCAAGACGTACACCAACGACCAGTACGGCTACTCCATCACCTACAGTGACCGCTTCACCCAGGGAGACCCGGCCAAGGGCACCGGCGCCGGCGGCAGCTCCGTGTTCGACATGGCGTTCGCCGACAAGAACGGCCCCGTGGTCTCGAGCCGCTACGTCAACGCCGTCCAGACCTCCGTCTACGAGCTGGCGCGCGCGGTCAAGGCGTCTGAGGTGCCCCAGCTCAAGACCGAGCTCCAAGGCATCGTGGATCAGCTGATGTCCTCCCTGCCCGGCTCCAAGGTCGTCGAGAAGCTGAGCCCGGTCAAGGTCAACGGCGTGCCGGGGTTCGCGCTCAAGTACACCTACACCGAGTCGGGGACCGACCTCACCGCGGTGACGTTCTTCCTCTTCAGCGGCAAGTACGAGTACCAGCTCACCGCGCAGGCGGCCACCAAGGATTGGGAGTCCACCAAGGGCGACCTCGAGGCGGCGGTCAAGTCGTTCACGGTGCAATGACAGGCGGGCCGGGCGCCGCCCGGCCGGGACGTGAGACGCCGTGGGGGCGGGCTGCCGTGCAGCCCGCCCCCTCGGCGTCTGTGGCCCGGGTCCGCCGCCCGCGCTCAGCGCACACGGTCGGCTCCCCGCGCCCCGCTCAGGCGACCCGACCCGCCGGGTCGCTACTTCGGCGTCTTGACGCCCAGCGTCGTGAGCGTGAACAGCGGGTCGAAGGTGAGGCCCTTGGACTCGATCTGCTCGCGGCCGCCCTCTTCGCGGTCGACGACGCAGAGCAGCGCCCCGACGTCCAGGCCGGCCTCGCGCAGCTTGTCGGCGGCCATGAGCGCCGCGCCTCCCGAGGTGACCACGTCCTCGATCATGACGACCTTCTGGCCGGGCTCGGCCTTGCCTTCCATCGCCTTGTCGGTGCCGTAACCCTTGGCGCCCTTGCGTACGATGACGAACGGCTTGCCACTGGCGAGCGAGACGGCGGCCACGATGGCCACGGCGCCGAGCTCGGGGCCGGCGAGCAGGTCGAAGGGCTCGTAGGCCGGCAGCTTCTCCGCAAGACCGGCGGCGATGTCGCGCAGCAGGTCCGGCCGCGTCGAGAACAGGTACTTGTCCAGGTAGAACTTGCTGCGACGGCCCGACCGGAGGACGAAATCGCCCTCGAGATAGCTGGCGTCGAGCAGGCGCTGGCCGAGATCGATCACGGGGCTCCCTTCATCGGTCTGCAGGTCTGCGGCGCGCGTGGCGCGCCGCGTCGGACCGACCCTATCAGGTGCCGCCGATAGCCATCCCCTCGATGACGACGGAGGGCGTGAAGATGCTGCCGCCCGGGACCCAGCGGGCGTCGTCGCCGAGCGCGCGGATGCCGGTGAGCATGCCGACGATGTCGCCGGCGAGGGTGACCTCGTGCACCGGCGTCGTGAACCTGCCGTTCTCGATGAGGACGCCGCTGATGCCCACGGAGAACTCGCCCGAGACGGGGTTGGCGCCCGAGTGGATGCCGACCGCGTCGGTGACCAGCACGCCGCGCTCCATGCCGGCGACGATGTCGTCGAGCGGCGTCGCCGGCCCCGTGACCACCAGGTTGCTGGGGCGCACGCCGGGCAGGCTCGAGTAGCCGCCGCGCATGCCGTTGCCGGTGCTTGCGCGGCCGGCCTTGCGCGCCGTGTATGTGTCGTAGAGGAAGCCCTGGAGCACGCCCCCGCTGATCAGCGGCGTGCGCCCGCAGGGCACGCCCTCGCCGTCGAACGGCGCGCTGTCGAGGCCGTCCTCGAGCGTGCCGTCGTCGACGAGCTCGAGGAGCTCGCCGGCCACGCGCTCGCCCTCACGGCCGGCGAAGAGCGACCGGCCCTTCTGCACGGCGTCGGCGGTGAGCGCGGAGCTCAGCACGCCGAAGAACGCCGCCGAGACGAACGGGTCGAGGATGACCGGCGCCTTCATTGACGGGCACTTCTTCGCCCCGAGCAGGCGCGTGGCGCGGGCTGTCGCTTCGGCGCCCACGGCGGTCGCGTCCAGATCCTCGAGCGCGCGCCCGACGCTGTAGGAGTAGCCGGTCTCGACCTGCCCCTCCTGCTCAGCGAGCACGTAGGCGAACGCATAGCACTGGCCGGCGCGGAAGCTGCCGCGCACGCCGGCCGTGCTGGCGATGAAGACCTCGCCGTCGCCGTCGACGTACATGGTGTCCTCGACGGTCTTGACCCGGGGGTCGGCCGCCAAGGCCGTCGCCTCCACCTCGAGGGCGACGGCGATGCGCTGCTCGTCGGTCGCGTCCGCGAGGCGCGGGTCGTACGGATGCACGTCCGCCGGCTCGCCGGCCGGCTGCGGCAGCGCCATGAACTCATCCGGATCGCTGACCGCCGCGTTGTCCACGGCGCGCTGCACGACGTCGTCGAGCGCGCCGTCGCTCAGGTCCGAGGTGTACGCGTGGCCGACGGCTCCGCCGGAGAACACGCGCACGCCCACGCCGCGGCGCTGCGCGGCGGTGAGCTGCTCGACCTCCTGGCGATACACCTTGATGCGGCGCGACGTGGAGGTCTCGCCGAACACTTCAACGTCTGCCGCGCCGCGCGCCTGGGCGCGCTCCAGCACGGCATCGAGGATGTCGAACATCAGCCCGTCCCTCCCACCGTCATCTCCGCGATGCGAAGGGTGGCCTGACCGGTGCCGACCGGCACGCCCTGGCCGTCCTTGCCGCAGACGCCGGTCTTGACGTCGAAGTCGCCGGCGATCAGGTCGATCTTCATGAGGATGTCGATGCCGTTGCCGACGAGGGTCGCCCCGCGCAGCGGCGTCGTGATCCTGCCGTCCTCGATGAGGTAGCCCTCGGCGACGCCGAAGACGAAGTTGCCGCTGGCCGGTTCTACCTGCCCTCCGGCCAGGCTCTTGGCGTAGAAGCCCCTGGGCGTCGCCGCGATGATCTCCTCGGGCGTCGCGTCGCCGGGGGCGATGTACGTGGTCGTCATGCGCGGTATGGGCACGTGGCGGAACGACTGGCGCCGCCCGTTGCCGGTGGGAGCGGCGCCGGCCTCCCGGGCGCGCAGGCGGTCGTAGAGGTAGCCGGTGAGGCGGCCGTCCTCGATGACCATCGTCTTCTGGGTCGGGACACCCTCGTCGTCGTAGGCCTGCGAGCCCCACCCGTTGGGGATGGAGCCGTCGTCGTAGGCGTCGACGTGCGGCGCGGCCACGATCTCCCCGAGCTTGCCCTCGTAGATGCTGGCACCCTTGGCGATGGCGTCGGCCTCGAGCCCGTGGCCGCACGCCTCGTGGAAGAGGGTGCCGCCGAACCCGTTGGCGAGCACGACCGGCATGGCGCCGACCGGCGCCGGCTTGCTGTCGAGCATGATCGTCGCCTTCTCGGCGGCGGACCGCGCCACGCGGCGGGCGATCTCCTCGTCGACGAGCTCGAACCCGGCGCTGCCGCCCACGGTCTCGTGGCCCGTCTGGATGACGTCGCCGCGGCGGGCCACCACCTGGGCGACGAAGCGCGTGCGCGTGCGATCGTCGAAGACGAGGTCGCCGAGCGAGTTGGCGATGAGCACCCGCTGCCGGGTGTCACCGTAGCCGACGGTCGCCTGGACGATCTCGGAGGACGCGGCTCGCGCGGCCTCGTCGCCGGCGCGGACCAGCAGGGCCTTGCGCGCGATGGCCACGCCGCCCGGCGGGACACGCACGGGGTTCTTGGCAGGGTCGGAGAGGACGGCGCCGAGGTCGACGATCTCGGGGCCGTCCGCGCCGGCGCTCACCGCGGCGGCGACGGCATCGGCCGCGGCCGAGAGGCCGGCCTCGTCGACGGCGTCGCTGTAGGCGTAGTAAGTGTGTTCGCCGGAGAGCAGGCGGACGGCGGCGCCGACCTCCCGGCCGCCGCTGGTCTGTTCGATGCGCCCGTCCTCCAGGCGCAGGCCCAAGCTGTCGCGATCTTCTACGAAGACCTCGGCGAAGTCACCACCGCGGCGCAGCGCCCTCTCGATCGTGGCGTGCAGCAGGCTGGTGTCGAAGGTGGCGAGGTCCATCAGGCACCTCCGGTGAGCGTGTCACGGACGCCGGCGGCCAGCGTCTCGAGCTCCGCGGTCGAGGGATCGGTAGGGTCGAGCGTCTGCACGGCGCCGTCACCGAGGCCGAGCTGCACGACGGGCTGCGGCGCCCGCGCGGAGCGTCGCCGCCACCAGACGAGCCCGGCGACGGCGCCGGCCGCAACGACCGGCAGCGCGAGTGTGCGCGCCTTCACTGCGTCTCCTCCCCGCCGGCGAACGCATCGCCGAGGCAGGTGCGCAGGTCGAACAGCAGCAGGGCGACGGCCGGACGAGCGCCCGTGACGGCCACGGCGCGGTAGCCGTGCGCCTCCACCGCGGCGACGACGGCGTCGCCGAGCGGGACGACGACGTGCTCGAGACCGGCGTCCCCGGCCTGCCCGGCGCGGCGGCGCGCCGCGTCCCAGAGGAGGCCGATCGACTGTGAGGCCCGCTCGCCTGCTGCGGCGGGCCCGGCGGCCACGATCGCGCCGGACGCGTCGACGACGGCCACGGACCAGATGTCGGTGGAGACGTCGAGCAGGTCGCGGATGGCTTCGTCGATGGTCAGGGTGTCCTCCGTACGGTGCGTATGCGCCCGTACCCTACCCGGCTGAGAGCTTCTCTCACTCCTCGCCCGATGCGAACGAGCAGACCATCTCACAGCGCTCGCCGCCGCAGCTGATGCGGCAGTCGCCGGGGTCGATGGCGAGGCGCCCGAGCCCGGCGGTGGTGACCTGAAGGATGCCCTCGAGGAACGCGCGATGCATGGCGCAGACGAGGTCGGGGTCGGCGCCGGAGAGCTCGCGGAAGCTGCAGTTGTTGACGACGACGCTGAGGGCGCCGTCCCGCCAGGCCACCTCGGGGATGAGGCCCTGGTCCTCGGTGATCTGCGCCACAAGGGCGCCGGCGGCGGCGCGGTCCCGCGGCTCCGGCCGGCCGGCGAGCGCCCGCCGTCCTTCGGCGGCGCCGGCCTCGAGGCACACGCGCAGCGCGTCGTCGCGGGTGCCGCCGGCAGCCAGCGCGTTGAGCGCGAGGCGGGAGAGCAGCTCGTAGCGGCGCGGCGGGAACCCGAACGTCACGACGAGGTCGCTCAGCCGGTACAGCTTCGCCGGCCGGCCGCCACCGGCGGCGCGGCGGAAGCCGGTGGCGAGGAAGCCCGCCTGCTCGAGCTTCGCGAGGTGCATGCGGGCCACGTTGGGATGCAGGCCGAACTCGCCGGCGACTTCGGCGACGGTGACGTCCGTCCCGGGCTGTTCGGCGATCCAGCGATAGATCCGGTAGCGGGTGTCGTCGGCCAGGACGGCCGACAGCTCGTGATCGCGGTCCACGCACCTTCCCCTCGGCAGGAACTACTCGGGCCCGATACTATCGTCAGGCCCTACTCCTGTAAACACGGTGCTGGTAGTGCCAACGCCGCGGGGCTCGCCGCGCCCGTTGTCAGCGCTCGATGACGTACCGCGACGTGACCGGCACGGCCGGCCTGATCGTGGCCTCGACGGAGCAGTACCGCTCCTCGGACAGCGAGATGGCGCGCTCCACCTTGCGTTCGTCGAGGTCGCCCTTGAGGTGGTAGACCACCTCGAGCGAGAGGAACCGCCGGGGGTGGTCCTCCGCCCGCTCCCCGCTCACTTCGACGCTGAACGCCTCGAGCGGCTGGCGCATCTTGACCAGGATCGAGGCGACATCCATGGCGGTGCAGGCGCCCAGCGACGTCGCCAGCAGCTCCATGGGCGTCACGCCGTTGCCGGGCTCGTCGAGCCCCGAGGCGAGGTCGAGCCGGCCGTGGGTCGTCGTCGCCTCGAAGAGCAGCCCTTCGTTCTTCCAGACCACGTTCACCGGATCGCTGCGAGCCATTCGGCCTCCCCTCATCCTCGCGGTCACCGCCGCGGTCGCCTGTTTCTCCGAGAAGGTATACCGTGCGCTAAACGCCGCCCGACCGGATCCACGCCGGGGCGTCGGCCGTCGCGAAGGAGCGCCATGACCATCATCCAGGCCATCATCCTCGGCATCGTCCAGGGGCTCACCGAGTTCCTGCCCATCTCGAGCTCCGGCCACCTGATCCTGGTGCCCTGGCTGTTCAACTGGCACTTCCTCCTGAACAACCCGGACCTGAACAAGACGTTCGACGTCGCCCTGCACCTGGGCACGTTCGTCGCCGTGCTCGTGTACTTCTGGCGGGAGGTCGGCAAGCTCATCGCCGCCTGGGTGCGCAGCATCGGGCGGCGCAGCCTGGCCGACCCCATGGCCAAGCTCGCCTGGCTCCTGCTCGTGAGCACCATCCCGGCGGCGATCGTCGGCGTCGTGCTCGAGAGCTTCATCGAGGACCGCCTCGGCAAGCCGTGGATCATCGCCATCGCGATGATCGTCTTCGCCGGCTTCATGTACCTGGTCGACCACATCGCCAAGCTCGACCGGGAGCTCGACAGCCTCACCTGGTTCGACGCCGTCCTCATCGGCTGCGCCCAGGCGCTCGCGCTCTGCCCCGGCGTCTCCCGCTCGGGCATCACGATGATGACCGGCATGCTGTTGCGCCTCGACCGTGAGTCGGCGGCGCGGTACTCCTTCCTGCTCAGCATCCCCGTGATCGGCGGCGCCGCCGCCTACAAAGCGCTCGAGGTGGCCAAGAACGGCCTGCCGTCCGGCACCGCCACGCCGTTCCTCGTCGGCATGATCTCGGCGGCGCTCAGCGGCCTCGTCGCCATCTGGTTCGTGCTCGCCTACCTGAAGCGGCACAACTTCAACCTCTTCGTGCTGTACCGCATCGTCATCGGCGTGGCCGTCCTCATCCTCATCGTCGCCGGCGTGCGCTCGGGCATGGGCATCTGAGTCGTATAGAATCGGGGGCCCACACGCCCCCGGCCATGCGACCAGGAGTCACCGGTGCGCGACCTTTCACGCGGCGACCGCGGTAAAGAAGTCCTCGACGTCCAGACCCGTCTGCGCGGGCAGGGCTTCGAGCTGGGCCGAGAAGGCGTCGACGGCTTCTTCGGCCCGCACACCGAGGTCGCGGTCCTCTCGTTCCAGCAGGAGCGCGGCCTGCTCGCCGACGGGCGCGTGGGCGCCAACACCTGGCGCGAGATGGTGGAGTCCGGCTACGCCCTGGGCGACCGGCTTCTCTACCTGCGCGAGCCGCCGTTCCGCGGCGACGACGTCCTGCAGCTCCAGGTCAAGCTCAACCTGCTGGGCTTCAACGCCGGCCCCGAGCGCGGCGTGCACGACGAGCTCGTCGAGCGCGCCGTCCTCGACTTCCAGCGCAACGCCGGCCTGCCCGGCGACGGCATCGTCGGCGAGAGTACGCTCACCAAGCTCGAGGCCGTGCGCAAGGCGGAGTCGGGGCGCGAGGGCAAGAAGATCCCCGAGCGCGACCGCGGCTTCACGGCCGCCCGGGGCCTCACGGGCCTCTCTGTGACGATCGATCCCGGCCACGGCGGCGCCGACCTCGGCTGCGTCTCCCCGCAGGGGCTCGCGGAGAAGGATGTGGCCCTCGCCCTGGGCCTGCGGCTGGCCGAGTTGCTTCGCGCCGAGGGCTGCCGCGTGCAGCTCACGCGCGAGGCGGACGAGCGTGTGCCGCTGTACGCGCGCGCCGACGCAGCCAATGGGGCCGCCTCCGACTTCATCCTGTCGCTGCACTGCAACCAGGCGCCGTCGCCGGCGGCCCGGGGCGGCGCCGGCTACTACTTCCAGCGGAGTCACTATTACTCCGAACACGGGCGCCGGCTGACAGGCTCCATCGGCGCCCGCATGGAGGCCGGCGGAGTGCCCTGGCTCGGGCGGTTCGGACGCAACTTCGCGCTGCTGCGCGAGGCGCGCGGCATCGCCCTCCTCGTCGAGCCGCTCTTTCTCACCAGCCCGGAGGACGAGGCACTGGCCCGGCGGCCGGAACACATCGAGAAGCTGGCGCGCGCCATCGCCGGCGGTCTCGCCGACTACCTCGCGCGTGTGCCGCTCGCAGACGACAAGGAGACCCCGTGACACCCGACGAGGCAGACGCCCTCCGCATCCGTCTCACGGCGACCCAGTCGCAGCGCCTGCGCGAGCTCGGCGCCGACCCGCTCGTGCTCGACGAGCTGTTCGCCGGCCCGCAGGCGCGAGACACAGCCTTCAAAGACCTCGAAGGCGAGCTCGTCAAGGATGGCCGCCGGCGCCTGCGCGACCTGCGCGCCGGCAAGCGCGCGCCGCAGCTCGTGGAGCTCGAGCGCGCGCTCAGCGACGCGCTCACGGACGTCGGTTTCGTGCGCGTCGTCACGCCGCTGATCATCGCCTCTGAATCCCTGCGCAAGATGGGCATCGAACACGGGCACCCGCTGCGCGACCAGGTGTTCTGGCTCGACGACGGACGCTGCCTGCGGCCGATGCTGGCGCCGAACCTGTACACCCTCATGCGGCGCCTCGATCGCAACTGGAGCAAGCCGTTCGGCATCTTCGAGATCGGCCCCTGCTTCCGCCGCGACAGCAAGGGCGCCAGCCACCTCAATGAGTTCACGATGCTCAACCTCGTCGAGCTCGGCGGGCTCGAGAGCGAGGGCCGCACCCGGCTCGTCGAGCTCGCGTCCCTGGTCATGCGCGCGGCCGGGGTCACGCACTACGAGCTCGAGGTCACCGACTCCGAAGTGTACGGTGAGATGATCGACGTGCTGGTGAAGGGGGCCGAGGTGTGCTCCGCCGGCCTCGGCCCGCACCCGCTCGACGGCAACTGGGGCATCGTCGACCCGTGGGTCGGTCTCGGGTTCGGCCTCGAGCGGCTCATCATGGCGCGCGAGGGCTACCCCAACATCGAGCGCGCCGGCCGCAGCCTGAGCTACGTCGACGGCGTGCGGCTCAACCTCTAGCCGGCTCCGTA
>Ga0302299_10001745_pt1 | contig 13128 bp, 11 predicted proteins | sample III_Fen_N3_4_FD_198795 | JGI IMG/M metagenome (GOLD analysis project Ga0302299, IMG submission 198795) | Peat permafrost microbial communities from Stordalen Mire near Abisko, Sweden - III_Fen_N3_4 | ecosystem: Environmental > Terrestrial > Soil > Wetlands > Permafrost | place: Sweden: Abisko... | reverse complement strand
TCCCCACGCGGCGCCGATCGAGTCGTCACCCCAGCCCGCCCGCTTGGCGCGCAGGATGTCGAGTGACGCGAGCTCGCGGCGCGCGTGGGCGAGCTGCTCCTTGAACCAGGGATGGACGCCCTCGGGGATGTCGTCGAACGTCGCCCAGGGTGTTGCCGAGCCGGGATCGAGCTCGCGCGAGCCGAACGCCTTGAGAAAGGCCTCGGTGAACGTGCGGCCGATGCCCATCGCCTCGCCGACCGACTTCATCTGGGTGCCGAGCGTCGCATCGGCCCCGGGGAACTTCTCGAACGCGAAGCGCGGGAACTTGACGACGACGTAGTCGAGCGTCGGCTCGAAGCTCGCCGGCGTCGTCTTCGTGAGGTCGTTCGGGATCTCGTCGAGCGTGTAGCCGACGGCGAGCTTCGCCGCCACCTTCGCGATCGGGTAGCCCGTCGCCTTGGAGGCGAGCGCGGAGGAGCGGGACACGCGCGGGTTCATCTCGATCACCCGGATCTCGCCCGTCTCGCGGCTGCGGGCGAACTGGATGTTGGAGCCGCCCGTCTCGACGCCGACCGCCCGGATGATGGCGACGGACGCGTCGCGGAGCTCCTGGTAGGCCTCGTCGGACAGCGTCATCTGCGGCGCGACCGTGACGGAGTCGCCGGTGTGCACGCCCATGGGGTCGAGATTCTCGATCGAGCAGACGATGACGACGTTGTCGTTGAGGTCGCGGATCACCTCGAGCTCGAACTCGTCCCATCCGCGGACCGACTCCTCGACGAGCACCTGCGTGATCGGGCTCTCGCGGAGCCCCCGCTCCACGATCGCCCGCAGCTCCGACTCCGTCTCGGCAAAGCCGCCGCCGTGGCCGCCGAGCGTGAAGGCGGGCCGCACGACCGCCGGCGCGGGAATCTCACCGAGCTGGTCGATGGAGGTGACGATCTGCGAGCGCGGCGTCCGCAGCCCGCAGCTCTCGACCGCATCGCGGAAGAGCGATCTGTCTTCGGCCCGCCGGATCACGTCCACACGCGCGCCGATCAGCTCGACGCCGAGCTCCTCGAGGATTCCAGCCTCCGCGAGCTCGATCGCGAGGTTGAGCGCAGTCTGGCCACCGAGCGTCGGCAGGAGCGCATCCGGGCGCTCGCGCCGGAGGACGTCGGCCACCCCGGCGATGTCGAGCGGCTCGATGTACGTGCGGTCGGCAAAACCGGGGTCGGTCATGATCGTGGCCGGGTTCGAGTTGACGACGATCGTCCGGAACCCGTCCTCGCGCAACACCTTCAGCGCCTGGCAACCCGAGTAGTCGAACTCGCAGGCCTGGCCGATCACGATCGGGCCCGAGCCGATGAGGCAGATCGAGGAGATGTCGGTGCGTCGCGGCATCAGGCGGCCTCGAGCCCGGCGACCCAGCCCTCGAGGATCGGCCAGGCGTCATGCGTCCCCGGCCCCGCCTCCGGGTGGAACTGCACCGAGCGGGCGTCGAGGTCGGGATAGTCGAAGCCCTCGACGGTGCCGTCGTAGAGGGAGACGTACGTCGCCTCGCGCGCATCGGTCGGCGCCACCGCGAACCCGTGGTTTTGGCTCGTCACGAGGACACGACCCGTGGCCCGCTCGAGCACCGGGTGGTTCGTGCCGCGGTGGCCGAACGGCAGCTTGTAGGTCTCGTGCCCGGTCGCGAGCCCGAGCAGCTGATGACCGAGGCAGATCCCGAGCACGCTCGTCCGGCCGAGCAGGCCGCGGATTACCTCCACCTCCTCGGCGAGGGGCTCCGGGTCGCCGGGTCCGTTCGATAGCAGGACGCCGTCGAACCCGGCCAGGTCGTCGGGGTCGGCGAGGTGAGGGAACACGGTCACCGCGGCGCCCGCGCGGCGCAGGCGCCGCATGATCGAGGTCTTCGCCCCGTAGTCGACGACCGCCACCCTCACGCGCCCGTCCTCGTTGAAGACGGCCGGTGCGACGGACGACACGGCGGAGACGAGCGCCTGGCCCTCCATCGCGGGCTGCCGCCGGATCAGCTCGAGCGCGGACGCCGGGTCGAGGTCGCGCTCGTCGGCGACGGCAGCCGCCCGCATCGCGCCGGCCTCGCGGATCCGCAGGACGAGCTTGCGGGTATCGACGTCCTCGAGCGCCACGATCCCCCGGGCCGAGAGCCACTGCGCCCAGGCGGCGCCGCCGCAGCGGCGCATCAGCGCCGCCTTCACCCAGGGCTGCGGCGACTCGAGCCGGGAGTCGTCGACGCCGTAGTTGCCGATCATCGGCGCCGTGAACGCGACGAGCTGCCCCGCGAAGCTCGGGTCGGTCACCGTCTCCTGGTACCCCGTCATCGCGGTCGTGAACACGGCTTCGCCGAAGGCGACGCCCGGCGCCCCGACCGACCTGGCCATGAAGACCGTGCCGTCCTCGAGGGCGAGGAAGCCGTTGCTCATGCCGCGTGAACCACGCGTCCGTCGGCGATCGTCTTGACGACGGAGCCCCTCAGCGTCTCGCCCAGGAGCCATGAGTTGACCGACTTCGACCTGAAGCCCTCCTCGCTCACCCGCCACGTCGCGTCGAGGTCGAGCAGGACCAGGTTCGCGCGCTCGCCCACCTCGACCCGTGGCACGGGCAGCCCGAAGATCCGGGCCGGCCCGGCCGACAGCCGCTCGAGGACGAGGCCGAGCTCGAGCTCCCCCGGCTCGACGAGGAACGTGTAGAGCGCCGCGAACGCCGTCTCGAGGCCGGTGACACCGAACGGCGCCTCCTCGAAGGGAACGTCCTTCTCGTGGCGGGCGTGCGGGGCATGGTCGGTGGCGATACAGGCGATCGTGCCGTCACGCAGGCCGTCGAGGAGCGCCTGCCGGTCGTCCCCCGACCGAAGCGGCGGGTTCATCTTGCGGTTGGTGTCGAGAGTGCGCACGGCGTCGTCGGTGAGACAGAGATGGTGGGGCGAGACCTCCGCGCTGACGGCGATCCCGCGCGCCTGGGCGTCGCGCACCGCGGTCACGGACTCCCGGGCCGAGAGATGCATTATATGCAACGGACGTCGCTCGTATGCAGCAAGCGCGCAGTCGCGCCCGATCATCACGGACTCGGCCACGGACGGCCAGCCGGCGAGACCGAGCTCCGCGGACACCGGGCCGTCGTGCATCTGCCCGTCGCGGGAGAGTGTGGGCTCCTCCTCGTGCAGGGCGAGCAGGCAGCCCGTGACGGCGGAGTACTGGAGGGCGCGCTGCATGAGCCCGGCCGAGGTGACCGGGTGACCGTCGTCGGTGAACCCCGCCGCACCGACCCGGGCCAGCTCTGCCATCTCCGTCAGCTCCTCCCCGCGCAGGCCCTTCGAGATCGAGGCCATGAAGCCTGTCGGGATTGCCGCGTCCTCCCGGGCCTGCTCGATCAGCGCCCCGAGCACCGCGGCCGAGTCGACGACCGGATCGGTGTTGGGCATGGCGAGGATCGCGCAGTAGCCGCCCGCCGCCGCAGCGGCCGTCCCGGAGGCGATCGTCTCCTCGTCCTCCCGGCCGGGCACGCGCAGGTGGACGTGGGGGTCGACGAAGGCCGGTGCGAGAACGAGACCGCCCGCCGCGGCGGCCGCCGGCGCGACGGAGGCGATCACGCCGTCCTCGATCGTGACGTCGAAGGGACCGTCGAGCCCGCTCGTCGCATCGATCACCCGGGCGCCGCGGATCGTCAGGCTGTCACCGGCTCCGCCCGGCCAGAAGAGGCTCATGCGACCTCCAGGGCCGGGCCGAGGTCGCCGGCGAGCAGGTCGTAGAGCACGGCCATGCGGACGACGAGCCCCGACCGGACCTGCTCCGTGATCAGCGAGACGCCCGAGTCGGCGACCCGCGGGTCGATCTCGACCCCCCGATTCATCGGGCCGGGATGCATGACGAGCTGGCCCGGCCGGAGGCGCGCGCCCGTGATCCCCCACTCGGCCGCGTACTCCCGAAGCGACGGCACGTAGGCCGCCCCGGGCAACATGCGCTCGCGCTGCATGCGGAGGACGTAGACCACGTCTGCCGCCCCGATCGCGCCGATCTCCGTCGAGACCCCGCAGCCCATGTCCTCGATGCCGCGTGGGATCAGCGTGGGCGGGCCGACGAGCGTCGTCCGGGCTCCGACGAGCGTGAGCGCCTCGACGAGCGAGCGCGCCACCCGGGAGTGCAGGACGTCGCCCACGATCGCGACGTGCAGGCCTTCGAGCCGGCCGAGCGCCTCGCGCATCGTGTAGAGGTCGAGCAGGGCTTGCGTCGGGTGCTGGTGCTTCCCGTCACCGGCGTTCACGACGTGCGCGCGCGTCACCTCGGCCACGAGCTGCGGCGCCCCGATGTGCGGGTGCCGGATCACGATCACGTCCGGGTCGTACTCGGCGAGGGTGAGTGCGGTGTCCTTGAGCGACTCCCCCTTGTCGACGGACGAGCCGGAGGAACGGAGCGCCATCGTGTCGGCCGAGAGCCTCTTGGCGGCGAGGTCGAAGCTCGACAGCGTGCGAGTGGACGACTCGTAGAAGAGATTGAGGACGAGGCGGCCTCGCAGGGCCGGCAGCTTCTTGACCTCGCGGTCGAGCGAGCGCGCGATCGTGCCCGCGGTGCCGAGCAGGCGCTCGATGCCGGCCGCGTCGAGATCCGAGATCCCGATCAGGTGCCTTCTCGCCGGCGTCTGCGTCACCGGAATCGCGAGCTGGGCTGTCTCAGTCATCGTCACCTCCTCCGGTCAGCACGACTCTGTCGCCGGGATCCGTCTCGCCGAGCTCGACCCGCACCCGCTCCCCGCGCGAGGTCGGGACGTTCTTACCGACGTAGTCCGGGCGAATCGGCAGCTCGCGGTGCCCGCGATCGACGAGGACGGCCAGCTGCACCCGGGCGGGCCTGCCGTACTCGAGCAGGGCGTCGATGGCGGCACGAATGGTGCGGCCCGTGAAGAGCACGTCGTCGACGAGGACGACCGTCTTGCCCTCGAGCTCGAAATCGAGCTCCGTCCCCCGCACGACCGGCTGCGGATGGAGCGGTGGGCCACCCCCGCGAACGAGGACATCGTCGCGGTGGAAGGTGATGTCGACGGCACCGATGTCGACCAGCACGCCGGAGCGCTCGGCGACGAGCGCGCGCAGCCGGTTCGCGAGCGGGACCCCCCGGGTGTGGATGCCGACGAGGGCGAGCGCCTCGAGGTCGGCGTTGCGCTCGATCAGCTCGTGCGCGATCCGGGAAAGGGTCCGATCCACCGCTGGGGCGTCGAGCAGGATCTTGGCCGCCCGGCGGCCGGGGACGTGCGTCGTCATCGCGCTCCTTTCCGGCCTCGCTGTGCCGGTTTAAAGGGTCTGGACGAGTGTAGACGATGGGCACGACGGCGGCCCGGACGGGCGTCAACCCGCGTGACCGACCACGATCAGCCGGTCGAGCCGGGTCACGATGCGGGGCGGCAGCTCGTGCTCGGCCCGCGCCGAGCCCTCCCTGATCTCCTCCTCGTCGAGGAGGTCGAAGGTCGAGATGTGCCTGCCCCGGATCCGCGCGAGGGCGTCCTCGCGGCCGAGCTCGCCCTCGGCGGTCACGCGGCGCATCTCCACGCGCGGGAAGCCGGCCGCGGCCAGCTCCGCTTGCAGGGTCGCAGGCTCAGGGAACCGCGCCTCGTCGATCACCCTGATCGAGGGGAAGTACGGGTCGAGCCAGTAGGTCGTGAAGTGGTCGGGATGGAACGTCCCGATCGCGACCCTGCCGTCGGAGGGAACGACACGCCGCGCCTCGGCGAGCGCCCGCGGCCGCTCGACGAGGTGAATGACGAGCGACATCGTGACCCGGTCGAACCAGCCGTCGCGGAACGGCAGCTGCTCCGCCGCTCCCTGCCGCACGCCGATCCCGGCAGGAAGCGTCTCGCGGGCGACGGCGACCATCTCGCTGCTCGCATCGATGCCCCAGACCTTCGCGTGAGCCTCACCGGCGAGCGCGGCGACGAGCCGGCCCGTGCCGCAGCCGACGTCGAGCACGCGCCGGCCGCGGAGGTCGCCGAGCTCGACGAGAGCCGCGAACGCCTCCCACCAGGCGGCGTCGGTCGGACGCAGCGTGTCGTAGATGCGCGCGCGCCGGCCGAAATCGGGAACCTTCGGCGCGCTCACGCCTCGGGTGCGGGGCCAGGCCCGCGACCCCGCCGTGCGCCCCGCGGCACGAGGACGGGGCCGCCGCGCTCGGGGAACGGGATCTCGATCAGATCGAAGTCGCGCGGCGCGACGGTGTTCGGGAAGACCTGGCGGGCCTCCTCCGCCACCTCGGCGCCGAAGTAGCGACTCGAGACATGGGTGAGGGCGAGCAGGTGCACCCCCGCCGCCTGCGCGGCGAGCGCGGCCTCGGCGGCGGTCGAGTGGCTCGTCTCGCGGGCCCGCTGCCGCTCGTCGGCGCAGAACGTGGCCTCGTGGACGAGCAGGTCGACGCCCGTGACGGCTTCGACGACGGATGCCGCCGGCGCCGTGTCGCCCGTGAGGGCGAGCGAGCGCCCGGGGCGGGCCGGCCCGAGCACCTGGTCCGGCGTGATGGTCTCGCCGCTCTCGAGCACGACCGCCTCCCCGCGCTGCAGCAGGCCGCGCTCCTTCCCGGGCGGCACGCCGAGCCCGTCGGCGACGGCGACGTCGAAGCGGCCCGGCCTCGCCGCCTCGGCGACGACGTAGCCGATCGCCTGCGCGCCGTGGTCGACGGCGAACGCGCGGATCTCGTAGTCGCCGCGATCGAGCACGTCGCCCGGCGCGAGCTCCACCGTCTCGATCGGGTAGGTCAGGCTGCCGAAGACCCGCCGCAGGACGCCGAGCAGGTCACGGAGGCCGGCAGGGCCGTGGATCGTCAACGGGATCTCGCGCCCCCGGAGCGCGAACGTCTTGAGCATCCCGGGGAGCCCGAGGTAGTGGTCGGCATGGAAGTGCGTCAGGAAGACGTCCTCGAGATCGATCAGGCCGACGTCCGAGCGCAGGAGCTGCCGTTGCGTTCCCTCGCCGCAGTCGACGAGGAGACGGTCGCCGCCGCGGCGGATGAGCGTCGCCGACGTGGCCCGCTGGGCGGTGGGAGCCGAGCCCGACGTCCCGAGGAACACGACGTCGAGGTCCACGGCTCGGAGTGTATCGCCGCTGCGCGAGCCGGCAGGCCCACACACCCGTCAGGGCGTGGCGGCGGGCCCCGGGAGCACGAGGTCCGTGTAGACCATCTCACCCTTGAACTTGCGGGCGACCGGGTCCCAGGGGAAGAAGATCGCGTTCCGCCACTCGAGCCGCTCGCCGGTGGGCTCGAAGTCGAGCCACCTCCCCGTGTGGGTGCCCGTCACGATCGCCTCCTCGCAGACGCCCTGCGGGCCGATGACGATGTAGTCGAGGTCGAAGTGGATGTCCGGGAACGCGGTCAGGAGCTCCGTGTAGAACCGTGTTGCGCCGTCGTGGCCTTCCCAGCGCGCTCCCGTGCCCGCAACCGTGTAGACGCAGTCCTCGGTCAGCGTCGAGATCAGGCCGGGGAGGTCACGATTGTCCTCCGCGATCGAGTGGACCTTCCAGAGCTCGCGGATCTCGGCCACCTCGTCGGCGTCGACGGGGCGGCGGAGAAGATCGAGAATGCGGTCAGTGGCCATGCGTGCCCCTTCCGGTCGCTGGGCCGGGTGCCGGCGCCGGCTCAATCCTACGGCGTCGTCGCCTGGACGACAGGCGCAAGCCCGTCACCGACGAGCCCTACGGCAGGCGGATGACCTGGCCGGGGACGATCGTCGTCCCGGCGAGGTGATTGCGCTCGCGGAGCTTCCAGACGCCCTCGCGCGGATCGCCCCGGTAGGACGTCGCAGCGATCGTCCAGAGCGTGTCGCCCTGCCGCACGCGGTAGTCGCGCCCGGGGCCGCCGGCGCCGGAGTCGCGGGCGAAGAGCGCCCAGGCCGTGATCGCGACGAGGGTGACAAGGAGGATGCGAGCGAACATCTGTTCGTCATGATGCACGAACACGTGTTCGCTGTCAAGGGGTTGTGGCTAGTCGCCCCGTCTCAGCGCAGCGTTCGCGAGAACGTGCTCACTCGCTTCGTGCTCGCTTCGGCCACGAGCCGCAGGGCGACGGTCACAGGGCGCAGCGGGAGAGCGCGGTGCAGCGTGAAGGGAACCGGGTGCAACGGCAGCGCCTTGCCGCCGCCACAGCCCGGGCTCGTCGCCGTTCGCACGGCCATCGCGGTGGCGGCGGCGACCCCGCCGAGCCGGCCCGGCAGGACGCAGGCGACGACGTCCGCGCCCTCGTCGGCGACGGCTTCGAACCGGATCACCTGACGGGCTTCGATCGACCACACGGGCGCGACGGCGCCGATCACACGCTTGGCCGGATACCACGAAGCCACGGCGCTCGCACACCCCGCCGCCGACTGTGCGATCGCCGCCTGCACAGCGGCTGCCGACGCCCGCGGGGTGCCGTCGACATGGTTCAGGGCGGACTGGAACCCCGTGTCACGCGGGCCATCGTCGTAGAACCCGAAGATGTTGACCTCGGCGATCTGCGGATCGCAGGCCGCGTCCTGCACGAGCTCGGCGTAGACGCGGGCCTGCGTGGCGTCGTCCGTGACCCGAACGTTCTCCGTCCCCGTGTAGCCGGGGAGGGTCGACGTGTCGACCTGCCAGCCCACCTCGTCGAGGTAGAGCTTGAGGCCGGTGACGGTCGTGGGCTGAGGGGTGTCGCGAAACGCGTCCCAGATCGCCTGCTTGACGCGATCGAGGTTGGCGAAGCCCGCGTTCGGCCAGCGGTAGCTGCGGTCGAGCGGGTCGGTAGCCTGATTCGGGTAGAGATGGAAGCTCATGCCGTCCATCAGCGGCAGGGTGCGGCCGCTCGCCCGGTACCACGCGCCGAGAGCGGCGAGGAACCGCACCGGCGAGGTGGAGACGTTGCTCGTCGCGGTGGGCTGGTCGTTGCCGCGCGGCGAGAGGCCGAGGCCGATCACGCGGATCGTGGGGTCGACGGCCTTGAGCGCGTCGTAGCCCGCCGCGAGGAACTCCCCCGCTCTCGCGGCAGAGACGTTCTTGCCGGTCGGTCCGAACTGGGGCCGCACGAACGCCGGCTGGTTGGGCTCGTTCATGACGATGAACTGCTTCACCGTCGGGTAGCGCTGAGCAACGAGAGTGAGCCAGGTCGCGAACGACGCCGGGGTTGCAGTGCCGTCCTCGATCTCGCGCGGTGGGTAGGGATACACGGCGAGCGACACGTTGAGCCCGGCGAGCTGTGCGATCGGGACGGCCCGGTCGAGCGCGGCGCCGTCCTGGATGGCGGTCGGGTCGCTCGGCAGGAACCGGGTAGTCATCACCGATTGCTTCAGCCCGAGGGCGCTCATCTGCGAGAAGAACAGCGCGCCGCCGTCCGCGGCGAACTTGCCGGTGTCGTCGTTCGCGCCGATGTCGGCCGCGGAGGCACCTCCCGTCAGGGCGAGCGCCGCCAGGCACACGGCCGTTGCCGCAGTTGTCCGCACCGGATCTCCCGTTTCGCCGCTGGTCGCTCCGCTCCTCGGAGCGGCAGAGCATCGTACCCCGTCGCGTGTTAACGGTTGCTAGTCGGTGAGCGGCTCGATCCGGAGGAGCAGTGCGTCGAGCAGGCGTGCGGCGCCGAAGCGAACCGGGTCGTCGACGACGAGGCCCGTCTCGGCCTCCGCCGCCCCGATCGCGGCGCGCGCCTCATCGTCGTCGAGGTACCGGGTGTTGAGAGCGATACACGCGACGGTCGCGCGGCGTCGGGTCAGCGAGATCGCCTCGTGCAGCTCGACGAGCTCGGGGAGCGACAGCAGTGGATAGCCCTCGTAGCCCTCCACCTCGGTCGAGCCGGCCATGTGGCAGAGCACGAACGCGTGCGGCGCCGATCCGTGGATGAGACCGAGCGTGACGCCGGAGTACGCCGGGTGGGAGATGGCTCCCTGTCCCTCGACGAGGAGCAGGTCTCCCCCACGCGTGCTGCCCTCGACGACGAGCCGCTCGGCGGCGCCCGCGATGAAGTCCGCGACGACGGCATCGACGGACAGGCCCCAGCCCGCGATCGCGATGCCGGTCTGCCCGGTCGGGACGAAGCGAGATGGGATGCCTCGGGCGCGGGCCTCGCGATCGAGCTCGAGCGACACCGTCATCTTCCCGATGGCGCAATCCGATCCGACGGTGAGCACGATCTTTCCCGGCACCTCGAGGTTGGCACCGGTCGGGACGTCGAGCCCCGCCGGCGGACGGCGAAGATCGGTCAGCGTGACGCCGAAGGTCCGGGCGAGCCCGGCCAGCTCGGGATCGTCCGCGATGAACTCGTGCAGCCCGTTCTCGATGTCGATCCCGCCTCGGATGCAGTCGCGCAGCACCTCCCGCCAGGCGGGCGGGAACCGGCCGCCCTGGGTGGCGACGCCCACGAGCGCGGAGGTCGGGGCGAGCGGCAGCGCAGCGGCCACGTCGGCCACGACCGGGATGCCCTGCTCGTCCTCACCGACGCGGCCGGAGTCGAGGATGGCGACCACGTCCTCGCCGCGGTAGCGCAGCACGCCGCGCATCGTCTTGCCGTAGTGCGGGTCGCCGGAGAATCCTTCGGCGAGGATCAGAAGGCGCCTCGGGCTAGCCGACACCGAGACCGGGCTCCTCGGAGGGCACCTGCACGCCGTCGCTGAAGACGACCCCCGGGCACGGATCCTCGGCCAGCAGGAGATTGCCGTCGAGGTCGACGTGATCGCAGAGCGGCGCGACGACGCAGCCGGCGGCGATTCCGATCCCCGACTCGACCATGCACCCGAGCATCACCCCGAGGCCGAGCGCCCGGGCGGCGTGGGCCATCCGGATCGCCTCCCGGATCCCGCCCGACTTCGCGAGCTTGATGTTGATCCCGTGGGCGATCTCGCCACAGCGGGCCACATCGGCGAGCGTGTGACAGTCCTCGTCGACGTAGATCGGGAGCGGCGAGCGGGCCCGCAGCTCCTCCGCCCCCGAGTCGCCTGCGGGCAGCGGCTGCTCGACGTACGCGACGCCGAGCTCCGCGAGCTCCGGAATCGCATCCAGCGACTCGGCGAGCGACCACCATTCGTTGATGTCCACCTGCAGGGGCAACGCCGTGCGCGAGCGAACAGCGCGCACACGCTCCACGTCGAGCCCGTCACCGCCGCCGAGCTTGAGCTTGAGCCGCTTGAAGCGGCTCGCGACCCGCTCGGTCCGGCGCGCCATGTCGTCCGGATCACCGAGCCAGATCGTCCACGAGGTCGGAGGGCCGACCCGCGGCAGCCCGAGCAGTCGCCAGACCGGCACACCGAGCAGCTTCCCCTGGAGGTCGTGGAGCGCGGCGTCGAGCGCCGCCTTGGCGGCATGCTCGCCCGGGATCTCTGCGAGCCGCGCGCCGATCTCCTCGAGCGCAAACGGATCGTCACCGAGCGCGCCCGCATGCGCCTCGACGAACGCGAGGGCCGACTCGGGCGTCTCGTCGTAGCGGTCGATCGGGGCTGCCTCCCCGCGGCCGACATGCCCGGCGTGACGCAGCTCCACCTGGACCACGTCTTCCCAATCGCGCGCCTCGCGCGCGATCACGAACGTCTCGGCCAGACGCAGCCGCGCGATGGTCGCCTCGACGAGCACGTCGGCAGCTTACTCCGGTGTCTCGCTCCCTGGGACGGGTGAGCGAGCGCGACTCCCGGGAGTCCGATACGACAGTGTGGGCTCTGCAGCCGCGTCGCCACCGCCGGCCCGCTCCCGCCGGCCGGCGCGAGAGCGGGGTGGCTCGCCGTGAGCGTCGCGCCGGCAGCCGCGGGCACCGCGCGGCGGATCGGCGACATCCTCCTCCAGCTCGGCTTCGCGTCCGAGGGTGATCTCGCCAAGGCGACCGCGGAGCAGGAGAAGACCGGCCAGCCGCTCGGGCAGATTCTCGTCGACCACGGGGCGATCACGCGGCTCGAGCTGGCGAGCGCGCTCGCCGAGCAGTGGTCCGACCAGAGCGCATCGATCAAGCTGCTTCCCGCCCCGCCCCCGGCGCCCCGGCCTGCGCCACAACCGCACGACGAGGACCAGTACGCGGCTCGCCTCCACGACGCCGTCGCGGAACTCGCGCAGCGGGTCGGGGCGAACCAGCCGAGCGAGGGCTTCGACGAACGGGTCACCGACCTCGCGGAGCGGGTCGAGGCGACCGTTGCGCGGGCCCAGCGCATCGAGGCGACCCTGGCCACCCTCGCGGACAGCCTCGAGGGTGTCACCGGGGGCGTCGAGGAGGCCTTCGGGGCGCTGCAGACGGGGATGGCTGGCCTCGCCCTCGACCTCGCCCGCATCGACACCACCGTCGCCGATCTCACCGTGCGAACCGACGGCGCTCCCGCTCCCGACCCCGCCCTTGCGACAAGGTTCGACGAGCTCGCCGCAGCCGTCCAGGAGCTGGCCGAGCGGCCGGTTGCCGACGACACGGTCGGCGGCCGGGTCGACGAGCTCTCGTCCGAGATACGTGCTCTCGCGGAGCGGCCCGTGGCCGACGACACGATCGCGAGCCGGGTCGACGCCCTCGAAGGCCACGCCGCGTCGCTTCCCGAGATCCGCGCGACCCTGCAGGAGCTCGCGTCGCGCCCGGTCGGCAGCCCCGATCTCGACGCGCGCCTCGCTCGGATCGAGACGGAGCTGGCGCAGCCGCCGGCGGGCACATCCGGCACGGCCGAGGTGGAGAAGCTCGCGACGAGGCTCGAGAAGACCGTCGACAAGCACAAGGGATTGGCCGCCGTCGTCGAGGAGCTCGGCCTCCGGCTCGAGACGGTTTCCCGGCCCGACGAGCGCGTCGACCACGCGGCGGCTCGGCTCGAAGAGCTCGCAGCCGGCCTGGCGGCGATCCGGGAAGAGGTCTCGTTGCTCACGAGCTCGGTCACGCCCGCCACGAGGGTCGAGGAGCTCGCCTCCCGCCTCGACGACCTGGCAGCCGAGCGCGTTGGCCACGTGTCGCTCGCGGCGAAGCTGGCCGAGCTCGAGCGGAGGCTGCCGTCGGAGCTGGTGACACCGGCCGATCTCTCGCAGGCGCTGGCGCAGGCCCGGGAGGAGATCGTCGCGGGCACGCGGGTGGAGCCGGACCCGCGGATCGAGGAGCTGGCCCAGGCGCTCGAGACCGTCCGGGCCGAGCTGGCCCAGACCGCCGGCACCGCGACGCCCGATCCCGAGCTCGCCTCCCGCCTCGACGCCCTCGCCGACAGGGTCGACCAGCTCGC
>Ga0302299_10001744_pt1 | contig 13129 bp, 15 predicted proteins | sample III_Fen_N3_4_FD_198795 | JGI IMG/M metagenome (GOLD analysis project Ga0302299, IMG submission 198795) | Peat permafrost microbial communities from Stordalen Mire near Abisko, Sweden - III_Fen_N3_4 | ecosystem: Environmental > Terrestrial > Soil > Wetlands > Permafrost | place: Sweden: Abisko... | reverse complement strand
CCCCGACCGCCGCAAGCCACCGGTCATCGCGATCGACGACGTCTCGCTCCGCCTGGAGCCGGGCGCGATCCACGGGATCCTGGGCGCCAACGGCTCCGGCAAGTCGACGCTCATCCGCCTCATCTCGGGGTTGCTGACCCTGGACGAGGGCCGGGTGGAGGTCTTCGGCCTCGACATCGAGCGCGACGAGCTCGCCGTCAAGCGGCTGATCAACCGGGTCAGCGTGGACGCGGCGTTCTTCAAGAAGCTGAGCCCGATGGAGAACCTGCTCTTCGCCGCCCGCCTCTACGGCCTCGATGCCGGGGCGGCGCGACGGGAGGCCACCAGGATCCTCGCCCGGCTCGGCATCGCGGAGATCCGTCTCGGCCGCCCGGTGGAGCAGATGAGCCGGGGCATGCAGCAGAAGGTCGCCATCGCGCGGGCGCTGCTGACGAGCCCCACGCTGCTGCTCCTCGACGAGCCGACGACGGGCCTCGACCCGCGCAGCAAGCTCGACGTCCAGGCGTTCGTCGAGGAGGTCAACGCCGATCACGGCGCCACGATCGTCCTCACCACGCACGACCTGGCCGAGGCGGAGCGCCTCTGCGGCCGCATCACGATCCTAGACGGAGGCCGCGTGGTCGCCGAGGACACGCCCGACGGGCTCAAGCGCATGGTCGCCGAGCGCCACGGGCAGCCGGAGACGCTCGAAGCCGTGTTCATGACCTACACCGGTCGCTCGCTCGACGACGACGTCGAGACGGACGACGACACCGACGACTGACCACCCGAAAGGAGGCCCGCGATGACGACCACCCGATCCGACCACCGACGCCGCCGTCCCATGACCTTCCGAAAGGACACCCCGACCATGTTCCACATCGAGCTTCGGCTCCACGAGGCCCGGGAGCGCCAGGAGCGCCTCCGGACCCAGGCCCACCTCGGGCGACCCGGCTTCCTGCCGGAGCGTCCGATCCGTCGCCGCGTCGGCCAGTCGCTCGTGCGGCTCGGCCGGCGCGTCGGGGGCGACGCCATGACCACCCCCGCGTGGCAGGGATGACCCCGCCGCGCCCGCTTCCCGGGTCCGATCCGTCGGGCCCGGGAGGCACCTCCCTGAAAGGGATACTCCGTTGGCCCTGCAACTGACGTCCGAGCTGAAGGCGTCCTACGCCTTCGTCGAACGCAACTTCTTCCTCACCCGCCGGTACTGGGGGTGGGAGCTGGCGTTCCTCGTCTACTCCGTCGCCGGCGCGCTCTCGATCTCGCTGATCGGCGCCGCGGCGGGCGACGACCGCCTGCTGCTCACGCTCATGGTGGGGGCCGTGTTCTGGAACTATCTCTCGGTCGTCTTCTCGTGGATCGCGGAGACGATCGCGGTGGAGCGCTGGGAGGGCACGCTCGAGTACACGATGATGGCCCCGGTCCGGCGCTGGACGCAGCTCGTGGGTTCGTGCCTCTACGCGATGGCATACGGCCTGGTCCACACCTGCGCGATGCTCCTGGTCCTCGTCCTGTTCTTCCCGCAGATCCACCCCGCGTCGATGAACCTGCTGACCGCGGCGGCCTTCGTGCTGCTGGGGTCGTTCAGCTTCGTCGGCATCGGGATGATGGCGGCGATCCTGCCGCTGCTGTACGTGGAGCGCGGGGCGCAGATGACCTTCGTGCTCCAGTCGTGCCTGCTGCTCGTGTCCGGCGTCTACTACCCGGTGAGCGTGCTGCCCGGCTGGATGCAGGTGCTGTCACGCATCTCGCCCGCCACGTACGTCCTCGACGGGGTCCGCGCCGGCCTGCTGGACGGCCAGCCGCTCTCGGCGCTCGTGGGCGACGCGATCCCGCTCCTCGTGATGGGCGTCGTGCTCATCCCGGTGGGCCTCCGGGCCTTCGGGCGCGCCGAGCGATATGCGAAGCGCACCGGCAAGCTCAAGCGGGTCGGCTGACGATGGACGGCATCGACCAGGACCTCCTCCGGTCCGTCGCCCCGGCCGGCCTCGGCTGGGACGACCGCTGGGCCGCCGCCTTCGCGCCGTTCGCGGCGAATGGGCGGCGGCCGGCCCGGGTGATCGCGACCCACCGCGACGCCTGGATCGTCGCCACGGCGGCCGGCGACCGTGACGCCACGATCTCCGGCCGCCTCCGGCACGGGGCGTTGCGCCCCGCCGACCTGCCCGCCGTGGGCGACTGGGTGGCGGCCGACTTCGACCCCTCCGTCGCCGGTCCCGCGGTGATCTCGGCCGTGCTCCCCCGCCGGTCCGCGTTCCGCCGCGCGGCCGACGACGGGACGATCTCCTCCGAGCAGGTGCTCGCGTCGAACGTCGACACCGCGCTCGTCGTGACCGGCCTCGACGGCGACTTCAACCTGCGCCGCCTCGAGCGCTACCTCGCGGTGGCCTGGAGCGGCGGGGCGACCCCGGTCATCCTGCTCAACAAGACGGACGTCGCCGCCGATCCGGCCGGGTTCCGCGTCGCGGCCGAGGCCATCGCGCCCGGCGTGGACGTCCGGCTCATCGCCGCGCTCACCGGGGACGGCGTGGAGGGCCTCGCCGGCGACCACCTCGCGCCCGGCCGCACGGCGGTCGTCCTCGGCTCGTCGGGGGCCGGCAAGTCCACGCTGGTCAACGCCCTGCTGGGCGAGGACCGCATGCGGACCAGTTCCGTCCGGGCCGACGACGGGCGCGGGCGGCACACCACCACGCACCGGGAGCTGCTCCGCCTGCCGGGCGGCGCGCTGCTGATCGACACGCCGGGGATCCGGTCGCTTGGCGTCGCGGGCGCGGAGGACGGCCTGGCGCCGACCTTCGGGGACGTGACCGACCTCGCGGCGAGCTGCCGGTTCGCGGACTGCCGCCACGAGCTGGAGCCGGGCTGCGAGGTCCGGGCCGCGCTCGCGGATGGGCGTCTCTCGGCCGACCGGCTGGCGAGCCACCGGAAGCTGGAGCGCGAGGCGGCCCACGTCGCGCGCGGCGGCGACCGCCTCCTGCGCGAGGCGGCGCGGCGGAGGTGGAAGGTGATCCACACCTCCGTCCGGGACCACATGGAACGCAAGTACGGGAGCGAACGATGAACGGGTTCCTGCTCCGTGCCTGGCGGGGGCTCGAGGAGATCCCCGGGATGGGCGCGGCCAACGGCCGCCTGCGCGCGCATGTCGGGGTCCTCGACCCGATCGACATCGGGGCGATGACGCACCGCTACACCCACCTGGTGAACTCGGACCCGGCGGTGGACTGCCGGATCGCGGTGTGGGACGGCGCGACGATCGGCTACGCGCGCGTCGAGTGGCACGACCTCGTGGACGGCGACCGGCTGTACGACGTCACCACCGTCGTCGAGCCTGCCGCCTGGGGTCTGGGCGTGGCCGACGGCCTCCTCCACTGGGGCGAGGCGCGGATCCGGGAGATCGCCACGACCCAGGTCACGGACCGCCGGTCCTGGTACCAGAACGAGACGTTCGGGGGCGACACGGAGCTGGAGGATGCCCTCCGGCGGCGCGGCTACGCCATCGTCCGCTGGGGCGCCGAGATGCTCCGGCCGCACCTGGAGGACATCGCGGACGTGCCGCTCGCGGCCGGCTACGAGCTTCGATCCCCCACCGAGGCCGAGGTCCCGGCCGTGTTCGAGATGCTGGTGGCCGGCTTCCACGACCACTGGGGCGAGCACGATGCCGGCGACGCGCGCCTCGACGAGTGGGCCGAGGACCCGCGCTTTCGGCGGGACCTGGTGGTGGTCGCGTGGCGCGGCTCGGAGCCGGGGTCGTGCGTGACGGGCCAGCTCGTGGACGCGCCCGACGGGACGGTGCGCGCGCTGGTGGCCGCCGTGGCGACGCACCCCGCCCACCGGCGCCGGGGGCTCGCGACGGCGGCGATCACCGAGTGCCTCCGGCGACTTCGGGCCGCGGGCGCCACGAGCGCGTATCTCGGCGTGGACCAGGAGAACCACAACCGGGCCGTTGACCTGTACGAGGCGTGCGGCTTCTCGATCGCCTCGTCGGACACGACCTGGCGGCGGCCGCTGAACGCAGAGGAGACGGCATGATCGCGATCCCGGGGATCACCTTCCGGGCCGCCACCGCGGACGACTGGCCGGCGATGGCCGAGGTCGTCAACGTCGCCCGTCGCGCCGACGGCGGTGACGAGGTCCGCACCGGCGAGAGCCTCGCGAACGACCACCGGATGCTGGTGGTCGAGCGCGACGGGCTCATCGCCGAGGCCGACGGCCGGGTGGTCGCCTTCGGCCTCGGCTTCGTCGTGGAGCGTGACGGCGCGCTGGTCGCGGAGCTGGGGGGCGACGTGGACCCGGCGCACCGCCGGTCCGGCATCGGGACGGCGCTCTTCCGCCGCAACCTCGCCCGCCTGCAGGTGGAGCTCGCCGCGGACCCGCGCCCGTGGCCGCGCGAGCTGCGCTCGTACACGCTCGACATCGAGGCCGGGGGCATCGCGCTCCTGGCGGCGGAAGGCTTCGTCCCGGTCCGCTTCGGATACGAGATGCGCCGGTACCTCGCCGGGTCGCTGCCGGACCGATCGTTGCCCGCCGGCCTCGAGCTGCGGCCGGTCACGCCGGAAGACCACCGCCGGATCTTCGACGCGGACAACGAGGCGTTCGAGGACCACTGGGGTCACCGGCCGCCGAACGACACGGACTTCGCCGCCCGGTTCGAGGGCCCGGAGGTCGACACGTCCTTGTGGTGCGTCGCGTGGAACGGCGGGGAGGTCGCGGGGGTCGTGATGAACGCCATCTTCGCCGACGAGAACGAGGCGCTCGGGATCCGCCGGGGCTGGCTCGAGCACGTCTCGGTGCGGCGCCCGTGGCGCGGCCGTGGCGTGGCCAAGGCCCTGTGCGCGGCCTCGTTCCGCGTCCTCCGGGACCATGGGCTGGACGAGGCGTGGCTGGGCGTGGACGGCTCGAACCCGACCGGGGCCGTGGCGCTGTACGAGGGCCTGGGCTTCCACGTGGTGCGCGGTTGGAAGGCCTACGGGCGGCCCGTCGATGGGCCGGCGCCCGTGGGCTGGCGGTCCGCCGGCGATCGCGCGAACATGGAGGCATGAGCCGCTCCGTCGCCCGTCCCTGCTTCGTCGTCGCGCTCGCCGCCTCGCTGCTCGTGGCGGCCTGCGGGAGCACACCGACGCCCGCGCCCGGGTCCACGGCCGCCCCATCGGCCCCGGCCGTCGCTGCCGCCTCGTCCGCGCCGACGACGGGCGCGAGCAACGGGGCCGCTCCGTCCTCGAGCCCGGCGCCCTCGCCGTCGAAGACCGCGCGCCCCTCCCCTACCCCGAAGCCGACGCCCAGGCCCACGCCGAATCCGGCCAGCCTCCGCCTCGCCTCGCCTGCGTTCGCCGCCGGCGCGTCGATCCCGGCCGCGTACACCTGCGACGGTGCCGACGCCTCCCCCGCCCTGTCTTGGACCGGCGTGCCGGCCGGGACGAAGGCGCTCGTGCTGCTCGTCACCGATCCGGACGCCGGCGGGTTCGCCCACTGGATCGTCACGGACATCCCCGCGACGACGGCGGGCCTGGCGCGCGGCGCGGGCGCGGCGGCTTCCGCCTTCACCCAGGGCAGCAACGACTTCGGCCGTGTCGGCTGGGGCGGCCCGTGCCCGCCGAGCGGCACCCACCACTACGTCTTCACGCTCGATGCGCTGGCGAAGCCGCTGGGGCTCGCCGGCCACCCGCGGATCGGCGCCGTCCGGGCGGCGCTGGACCGCGCCCGTGTCCTCGGGACTGCCACGCTCCGCGGGACCTACGCGCGCCCCTGAGGCGAACCCTCGCCCCTGGCGGCTCAGAACGGCAGGCGGCCCTCGCGCCGGACCAGCTCCAGCCAGGGCCGCTCGTGCCCGATCGTGGTGGCGGCGCCGTGGCCCGGCAGCACGCGGAGCCCGTCGTCGAGTCCGGCGAGGCGCCCGATCGACGCCACCATCGCCTCCGGCGAGCCGCCCGGCAGGTCCACGCGCCCCCAGCCGCCGGGGAACAGCGTATCCCCGCTGAACAGGAGGCCCTCGTCCGCCGCCAGGAGGCACACGGACCCCTCGGTGTGCCCCGGCGTGTGCAGGACGCTGAGCCGAATCCCCCCGAACCGGATCTCGCCGCCCTCGGCCAGGTCCACGGCCGGCACGCAGGGCACGATCGGGAAGGGCGCGAACAGCGGCTGCGGGTCCACCAGCCGGTGGCGGTCCAGCGGGTGGACGGCGATCGGCGCGCCGGTGTGCTCGGCGACGGCCGCGTTGTCCCCCATGTGGTCCCAGTGGCCGTGCGTGGAGATGATCAGCTTGAGCGTCCAGCCGCGGTCATCGAGCGCACCCGCGATCCATTCGAGGCAGGGCGTGGCGGTGTCGATCGCGATCGCCTCGCGGGTCGAGGCGTCGGCGAGCACGTAAAGGTTGGTGTTCAGGGGGCCGATGACGGCATGAAGGCGCTCCATGGCGGGAGTGTCGCAGGTGCAACCGCTTCGTGACGATCCCGACGATCCCCGGGGCCAGTGGCACTTGGCCGCCGGGGGCCGCGGGGACAGACTCCGCGGTGGAGGTGTCGCCATGACGACCCTGACCAGGATCAAAGCCAAGATCACGCCCTGGGACGACCGCGCGTTCGTCCGGGCCTTCGAGGACGCACGCGACGACGTCAGCAGGGCCGGCATGCCCGATGGCCCGAAGGCCGCGGCCCGGGTCGAGCACCTCCTGCGCGAGGCCGGCTTCCCGGACGCCCGGGTTGACGTCATCCGGACGGCCCAGGAGGCGCTCGCGCAGACCTCGCACTGGATCGTGACCCGCGACGCCTGACCGCCCGGCATCGGTCGCCGCCGGCACTCGGGTCACGTCCCGGAGCGGTTCGGCGGTCAGGCGACCTCGAGCTTCGCGCGGATGCAGTCGAAGGTCTGGCCGATCATCTTGTGGGCGGTCCCCTCGATCAGCCTGCCGCCCACCGACGCGAGCGTGCCTGCGATCGACACGTCGGCGGACCACGCCATCGTCGTGGGACCCTCCGCGGGTCCCGAGAGGCGCATGTCGGCCGTAGCGTCCACGGCCGAGCCAGGCGCCTGGCCGTGCGCCTTGAGGATCGCGAGGTCCGGCTCGTTGCGCTCCGCGATGGTCATCTCGACGACGAAGCGTGCCGAGATGAAGCCGACCCCCACCTTGGCCTTCGCCTTGAAATGATCGGCGTCGATCACCTCGATCGACTCGACGCCCGGCCCGCAACCGCCCACCTGGTTGGGATCCATGAGGAACGCCCACACGCGATCGCGGGGCGCGGCGATCTGGACGGTTCCCTGGAACTGCATCTGCGACTCCGTGACGGGGGTGCGGTCAGGTGCGAGACATGGTCGCTCGCGAGACATACGCCTCGGGCTCGCGGATGAACGACGTCCGGCAGCCATCTAACAGAACGCGGAGTCGCAGCTTCATCAGCGGCAGCAGGCTGTAGCCGCCGGACAGCACCTTCGCCTCGCCCTCACGATCCCGCAGGATCGCGAGCGCCTCCTCGAGGGAACCGGGACGAACGTACTCGAAGCTGGCCGGGATCATGCAGAGCCTGCCTCCTATCCGCGCAGGGGACACGGGATGGAACTCGGGCTCGCCACCGAACTGGGGACGAGCTCGGCATGACATGACTGTCGGTGATGCCCACCGACCGGCTGTGCGGGACCGCTGACGGTTGCGGCCCGGTTGAGGGCGGGAGTATGGGCGCCGCTGGTTGAGGCGTCAACGGCACCGGGGTGCCGGGCCGTCCTCGTCCCGGCTAGCGCGCCGGGATCTCCCACGAGACCACGCCCACCGCGCCCGTCGGGCCCTCCGCGAGGGTCCAGGCGCCGTCGCGGTGGACGATGCGGTCCGGCAGGATCGCCCGGAAGTGGACGTCCTTCTCGCCGCCGTCGGCGATGAACAGCTGCCGCCGCAGGAACGCGGACAGCGCGTCGACGGACTCGAACGAGCGGGGCGAGCGGTCCACGCGGATGACCTCCGTGCTGCGGCCGCGGGCCCGCAGCAGCTCCACCAGCTCGGGCAGTGCCGGCAGCGGCACGCGCCCCTCGCCGTGGACGAGCGGCCAGAACGGGTCCGCGACGGACGCCGGGCTGTGGTCCGTCAGGACGGCGACGCAACGGTCACGCGCCGCGTACTCCATGGCGTCCAGGAACGGCCCGATCTCCTCGATGTCGTAGCCGACGTGCGCGATGAGCGCGGTGTCGACGGCCGGCAGGTCGCCCAGCGCCTCGAGCGAGTCCGGCCAGGTGCCGGCGACGACGCGCACGTTCTCGATCCCGTGCTCGTCGAGGCCCGTGCGCAGGGCGCGCCGCATCCCGGCGGACGGCTCCACGGCGATGACCCTCCGGACGCGCAGCGCGAGCGGGAGCGCGTAGCGGCCGGCGCCGGCGCCGATGTCGAGCCAGGTCTCCTCGGGACGGGCGAGCGCATGCAGGACCTCGAGCGTCGGCTCGCCCGTCCGGCGCGGATCGGCGACGAACAAGGCCGAGACCGGCGCGTAGAAGTCGCCGCCGCCGGTCTCGCGGAGGCGCTCGGCCTGGTCCCGGTTGGCGCGGACGCGCGAGGCCCAGTCGCTCTCGAGGTCGGCGGCGAGCGAGGCGTTGCGGGTCATGGACGGGCCTCCGCGGTGGGTGTGCCGCGCCGCGCCAGGGCGGCGAGGTCGGCCGGGGTATCGATGTCGGGGTTGTCGCCGGGGGCCTCGACGGAGACGACGAGGTCCGGCCGGGACGCGAGCAGGGCACCGAGCCCCCGGTCGCCGTCCAGCCCGGCGGCGAGCGCCCAGGCGGATCGGCGGACGAGCACGGGGTTGGGGGCAGGGTCGTGGGCATAGCGGGCGCGGAGGAACGGGGCCGAGCCCGTCGCGGGGTCTGCGGCGGCCACGAGGATCGCCCGGATGACGTCTGCGCTGACCGCCGGTTGGTCGCCCAGGACGACGAGGACCGCGTCCGTGCCGGGCACCTCCACCGCGGCGTCGAGGCCGCAGCGGAGCGAGCTGGCGAGGCCGTCGGCCGGCCTGGGGTTGACGGTGCGCCGCTCGGTTCGCCAGGCCATGGACGCCTCCACGGCCGCCGCCGCCTCGCCGAGCACCACGACGACGTCGGGGATCCCGGTGGCGGCCAGCGCGTCGAGCGCGTGCTGGAGGACGGGGCGCCCGTCGAGGGGCGCGAGCATCTTGGGCGAGCCGAAGCGCGTGCTGGCGCCGGCGGCGAGGACGATCGCGACGACGCTCATGCCGTGCTCCCGGCCCCGGTCGCGGCCCCGGTCGCGGCCCTGGCGGCAGGCGAGGCGCCGGGCGAGGCGGCTCGCTCCCGCGCCACGTCGCTCAGGGGGCGGCCGCTCCCGGCACGGCGCTCCGCGACGATCTCGGCCAGGATCGCGAGCGCGGTCTCGGCCGGCAGGCGACCGCCGAGGTCCAGCCCGATCGGGCCGCGGAGCCGGTCCAGGGCGTCCGCCTCGACCCCGGCCTCCAGGAGCCGCGCACGCCGGTCCGCCTGCGTCTTGCGCGAACCGACGGCGCCCACGTACCGGCAGCCCCGCCGCAGCGCCTCGATGATCGCCGGCTCGTCGAACTTCACGTCGTGGGTCAGCACCGCCACGGCATCGGCAGGCCCGAGCGCGATCTCGTCGGCCACCTCGTCCGGCCAGCCCACGACCAGCCGGTCCACGTTCGGGAACCGCGCCGGCGTGGCGAACGCGGACCGCCCGTCCACCACCACCGTCTCGTACCCAAGCTCCCCGGCGAGGCGCACCAGCGCCCGGGCCACCTCCACCGCGCCCACCACGACGAGCCGCGGCCGGACCGGGTACGCCTCCACGAACAGCTGGCGCCCGGCGACCTCGACGGTCTTCGAGATCCCGTGAGCGAGCAGGTCCGTCGCGACCTTCACGAGCGCCGCATCGGCCGCCGCGTCGCCCAGCGTCCCTTCGAGGCGGCCGTCGTCGTGGACGACCAGCGGCGTCGTCGGCGGCTCGCCCGGGCCCGGCGTGTGCTGCCCGAACGCCGCCGGCGGGGCGTCCGCGGGGAGAGGCGTGACGATCGCCCGGCCGCCGCCCCGCCCGTCCCGCGTGTCCCGCGCGGCCTCGACCGCCTCGCCGGGGACCAGCGGCTGGACGAGCACGTCGATCGTCCCGCCGCAGGCGAGGCCCACGTCCCAGGCCTCCTCGTCGCTGATCCCGTAGCGGATCACCCGGGATCGGCCGGCCTTCCGCGCGGCGAAGATCTCCTCCGCCGCCGCGCCTTCGACGCAGCCGCCGGAGACGGACCCGGCCAGGCGCCCGTCGTCGGTCACCAGGAGCACGCCGCCCTCGGGCCGGGGCGCGGACCCGAACGTCCGCACGACGATGGCGCGCCCCACGCCGGCGCCCTCCGCGGTCCAGCCATCGAGGGTCTCGAGCAGCTCGCGCATCGCCGGCCTCCCTGGAGTCCCGTCAGCCGCCGAGCGGCCGGGCGCGGTCGACGGGGACCGGCGTGCCGTTGATGGCCCGCGGCGCGATCGCCTCGGGTGCCGCGAGGCCCATCGAGGGCGTCACCGTCGTGGCGTGCGTCACCGCGGCGCCCCGGCGTGCCGTGCCCTGCGACGCGCCCGCCAACACCTCGCCGAGGCGCTCGAGCGAGGCCAGCGTCCCGGCCGGCAGGAAGTCGTCGATGAACGGGTAGGCGGCCTTCATCCCCGCGGCCAGCGGCTGGTACCCGGGCGACGACGCCAGCGGGTTGAGCCACACGAGGCGGTGGCAGTTGCGGCGGAGGCGGGCGGTCTCGGCGGCGACGAGCGCCGGGTCGCCGCGGTCCCAGCCGTCGGAGACGACGATGACGACGCCGGAGGTCCGCAGCGTCCGGCGCGCCCAGTGGCGGTTGAACTGCCGGAACGACTCCCCGATCCGCGTGCCGCCGGCCCAGTCCGTGACCGTATCCGCGACACGGGCGAGCGCGCGGTCCCGGTCGCGGTCCTTCATGAGGCGCGTGACCCGCGTGAGCCGCGTCCCGAAGACGAACGATTCCGTGCGGACCTCGTTGGTGCGTGCGAGCGCCTGGACGAACCGCAGGAGCAGGCGCGAGTGGCGCTCCATGGAGCCCGAGATGTCGCACAGGACGACGAGCTGGCGGGGCTCCTTGACGGGCCGCCGCCAGACCCACTCGATCAGCTCGCCGGTGGCGAGGTTCCGGCGGTACATGGCGCGCGGCGCGAGGTTGCGGCCGTGCGGGTGCAGCTCCTGGCGACGCGTGCGGCGGCGCTCGAGCCGCGGGCGGAGCAGGTCCACGAAACGCTCCGCGTCGCGCAGCTCCTGCGCGGTCATCCGGTCGAAGTCGCGGTGGCGCTGGACCTCGCCCTTGGACCAGGCGTCGGGTGAGGTGGTGACGCCCTCGATCTCGGCGCCCTCCTCCGCGTCCTCGACCACCTGCGCGCCGATCCGCGCCAGCTCCGACAGCGTGGCGTCGCCGCCCTCGCCCGCCTCGTCGGCCGGGGTCGGCTGGCCATCCTCGTCGCGCTCGGCGTCGGGGGAGACGGCCGTGTCGGGCCGCCCGTGCGCCAGCCTGCGGCCGCGGCGACGCCAGAACGAGGCGAACACGCGGTCGTAGATCTCGCGGTCGTCGCGCCGGCGCACGAAGACGGCCGCCCCGGCGTCGTGCACCTGGTCGCGGCGCCCGAGCTCCACGAGACCCAGCGCCCGCGCGAAGTCGATGGCCGCGCTGAGGTCCACCGGCAGCCCGGCGACCCGCAGCGCCCGCCCGAAGCCCACGGACTCGGCCAGCAGCCGGCGGCCGTCGATGAGCTCGCCCGTGGGGGCGTAGAGCAGCGGGGACGCGCCCTGGCCGGTCATGGCAGCGCTAGCCGCCCGCGCTCGATTCCGCGAGGTAGCGGCGCGCGTTGGCCCCGCGGACGGCGCGGATGTCCTCCTCGTACTTGAGGACGACGCCGAGCGTCTCGTCCACCACGTCGCCGTCCAGCTCGGTGGCGCCGAGCGAGAGCAGCGCCGCCGCCCAGTCCAGCGTCTCGGCGACGCCCGGGACCTTCGTCAGGTCCGCGGAGCGCAGCCGGTGCACGAACGCGACCAGGTCGCGCGCGAGCGTCGCCGGTGCGTCGGGGACGCGCGTCGAGACGATCTCGAACTCCTTGACGGCCGTCGGGTAGTCGATCCAGTGGTACAGGCAGCGGCGCTTGAGGGCGTCGTGGACCTCGCGCGTCCGGTTGGACGTGAGGACGACGCGCGGAGCGTGGGCGGCGCGGATGGTGCCGATCTCCGGGATCGTGACCTGGAAGTCCGAGAGGATCTCGAGCAGGTAGGCCTCGAACTCCTCGTCCGCCCGGTCGATCTCGTCGATCAGCAGGACCGGCGCCACGCCGTCGTCCGCCTCGAGCGCCTGGAGGAGGGGGCGCTTGAGCAGGAACTCCGGGCCGAAGATGTCGTGCGCGGTGGCCTTGTCGATCTCGCCGCGCGCCTCCATGAGGCGGATCTCCAGCATCTGGCGCGGGTAGTTCCACTCGTAGACGGCGGTGTTGACGTCCAGGCCCTCGTAGCACTGGAGCCGGATCAGCCGGGTCCCGAGCGACTTGGCGAGGACCTTGGCCAGCTCCGTCTTGCCGACGCCCGCCTCGCCCTCGAGGAGCAGCGGCCGGCCGAGCTCGAGCGCCAGGAACACCGTCGTGACGAGCGAGCGCTCGGCGATGTACCCGTGGCTGCGGAAGACGTCCGTGAGGCCGTCGATCGAGCGCGTGGGCTCGGGACGGGCGTCGCGGGAGGCCGTGCGATCGGCGGATCGTTCGGCGGCCGCCTGGGCCGCGGTCTGGTCGGTCATGGTCCGGGGATCCTACACCGGGCGGCGATCGCGGCCTCCGCGACTGGTCAGCCGCCGAGCGCGATCCGCACCACGCGACTGCGCCACAGCACGTGGCCATCCTTGTCGAGCGCCACGACCATCAGCTTCACCTGCACGACGCCGACGGGGAGGCGGAACCGGAGCGGTGTCGGGTGCGCTCGGGCGAACTGGCCCAGGACGGGGCTCCCGGGGAACGCAGGGCGGGCGGCCTCGCCCGTCCTGGAGCGCGTGATCACGAGGACATACCTGGTGGCCCCGGCGGTCCTCTTCCACGCGACGGCGATGACGTGGGCGCCGACCGCACGAGCGGTGAACCGCGGCGCGGGGACGGGGGTGGGGCTCGGCTGTCCCGGCGACGCGGTCGG
>Ga0302299_10001743_pt1 | contig 13133 bp, 1 predicted proteins | sample III_Fen_N3_4_FD_198795 | JGI IMG/M metagenome (GOLD analysis project Ga0302299, IMG submission 198795) | Peat permafrost microbial communities from Stordalen Mire near Abisko, Sweden - III_Fen_N3_4 | ecosystem: Environmental > Terrestrial > Soil > Wetlands > Permafrost | place: Sweden: Abisko... | reverse complement strand
CGCCGGCCACGCCGCGTGGAGCTCGCGCCCCATCCCGGGGACCTGGGCGCCCTGCCCCGTGAACAGGAACGCGACCTTGCCGCGCCGCGCGCGCGCCGCGCCGCGCACGCCGAGCTCACCGTCGAGGGCCGCCAGCAACTCGTCGCGCGAGCCCGCGACGATCGCGCGGCGCTGCGGGTGGTGCGAACGCGTCGTCGCCAGGCTGAACGCCAGGTCGCCGAGCGCGAGCGCGGGGTCTGCCGCGATCCGGGCGCGCAGCTGCGCCGCGACCTCGGCGAGCGCCTCGGGCGTGCGCGCCGACAGCGTGAGCAGCTCCGCCGGGCGGACCGGCGCGACCACCCCGGGCTGCGCCGGCGCCTCCTCGAGCACGACGTGCGCGTTGGTGCCGCTCATCCCGTACGAGCTCACGCCGGCGCGGCGCGGCCGCTCGCCAGCCGGCCAGGCGAGGAGCTTGCGCACGACCCGGACCGGCAGGCCGGCCCAGTCGATCGCGGGGTTGAGCTGCTCGGCGTGCAGGCTCGGGGGCAGCACCCCGTCGCGCATCGCCGCGAGCACCTTGAGCACGCCCGCGATGCCGGACGCCCACTCGAGGTGACCGATGTTGCTCTTCACCGAGCCGACGTCGAGCGGGCGGCGGCGGTCCTTGCCATAGACCGCCGCGAGCGCCTCGATCTCGATCGGGTCGCCGAGCGGCGTGCCGGTCCCGTGAGCCTCGACGTAGTCGACGTCGCGCGGCGCCAGACCGGCGGCGGTGAGCGCCGCGCGGATCACCTCGCGCTGCGCGCTGCCATTGGGCGCGGTGAGGCCGCTGCTCGGCCCGTCGTGGTTGATCGCGCTGCCCTTGACCACGCCCAGGATGCGATCGCCGTCGCGCCGGGCGTCCGACAGCCGCTTGAGCGCCACGATCCCGCAGCCCTCGCCGCGGCCGTAGCCATCCGCCCGATCCGAGAAGCTCTTGCACCGGCCATCGGGCGCGAGCGCGCGTAGCCGCGACAGCAAGATGAACGGCTCGGCCGACAGCATCACCAGCACGCCGCCCGCGAGCGCGACGTCGCAGTCACCGGCGCGCAGCGCCTGGCACGCGAGGTGGAGCGCCACGAGCGACGACGAGCACGCGGTGTCGAGTGCGACCGCCGGGCCGTGGACACCGAGCAGGAACGACACCCGGCCTGCCGAGAAGCATTGCAACAGGCCAGTCGCGCTGTACGGATCCAGCTGATCGACCGCGTTCAGGGTCAGGCGATCGTCGTAGTCGCACGGCCCGATCCCGAGGTAGACGCCGACCTTGGTGTTGCGCAGCCGATCGGCGGGCGTCCCCGCATCGTCGAGCGCCTCCCAGGCGCACTCGAGCACCAGGCGGTGCTGCGGATCGAGCCACACCGCCTCGCGCGGCGCGATCCCGAAGAACTCGGGATCGAAGCGATCGACCGCGTCGAGCATCGCCGCCTGGCGCATGTACATCTTGCCGGGCGTGCCCGGATCCGCGTCGTACGCCGCGTCGGCGTCGAACCGCTCCGGCGGGATCGGCCCGATCGCGTCGGTGCCGGCGCGCAGCATCGCGCCGAGCCCGTCGAGATCCCGCACCCCGCCCGGCAGCCGGCAGCCGGCGCCGACGATCGCGATCGGCTCGGTGCGCAGCGCGTCAGCCGCCTGTAGACGACGCTCGAGCGACTGGATGACTGTTGCGGCCTTGCGAAGCGCGTCCCTGGTGTCTGCCGTCATGTGACCTTCTCGTAGGTGTCTGCGATCAAGCGGAGCACGTCGTCGTCGGAGCCCTGGAACACGTCCGCCACCGATGCCGCCTCGGTGACAGGCGCCGCGCCGAGCTGGAGCTCGTCGAGCAAGCGCTGGGCGAGCGCCGCGATGTCGGGCTGCTCGAAGATCATCGCCGGTGATACCCGGAGCCCGAGGCCGGAGCGCAGCCGGCTCGCGAGCCGCACGGCCATCAGCGAGTCCATGCCGAGGTCGAAGAACCCGCGGTGGCGCGACAGCTCGGCGGGATCGCCGTGGCCGAGCACCGCCGCGCACTCGCTGGCGAGCCAGTCCTCCATGTGCGCCGCGCGCGCCGCCGGGCGCAGCCCGCCGAGCATGCCGACGAGCGCGTGCGCCGCGCCGGTCGATCGCGGCTCGCTGCGCCCGAGCTCGGCGAGCAGCGGCCGCGGCCGCCACGCCTCGAGGCTGTCGCGGAACGGCCCCCAGTCGACGTCGGCGATCACCAGGTGCGCGCCGCCGCCGCGCGCCCAGCCGAGCGCGCGATCGAGCGCCGCGAGCGCCGTGCGCGGCGCCATCGCGCGCAGCCCGCGCGCCTCGAGGTAGCTGCGGACCTCGTCGGTCGCGCCCCCATCGGTGTCCCACAGCCCCCACGACACCGCGAGCGCCGGCACGCCGCGGCTGCGCGCCGCGTCCGCCCAGGCATCGAGGTACGCGTTGGACGCCGCGTACGCCGCTTGCCGCCCCGCGCCCCACACCCCGGCGATCGACGAGAAGCACACGAACGCGTCGAGGCGACGCCCCGCGGTCAGCTCCGCGAGCAGCTCGGTGCCCGAGCGCTTGGCCGCGAGCACCTCGGCGAGCCGCGCCGGCGACAGCTCGCCGATCGGCGTCAGATCGTTGATCCCGGCGACGTGGAACACCGCGGTGATCGGCGCGCCGTCGACCGCGGCCATCATCGCCGCGCGATCCGCGGCGTCGGCGGCCGCGACGCGCACCGTGGCGCCAAGGCCGGTCAGCTCGGCGACCGCCGCGACCGCGCCCTCGGTGGCGGGGCCGCGCCGCCCGACCAGCAGCAGGTCGCGCACGCCGTTGCGCGCCAGCCAGCGCGCGACGTGGAGCCCGAGCCCGCCGAGCCCGCCGGTCACCAGCGCGGTGCCCGAGGTCGTGAACCGCGGACCGGTCGCCAGCACCTCGGGCACGAGCCGCGGCACCATCGCGCGGCCGGCGCCGCGCAGCGCGAGCTGGTCCTCATCGCCGCCGGCGAGCAGCCACGCCGCGGCGTCGCGCTCGCCACCCGCCCCTGGCAGATCGATCAGCCCGCCCCACGCCTGTGGCTGCTCGAGGGCGTACGCGCGGCCGAGGCCCCACAGGATCGCCTGGTCGGGCGCGGAGACCGGATCGCCGGCCCCGGTCGACACCGCGCCGCGCGTGACCAACCACACCCGCGGCGCGCCCTGGATCGCGAGCGCGGCCAGCACGGCCAGCGCGAGCCGCTCGTCGCACCCGGCGCAGACCACGCCGCGCACCGTCGCGTCGCGGCCCAGCGCCGCGCGCAGCTCGTCGGCGTCGCCCGCGACCACCGCGCTCGCCCCCGCGGCGTCGAGCGCCGCGGCAAACGCCGCGCGCTCCGGCGCGGCGCCGACGACGATCCAGCGCCCACCGGGAGCCCCGGCGGCGGGCGCCCCCGCGTCGCGCCACGCGATCCGGTACACCAGCGGCGCGGTCGCGTCGCCGGCCGCGTTATCCCGGCGGGTCTGCGCGGCGAGCGCCGCCAGCACCTCGGGCAGCGCCGCGCGCGCGAGCTCGGACAGCGTCGGATCATCCGCCAGCCGGCGCAGCACGGCGGCGACGTCCTCGGGCGCGGCCGCAGCCGCCGAGGTCACCGCGTGCCAGTACCGCTCGCGCTGCCAGGCGTAGGTCGGCAGCGCGACCCGCGCACCCCCGTCGGGGAACACGCCACCCCACGCCACCTCGCCGCCACTTGCCCAGTGCTCGCCGAGCGCGGCGAGCATGCTCGCGGTGTCGTCCTGGCCCGGCCGCAGCGACCCCACCACCACCGGCTGCGCCGCGGCGCCGTCGAGGCAGTCAGCGATCGCGCCGACCAGCGCCGGCCGCGGGCCGACCTCGACGATCGCGGTCACGCCCGCGGCGCCGAGCGCGCGCACGCCGTCGGCGAACCGCACCGCCTCGCGGACGTGGCGCACCCAGTACGCCGCGCTCGCGATCTCGGGCCCCGCGATCGCGCCGCTGAGGTTGCTCACCACCGGCAGCGCCGGCGCGCGGTAGCTGATCGTCGCCGCCACGCGGGCGAACGCGTCGAGCATGCCATCCATGTCCGCCGAGTGGAACGCGTGCGACACGGCGAGCGGCCGGACGCGCACGCCGCGCGCCGACCACGCCGCGCACGCCGCCGCGACCGCCGCGGCCGGCCCGGCGATCGTCACCTGCGCCGGCCCGTTGATCGCCGCGATCGACAGCACGGGCGCGAGCTCGGCGGCCACGGCCGCCTCGGACGCCGCGATCGACGCCATCGCGCCGCCGGCCGGCAGCGCCTGCATCAACCCGGCGCGCGCGGTGACCAGCCGCGCGGCGTCCTCGAGCGTGAACACGCCCGCGAGGCACGCCGCGACCAGCTCGCCGATGCTGTGCCCGGCCACCACCGCAGGCTCGACGCCCCACGAGCGCCACAGCGCCGCGAGCGCGTACTCGATCGCGAACAGCGCGGGCTGGGTGTAGCCGGTCAGATCGAGCCGCGCGTCGCTGGCCGCCCACATCACGTCGCGCAGCGCCGGCTCGGGGAACAGCGCGAGCACGCGGTCGAGCGCCTCGCGGAACACCGGCCACGCGGCGTACAGCCCGCGGCCCATCCCCGGCGCCTGCGAGCCCTGGCCCGAAAACACGAACGCGACCCTGCAGCGCGCACCGCGCTCCCCGCGCGCCGCCCCGGCCGGCAGGTCGCCGTTCGCGGCCGCGCGCAACGCCGCGACCAGCTCGTCGCGCGTGGTCGCGGTGATCGCGAGCCGGTGGTCCATCGCGCCGCGCGTGGTCGCCAGGCTATACGCGATCGCATCCAGCCCCGCGTTGGGCAGCCCGGTCGCGAGCCGCGCGCACTGCGCGCGCAGCGCCGCCGCCGACTTTCCCGAGACCACATACAGCGCGGCGCGATCAGTCGCATCATTCGTCGCGTTCGCCGCGGGCGCTGCCCCATTCGCCGCGGGCGCTGCCCCGTTCGCCGCGGGCGCTGCCCCGTTCGCCGCGGGCGCTGCCCCGTTCGCCGCGGGCGCTGCGCCGTTCGCGGCGGTCATCCGCGTGCCACTCGCGCTCGGTGGTGCGCCGCCGACGGCGTGCGTCGCCGCGCCGGTCCTCGCGAGCGTCCGTGTGCTGTACGCGTACATCCCAGCGCTGATCAGCGCAGGCGCAGGCGCCTCCTCGATCACCACGTGCGCGTTGGTCCCGCTGATCCCGAACGAGCTCACCCCCGCGATCCGCGGCCGCGTCCCGCGTGGCCACGCGACCGGCGCGGTCGCCAGCGTCACCGGCAGCTCGGGCCACGCGATGTGCGGGCTCGGGGTCTCGGCGTGCAGGCTGCGCGGGATCTCGTCGTGCGCCAGCGCCAGCACCACCTTCATCACCGCCGCTGCGCCGGCCGCCGCCTGGGTGTGCCCGAGGTTCGACTTCACGGAGCCGATCACCACCGGCTCCGTCCGGCCCGGCGCGAGCGCCGCCCCCAGCGCCTGGACCTCGATCGGGTCGCCGAGCCGTGTCCCCGTGCCGTGGCACTCGACGTAGTCGACGTCCGCCGGCCGGACACCCGCATCGCGCAGCGCCTGCTCGATCACCGCCTGCTGCGACGGCCCGTTCGGCGCGGTCAGCCCGTTGCTCCGGCCGTCCTGGTTCACCGCCGTCCCGCGGATGAGGCCCAGGATCCGGTCGCCGTCGCGCTCGGCGTCGCTGCGGCGCTTCAGCACCAGCATGCCGCAGCCCTCGGCCCAGCCCACACCGTCGGCGCTCGCCGCGAAGCTCTTGCACCGCCCGTCCGGCGATAGCCCGCGCAGCCGGCTGAACTCGACGAACACCTGCGGCGTCAGCATCAGCGCCACGCCGCCGGCCAGCGCCACGCCGCACTCGCCGCGCCGCAGCGCCTGGCACGCCAGGTGGATCGTCACCAGCGACGACGAGCACGCCGTGTCCACCGTCAGGCTCGGGCCCTTGAGCCCCAGCACGTACGACAGCCGCCCCGACGCCACGCTGGCGGCGCCGCCGGTCACGACGTAGCCGTCGAGCTCGCGCAGCCCGCCGGCGAGCGTCGCGTACTCCTGGTACATGAGGCCGACGAATACGCCGGTGTCGCTGCCCGCCAGCTGCTCCGGCACGATGCCGCCGTGCTCGAGCGCCTCCCAGGCGGTCTCGAGCAGCAAGCGCTGCTGCGGATCCATCGCCACCGCCTCGCGCGGCGAGATCCCGAAGAACCCGGCGTCGAACCGCTCGATGTCGGCGACGAACCCGCCCTGCCGGGTCGTCATCTTGCCGAGCGCGTCCGGATCCGGATCGTACAGCGCGTCGACATCCCAGCGCGACGGCATGTCGCCCACCGCATCGATCCCCTCCGACAGCACGCGCCAGTACGACGCGGCGTCGACGATCCCGCCCGGGTAGCGGCAGCCGAACCCGACGATCGCGATCGCCTCATGGTCGTCGCCGGGGACCGCGCGCGCCGTCGCTACGGGCGCCCCGTCAGCAGGAGCGAGCACGCTCGTGAGCCAGCGCACCAGCGCGTCGACGGTCGGGTGATCGAAAGCCAGCGTCGCCGGGAGCGTGAGCTCGAGCCGTCGCGCCAGGGCGTTGCGCAGCTCGACCGCCATCAGCGAGTCGAGCCCGAGCTCCGCCAGCGGCTGGGCCGGCGGCACCTCGCCGCGGGACGCCAGCACACGCGCCACCTCGGCCGCCACGACCAGGCGCACCGCCTCAGCGGACCGCGCACCGCCGACCGCGTCGGGCACAGCCGCCACGCTCGCCGCGCCGCCGCTCGCCGCCGCAGGCGCTGCGATCAGGGTGCGCCACACTGGCGGCACGTGCGCGCCGAGCTGGCGGCGAACCGCGGCGAGGTCGAGCCGGAGCACGGCGAGCTGCGGCTCCGGTCGTACGATCGCCGCGGCGAACCGCGCCACGCCGTCGTCCGCCGACCACGCCACGATGCCCTGGCGCGCGAGGCGCGCCTCGAGCACGCTGGTCATCCGCGCCGCCATCCCGGCCTCGGCCCAAGGCCCCCACGCGAGGCTGTGCGCGCACAGCCCGTGCGCGCGGCGGTGCGCGGCCAGCGCGTCGAGCGCCGCGTTCGCCGCCGCGTAGTTGCTCTGCCCCGCCGCGCCGAGCATGCCGGCCGCCGACGAGAACATCACGAAGCACGCGAGGCCGCGCTCCGCGGTCAGCTCGTGCAGGTGCCACGCGCCGGCCAGCTTCGGATCGATCACCCGCGCGAGCCGCGCCGGAGCTTGATCTGCGATCACGCCGTCGTCGACCACGCCGGCCGCATGGACCACGCCGCGCAGGTCCGGAATCGCCGCCACCAGCGCCGCCACGGCGTCGCGCTCCGCGACGTCGAGCGCAACCACCGTGACCCGCGCGCCCATCGCCTCGAGCGCCGTGACCGCCTCGGCGGCGCCGGGACTGGCGAGGCCGCGGCGCCCGGTCAGCACCAGCTGCCGCACGCCGTTCCCCGCGAGCCAGCGCGCGACGTGCAAGCCGAGCGCGCCGAGCCCGCCGGTCACCAGGACCGTGCCATCGAGCACCGGCGCCACCGCGGGCGCCTCGCCCGCGCGCGCGAGCCGCGCCACGAACCGCGCACCGCCGCGCCACGCGACCTGATCCTCATCGTCGCCGCCGGCCAGCCCGCGCGCCACATCCTCGGCGCACTCGACGTCGCACAGCCGGGTATCGAGCTCGGGCAGCTCGTGCATCACCGTGCGCGCGAAGCCCCACAGCGCTGCCTCGGCCACGCCGGACGCGTTGCGCAGGTCGTCAGTCGCGACCGCTACCGCGCCGCGCGTCACGAACCGCACCGGCACCGGCGCCGCGGCCCGCGCCAGGAGCTGGGTCACCGCGAGCGCGTCGCCCACGATCCGCTGCGCGGCGGCTGCGACCGCCTCGCCGTCGTCCCGCTCCGCGAGGTAGACGACGCCGGCGGCGCCTTCGAGGCTCGCCGCGGCGAGCGCCTCGACCGCGAGCCGCGCGCTGTGCGGAAGCGCCGCCATCACCGCGTCGCTCCACGCCGAGGGACGCGCGACGACGATCCAGCGCTGCTCGCCAGCCGCGCCGGCCACCGGCCGCGCCTGCCACGCGAGCTCGTACAGCCCGTCGGCTGCCAGCGCGATCGGCCCGACCCGGCGCAACCGCACGCCGCGCAGCGTCGCCACGCAGGCGCCGCCGCGATCGAGCAACCGGACGTCGGCGGCGAGCTCGTCCGCGCCGGCATCGGCCGCGTGCACCAGCTGGACGTGCGACCACGCGACCTCACCGCCCGCCGCGTGCACGGTCAGCGCGCCGATCTCGAACGGCATCACCCGCGCCTCGCCGTCGATCACGCCGATCAGCGCCTGGAGCGCGGCGTCGAGCACCGTCGGCGCAACGCCGTAGCCTGCGGTCGCGCCCGTCGCGCCGAGCTCCGCCAGCGCCTCGCGGGGACCGCACCACAGCGCGCGCAGCCCGCGGAAGCTCGGCCCGTAGATCAGCCCGATCCGCGCGAACCGCGCGTAGATCTCGGTCGGCTCGATCGCCGCGCCCAGCCGCGCGCGCACCGCTGCGACGTCGACCACCGGCCCCGCGGGCTCGATCGGCGGCGCGACCTGCGCCGTGGCGTGCAGCTGCCACGCGTCGCCGGCCCGGCTGGTCGACGGCTGGCTGTAGACCGTCGCGTCCTCGCCGTCGAGCACGACCTGCACCCGCAGCGTGCCGTCCACGATCAGCGGCGCCTGCAGCACCAGGCCGCGGACGCTGCGCTCGGCCTGGGCCGCGTGGGCCGCCGCGGCGCGCACGAGCTCCGCGATCGCCGCCGCCGGCGCGATCCGCTGGCCGCCCGCCTGATGGTCGGCGAGCCACGCGTGCTGCGCCACGCTCAGCGCGGTCTCGTATACCCCGTGGTGTCCGGCGGCAGCGAGCCGCATCCCCAGCAGGGGGTGCCCGGTCACCTCGCCGTGCAGCGCCGCGGCGCTCGGCTCGAGCCAGTAGCGCTCGCGTTGCCACGCGTAGGTCGGCAGGTCGATCCGCTCGCCGCCCCCGGGGAACACCCCGGCCCACTCGACCTCGCCGCCGCGCGCCCAGTGCGCGCCCAGCCCGTCGAACAGGCTCGCGGTCTCATCTCGGCCCGGCCGCAGCGACGCCACCAGCGCCGCGTCGTCGGCGACCTCGCCGAGTAGCCCGAGCAACGTCGGGCGCGCGCCGATCTCCACGAACGTCCCCGCTCCGGCCGCGCGCAGCGCACGCGCTCCGTCCGAGAACCGGACCGCCTCGCGCACGTGGCGCACCCAGTAGCCGGCGGTCGCGATCTCCGGCCCCGCGAGCGCGCCGGTCAGGTTGCTGATGAGCGCGAGCGTCGGCGCCCGGTAGGTCAGCTTGCCGGCCTCGGCCGCGAACCCGGCCAGCATCGGCTCCATCAGCTCCGAGTGAAACGCGTGCGACACAGCGAGCGCCTTGACCCGCACGCCGCGCGCTGCCCACGCCGCGCTCGCAGCGCGCACCGCCGCGTCGGGGCCTGCGATCACCACCTGCGCCGCGCCGTTCACCGCCGCGATCGCCAGCTCGCCGCCGAGCTCCGCCGCCACCGCGGCCTCCGCTGCGCCGATCGACGCCATCGCGCCGCCGGCCGGCAGCGCCTGCATCAGCCGCGCGCGCGCGCTCACCAGGGCCACGGCGTCCTCGAGGGTGAACACGCCCGCCACGCACGCCGCCACGATCTCGCCGATGCTGTGCCCCGCCACGAGCTCGGGCTCCACGCCCCACGACCGCCACAGCGCCGCCAGCGCGTACTCCAGCGCGAACACCGCGGGCTGCGTGTACCCGGTCTGATCCAGCCGCGCGTCCCCCGCGCTCGCCGGCCACATCACGTCGCGCAGCTCCGCGAGCCCGCGCTCGCCGAACAGCGCGAGCACGCGGTCCAGCGCCTCGCGGAACACCGGCCATGCGCCGTACAGCGCGCGCCCCGTGCCCGCGACCTGCGAGCCCTGGCCCGAGAACACGAACGCCAGCTTGCCGCGCGACCGCGCGACCGCCGTCGTCGCGCGCTCCCCCGAGGCGACCGCCGCCAGCGCCGCGCACAGCTCGTCGGTCGTCTGTGCCACCACAGCTACCCGCTCGTCCAGCGCGCTCCGCGTCGTCGCGAGGCTGTACGCGATCGCTCCCACGGGGGTGCCCCCCCGCGATGCGCCTACGCCGATCGATCCCACCGGCGTGCCCCCCCGCGAGCCCCCCACGCCGATCGCACCCGGCGCGGCCTCGCCGGCCGCGAGCGCCGCGAGCCGCTCGGCCTGCGCCCGTACCGCCCCCGCGGTCTTGCCCGACACCACCACGAGCTGGGGGCCTGCGCGCCGCTCGGCCTGCTCGGTCGCCGCCGCGGCCTCCGCAGGCGCCGCCGGCACGCGCGCGCCCGCTGCCGCCGCGGGCCGGGATCCCGCGCTGCGCACCGGCGCCTCCTCGACGATCACGTGCGCGTTGGTCCCGCTCATGCCGAACGAGCTCACACCGGCGAACCGGGGCGGCGCGCCGCGCGGCCACGCCACCGGCTCGGTCGCCAGCGTGAGCGCCGTGCCGTCGAGGCGGATCCGCGGGTTGAGCGTGCGGAAGTTGAGGTTGCGGGGGATCCGCTCGTGGGCCAGCGCGAGCGCGGCCTTGATCACGCCGACCACGCCGGCCGCGCCCTCGAGGTGGCCGATGTTGGTCTTCGCCGCGCCGAGCACGCACGCGCTGCCGTTGGCGCGCGGAGCACCGAGCACGGCGCGCAGCGCCTCGACCTCGATCGGATCGCCGAGCGACGTCCCGGTGCCGTGGGCCTCGACGTAGCCGATCGCGGCGGCCTCGACCCGCGCGTCGCGCAGTGCGTCGCGCAGCAGCGCCTCCTGCGCCAGCACGTTCGGTGCGGTCAGCCCGGTCGACCGGCCATCCTGATTGACCGCCGAGCCGCGGATCACGGCCCAGATCCGATCGCCGTCGCGCTCGGCGGCCGACAGCCGCTTCAGCACGACGATGCCGCAGCCCTCACCGCGCACGAACCCGTTGGCTGCGGCGTCGAACGTGCGGCACCGCCCATCGGGCGACATCGCCTGCGTGCGCGCGAGCCCACCCATCATCGCGGGCGACAGCAGCATGTTCACGCCGCCGGCCACCGCGAGATCGGTCTCCTTGCTGCGCAGGCTGCGGCACGCGGTGTGGATCGCGACCAGCGACGACGAGCACGCGGTGTCGATCGTGAGGCATGGCCCGCCGAACCCGAACGTGTACGACACGCGACCCGCCGCCACGCTCAGGAGGTTCCCGGTCGTGCTGTAGGCGTCCTGCTCGGGCTGGCGCACCACCGCGTCGCGGTAGTCGGTCGTGCACGCACCGATGAACACGCCGGTGCGCCGACCGTCGTGCGCGCGCAGCGCGATCGCGGCGTCCTCGAACGCCTCCCAGGTCACCTCGAGCAGCAGCCGGTGCTGCGGATCGAGCGTGCGGGCCTCGCGCGCCGAGATCCCGAAGAACCCGGCGTCGAACTCGTCGATCGCGCCCGCCAGCGTCCCCGCCCAGCGCGGCGCGTGGTCGCCCGGGTGGTCGCCGACCAGCGCCCAGCGCGCGTCGAGCGGCGCGATCGCGTCGCGCCCTTCGTCGAGCAGATCCCAGAACGCGCGCGGCGACTCCGCACCGCCGGGAAACCTGCAGCCCATCCCGACGATCGCGATCGGCTCGTGGCGCTCCTTCAGCAGCGTGTCGCGCTCCGCCATCGCGCGGTGCAGCGCGACCCCGGCGTCGCGCAGGCGTTGAACGATCTGGTCCTGCGTGGTCATTGCGTGGGCTCGCTGTGGTGAGCGCGGTCGATCAGGCCGTCGATGAACGACAGCAGGTTGTCATCGTCCATGCCGGCGACCGCGTCGGACAGCGGCGCGGTGTCGCTGGCCGGCGCGACCTCGTCGGCCACGCGCTCGGCTGTGGCAGGCTCACCGGCGAGCGCGCTCGCGGCGAGGTGGGCGCTGAGCGCTGTCACCGTGGGGTACATCCACAGCAGCGTCGCCGGCACGGTGATCCCGAGCGCGCCTTCGATCCGGTTGCGCAGCTCGAGCCCGGTCAGCGAGTCCATGCCCAGCGCCGTCAGCGGCGTGTCGTTGTCGAGCTGCGCGAGCTCGATCCGCAGTACGCGCCCGATCTGGGACCGCACGATGTCCTCGATCAGCGCCGCGCGCTCCCCCGGCGACGTCGCCGCCAGTCGCGCCCGCAGCTCGCGATCGCCGCCCGACGGAGCCGCGCTGCGCTGCGCCGCCACCAGAGGCGCCAGCATCCGCGACGATGCCGCCGCCGGGTAGAACTCGATCCACTGACGCGGATCGAGCGGGATCACGCCCGTCTGCGTGCGGTCGCTGGCGACCAGGCGCTCGAGCGCCCGCAGCCCGTCGGCCGGCGTCAGGCTCCGCATGCCGCGTGCCTCGAGCCGTGCCGCGCGGTTGTCCATCGCCGCGGCGAGCCCGACCTCGGAGAACGCGCCCCAGTCGATGGTCAGCCCGGGGAGCCCGAGCGCCCGGCGATGGTGCGCCAGCGCGTCCAGGAACGTGTTCGCCGCCGCGTAGTTCGCCTGGCCGGGCGAGCCGAGCACGCCGGCCGCCGAACCGTACATCACGAACAGCTCGAGCGGCAGCCCCCGGGTCAGCTCGTGGAGATGCAGCGCGCCGAACAGCTTCGGCGCCATCACCGCGCGCAGCTTGGCCGGCGTCTGCTGGAGCACGAGGCCGTCGTCGAGCAATCCCGCCGCGTGCACCACGCCGCGCAGCTCCGGCCCTGCCTCGGCGATCACGCGCGCGACCTCGGCGCGCTGCGCCACGTCGGCCCGGACCACCGTCACCCGCGTGCCGCGCGCCGCGATCGCCGCGATCGCCGCGCGCTGGGCGTCGCTCGTCGCGCCCGACCGCCCGACCAGCACGACGCGGCCCGCGCCGCGCTCGGCGAGCCAGCCCGCGACCCCGAGCCCCAGCCCTCCGAGCCCGCCGGTGATCACGTAACTGCCGTCGCCGCGGATCGGAATCGTCCGCCTACCGGACAGCTTGACCATCGGCTCCGGCTCGCCGAACGTCAGCACCAGCTTGCCGAGGTGCTTGCCGCTCGCCATCGTGCGGAACAGCTCGGCGATCTCGCCGATCGGCCGCGCCGTGATCGGCGGCGGCGACAGCGCCCCCGCGGCGACG
>Ga0302299_10001742_pt1 | contig 13136 bp, 8 predicted proteins | sample III_Fen_N3_4_FD_198795 | JGI IMG/M metagenome (GOLD analysis project Ga0302299, IMG submission 198795) | Peat permafrost microbial communities from Stordalen Mire near Abisko, Sweden - III_Fen_N3_4 | ecosystem: Environmental > Terrestrial > Soil > Wetlands > Permafrost | place: Sweden: Abisko... | reverse complement strand
TTCCACCCTGTATCCGAAGATCTACCAGGAGATCGTCGAGGTCGTCGCCGAGCGGGCGCCAGAACGGGAGAAGTACCTCGCCGTGGTTCGCGGCGAGGTCGAGGCCGCGCTGAACGAGATGAAGATCAAGGCGACCATCAGCGGGCGCCCGAAGCACTACTACTCGGTGTACCAGAAGATGATCGTGCGCGGCCGCGACCTCAGCGACATCTATGACCTCGTCGGGATCCGCATCCTGGTGGAGAGCGTCCGGGACTGCTACGCCGTCCTGGGGGCCCTCCACGCCCGCTACCAGCCCATCCCAGGGCGCTTCAAGGACTACATCGCGACGCCCAAGTTCAACCTCTACCAGTCCCTGCACACCACGGTGATCGGGCCGACGGGTAAGCCCGTCGAGCTGCAGATCCGCACCTACGACATGCACAGGATGGCCGAATACGGCCTCGCCGCACACTGGCGGTACAAGCAGTCGGACAAGGGCCCCAAGGCCCCGCTGGAGGGCGCGGCGGAGATGGGGTGGCTGAGGCAGATCGCCGACTGGCAGCAGGAGACGGCCGATCCGAGCGACTTCCTCGACGCCCTCCGCGGCGAGATCGGCCCCGCCGAGGTCTACGCCTTCACCCCGGGTGGCAAGCTCCTCGCCCTGCCGGAGGGTTCGACGCCCGTCGACTTCGCCTACGCGGTCCACACGGAGGTGGGGCACCGGACGATCGGCGCGAAGGTCAACGGGCGCCTGGTCCCGCTCGACTCGCGCGTGGCCAACGGCGACACCGTCGAGATCCTCACCTCGTCAAGCGAGAGCGCGGCCCCCAAGCGCGACTGGCTTGAGTTCGTCGCATCGACACGCGCGCGTAACAAGATCCGCCACTGGTTCACGCGCGAGCGGCGCGAGGAGAGCATCGAGGCCGGCCGCGACATGTTGGCGCGCGCGATGCGGAGGCAACACCTCCCGATGCAGCGCCTCATGACTCGGCAATCCCTGCTCGTCCTTTGCAGGGAGTCGCACTACGAGGACGTCGAGGCCCTCTACGCCGCGATCGGCGAGCACAGGGAGCAGGCGTCCGACGTCGTCGCCCGGATCATCCAGGCCGTTGGCGGCGCGGCGGGCGCCGAGGAGGACATCACCGAGAGCACCCGCCCAGGCGTACGACGCCCGCGCAGGGTTCAGGGGGACCCGGGGATCACGGTGCACGGGCTGACCGACGTCGTCGTCAAATTGGCCAAGTGCTGTACCCCGGTGCCCGGCGACTCGATCCAGGGCTTCGTCACCCGCGGTTCGGGCGTCAGCGTGCACCGGACCGATTGCGACAACCTCGCGGTGCTCCGCGCCCAGCCCGAGCGGCTCGTCGACGTCGAATGGACGGGCAAGGCCGACGCGACGTTCCTCGTCCAGATCGAGGTCGAGGCCCTCGACCGGGCCCGCCTGCTGAGCGACATCACCCAGATCCTCTCCGACAACCACCTCAACATCCTGACGGCCAACGTCTCCACGACGAAGGACCGCGTCGCGCTCTCGAGCTTCACGTTCGAGATGGCGGACCCCTCGCACCTCGGCGCCGTACTCGCGGCGGTCGCGAGGGTCGACGGCGTCTACGACGTCCGGCGGCTCACGGGGACTCGGCGCCCGGAGCACTAGGCCGGACGACGTCGCACGCGCCTGGCGCTGGTGCGATTCCGAGCGCCGTCGAGACCGCCCCCCAGGCGCTCCGCGCGCGAGCGGCACCCTGACCGCGCGGATTGTCTCCCGCCACGAGCGTTCCGATCCCGGCGGGGTCGGCGCGCTCGGCCTGCACCGCGACGACAACCGCCTCGATGGCCGTCCCGAGGTCCCGCCACCGCAGCGCGTCGGCAGCGCACCGCTCGGCGGACGCGACGACGATTCCCCCGATCTCCTCGCGCTGGCCCGACGCGGCCCCGCCGGAGTGGAACACGAGGGTCCACCCGCGAGCGTCCGCACCTGGCTTCGCCCGATGGAGTCCCCTCGCGCCCACCAGATCGACGACGGAGGGCGCCGCGCCCCCGCAACGGATCCAAAGCCCGGCGAGGCCGGAGACGACGGTGTGCGCGGGGACGACGGGGGCGAGGCAGGCGGCCCGCTGGCGCGGCGACTCGGGAAGGTCGGGCGGCATCCCGTGGCGCGGCGCGAGGGGCAGAAGGACGCCGTCGCGCAACATCCGGGCGAGCGCGACGCTGCCGACGTCGCGGGCCGAGACGGGTATCACGCCCCCAGGTTGGCGCAAGCGCGGAGCGTCGGCGAGCCCTGGCGGCGAACTGGGGACAACGCGCCCGCGGGGCTGGGTGCCCCCGCACCGAGGACGAGCCGGACGCCTAGGAGACGCTCGCCTGGATCTGGTCGAGCCAGGCCTGACGGGCAACGCGCGACTCCGTGAGGCTCGCGACCGCCTTGGCGTCCCCGGCGGCCGTCGCGGCCGCGATCTGGCGGTCGAGGTCCGCGATCGCGGTGATCAACTGCTGGGCCGCGCCGCTCACGCGCGCCTCGAGTTCGGGGTTCTTCCTTTCCCACACGGCGCCGTCGGCCTCGCGGACGGCCTTCTCAACCGCGCTGAGGCGCCGGGCGAGCCGGATGGCGTCGGGCTTGGGGACCTCGCCAGCGGCCTCGAATCGGTCCTGCGCGCCGCGGAGCGTCGACTTGGCGAGGGCGAGGTCGCGAATTGGCAGGATCGCCTCCGCCTCCTTGACCGCGGCCTCCTTGGCGCCAAGGTTCGCGTTCATGACCTCGGCGGTGGCCTCGGTGGCGACGCGCTTGGCCTCGAAGAAGGCGTCCTGGGCCGCGCGGAAGCGCGTCCACAGGGCGTCGTCGGTCGTGCGGCGGCCGCGGCCAGCGTTCTTCCATTCGCCCATGAGGTCGCGGAAGGCGCGCGCGGTGGCGTCCCAGTCGCGCGAACTCGCGAGGCTCTCCGCCTTGGCGGTGAGCGCTTCCTTGTGGGAGGCGACGTCGGTGTTGACCTTGTCGAGGTCGGCGAAGTGGTGCTTGCGGGTGCGCTCGAAGGTGGAACGGGCGTGCGCGAAGCGCTGCCACAATTCCTTCTCGGAGTCCTTCCCGATGCGGGCGCCGCCCTTCTGGGCCGTCTTCCATGTCTCGAGGAGGTCCCGCAGTTCGGCGGTGTCCTCCTTCCAGCGGATGACATCCTCGCCCTTGGCGGCGATCGCCTCTGCGCGCGCGACGATCTCCTCGCGCTCCTTGAGCGCAAGGGCCCTGGCCTCGGCCTTCGCAGCCGCCATCGTGTCGCGGAGTGCCGTTGCTTGCGCCTCGATCGGCGCCAGCCGCGCACGGAACGCCGCAAGGTCGCCGACGCAGTCGGGCGTGGTGACGACGGCGCGAAGCGACGCGAGCGCCCCGTCGATGTCCCGGATCGACACCTCCGAAGTCTCGAGGCGACCATGGAATCGCTCGAGCGCTCCGACGTGCTCGAAGTACTTCCGCGCGTACGCAAGAACGGGTTCGTCACCCTCCGCGGGGCCGATGACATGCCTCGCCTCGCCGTCGACCAGCACGACGGATTCGCCTTCGACCAGCCCGTGCGCGGCGGCGGCCGCGAGCTCAGCGGCATCGAGATCCGAGACCACCGGCACCTTCACGGGGTGGTGGGCCTTGCCCGCGAGCACCTTCGGCGACGGAGGTTGCGTCGCCTGGACCTTGGGCGGCGCGGGCTTCGGAACGGACGTCGGAATGCTCATTCCACAGATACCTCGTTGATAAGGACGGGCTCGACGGGAGCCCCGTCGGTGGTCCCGTCAGACGTCCCTGCGGCGCCGATTGCTTCCAGGATAGCCAGGCCGCCGGTGATCTTGCCAAAGACGGTGTACCCGCCGACACTGTCAGACGGTATCGGCGAGTCCCGGTAGACGAAGAAGAACTGGCTCCCCATCGAATACGCGTTGCCGCCCACGCGCGCCATCGCGAGCGTCCCGGCCGGGTAGAGGTCGTCGGACGGGGCATTCTCGATGGGGCCGAAGGTGAAGCCAGGACCGCCGGAGCCGGTGCCATCGGGAGAGCCGCATTGGAGAACGAAGATGCCCGCGTTAACGACGCGGTGGCACTTGGTGCCGTTGAAGAATCCCTGCTTCGCGAGGGAGATGAATGTCGAGACGGCCTGCGGGGCCGCGGCGCCGTCGAGGGTCGCGGTGATCACGCCCTTGTTGGTCGTGATCGTCGCATTCCAGGTTCGATGCTCCGCCAGCGACGGGGCGGGGGCGAGGGCCGACGACTTGGTCGCGCCGGGCGAGGGGGTTGCCGTCGGGGAGGACGTCGCCGAGGTCGAGATCGACGTCGTCACATTTCCGTTTGGCGTCGGCGAGTCCTTCCCCTCGAGGGAGATGATTCCGAAGGCGCCGAAGCCCGCGAGGACGACCACGATCGCGAGGAGCGCGACGATTCGCTGTCGTCGCTGACGGCGAGCCTGACGGGCCGCGATCTTCGCCTGGAACTGCTCGTAGCGCCGCTTCTGTTGGGCGCGGGTCCGCAGGGGTGTCGAGTCGCCAGTCTAGGGGCTCGGGGATGGAACAATGGCCGCATGAGCCGCGTCGTGCCCGTCTCCGGGTTCCCAGAATGGGCCCCCGAAGAACGGGTCGTCGAGCGCCACGTCATCGAAACGCTCCGAGCGGTCTTCGCGCTCCACGGGTTCGCCGAGATCGAGACGCGCGCGATCGAACCGCTCGCCCGGCTGCGCGGCGATTCGGACGCCGCGAAGGAGATCTACGCGCTTCGCCGAGTCCTCGCCGACTCCGAGGACGGCGACTCTGGCCTCGGGCTCCACTTCGATCTGACGGTGCCCTTCGCGCGCTACGTCGAGGAGTTCTCCGGAAGGCTCGCTTTCCCGTTTCGCCGCTATCAGATCCAGAAGGTGTGGCGTGGCGAGCGCCCGCAGGAGGGGCGCTTCCGCGAGTTCTACCAGGCGGACATCGACATCGTCGCGCGCGAGAACCTTCCCGCCCACGTCGAGGTGGAGGTCGCGGTGGTCGTGGCGCGAGCCCTTGCGCGGCTCCCGATCCCGCCCGTGCGGATCCACGTCAATGACCGTCGCCTGGTGGAGGCCTTCTACGGCGGCGTCGGGATCGCGGACGTCGCGGGCGCGCTGAGGTCTGTCGACAAGCTCGCGAAGATCGGACGGGACGGCGTCGGCGCCGAGTTGCGCGCGGCCGGGGTCGCGGACGCCGCGATCTCCGCGTGCCTCGACCTCGCGGCCATCGCCTCGCCAGACGGATCCTTCGCAGACGAGGTGCGCGCGCTCGGCGCGCGCCACGGGGTCGCACCGGACGCGCTCGAGGACGGCATCGCGTCTCTCGCCGCGCTCGTCGACGGGATCAACGCCGCCGTTCCCGGCGTCGCTCGCGCCGACCTTCGCATCGCGCGCGGGCTCGACTACTACACCGGGGCGGTCTACGAGACCTTCCTCGAGGGCCACGAGGACCTCGGCTCGATCTGCTCGGGCGGCCGCTACGACAGCCTCGTGAGCATCGGGGGATCGACCCTTCCCGGCGTCGGAATCTCCGTCGGCGTGACGCGGCTCGTGAGCCGCATCCTCTCGGCGGGCCTCGCCTCCGCGACGCGGGGCGTGCCTTCCGCGGTGCTCGTCGCCGTCGCGGACGAGGCGGGCAGGACCACCTCGGAGGCGGTCGCGGCCGCCCTGCGCGCGCGCGGCATCCCGTGCGAGGTCGCCCCGAGCGCGGCCAAGTTCGGCAAGCAGATTCAGCACGCGGATCGCCGGGGCATTCCGTTCGTTTGGTTCCCCGGCGAGGGCGGCGACGAGGTCAAGGACATCCGGTCGGGGGACCAGGGTCCGGCCGAAGCCGCGTCGTGGGAGCCGCCCGCGGAGGACCTCTGGCCGAGGGTCGAACGCCGCTAGACTCGGAGTCCACCCCGATCACCGCGCCTCCCAGAAACTGGAGTTACCCGTGCACCGCACGCATCTCGCAGGCCACCTCCGCGCCACCGACGCGGGCGCCACCGTCACGCTCGCCGGCTGGGTGGGCCGCCGGCGCGATCACGGGGGCGTCGCGTTCATCGACCTGCGCGACTCGTCCGGATTCGCCCAGGTGGTCATCCGCGAGGACGTCGCGCACGAGCTGAGGGCCGAGTACGTCATCCAGGTGACGGGCGTCGTTCGCCTCCGCCCCGAGGGAAGCGCCAACGCCAACCTGCCCTCGGGCGAGGTCGAGGTCGTCGCCGAGGACGTCGTCGTCCTCAACCCGTCGGCGCCCCTCCCGTTCCCCATCGACGAGCACGTCACGGTAGGGGAGGAGGCGCGACTCAAGTACCGCTACCTCGACCTCCGGCGCCCCAAGCCGCGCGCCGCGATGGTCCTGCGCTCCGCGCTCAACCAGGCCGCGCGAGCCGTGCTCAACGAGCGCGACTTCCTGGAGATCGAGACGCCGACCCTCACGCACTCCACGCCAGAAGGCGCCCGGGACTTCGTCGTCCCCGCGCGGCTCTCGCCCGGGAGCTGGTACGCGCTGCCGCAGTCACCCCAGCTCTTCAAGCAACTGCTGATGGTCGCGGGGATGGAGCGCTACTACCAGATCGCCCGGTGCTACCGGGACGAGGACTTCCGCGCGGACCGCCAGCCCGAGTTCACGCAGCTCGACATCGAGATGTCGTTCGTTGACCAGGACGACGTGATCGAGGTGGGCGAGGCAATCGTCAAGGCCGCGTGGAAGCTCATCGGCGTGGACGTCGCGCTACCCATTCCCCGCATCACCTTCGCGGAGGCGATGCGGCGCTTCGGTTCGGACAAGCCCGACCTTCGCTTCGGGCTCGAGCTCGTCGAGCTCACCGACTACTTCAAGGACACGCCGTTCCGGGTCTTCCAGGCGCCGTACGTCGGCGCCGTCGTCATGCCGGGCGGGGCGTCGCAGCCGCGCAAGACGCTCGACGCGTGGCAGGAGTGGGCGAAGCAGCGCGGGGCAAAGGGCCTCGCCTACGTGCTCGTCGAGGAGACCGGGGAGCTCGGCGGCCCCGTCGCCAAGAACCTCTCGGAGCAGGAGCGGACCGGACTGGCCGCCGCCGTAGGCGCGAAGCCGGGTGACTGCGTGTTCTTCGCCGCCGGCCCCGTCGACGCGACCCGCTCCTTGCTCGGCGCAGCGCGCATCGAGATCGCGAGGCGCCTCGAACTCATCGAGCCGGGGACCTTCCGCTTCACGTGGGTCGTCGACGCCCCGCTCTTCAAGCCCGTCACTTCGGACGACGACGACGTGGCCGTGGGCTCGGGGGCTTGGACGGCCGTCCACCACGCCTTCACGAGCCCCAAGCCCGAGTTCATGAGCAACTTCGACAAGGAGCCGGGCGAGGCCCTGGCCTACGCCTACGACATCGTGTGCAACGGCAACGAGATCGGCGGCGGCTCCATACGTATCCACCGCCGCGACGTCCAGGAACGGGTCTTCGACGTGATGGGCATCGGGGCGGAGGAGGCGCAGGAGAAGTTCGGCTTCCTCTTGGACGCCTTCGCCTTCGGCGCCCCTCCCCACGGCGGCATCGCCTTCGGCTGGGACCGCATCGTCACGATCCTGGCTGGTACCGACTCGATCCGCGACGTCATCGCGTTCCCCAAGTCAGGCGGCGGCTACGACCCGTTGACTGGTGCCCCCGCGCCGATCCCCGCGCAGCAGCGCAAGGAGACGGGCGTCGACTTCAAGCCCGAGCCGAAGAAGGCCGCGGCGCCCGCCGCCGAGTGACGCCTAGTGCGTGATGCTCATGCGCGCATAGAGGCGCTTGAGCGGCTTCGGCGCCCACCAGTTCCAGTTCCCCAGGAGCGTCATCGTCGCTGGGACCAACAGGAGCCGGACGAGCGTCGCGTCGAGGAACACCGCGAACGCGAGACCCACGCCGATCTCCTTGATGACGAGGATCTTGCCCGCCGCGAAGCCCATGAAGACCACGATGACGATGGTTGCCGCCGATGTGATGATGCGGCCCGAGCGCTGCAGGCCGAGGCGGACCGCCTCGTCGTTCGGCACCCCCTTGTCCACGAGTTCCTTGATGCGCGAGAGCAGGAAGACCTCGTAGTCCATCGATAGCCCAAACCCGAAGGACAGGATCAGGACGAGCACGTAGGTCTCGATGCCACCCGTCGACACGAACTGCAGCGGCCCCTGGAGGTGGCCGTGCTGGAAGATCCAGATCGCGACGCCCACGGATGCGCTGAGCGACAGGGTGTTGATGAGCAGCGCCTTGACCGGCACCAGGATGGAACCGGTCATGAGGAAGAGGAGGACGAAGGTTCCGACAATCACGATCCCGAGCGCGAACGGCGCCCCATCGCTGATCGCCGCGATGAAGTCAATCTGGTTCGCGGCCCCGCCGCCCACGTAGAGCCGGAACGGGGGGTCCAAAGCGCGGATCTGGTTGACGAGGTCGACGGCCTCTGACCCACTTCGATCGGCAAAGGACACGACGAGGCCGGAAAGCGCGAGGCCGTTCGCCTCCTTCATCGGGGTGACCGCCACGACCCCCGGGCGGTCGGCGAGGTTCGCGTCGATCCACGCCTGGAGTTCGGGCCCGCTCGTCTCCGCGACGAGACGCACGTCGGGGTCGCGAAGGAGCGGGAAGTTCGCATCGAAGTCCGTGATGAACCCGCGGACGGGATCGCCATGCGGGAGGAGCTCGAGCCCCGAGTTTCGCAACTGAAGCCCAAGGACGGGACTTGCGAGGATCCCCAGGATGGCGAGGGAGCCCGCGACGACGAGCCACGGTCGCCTCTGGACCCGCGCGGTTAGCCGGGAGAAGATCCCCTCGTCCCGCGTGACGTCGGACGTCACCCCGAGGACGCGCCGGAGCCCCGGCACGCGCGAGACGAGGCCCGGTCGCTGAAGGCGGTGCCCAAAGAGATAGGCGAGCGCGGGAACGAGCGTCATGGCGACGAGCAGCGCCATGACAACCACCCCTAGGGCCGCGCCCCCGAACGCCTTCATGAGGTCGGGGGAGAAGCTGAGGAGCCCGCCGACCGCGATCGCGACGGTAACCGCCGAAAAGAAGACGGTGCGCCCTGCCGTCGCCATCGTGCGCTCGATCGCCCTCGCGCGGACGTCGCCCTCGCGCGCCTCCATCTGGCCCGGTGCCGCCGCGAGCTCCTCGCGATATCGAGACACGATGAGGAGGCCGTAGTCGATGCACAGACCGATGCCGAGCACCGTCACCACGCTCTGGGCGGAGTTGTCGACGATATAGGGGAACGTGAACCCGTAGAGGATCGCGAATCCGCCGGCGATCGACGCGATCGCCCCCGCGATCGGCATGCTCGCGGCGAGGAATCCGCCGAACACGAAGACCATGACGATGAGCGCGAGCGGAAGCGCGATTGCCTCCCCGATCACAAGGTCCTGCGAGACGCGAATATCGAAGTGCTCGAAGAGCAACTTGTTGGAGAAGGTCTGCAACGTTGCGCCCGGAGACACGGTGCGGGCCGCGGCCAGTACCCCGGACGTGAACTCGTCGGCGACCGTGTGGTCGAGCGCGAGGACCGCCGCGTCGTCCTTCTGCGGCGCGATAGTCACCAGGATCACCATGCCGTGACCGTCCGCCGCTACGAGGGCGGAGGCGTTCCCACCGCTATCGCCCATGAGGGTTGAGCCGAACGCGGGGCCGGGGAGCGCGCCCACCGGCGAGGCCACGAGGGCGACGCCCTCGGTCTTCGCGACGGCGCCCAGGGGGCCTGCGAGGGCGGCCGCGAGCGCGGGGTCCGCGGGATCGACCCCGAGGAGCATCGCGGTCAGGGTCGTCCCGGCCGCGGCGGGAACGGAGTTGTCCGCCGCGAGCCTGGCGATGGCGCTGTCCGATCCCATCACGCCCGGTGCGCCGGTCGTCGTCCGGTCCTGAAGGTTGCCGTAGTTTCCCCAGCCCACCTCGGAAAATACGAACATCGCCACGGCCGCGACGGCCCAGGCGACGATGACCACGACGGCGTGGCGGGTGACGAATCGGGCGAGGCGCGCGAAGAGGCTCATGGCCAAAAACCTACACGCGGCGCCAGCGTCGCGAGTGCCCAATAGAGTGAGGTCGTGGACCTCTTCGACGCCGTGAGGCAGGACGCGTCCGGCATCCCCTCGGCGTCAGCGGCGAGCCCCCTCGCCGTCCGCATGCGACCCCGCAGCATCGACGAGGTGCTGGGGCAGGACCACCTTCTCGCGGACGGGAGCCCGCTCCGGCGCCTGATCGAGGACAAGAGCGCGGCCTCGTCCATCATGTTGTGGGGCCCGCCAGGAACGGGCAAGACGACGCTCGCCTACCTCGTCGCGGGAAACCGGCGCTTCGTCGAGCTCTCCGCCGTGAGCGCGGGGGTCAAGGACGTCCGGGCGATCATTGACGACTCGAAGCGCCGGGTGGCGACGGGCGAGCCCGAGACCGTCGTGTTCATCGACGAGGTCCATCGCTTCACCAAGACCCAGCAGGACGTCCTGCTCCCGGCGGTGGAGAACCGCTGGATCACCCTCGTCGCCGCGACCACGGAGAACCCCTCCTTCTCCGTCGTCGGCCCACTTCTGTCCCGTTCGCTCCTCCTGACCCTTCGGCCGCTCGATGAGGTCGCGATCCGCACCCTGCTCGCGAGGGCGATCTCGGACGAGCGCGGGCTCGGCGGCCGCGTCACGCTGGCGGACGACGCGCGGGAGCACATCGTGCGGGTCGCGGGTGCCGACGCGCGCAAGGCCCTCACTCTCCTTGAGAACCTCGCGGCGGCCGCGGGCAGCGGGGGAGAGGTGACGGCCGCGCTCGCCGAACAGGCGATGGACGCCGCGCTCGTCGCCTACGACCGGCAGGGGGACCAGCACTACGACGTCATCAGCGCCTTCATCAAGTCCGTGCGCGGCAGCGACGTCGACGCGGCCCTCCACTACCTGGCACGAATGATCGTCGCGGGGGAGGACCCCCGATTCATCGCGCGACGCCTCGTGATCCTCGCGGCGGAGGACGTGGGGATGGCGGATCCCCAGGGCCTCGTCATCGCTCAGGCGGCCGCGGACGCGGTGAGCTTCATCGGAATGCCCGAGGGGCGGATCGTGCTCGGCGAGGCGACCGCGTACCTCGCGACCGCGCCCAAGTCCAACCGCTCCTACCTCGCGATCGACTCGGCTATCGCGGACGTCACGGCAGGCAAGATCGGCATCGTTCCGACCCACCTGCGGAACGCGACGTCGTCCGCCACGCGCGAGATGGGCTACGGCCAGGGCTACGCCTACGCCCACGACGCTCCCCACGCCGTCGCGAACCAGCGGTACCTCCCCGACGCGCTCGCGGACGCCCGATACTATGAGCCAACCGAGCGGGGATACGAGCGCGACGTCTCCGCGCGGCTCGCCAAGATCCGCGAACTGCTTGGGCGTGGCGAAAGCGCGCAATAGTCCGCTATCCTTGTCCGAGCCCTCGCGGCGAGCTGGCTGCTCTTGCCGCGTCCCTGTTGGACGGCGCATTCCCGCGCCACGGTGGTTAAAGGAAGACTGTGACTTCAGTTCAGCGTGCGCGCCGCCAGGTGCGCCTTTCCCGTGCCCTTGGGCTTGCCCTTACCCCCAAGGCCGTCAAGCACTTCGAGAAGCGGCCCTACCCGCCCGGCGAGCACGGTCGTACCGCGCGCCGCAAGGAATCCGACTACGCCGTGCGTCTTCGTGAGAAGCAGCGCCTCCGCGCCCAGTACATGGTGCGCGAGAAGCAGATGGCGCGCGTCTTCGAGGAGGCCCACAAGGCGTCCGGCCGTACCGGCGACGAGATGGTCGAACTCCTCGAGATGCGCCTCGACGCCGTCGTGCTGCGTTCCGGGTTCGCCCGCACCATCCTTCAGGCGCGCCAGACGGTCCTCCACCGCCACATCCTCGTGGACGGCCACATCGTCGACCGCCCCTCCCAGCGGATCATGGCGGGCCAGACCATTCAGGTGAAGCCCAAGGCGGCGACCCTCGACCCGTACATGGCCGCCGCAGCAGGCGCCCACCGCGACGTCCTCCCCGAGGTTCCCGATTACCTAGACGTCCAGCTCGAGAAGCTGACGGCCAAGCTCGTGCGTCGCCCCAAGCGCGCCGAGGTGCCGATCACCTGCGACGTGCAGCTCGTCGTCGAGTACTACGCCCGATAAGGCATCGCCCGAAAGAGACCTCCCGCCCCTGAAGAATCCCCCGAGGAGCCGACCCGCCGAGGAGTGACCATGCGCACCGCTGACATCCGCCAGCGCTGGCTCGATTACTTCGCCGGGCACGGCCACGAGGTCGTGCCCTCGGCGTCGCTCATCTCGCCCGACCCGTCGCTGCTGTTCACGGTGGCGGGCATGGTGCCGTTCATCCCGTACATGCTGGGGCAACAGCAGGCGCCCTGGCCGCGCGCCACCTCAGTCCAGAAGTGCATCCGCACGCTGGACATCGACGAGGTCGGCAAGACCACGCGCCACGGGACGTTCTTCCAGATGAACGGCAACTTCTCCTTCGGCGACTACTTCAAAGAGGGCGCGATCACCTACGCCTGGGACCTCCTCACCGGATCCGAGGCGGACGGCAAGTATGGCTTCAAGCCCGAGGACATTTGGGTGACGGTGTTCGAGGACGACGACGAGGCCGCAGCGCTTTGGGAAGAGATCGCGGGCCTTCCCAAGGAGCGCATTCAGCGCCGCGGCATGAAGGATAACTTCTGGTCCACCGGGCAGCCGGGGCCCTCCGGTCCGTGCTCCGAGATCTCCATCGACCGAGGCCCGGAATACGGCAAGGACGGCGGTCCCATCGCCGACGAGGCCCGCTTCCTCGAGATCTGGAACCTCGTCTTTATGCAATACGAGCGCGGCGCCGGGGACGGCAAGGACGGGTTCCCCATCCTCGGCGAGCTCAAGCAGAAGAACATCGACACCGGGCTCGGGCTCGAGCGCGTCGCCTTCCTCAAGCAGGGCGTCGACAATATGTACGAGATCGACGAGGTCGTCCCCGTCATCCACGCCGCCGAGGCGCTTTCCGGCCGCGTATATGGCGCGAGCAGCGACGACGATGTCCGCATGCGCGTCGTCGCCGACCACGTCCGCTCGTCGCTCATGCTCATGTCGGACGGCGTGATCCCGGGGAACGAGGGCCGCGGCTACGTTCTGCGCCGCCTGCTCCGCCGGTCCGTGCGCGCCATGCGCCTCATGGGTGTCGAGGATGTCGCCCTTCCG
>Ga0302299_10001741_pt1 | contig 13138 bp, 13 predicted proteins | sample III_Fen_N3_4_FD_198795 | JGI IMG/M metagenome (GOLD analysis project Ga0302299, IMG submission 198795) | Peat permafrost microbial communities from Stordalen Mire near Abisko, Sweden - III_Fen_N3_4 | ecosystem: Environmental > Terrestrial > Soil > Wetlands > Permafrost | place: Sweden: Abisko... | reverse complement strand
AGACGAGCACGGCCCCCGTCGACATCCTGGGATTCAGTCAGGCGGCGGACGTGATTCCCTTTCCGGCGTCTTTCTCTGCCCTTAGCCGGAAAGGGAAGCGCGGCCGCCGCCGAGGTCTAGTCAGTGTCGGCGTCGGGGGGTTGGCTGATGAGGCCGGTGAGGGCGTGGACGAGGGTCTCCTGGAGGAAGGTGAACCAGTCGTAGATCTGGAAGAGCGGGAACCTCGGGTCGTCCTCGGGGAGGTCGTAGAAGGACTCGTGGTTGTCCTCCTGCAGGTCGAGGCGGGAGGCGAGGGTGAGGCGCAGGTCGTTGAGGGTTCCGAGCCAGGCCTGGGCCTCGCCGTCGGCGAGGGTGATCTTCGAGCCGGAACGCTCGAGGGTCGCGAGGACCGTGTCGGCGTGGGCGAGCTTGGAGTCGCGCAGGGAGCGCTCGGTGAAGCGGCGGAACTCGGCGGAGGCGTCCTCGTCGTCGCCGTAGGCGTCGGGGAAGAGCCGGTGCAGCGCCGGGTCGTCGGGGGTCACCGCGAACGGGTCGATGCCGACCATCGCGGCCAGCGGGTCCTGGTCGAGCGCGTCGGCGTCGGGGCGCACGAACTCGACGAGCTGGTGGACCAGTGCCGTGAGGATCGTGCGCTCGACGTCGTCGGTGCGCAGCACGATGCGGTCGCGGGCCGTGCGCCGGAAGCCGTGCACGGCCACGTCAGTCGTCCTTCTGCAGCGTGGCCCACAGGCCGTAGGAGTGCATCGCGGTGACGTCGCGCTCCATCTCCTCGCGACTGCCGGCGGACACGACGGCGCGGCCCTGGGTGTGGACGTCGTTCATGAGCTTCTGGGCCTTCTCCTTCGGGTAGGAGAAGTAGGTCATGAACACGTAGGTGACGTAGCTCATCAGGTTCACCGGGTCGTTCCAGACGAGGGTGATCCACGGAGTGTCGGGCGCGGCGACGATGTCGGCCTCCGGCCGCTCGAGCTCCACCGGCGCGATACCCACGGGCGCCATCGTCGCACGCGGCCGGTTCCGGGCCGACGGCGTCGTACCCTCAGGGCGTGTCCGACCAGCTGCTCCCCGTGCCGCCGCGCGACCCGTCCTTGCCCGAACCGCCGCTGCTGGCGCGGATCCGCGACGGCGTGATCGGCGACGACCAGGTGATGTACGGGCCGTTCGGGCCCCGTCGGGTGACCTACGCCGACTACACGGCGTCCGGCCGCGCGCTCGGGTTCCTCGAGGACTTCATCCGCGACGAGGTGCTCCCCCGCTACGCCAACACGCACACGGAGAGCAGCGGCACCGGCCTGCAGACCACGCGGTTGCGCGAGGACGCGCGCGCGATCGTGCACGAGGGGCTCGGCTGCGGCGAGGACGCGGTGGTCATCTTCACCGGCTCGGGCACCACCGGAGCCATCGACAAGCTCGTCGGCATCCTCAACCTGCGCATCCCCGCGGACCTCGACCGCGAGCGCGGCTTCTCCGCGCAGATCCCGGCGGCCGAGCGGCCCGTCGTGTTCATCGGGCCCTTCGAGCACCACAGCAACGAGCTGCCCTGGCGCGAGTCGATCGCCGACGTCGTCCAGATCCCCGAGGACCACGACGGCCACATCGACGTCGCGCGCCTCGAGGCCGAGCTGATCGCCCACGCCGAGCGTCCGGTGAAGATCGGGTCGTTCAGCGCCGCGTCGAACGTCACCGGGATCATGACGGACACGCGCGGGATCTCGAGCCTGCTGCACCGGTTCGGCGCTCTCGCCGTGTGGGACTACGCGGCAGCGGCGCCGTACCTCGAGATCGACATGGCGGCGTCGGTGGACGACCCGGCGTCGTACAAGGACGCGGTCGTGCTCTCTCCGCACAAGTTCGTCGGCGGCCCGGGAACACCTGGGGTGCTTGCGATCCGGCGCGACCTGCTCACGAACTCCGTGCCCGTGGTGGTGGGCGGCGGAACGGTGGCCTACGTCAACCCCGCCGAGCACGTCTACCTCACCGATGTCGTGCACCGCGAGGAGGCCGGCACCCCGGCCATCGTGGAGTCGATCCGCGCGGGGCTCGTGTTCGACCTCAAGCGCAACGTCGGGCTCGACGTGATCCGGGCGCACGAGCACGACTACCTGCGCCGCGCGATCACCGCGTGGCAGGCGCACCCGAACATCGACATCCTCGGCAACGTCGACGCCGAACGGCTCTCGATCGTGTCGTTCACCGTGCGGCGCACGGGCGGGCGCTACCTGCACCACAACCTCGTCGTCGCGATCCTCAACGACCTGTTCGGCATCCAGAGCCGCGGCGGCTGCTCGTGCGCCGGGCCCTACGGCCACCGGCTGCTCGGCATCGACCTCGAGCGCTCGCACGAGTTCGAGCGCGAGATCACCCACGGCTGCGAGGGCATCAAGCCCGGCTGGGTGCGGGTGAACTTCAACTACTTCATCAGCGAGCAGGTCTTCCAGTACGTCGTGCAGGCGGTCGCCCTCGTCGCCGACCACGGCTGGAAGCTCGTGCCCGAGTATCGCTTCGACCTCGTGTCCGGGCGCTGGGTCCACCGCCAGGGCACGATCGAGCCGCCGCTGCGCCTGTCGCAGCTGCACTACGTCGACGGCGTGCTCACCTACCCCCGTCGCGACGACCGCGCGCCGGAGTCGGACCTCGCGACCTACCTCGACGAGGCGCACGACCTCATGGCGTCGCTGCCGGAGCCGGGCGACGACGTGCACGTGGGATCGGTCAGCACCGACTTCGAGCACCTGCGCTGGTTCGAGCTCCCCGCCGTCTGCATGGACTGAGGCTGCGCGCGTTCGCGCGCGATGCGCCGGGTCAGTGCTTCTTCGTCGACGGGATGATCTCGGTCGGCGACCCTGCCTTGGACTTCTTCTCGAGCCGCTTCTCCTTGATGGACTTGCCGGCCGACTTCTTCTGCATGTGCTGTCGCGGGGACTTGTCGGCCATGGTGGCTCCTCGAGCCCGGAAGCCTGAACGGCTCCGTGACTCTCGACAGTACGCCGGATCGCGGCACCGGACGAGCCTCAGGCGGAGCGAACGGTGACGTAGCCGTAGTTGCCGGCCACGTGCGGGTAGCCGGTCGCGACGACGCGGTAGGGCACCGCGTGGCCCTTCGCGGGCGAGCGCACGGCGTAGAAGGTGCGGCCGAACGTGTCGGCCTTGCGGGTGGCGATGCTGGTCCAGCCCTTGCTCGTGCGGACCTGCAGCGTGGAGAGCTGGCCGACATGGACCGGCTTGAACCGCGCCGTGACCACCACGCGTGTGGCGGGCTTCGCCGGTGCCGGCGATGCCGTCACGGACACGGCGGTCTGCAGCCCGATCGCCTTCAGCGCGCCGCCCGAGGTGCGGTCGAACGTGCCCGCCACGACCGCGCGGAACGTGCCGCCCGTGGTGATCGCAGGGGTGAAGCTGGCGTGCCCGGTCGAGCTCGTGGTGGTGGTCGAGAGCACGGTCCACGCCGTGGCGCCCGTTCGCCGCCAGTAGAGCGCCGTGCTCGCGCCGACCACGGGCAGACCCGCCGAGCGCGCTGCGACGACGACCTTGAGGCGTGCGCCGTACGGCCCGTTGGCCGGCGCCGAGAGGGAGACGCTCGTGGGGTTCGGCGCGATCGTGGTGGCGTAGCCGCGCAGCTTCGACCACTGACCGGCGTCCTCGCCGCCGATCGTCCACTGGGCGATGCCGCGCAGCTGGTAGGTCGCCACGAGCGTCGCGCGCGCCGCCGCGGACGATCCGTCGTCGTAGTAGGCGAGACGCGTGATGCTGCACGCGGCCGGGGCGCCGCCGGAGAACGACAGCGACGTGGCGGTGAACGCGGCCGAGGTCGGCAGGCTCAGCGTCACGATCTTGGTGGTGGCGTCGAAGGAGACCACCGTGGTGCCGGCCTTGATGGCCGGGCCTGCGACGGACAACCCCTTCACCAGCTTCGCGGTGGAGGCGACGGTGACGGCGAGCGACGCGTTCGCCGCCGTGCCGGTCGTGGTGACCTTCTCGTAGCGCGTGCCCTGGAACGACACCTTCGTGGCGAAGGTGCGCTCCTTGTACGTCGAGTTCCACGTGACCTTCGGTCGCGTCAGGTAGGTCACGCCGGGCACGGCGAACGACGCGTCGTTCAGCGAGGCGACGTAGCCCGGCATGGCGGGTGCCGTGCGCGTCTGGGTCCCCGCACCGATGGTCGACATCGCGTCCGCGAACCCGGCGATCTGCGTGGGGTTCGAGCCGGACGGCGCGGTCGTCGGGCAGAGCCCCGTGACCCCGGCGTACGTCGTCCCCGTGCGCCAGTCACGGCCGTAGGTCGGCACACCGATCTGCACCTTGCCCGCGGCCACCTGCGTGACGGCGAACGCGGCGACCTTCGACACCCAGGCGTAGGGCGAGATCGGGCCGGCGCTCGAGGTGGAGTAGTCGTAGGTCATGACGCGCAGCCGGTCGACGGAGCCGGAGATGCCGGCCCAGTCGTAGACCCAGTAGCCGGTCGTCGGCGTGTAGAGCGGCGGGGTGGTGATCGACAGCAGCTTGTTCCTCGCGTGCAGCGCGGCGTGGAGCGCCTTGACGAAGGCGACCCACGACGGACGTGTCGAGGCCCAGGAGGACTGGCCGTCCTGGAAGGCGAAGCCCTCGAAGTCCAGGTCGATGCCGTCGTAGCCCTCGACCGTCACGACGGTGACGATCTGGTTCACCAGCGCGGTGCGTCGGGTCGGGCTCGCGAGCACCGCGGCCATCTGGTGCGCGTTCGTGCCGTCGGTGATCGTCGGCAGCACCGCGACGCCGGTGGCCTTGATCGCCGGCAGCACCGAGTCGCGGTTCGCCGCGTAGGACTCGGCCCTGATGTAGGTCGACGTGCCGTTCAGCCGTGCGGAGTACCAGAACGGCGAGACGTCGCCGAAGAGGTCCTTGTTGGCCTGCAGCGAGGCGAGCGCCGAGGAGCCGGTGGAGCTGAAGTAGCCCCAGCCGCTGACCAGCCGGCGCGGCGGCGGGTCGGTCGCCGCTCCCGCCGGCGCAGGCACCACCACGGCCACCGTCACGGCCGCGCCCAGCGCGGCGATCCCGGCGACGATCCGCCGGCGGACGGTGGTGCGGCGATGCTCGGTCATGAGGCTCCTGGGGCTCGTGCGACGGCCTGGCGACCGTCGCTCGTCTCGGGGTGACCCACGCCGGCGAACGACGCAGGACCCCCTGTCCTGCTTCGGTCCAGACTGCCTCACGCTCGAGCATATGCCGCCATCTGAGGGCACTTAGCACCGATTCATCCGTATTTCGGACCAGATCCGGCGCAGTAGCCGACCGTGCCGTCGGCTAGCGTGCCGCCCGTGCCCACCCACACGCAGCAGGCCGGCCTCGAGCCCGGACGCGCCACCGCCTACCTCGTCGGCCTCCTCGACGACGCCACGGGTCTCCCCCTCGCCGGCGCCGCGGTCACCAGCGCCGTCAGCGCCCACCGCGAGCACCGTGCGGCCGACCACGGCGTGCTGGTCGGGCCGTTCCTCGCCGCCGTGTCCCGGCTCGGCGCGGTGCTCGACGCCCTCGACGCAGCCCCCACGATCGAGCCGCTCGACCTCGTGCTCGTGGCCGACACCGGCCTCGTCGCGGCCGCCGAGGCGCGGGCGATCCTGCTGGACGACGACCGCGTGGCGCTCGCCGGCCTCGCCGTGGTCCTCCCGCCCGACGCCCCGCTCGGCGAGGCCGCCCGCCTGACGCTCGACACCCTCGACTTCGCCCTCCCCGCGGCCATCGCCGTGCCGCCCGCCGACGCCTGGCGCGACGCGTTCGACGTCCTCGCCGCCGACGGTGCCGAGCGGGTCGGGTTCCGCGCCGCCGGGACCTCCGCAGCACGACTCGTCCCCGACACCGAGCTCGCGGCGTTCGTCGCCGCCGCCGTCGAGCGCTCGCTACCGTTCACCGTGACTGCCGGGCTTCGCCGCGCGGTGCGCGACGCCGACCCCGTGACCGGGCTCGAGGAGCACGGCTTCCTCAACGTCCTGGCCGCCACGGCCGCGGCGATCGACGGGCGGCCCGAGCCCGACGTCGCGGCGCTGATCGCCGAGCGGGACGGCGCGGCCCTGCTGCGGGTCCTCGCCGCGGCCGACCCGACAGCGGTACGGCGACGCTTCACGTCCTTCGCGTCGCCCTCGATCGACGACGCCGTCGCCGACCTGCACTCCCTCGGCATGCTCGACGACGAGTAGGGCTCCATGGTCCAGCCTCCTGTCACGCCGGTGCCGCTGGCGTTCGGCGCCTTCCTGCTCGACGCCGCGACGGCCGACGACGTCGACGCCGTGGCCGCGGCCTTCGCCGATCCCGACATCGCGCTGTGGAACCCCGGTGCCCGGCGCCCCGGCGCGACCGCGCGCGAGCGCGCCGAGCTGTGGGTCGCCGACCGCGCCCGGTGGGCACCCGACCACTGCTCGTGGGTGGTCCGCGACGACGGTCCGCGGCTCGTCGGGCAGGTGTCGATCCACTCCCTCGACGAGGAGATCGGCACCGGTGAGATCGGCTACTGGCTCACGCCGTCCGGCCGCGGCCGGGGCATCGGCGCGGCCGCGGTCGACACCGCGACCCGCTGGGCGTTCGACGTGATCGGCCTCGCGCGCATCGAGCTGTTCCACGCCGTCGAGAACGAGGCCTCGTGCCGTCTCGCGACCCGGTGCGGCTACCTCCTCGAGGGCACGGCGCGTCAGAGCTTCGTCTACGGCGACGGCCTGCGCCACGACGAGCACCTGCACGCGCGACTGGCGAGCGACGCCGTCGCCGCACTCGCTCCGGCGGCGGACCAAGGGCCGTAACGGAGATGAGGCCGTTCTGCACCGACACCACGAGCAGCACGCTGCGCACGAACGGGCGGTGGTCGGCGAGCACGAGACAGGCACGCCGAACACAGGGTGAAGAGCGGGCACACCGGACCGATGTCGGGTAGGAAGTCCCCATGTGCCATGACGACGACAGCCGCCCGCCCAGCCCTCCGGTCGTCGGGGAGGTGGCGAGCCACGGACTGGTGACGCTCACCGCCGACGACGCCACCGCGTTCGCGGCGTACCAGGCGATCCCCGCGGAGCCCAACGGGCGCAACGTCGTGATCCTCCCCGACGTGCGCGGTCTCCACCCCTACTACGAGGCGCTCGCGATCCGGTTCGCCGAGGCCGGCTTCCACGCCGTCGCCTTCGACTACTTCGGCCGCACCCAGGGGGTCGGGCAGCGCGGCGACGACTTCGACTGGCAGTCCGAGATCGGCGGGCTCACTCCCGAGATGTTCGTGTCGGATGCGCGCGCCGCTGCGGAGCACGTGCGCTCGCTCAACGGCGGGCCCACCTTCAGCGTGGGGTTCTGCATGGGTGGCTCGCACTCCTGGCGGATGTCGGCCACCGACATCGGCTTCGCCGGGTGCATCGGGTTCTACGGCCGCCCGCCGATGGTCGAGGACGTCGTCGACGCGATGCGCAAGCCGCTGCTCCTGCTCGTCGGCGGCAACGACCAGGCCACGCCGGTCGCCGACTTCGAGGCCCTCGACGCCCGCCTGACGGCCAACGGCCTCGACCACGAGATGTACGTCTACGACGGCGCGCCGCACTCGTTCTTCGACCGGGCCTTCGCCGAGTGGCAGCCCGCGTGCGACGACGCGTGGGTACGGATCCTCGCCTTCACCGAGCGCCTCGGCTGACCGACATGTTCTTCGCGGACCTGCCCGAGCCTGCGGTCGAGGAGAGTGCGACGCAGCGGTACTTCGACCACCCGTGGTCGCGTCCGCCGCACTGGCTGCCCGGCACGGCGAACGTGGCCGCGGTCATCGGGCGCTCCGAGCACACGGCGGTCCGGCTCGTGTTCCTGGAGGCCTACCCCCGCGGTGTCTCCTTCGAGGTGCGCGCGCTGCTGAGCCCCGCGGGCGGCGAGCTCGACCACTACCCGCACCGACCGGCGCCCTTCGACGGCAACCTCCGGCTCGGGATGCTCTGGCCCGACGGACGCCGGGTCGAGGCGTCGCACGAGTGGCACCCGCACCCTCAGGAGGGCGAGCGGCCAGACACGCTTCGCCTGGCGATGATGGGCGGGGGCGGCGGCGGCCTCTCCTGGTCGTGGGACGCATGGCTGTGGCCGCTCCCTCCGGCCGGTCCGGTCGAGATCTACTGCCGGTGGGACGAGCGCGGCATCGCCGAGACGTCGACGGTCGTGGACCTCACCCCGGTGGTCGAGGCGGCAGCCGACGCCGAGGAGCTGTGGCCGCTGCCGACCTACGTGGACGACGAGCCGCACGGCTGGTTCTCCCACTCGCCGATGGGCTCGGCGACGTTCACGGCTGTCGCCCGAGACGATGCGACCGCGTCAGGGGACGGACTTGATGCGGGTGACGAGGACGGCTGAGAGCAGCGTGATCACGGCCGTCAGCACGTAGAGCCCGGGGTAGCCGAGAGCGCCCGTGACGATGGGTGCGGCGATCACCGGGGCGAGGACCTGCGGAGCCGAGTTCGCGATGTTGATGACCCCGAGGTCGCGTCCCCGGTCGATCGCCCGCGGCAGCACCTGCGTGACGAGCGCCTGGTCCACCGCGAGGTACATCCCGTAACCGAGCCCGAGGATCAGCGCGGCCACCATCGCGACCGAGAACACCGGGAAGAACGCCAGGAGCACGGCGGCGAACGCCATGACCACGGTGGCGGCGATGACGTAGACCTTGCGCTTGCCGGACCTGTCCGACAGGCGGCCGAACACTACTGCGGTGAGGATCGTGCCGAGCGCGTAGAGGCCGATGAGGACGGTCTGGCCCTGCTCGGCCTCCTTGCCGGTGAGACCCACCTTGTCCTTGAGCCAGAACAGCAGGTAGAGCGTGGCCATCGCGTTGCCGAGCATCATGAGGAAGCGCGTGATCCACGCCCAGCCGAAGTCCGGGTAGAGGCGCGGCGACACCCAGAATCCCTTGAGCCACTCGGCCATCCGGAAGGACGGCCGGGTGGACGCGTCGAGCGGGATGTCGCGCTGCTTGAGCACGAAGGGAAGGACGAGCACCACGAGCAGCACCGCGGTGACGACCAGTCCGCCGTCGAGGTCGAGCACCACGAACGACACGATCGCCACACCGAGGACCACGCCGACCGTCTGGGCGAGCCCGACCCAGCCGGAGACGAGACCACGCTGCGGCACCGGCACCTGGTCGGGGATGGTCGCCGTCAGTCCGGCGTAGGCCGCGTTGATCGTGGCCTGGCAGAAGAACCAGACGGCCGCGAGACCCACGACGGTCGACTGCAGCGACAGCGCCAGGATGCCGAGCGCTCCCGCCAGCGAGCCGTAGAGCACCCACGGCTTGCGACGCCCGAGTCGCGACACCGTGCGGTCCGACAGCGCGCCGGCGAGCGGGTTGAACACGATCGACGCGAACGCGCCCGCCGCAGTGATCCAGGCGAGCGCGGCCTCCTTGCCGTCCGGCGAGGCCTGCTCGGCCAGCCGCGGGAGGAGGTTCTGGATCGGCGTGTAGAACGCCAGCATGATGCCGAGGTTGGCGAGCACGACCATCGAGATGTAGCCGCGGCGCACCGGTACGGTCGGCTCGTCGAGGGCACCTGGGAGCGCGACCGCGGCCGGCGCGGCGTCGCCGCCGCTCACGCCGGACCGCCGAGGAACGAGCGGTACCAGGAGTAGGACAGCTTCGGGATGCGGCGCTGCGTCGGGTAATCGACGTAGATCAGCCCGAAGCGCTTGGAGTAGCCCTCGGCCCACTCGAAGTTGTCCATCAGCGACCACACGAAGTAGCCGCGTACGTCGACGCCCTCGTCGATCGCCGCGCCGACGGCCGCGACGTGCGAGCGGAGATACTCCACGCGCTCCGGGTCGTCGACGTGCGCGATGTCGGTTGCCTCGGACGCCTCGACCAGGACGTCGTCGTAGGCCACGCCGTTCTCGGTGACCATCACCGGCGGGAGGGTGTCGCCGTAGCGCGCCTTCTCGCCGACGAGCAGCTCGCGAAGACCGTCGGGCACGACCGGCCAGCCCATCGCCGTCGTCTCGTAGCCCTCCATCACGGTGATCTCGAACGGGAAGGGGTTGCCCTCGCCCGGCGCCTTCACCAGCGTGGGGTTGTAGTAGTTGATCCCGAGCATGTCCAGCGGCCGGCTGATGATCTCGAGGTCGCCGTCGAGGACGCACGAACGGTCCATCGGCGCGACCACGACGTCCGGGTCGGGGTAGCTGCCGAGGAGCACGGGATCCATGTACATCCGGTTCTGGATCGCGTCCATCGCCGCGGCCGCGCGGCGGTCCTCCTCGCTCTCGGTCACGGAGTGAACCGGCGAGAGGTTGTGCGTGATCCCGACCCGCGCGCCCGGCACGGCGTCGCGCACCGCCTGCACGGCGAGCCCGTGCCCGAGCAGCACGTGGTGGATCGCGGGGAAGGAGTCGAAGAGCAGGAACTTGCCCGGTGCGTGGGTGCCGAGGGCGTAGCCGAAGGTGCTCACGACCACGGCCTCGTTGATGGTGATCCACGTGTGCACGCGGTCGCCGAGGCGCTGCGCGACGATGCCGGCGTAGTCGCCGAAGCGGTACGCCGTGTCTCGGTTCAGCCAGCCGCCCTCGTCCTCGAGCGCCTGCGGCAGGTCCCAGTGGTAGAGCGTCAGCGCGGGGGCGATCCCGTGCGCGAGCAGCTGGTCGACCAGGCGGTCGTAGAAGTCGAGGCCGCGCGGCTCGACCGCACCGGAGCCGGTCGGCTGCACGCGAGGCCACGACACCGAGAAGCGGTAGGCGTTGGCCCCGAGACCCACCATCAGCGCGACGTCCTCGGGCATCCGGACGTAGTGGTCGCAGGCGACGTCACCGGTGTCGCCGCCGTCCGTCTTCCCGGGCAGATGGCTGAACGTGTCCCAGATGCTCGCGCCCTTGCCGTCCGCGGTGGGCGATCCCTCGATCTGATAGGACGCCGTCGCCGTGCCCCAGAGGAACTCGGCGGGGAAGGTGCTGCGGTCGCGGCCGTCGGACAGCGTCCCAGGCTCGCCCGGGACCCACGGAGTCGTCGTCATGCCGCGCACGATGCCACGTCGGGCACCCGTTTCGCTGGCCGCTCGACGAGCGGAGGTCAGCGGGTCCGGACGACGATCGTCTTGGCGGCCTTGTCGTGCAACGCCTGCTGCCACGGCTTGTCCCACAGCGGCCACAGGCAGTCGAGCAGCAGCGGCAGACCACCGAGCACCACGCTGCAGGCCTCGAACACGCCCCAGCGCGCGACGACCTGGCCCCAGCTCAGCGGGACGTCGGCGGCGAGCGGGCGGATCCGCAGGCCCAGCGCACGCTTGCCGAGCGTGCGGCCCCACGCCTTGTTCTGCGGCAGCTGGTAGAGGGCGGACACGACGACGGAGATGACGGTGATCGAGGTGGACACGCTGAGCAGGTCGGCCTGCAGCGCCGTCATGGCCGCCTGCGACGGCGCGGATCCGTCGGCAGGGACGGAGTCGACGAACCGCTGCACCGACGGCCAGACCAGCCACAGCATGAACGGGAGCGCGAGCAGTCCCTCGAGGAACGAGTCGAGCAGCCGGGCCGCGGCTCGCGAGACCCACGGCGCGAGCAGGACACCCGCGATGCGCGGGTCGGCGGCGGCATAGCCGGCACCCGCGTAGGCGCCCGCGGGGAAGGCGGGGGGCGGCGGCAGCGCGGGGGGCGGAGGCGGCAGCGGCACCGGGGCGCCGGGCGGACCGGCGCTGGGCGCGGTGGTGCCGACGGACGTCGAGGCACCCCATCGCTCGCCGTCCCACCAGCGGACGTAGCCCCCGCTGGAGAACGGGTCGGGGTACCAGCCCGGCTCCATCGCCATGGCGCAGAGCCTACGAGTGCGTGGTCGACTCCCCTGCCACCGACCCGGCGCGCCCGAGCATGGCAAGGCTAACCTCCATCGGGCAACCCGCCCAGTCTTCGCCGCACAGGTTGCCTCCCCCCACTAGCCTGGTGCCCACGTGGGTGAGCACATCGCCCAGCACGTGGACGCAGGAGTGGTCGACATGCCCGAGACGCCCGCCGTGGACCGTATCGACGCCGCGATCCTCGACCTGTTCGCGACCGAGCCGCGCATCGGCGTGCTCGAGGCGAGTCGCCGGCTCCGCCTCGCGCGGGGCACCGTCCAGGCCCGGCTCGACAAGCTGACGACGCGGGGGGTCGTCACCGGCTGGGGGCCGGACGTCGACGCGGCCGCGCTCGGCTTCCCGGTGACCGCGTTCGTCACCCTCGAGATCGCCCAGACCGGCCACGTGGAGATCGCCCGCCGTCTCGCCGACGTGCCGGAGGTGCTCGAGGTCCACACGGTCACCGGCAACGGCGACCTCCTCTGCCGGGTCGTCGCGCGCTCCAACACCGACCTGCAGCGCGTGCTCGACCTGGTGGTCTCCACGATCGGGGTCGGCCGCGCGTCCACCGCGATCGCGCTCGCGACCCAGGTCGAGCACCGGGTGCTGCCGCTCGTGGCCGAGGCGGCCCGGCTGGCCGAGGTCTGAGCCCGAACCGCCCGCCCGGGTGGCGCCGATGCCGGGGAACTCCGGCTACCGTCGTCGGGTGACACGCCACCTGACGCGCTCGCTGACCCTCCTCGCGACTCTCGCGGTCGGCGCCACGACGCTCGCGCCCGTCGCCGCCGACGCCTCGGGCACCGCAGCCGGCAGCGCCACCGTCGCCCCCGCGGCGCTGCCACCGGTCTCGCTCGCCGCGCAGACCCGGATGGCCGCCCTCCTCCCCCAGCGCGTCACGGCGGCCAAGGCCCTGGGCACGTCGCGCACCGGGCTGGTCGCGGATCTCGAGACCGGCACGACGATCTGGCAGGCCGGGTCGAGGACGCCGATGCGTGGAGCGTCCACCACGAAGCTCGCCACCGCGATCACCGCGCTCCGGCTGCTCGGCACGACGACGCGCTTCCCCACCCGCGTCGTGACGGGGCGCACCCGCACCGAGGTCGTCCTCGTGGGCGGCGGCGACCCGAGCCTCACGAGCGGCCAGCTGTCGACTCTCGCCCGTGCCACCGCCGTAGCCCTGCTCACCTCGCTGGCACCGGCACGGGCAGCCGCGCTCTCGCCGCCCTCGATCGACGGCGTCCCGAGCCCCACACCGGTGAAGCGACCCGCACCGCGTGCGCTGCGCATCACGGTGCGCCTCGACGACACGCTCTACCCCGCGCCGACCGCCGCGACGGGCTGGA
>Ga0302299_10001739_pt1 | contig 13145 bp, 10 predicted proteins | sample III_Fen_N3_4_FD_198795 | JGI IMG/M metagenome (GOLD analysis project Ga0302299, IMG submission 198795) | Peat permafrost microbial communities from Stordalen Mire near Abisko, Sweden - III_Fen_N3_4 | ecosystem: Environmental > Terrestrial > Soil > Wetlands > Permafrost | place: Sweden: Abisko... | reverse complement strand
TGTCGAGGATCGACATGATCGCGCCGATCACGACGACGATCGCGATCGCCTTGACCTCCGGGCTGAGGCGGTTGTCCTCGCTCACTTCGACGCCTCGACGGGCGGGAGCGTCTCGCTGGCGCCATAGGCGCCGGCGAAGACCGCGGCCTCGTCGAAGGCCGCGAGTGTGTCCGCGTCGACCGTCGTCTCGATCGAGCGCGGGCCGATCCGCGGAACGGCCGTGGCCGCGCCGAGCGCGATGATCGCGCCGAAGCCGCTCATCAGGAACGCGCCGGTGTAGCCGCTCTCGCCGGGAAGCCCGCCCGAGGTGGCCGCGGAGGCGGTCAGGATCGCGGCCGCGACCTGGCCGCCGATCGCGCCGCCGATCGAGCGCACGATCGTGTTGACGCCGCTCGCGACGCCGGTCATCTCCTGCGGCACCGCGTCGACGACGAGGTTCGCCATCGCCGCGAACGAGAGGCCGATACCGAGCCCGAGGATCGCGCTGCCGACGAGGATCTCCCACGGCTGCGCGTGCAGCGCGGCGAGGCTGAAGTACGCGATGCCGGCGGCGACCGTGCCGAACATCAGCGGCCGGCGCGAGCCGTGCTTCGTCGAGATCCGGCCGGACAGCGGGCCGGAGAAGAGCATCAGCAGGGCGCTCGGCAGCAGGTAGAGGCCGCTGACCATGACGCTCGCGCCGAAGCCGTAGCCCGTCGAGGTCGGAGCCTGCACGAGCTGCGGGATCAGGATGTACGAGCCGAACATCGCAAAGCCGATCGCGAACGCGGAGAGGTTCACGGTCCACATCGCGCGCTCGCGCATCAGGCGCAGGTCGACGAGCGGGTCCACGGTGCGCAGCTCGAACCAGGCCCAGATGACGGCGAACACGATCGCGGCGGCGAACAGCCCGAGGATGCGCGTGCTCGTCCAACCCCACGAGTTCCCCTCGCTGACCGCGAGCAGCAGCGCGAGCAGCGTCACGGTGAGGAGCGCTGCGCCGCCGTAGTCGATGCGCGCCTGCACGCGGACGGGCGACTCGGGGACGTAGCGCCAGGTCGCGATCGCGGCGGCCAGCGAGGCGACCACGCCGAGCCAGAAGATCGAGTCGATCCCGAGGTTGTCCACGAGCACGCCGCTGATCACGAGGCCGACACCGCCGCCGATCCCGAACATCGCCGAGATCGTGCCGATGCCGGTCGCGACCTTCTCGCGCGGGAACTCGTCGCGGATGATCCCGATCGCGAGCGGCAGGATCGCCCCGCCCATGCCCTGGATGGCGCGGCCGGCGATGTAGACGCCGAGCGAGTGGCCGAACGCGGCGACCAGGTTGCCCGCGCCGAACAGCAGCAGCGCGAACAGCAGCAGGCGCTCCTTGCCGTACATGTCGCCGAGCCGGCCGATGATCGGCGTCGCGATCGAGGCGGAGACGAGGAAGGCGGTGAGCAGCCAGGTGACGTTGGCCGCGGACGTGTGCAGCTCGCGCTGAATCGCCGGCAGCGCCGGGACGATCATCGTCTGCGCGAGCGTGTACGCCAGCGCGCCGAGCGCGAGGATGAAGAGGGTGCGGTTCGGTGCGGCGCGATCCTCGGCGCCTGCGAGCGCCGTCACAGGTCGTCCACCGCGGCGGCGAGCTGATCCAGCAGCCGCGCGGCCTGCTTGCGCTCGCTCGGCATCAGCGAGTCGAACAGGTCACGGCGCCACTTGGCGACGCGCTCGCGCTTGGCTTCGACGCGGGTGCGGCCCTCGCCCGTGAGATGGATCAGCACGCAGCGCTGATCCCCCGCCTCGGGCCGCTCGCGCGCGATCAGCCCGTCGCGCTCGAGCCCGGTGAGCATGCGCGTCGCGGTGGGCGACGCGACGCCCGCGCCGACGGCGACCTCGCGCACGGTGAGCGGCCCCGCGGCGTCGAGCAGCGCGTCCAGCAGCTGATACTGGGAGAGCGTCAGATCACCCTCTCCCGCCGGCTCGTCGGCGACGCGTCCGCGAGCGCGGCGGGTCGCGCGCATGAACTCGCCGAAGGCATCGGCGAACGCCTGCAGCTCGGCGTCGGAGGTGGACGTCGCGGTGTTCTGGGTCGACATGATCGCGATAGAAGGTAGCACGCTATGTAGCGTGCTACCGAATGGCGGCAACACGGCGGCAATCCGCACGCAATCGCGGTGCAACGGCCGGGCAACGCCGCCGGTGAATGGTGCGCTCCATCAACCGACCCCAGGAGCTCACCGATGGCCACTGACACCCGCATCCACGACGTCCCGCTCAGCGCGCTGAGCACCGCGATCCTCCCCGGCGACCCCGGATACGACGAGGCTCGCCAGGCCTTCAATACGGCCGTCGACCAGCGTCCGGCTGCGATCGCCCACCCCGCGACCGCCGCCGACGTCGCCGCGCTCGTCAGCGCCGCCCGCGCCGCCGGCCTGCGCGTCGCCGTTCAGGGCGGCGCCCACAACGCCGGTCCGCAGGGTGACCTGCAGGACGCGCTGCTGATCCGCACCACCAGGCTGGACGAGGTCACGATCGACCCGGTCGCCCAGCGCGCGCGTGTCGGCGCCGGCGTCCTCTGGCAGCAGGTCGTCGAAGCCGCCACGCCCCACGGGCTCGCCGCGCTGCACGGCTCCTCCCCCGACGTGGGCGTCGTCGGCTACTCGCTCGGCGGCGGCATCGGCTGGCTCGCCCGGCGCCACGGCCTGCAGTCCAGCCGGATCACCGCGGCGCGGCTCGTGACCGCCGCCGGCGAGATCGTCGAGGTCGACGCCGAGCGCGAGCCCGACCTGTTCTGGGCGCTGCGCGGCGGCGGCGGCAACGTCGGCGTCGTCACGGAGCTCGAGTTCGAGCTGCTGCCGATCGCCGCGGCGTACGCGGGCATGATGGCGTGGGACTGGTCGCAGGCCGAGCGCGTCCTGCAGCGCTGGGCCGCCTGGGCGCCCGGAGCCACCGAGGACGTCACGACGAGCGCGCGGATCATGCAGTTCCCGCCGCTGCCGGACGTCCCCGAGTTCCTGCGCGGGCGGCAGATGGTCGTCATCGACGGCGCCGTGCTCGGTGAGCCGGCGGCGGCGGCGCAGGTGCTGCAGCCGCTGCGCGAGCTCGGCCCCGAGATCGACATGTTCGGGACGCTCCCGATGCCGGCGCTGACGCGCATCCACGGCGACCCGGAGCAGCCGCTGCCCTCGACGTCCGGCACGCAGATGCTCGCCGAGCTGCCGCCCGAGGCCGTCTCCGCGTTCGTGCGCGCGGCCGGCCCCGGATCGGGCTCGTCGCTCGTTCTTGCGGAGCTGCGGCAGCTCGGCGGGGCGCTCGGTCGCCCCGCCCCGGGCGGCGGCGCCGTGTCGCAGCTCGACGGCGCGTTCGTGGCCTTCGCGCTCGGCATGGCGTTCGACGAGGAGATGGCAGGCCGCTCGCAGATCCATGCCGATCGCGTCATGGACGCGCTCGCGCCGTGGGCCGGAGGCCGCCCGTACCTGAACTTCGTCGAGGAGCGGATCGAGACCGCGGTGGCCTACGAGGCCGAGGTCTTCGAGCGCCTCCGCGCGATCCGCGCCCAGGTCGACCCCACGGGGCTGTTCCGCTCGAACCACGAGATCTGAACCGCTGCGCCCACCGCGCCCGGGCTCATCGCCCGGGTGCGGACACGCGGCGGTGGTAGTTTCGCGGCGGTCGTGGGCGACAGGGGAACGCGTATCCGGTTGTGCGGGCAGCTTCGCGTCGAGCTCCAGGGCGAGCAGCGCGAGGCCGCGCTGCGCGGACGGCAGGGGCGCCTGCTGTTCGCCTACCTCGCACTGCATCGCGATCGCCCGGTGCGCCGCGACGAGCTCGTCGAGGCGTTGTGGGCCGGGAACGGCTCGCCGCCGAGCGAGACGGCGCTCGCGCCGGTGCTCTCGCGGCTGCGCGCCGCGGTCGCGCCCGGCACGATCGAGGGCCGCGAGCAGCTCGCGATCGTGCTGCCCGAGCCGGTGTGGGTCGACGTCGAGGCCGCGCAGGCTGAGCTGGACCGCGCCCGCGCCGCCGTCCGCGGCGATGACCTTCCCGGCGCGCTCGCGGCGGCCCGCGACGCCGCGGAGCTCGCCGCGCCGGGCCTGCTGCCCGGTTACGAGGCACGCTGGCTCGAAGGCCCGCGGACCGCGCTCGAGGATCTGCGCGTCGAGGCGCTCGAGGTGGCCGCCACCGCCGCGCTGCGGCTCGGAGGACAGGAGCTCCCGGGCGCCGAGGCGGACGCACGGGCCGCGGTGGCGGCGGCCCCATACCGGGAGTCGGCGCGCGTCGTCCTGATCTCCGTCCTCGAGGCACGCGGGAACGTGGCCGAGGCGCTGCTCGCGTTCGAGGAGGTGCGCGCGCTGCTGCGCGAGGAGCTCGGCGCGGCGCCGGGCCCTGAGCTGCTCGCCCTGCACGAGCGGCTGCTGCAACCGCGTGCCCCCGCGCCTGCCGTGCCGAATCCCACACCGCCGCCGCCCGTCGCCGCCCCGCCGGCCGTGCAGCTGCCCGCGATCGTCGAGCGCGAGCGCGAGCTGGCCGAGCTCGACCGCGCGCTGGCGCGCGCGCGGGCCGACGAGGGTGGCCTCCTCTACTTCGAGGGACCGGCCGGGATCGGGAAGACGCGGCTGCTGATCGAGCTGCGCGAGCGGGCGCAGGCCGCGCAGGTGCTGGTCCTGGAGGCTCGTGCGGGCGTGCTCGAGCGCGAGAACGGCTTCGGGATCGTGCGCCAGCTCTGCGCGCCGTTCGCGGGCCGCACCGATCTCTTCGACGCCTCGACGGAGGCCGCCCGGCCCGCGATCACGGACGTCGCCGCCGGCAGCGCCGACGGCGACCGGTCGTTCGCCGTGCTCCACGCGCTCTACCTGCTGACCGTCAAGGTCGCGGCCGAGCAGCCGCTCGTGATCCTGATCGACGACCTGCAGTGGAGCGACGCGCCGACGCTGCGCTTCGTCGCGTACCTCGCGCGGCGGGTTGCGGACCTCCCCGTCCTGGTCGCGGTGACGGTGCGCAGCGGCGAGCCCGCGACCGATGACGCCCTGCTCGCCGAAGTCGCGGGTGACCCCGTGACGGTGCCGGTACGACCCGTGGCGCTGAGCTCCGCCGCGACGACGACGCTCGTGCGCTCACGGCTCGGCGAGGACGCCGACCAGGCGTTCGCCGACGCCTGCCACGAGACGACGGGCGGCAACCCGCTGCTCGTGGGTCAGCTGCTCGCGGCACTCGCCGACGAGCGCGTGACGCCGGACGCCGCGCACGCCGCGGAGGTCCGCGCGATCGGGCCACGCGCCGTCTCGCGGACCGTCCTGCTGCGGCTCGCGCGGCTCCCGCAGCCCGCGGTGGCGCTTGCGCGCGCCGTCGCGATCCTCGGTGAGCGGCCGGGCCTGCCCGCGGCCGCGGCGCTCGCCGGGATCAGCGAGCAGGAGGCGGCCGAGGCCGCGGGCGTGCTCGCGGCGGCGGACATCCTGCGGCCCGGCGAGCCGCTCGGATTCGTCCATCCGCTCGTGCGGGACGCGGTCTACGGTGAGCTCGCCGCGGCGCAGCGCGGGCTCGAGCACGCCCGCGCCGCCCGCGTGCTGCAGCAGCTCGGCGGCGCGGCCGACCAGATCGCCGCGCAGCTGCTCGCCGCGCCGCCACGCGGCGACGCCTGGGTCGTCGAGCGGCTGCGCGAGGCCGCCGCGGGCGCGCTCGGGCGCGGCACCCCGGAGAGCGCGATCACCTACCTCGAGCGCGCGCAGGCCGAGCCCCCGCCGGCCGACCAGCGCGCGGCCCTCGCACTCGAGCTCGGCGACGCCGCGCAGTACGTCAGCGGCCCGGCGTCGGTGCGGCACCTGCGCGAGGCGTACGACGGTCTGACCGACCCGGTCGCCCGCGGCGAGGCGGCGATCCGCCTCGGCCGGATCCTGCTGTTCGTCGGCGCCCCGGGCGAGGCGATCGAACTGGCCGTCCGGGCCGCCGCCGAGCTGCCGCCGGACGCGCAGGATCTGCGCGACGGACTCGAGGCGGTCGAGCTGCTCGGCGTCTTCTTCGGTGTGGTCGACCCGTCGGAGCTGGCGCGCCTCGACGCCAACCGCCACCGGCCGCGCGGCGGTGGTCCCGGCGCGCGGTCGCTGACCGGCCTGACCGCGCTCGAGCTCGCGGTCAGCGGCGGGCCTGCCGAGGAGGCGAGCGCGCTGGCGCGTGAGGCCCTCGAGGGGGACACGCTGCTGCGCGGCGACGGCGGCGTCTTCTCGGCGAGCGCGGCGCAGGTGCTGGCCCTCGGGGATCCGGCCGAGGGGCTCGCCGCCTGGAAGCGCATCGGAGACTGGGCCCGGGAGCACCGGTCGGGCCTGAACATCGTCGGCGCAGACCTGTGGGGCGGGCTCACGTTCGTCTGGGCGGGTGATCTCCCGGCAGCCGAGGCGTCGCTCCAGCGGGCGATCGAGGGCGAGATCCTGTGGGGCACGACGATGGCCGCCGAGATGGGCTACTCGGCCGGATTCCTCGCGCTCACGCGGCTGGAGGCCGGGGACCCGGTCGGCGCGCAGGTGGCGCTCGAGCGGACGCAGGCGGACTCCGGCCCCTCCGACGCGGCTCGGTTCTGGCGGATCAGCAAGACGGAGCTCCTGCTCGCCGAGGGGCGCTACGAGGAGGCCCTCGCCACCACGATCGAGATCGAGCAGACGCGGCCGCCGGGCACGCATCCGGTCTGGTCCCCGTGGCGCACGCTGCGCGCACGGGCGCTCAGCGGCCTCGGTGATCGTGACCAGGCGCTCGCGCTCGCCCGCGAGGAGCTCGAGCTCGCGCGCGGCGTCGGCGCCCCGTGGGTGATCGGCCGCGGCCTGCGGCTGCTGGGCGAGCTCGAGGGAGACGACGGGATCGAGCACCTGAGCGAGGCCGTGAGCCTGCTGGCGGACACCTCCGCCCGGCTGGAGTACGCGAAGGCGCTCGCGGCGCTCGCGGCCGCGCTCACTGCCGCCGGACGCGGGAGCGAGGCGATCCGGCCGCGCGCGGCGGCGCTCGACCTGGCCGAGCGCTGCGGGGCTCACGGCCTCGTCCGCGAGCTCATGCTCGCCGAGAGCTAGGCCTCCGCCTCTGCCCCGGGCGCCGCGACGAGCTCGTCGAGCGCGGCGATCAGGCCGAGCCAGCCGCGGAAGTCGCGCGGCGGAGCACCGTCGCAGAGCGCGCTTCCGCGGACCTCCTCGCCGTGCAGCTCGAGCTCGAGCTCGATGTGGATCGTGCGATCGTCGTCCATGCCGCCGCATCCTCGCGCGCGCGATTGCCACCGCATTGCCGCGGCGTTGCCGCGCGACCGTGGCAGGATCCCGGGCATGAGCCTTCCCCAGCCCAGCGCGGATTCCGTCGTCGTCGTCACCGGTGCCTCGTCGGGTATCGGCGCCGAGCTCGCGCGCGGGCTCGCGGCGCACGGACACGCGCTCGTCCTCGTCGCCCGCAGCGCAGACCGGCTCGAAGCGCTCGCGGACGAGCTGCGCGCGGCGCACGGCATCGACGTGCTCGTCCACCCCGCCGACCTCACGAAGCGCGCCGCACGGAACCGGATGCTCGCCGCGGTCTCGGCCGGCGGGCTCGACATCGCGGGGCTCTGCAACAACGCGGGCTACGGCGTCGCCGGACGCGCATGGGAGGTCGACGAGGCCGAGGACCGCGGCCAGATCGAGCTGAACGTGATGGCCCTGCACGACCTGACGCTCGCGGTCGTCCCGGGCATGATCGAGCGCGGCGCCGGCGCCGTCCTCAACGTCGCCTCGGGCGCCGCGTTCCAGCCGTTCCCGGGGATGGCGACCTACGCCGCGACGAAGGCGTTCGTGCACTCGTTCTCCGAGGCGCTGCACACCGAACTCTCCGGCACCGGCGTCTCGGTCACGACCCTCTACCCCGGCCCGGTCGAGACGGGCTTCGGCGAGCGCGCCGGGTTCTCACCCGAGTCGGAGCTCCCCGGCATCATGGTCGTCGAGGCCTGCGAGGTCGCGCGCCAGGCCGTCGAGGCGATGGCCGCCGGCCGCCGCTCCGTCATCCCGGGCCTGTCAAACAAGGCCACCGGGCTGCTCGGCCGCTACGTCCCGCGAACGGTGCTGCTGCCGGTCCTCAAGTGGCAGGCCGACTCGCGCGTGGACCGGTAGAGCCCGGGCCCGCTGAGCGGGCCTGAGCTCGACCGATCGGGCTACTTGTGCTTCTTACACGGAATCGTCAGATTCACCGTCTGCGTGCTCTCGATCGCGCTGTCGAAGCTCGTCGTGTAGTCGGCGACGTACTTGCCGAACCAGTGGCCCGCGGCGCAGCCGGTCGTGGCGATGTACGGGATCTTCTTGCCCTTCTTCTTGACGATCTTGCCGCTCTTCTTGAGGTAGGTCACGGGGATCGTCAGCGACAGGTTCTTGATCGCGGCGATCACGCCCGGCGCCGGCGACTGCAGGTTCTTCGGCACCGCGAAGGTCAGCTCGTACTTGTACTTCGGGTCACCCGACAGCGTCTTCAGGTTGGCGACGACGACCTCGCGGATGATCAGCGGGCTCTCACCGACGACGAGCACGGTGATGCCCTTGCCGCTCGGCTGGTTGAACGCGGTCAGCGTGACGTGCTCGTCGAGGCCGATGCCGATGCCCTCGGCCGTGCCGGACCCGACCTTGGAGCCGGAGGGGCAGGTCTTCTCGTCCTGGAAGACCTTGGAGGAGGCACATCCCGGGAACTGCTTGGCGTTGGTCAGGCCCTCCTTGGTGAACCAGACCTGGCCGTTGACCGTCGCGAACTGGACCTGCTGGTCGAGGTCCGGCGCGATCGAGTCGAAGTACGAGCGGACCGTCAGCGAGACCGCCTGCGGGTTCGACTTGGTGCCCGCGACGTTCGGCTTCACCGTCGCCGAGGCCTTCTGCACCGACTGGATCGCGGACGCGGGCGCGGCGCAGACGGCGAGCGCGGCCACGGTCACGGCGAAGATCATGATTCTGCGCATCGAGTGGTTCCCTTCTTGAGGTGTGTCAGGTCGAGCGCACCCCTGCACCCAGACACGGTGTTCCCCGCCGTGCATCCACTGAAACGCGGCGCGACGCCCGAAGTTCCGGAGCGGCCGTAGCATGGCCCGCATGGACGCCTCCCGAATCCCGTTCGCGCGCCAGGCCGGCCTGGCCGCTCAGGGGGCGCGTTCGATCGGGCCGCTGCTGGCCCCCGGGGAGCTCGCGAAGTCGCTCGGGCGCGTCGCGCAGGCGACGGCCGCGCCGCTGCTCCCGCGCCGCTCGCTGGAGGCCGCGGTCTCCGGCAGGGTCGTCGTGATGACGGGCGCCTCCTACGGGATCGGCCGCGCGGCGGCCCTGCAGGTCGCCGCGGCCGGCGCCACGACCGTGGTCGTCGCGCGCGGCGCGGACCAGCTCACCGAGCTCGCGACCGAGATCGCGGACGCCGGCGGCGATGCGCGCCCCTACGTGACGGACCTCTCGGACATGGACGCGATCGACGCGCTCGCGGCGCAGCTCGACGCGGACGGCCTCGTCGTCGACGTGCTGGTGAACAACGCGGCGCGCTCCATCCGCCGCTCGATCGCCGAGAGCTACGACCGCTTCCACGACTACGAGCGCACGATGCGCCTGAACTATTTCGGCGCGGTCCGCCTGACGCTCGCGCTGCTCCCGGGCATGCGCGCGCGGCGGCACGGCCACGTCGTCAACGTCAGCACGCTCGGTGTCCAGACCATCACGCCGCGCTTCTCCGCCTACCTCGCGTCGAAGGCCGCGCTCGAGGCGTTCACGCGCGTCGCCGCCGCCGAGTGCCTCGGTGACGACGTGCGCTTCACGACCGTCCACATGCCGCTCGTGCGCACGCCGATGAGCCAGGCGACGAAGCTCTACGACGCGATGCCCGCGCTGTCCCCCGAGGCCGCGGGCGAGCTGATCTGCGGCGCGCTGCGCAGCCGCGCCGAGCAGGTCGGCCCGCGCGTCGGCGCGTGGGCCGAGGTCGGCCACGCCATCTCGCCCGCGTCGGCCAACGAGGTGCTGCACACCCTCTACCGCGCGGTGCCGGAACCGACCTCGTAGAGCGCATCGAAGCGGTCTGCGTAGCGCCGCTCGATCACGGCCCGCCGCACCTTCAGCGTCGGAGTGAGGTCACCGTCGGCGAGTGTGAGATCGCGCTCGAGCACGGTGAAGTGCTTGATCTGCTCGATCCGCGCGACGCGTGCGTTGACGGAATCGATGTCGACCTGCAGCAACTCGAGCACGCGCGGGTCGTGCGCCTGGAGCCCGGGGTCCGCCGGCGCACCGGTGCGCTGCGCCAGCGCGGAGGTCTCATCGGGATCGAGGGTCAGCATCGCCACGAGGTAGGGCCGCCGGTCGCCGTGGACGACGGCGTGCGAAACCCAGCGCGTCTCACGCAGCGCGCTCTCGAGGTTCACCGGCGTGATGTTCTTGCCGGACGAGGTGATGATGATGTCCTTCTTGCGCCCGGTCAGGCGCAGCCCCCCGGCGGCGTCCAGCTCACCGAGGTCGCCGGTGTGCAGCCACCCGTCCCGCAGAGCTTCGGCGGTCGCGGCCGCATCGCGGTAGTAGCCGGCGAACACATGCGGGCCACTGACCAGGATCTCGCCGTCCGGCGCGATGGCGACCTGCGCGCCGGCGAGCGCCGGCCCCGCTGTTCCGGGGACGGGCGCGCCCGGGACGTTCAGCGTCGCCGCGGCGCAGCTCTCGGTCAGCCCGTAGCCCTCGAGGATCTCGACCCCGCAGGCGTCGAAGAAGTCGAGGATCTCGGCACCGATCGGCGCCGCGCCGACGAGCGCCTCGCGCAGATTCCCGCCGAAGATGTCGCGGACCGAGCGCAGGACGAGGCGATCTGCGAGCGCGTAGCGAGCGCGGCGGATCGGGCCCGGGCGGGCGCCGGCGCGCTGGATCGCGCGCATCGCACGCCCCTGGGCCAGGGCGCGGCGGAAGATCTGCTGCTTCAGCGCCGGCTCACCCTCGATCTGGTCCAGGACCGCACGCCGGATCTTCTCGTAGACGCGGGGCACCGCCGGGAGGTGTGACGGGCGCCCGGCGGCAAGGTCCTCGCGCAGGCGCCGCGAATCGCGGTTCCAGTACACGAGCGTGCCGCCGACGTCGATCGCCACAAGCTGCGTGAGGCGCGCCAGCACGTGCGCGAGCGGGAGGAACAGGAAGATCGACGGCGTGTCGTCGCGCAGCGCGAGCCGCTGTTCCGACATCCGCATCGTCGCCAGCATGTTGCGGTGCGTCAGCATGCAGCCCTTCGGCGGGCCGGTGGTGCCGGACGTGTAGACCAGCGTCGCGAGGTCGTCAGGCCCCGCGAGCGCCGCGCGCGCCTCGACCAGCTCGGGCGCCAGCGCCGCGCCGCGCTCACGCAGCTCGCGCAGCGTCAGCGCTCCGGGGGCCTCCCCGCAGAGCACGACGACGTGCTCGAGCGCCGGGCAGTTCGCGCGGACGGCGTCGACCTTCGCCACCTGTGCGGCGTCCTCGCAGAGGATCACCCGCGAGCCCGCGTGCGTGAGCACGTACTCGCATTCCTCGGGTGCGTTGGTCTGGTAGATCGGGACGACGACGGCGCCCGCGCACAGTGCTCCGAGGTCGGCGAGCGTCCACTCCGGGCGCGTGTCGCCGATGATCGAGACGCGGTCCCCGGGCTCGATGCCGAGCGTCATCAGGCCGCCGGCGATCTCGCGCAGCGCCAGCCCGAGCTCGGGGTAGGAGACGCTGTCGGCGGATCCGGCGAGCCTCAGCGCCGGCCCGTGGTGGCACGCCGTCGCCTCGAGAAAGAGTGTGCCGAGGTTCTGGGCCTCTTCTGGCGCGCGCACGGCACGGGGGGTGTCATCTCGCACGGTCACCAGCAGGGTCCTACCCGCCGGGACGCGCGTCAACCGTGGTTCTCCCCTCCTCGGCACTAGCCTGCGCTGCGATGCCGCGCGTCGCCGTCTTCGGCCCGAACCCGCTGCTCTCGATCACGATCGAGGGGCGCGGCGACGAGGACGACGTCCACGTGCATGCCGGCGGGCAGGGCGTGTGGGTCAGCCGGATGGCGGCCGAGCTCGGCGCCGACCCGGTGCTCTGCAGCCTCGTCGGCGGCGAGTCCGGCGCAGTGCTGAGCGGGCTGCTGGACCAGACGCCGATCAGCCTGCGTGCCGTGCCCGCCGCGGGCGCGAACGGGAGCTACGTCATCGACCGTCGCGACGGCTCGCGGCGGCTGATCGCCCAGACGCAGGCGCCGGCGCCGTCGCGCCACGAGCTGGACGAGCTCGTCGCCGGCACCGTCGCCGCTGCGCTCGACTCCGACGTGCTCGCGATCTGCAACGCCCTCCCCGGCGACCTCCTGCCGGTCGAGGTCTACGGCGCCCTGGCGGCTGACGTGCGGGCCAGTGCGTGCTCGGTGATCGCCGACCTGTCGTCGCCGCGGCTCGACGCGGTGCTCTCCGCCGAGCCCGACCTCGTCAAGCTCAACGACTGGGAGCTCGCGGAGTTCGTCTGCGGGCCGGTCGACCCGCCCGATCTGCTGCTCGCCGCTGCGCGGCGGCTGCGCGACGCCGGGGCGCGCTCGGTCCTCGTGACGCGCGGCGGCGATCCGGCGCTGTGGCTCGACGGCGACGCACCGCCGCGCCTGGTCGTGCCGCCGCGCCTGGAGCGCGGGATGCGGGAAGGCTGCGGCGACACGATGATGGGCGCGATCGCCGCGCAGCTCGCGGCCGGACGTTCGCTCGAGCAGGCGATCGTCATGGGGGCCGGCGCGGGCGCCGCGAACTTCCTGCACACCGGCCTGGGGACCGGCGAGCGCTCGACCGTCGAGGAGCTCGCGGGCCAGGTGCGGATCGCGCCCTACCCGGCGGAGTAGGGAGCGACGGGGACCTCACCCGCGACGATCGCGGCCGGCGCGGTCCGCGCGATCCAGTCGAGGTGCGGGGCGACGTGGTCGACGCCCTCCAGGACGTCGAGCGCCCCCTGCAGCGCGACCGCGCGACCGCTCTGCGCGGAATGCGCGTCGCTGCCCAGGACGTGCACGAGCCCGCGGCGGGCGAGCGCCAGCATCCCGTCGGCGGTCGGTGGCCGCTCGAAGAACGCGGCTGTCGCCTGCACCAGCGCGCCGCCGGCGACCAGGCGCGACAGGCGCTCGAAGAGGTCCTCGCCCAGGTGCCGTTCGGGGTGGGCAATCAGTGCGTGGAAGCCGCGTCCGGCGAGCCGCGCCACCGCCACGTCAAGGGTGTCCGAGAG
>Ga0302299_10001738_pt1 | contig 13150 bp, 12 predicted proteins | sample III_Fen_N3_4_FD_198795 | JGI IMG/M metagenome (GOLD analysis project Ga0302299, IMG submission 198795) | Peat permafrost microbial communities from Stordalen Mire near Abisko, Sweden - III_Fen_N3_4 | ecosystem: Environmental > Terrestrial > Soil > Wetlands > Permafrost | place: Sweden: Abisko... | reverse complement strand
CACGCCGTTCACGATCCCGAACAGGACCGCCGGGAGCAGCGCTGCGGGCGGCACCGGGTAGTCAAGCGCACCGAAGAACGGCCGGGCGACGAGCGGTCCGACGAACAGCCCGGTCCCCGCGAGCGCCACGCAGCCCACGATGGCCACGATGGCCTCGACGCGCCGGGGAGGAGCGAGGCCCAGCTCGCCGAGGCTGGACCCGTGGACGACGGCCAGCGCGCCGACCAGCGAGAGCCCCACGATCGCGACCACGACCCGCCGGACAACGATCGGCGACAGCGGGTCGCGACACGCGGGGTCCCCGATCGGCGCGTCCGGGCCCAGGACCCACGGCCACACCAGGATCACGGCGAGCGGGAGGACGGCGGCCCAGGCGATGGAGCCGGGGCCGCGGGCGGCCCGGAGCAGGATCCAGCCGGAGACGATCGCAATGGCGACCGCTGGCCGGAGGGCCGGGACGAGCGCGCCCGCCATCAGCAGCGCGGGACCGGCTGCGGCGACGAGTCGCCCGGCGGAGGTCAGGCGGGTTCGTGCCGGCTCGGCGTCCACGATCGAGACGGTAGCGGTCCCGGCGGGGCGGCACAGGGCCGACCGGCGCATCCCGGAGACAGCAAAGCGCCCGAAGGAACTTCCTCCCCGGGTTCAGGTCCGCTGGTGCAAGCACCTGCGGCCCCGTTCGGTTCCACCGGTGCAAGCACCTGTGGTTCCTCTCGTCCCCGCTGGTGCAAGCACTCGCGGGTCCGTCGCCGGTTCAGCCGCCCCTTCGGGCAAGACGAACCATACGGGGTCCCAGGCCATGCCCACAACGGGGTTATCCACGTGTTTCGCCGCCCGCGTGCGTGGATCGCGGTGTTGTCCACAGGTTGTCCACGGTCGGGCCGTCAGGCGGGGCCGGCGCGCTCCAGGGGCCAGCTCTCGGCCTCGTCGAGGCCGGCCGGCGCGCCGTCGTCATCGAGCTCCACGGTGACCGACGGGCCGCCATCGGCCGCCAGCAGCCGCCAGCGCCGCTCCCCCACCCGCGCCGCCCTCCAGGTCGCGCGGCGGATCGAGAGATCCTCCGCGACCTCGACGGCCGGGAACGAGGCCCCCTCCCCCACCCCGACGTGCGCCTCGAGCTCCAGGGCTGCGACGGCCCCGGTCACGGGCGACCCTCCGCAGACGAGCGCGTGGCCCGACGACCACGGCAGGTCGACGTGCTCGACCCCCCCGGGCCTGACGACGTTGCCGTGCAGCGACCCCTCCCCCACCCCGGGGTGCAGGGTCAGCAGCCCCGCCGGCGCCGCAACTTCGAGCTTGACGAGGCGACCGGCGGGATCCACCTCGAGGAGCAGGTCCTGCACAAGGCGGCCGTCGGCGCTCGAGGTGATGGCGCGCCAGCGTCGTCCGCGTCGGCCGTCGGCCACGGTCCAGGTCAGGCGCCTGCCGCCGGGAAGGCGCCCGGTGCCCGCCCGGCGGATCGTGGGGGGAACGGGCGGCACGCTCAGCTGACGACGCCTTCCTCGGCGAGCGTGGCGGCCCAGCGATCCGCCACGGCCCGCAGCTCGCCGGCCATGGACGGTGCCATGCGTCCCGTGACCCGGACGGAGCGGTCGCCGTACTCGAGCTCAACGGTGCCGCGCTCGCGGACGCGCGCCAGCAGCTCGCCGGCGGCGTACGGGACGGCCACGTCGACCTCCTCCCAGACCGAGGCCAGGAGCGCCGCGATCTCGGCGCGCAGGGTGTCGAGCCCGAAGCCGGTCGCCGCGGAGACCAGGACGGACCCCGAGACCGCGGGTGCCGGCCGCTCGCCGTCCGCGCCCGGGAACAGCAGATCCGCCTTGTTGAACGCGGTCAGCCGCGGCTTGTCGCCCGCGCCCAGCTCGTCGAGGACCGTCTGCACGGTGGCCCGGTGCTCGGGGGCGTGGGCGTCGGAGGCGTCCACCACCTCGACGAGCACGTCGGCGCGGGTGACCTCCTCGAGGGTCGCGCGGAACGCGTCGACGAGCTGGTGCGGGAGCTTGTGGATGAACCCCACCGTGTCGGTGACGATCACCGTCTGCCCGTCGCCGAGCTTGACCTGGCGAGACGTGGGGTCGAGGGTCGCGAACAGCTTGTCCTCGGCCCTGGCCACGACGGTACCCACGAGCGCGTTGAGCAGCGTGGACTTGCCGGCGTTCGTGTAGCCCACGATCGCGACCGTGGGGAACAGCCGCCGGTCGCGACCGCGCGCCGTGGTCTGGCGCTGCTGGCGGACGTCCTCGACCTTGGCCTTCATCTTCTTGATCCGCTCGCGGATCAGCCGGCGGTCCGTCTCGAGCTGGGACTCGCCCGGCCCCCGGGTGCCGATGCCGCCGCCCGTGCGCGAGAGGTGCGTCCAGAGGCGGGTCAGGCGCGGCAGCTGGTACTCGAGCTGCGCGAGCTCCACCTGGAGGCGGCCCTCGTGGGTCTGGGCGTGGAGCGCGAAGATGTCGAGGATCAGGCGGCTGCGGTCGATGACCTTGACGCCCAGCAGCTGCTCGAGCGCCTTCTGCTGCGCCGGGCTGAGCTCGTCGTCCGCCACCAGGATGTCGAAGCCGGTCTCGCTCTTGGCCTGGAGCAGCTCTTCCGCCTTGCCCTTGCCCACGTACCAGTTGGGGTCCACGTGGCGCCGGTTCTGCCACTCGGCCCCCACGACCTCGGCGCCCGCGGTCGCGGCGAGCGCGGCGAGCTCGGCCAGGCTGTCCTCGGCCGACCAGCCCGCGTCGTCGCCGGTGTCCACCGCGAGCAGGAACGCCTTCTCCACGGGGGGCGCAAGGTCGATGGGATCGCTGCGGCTCATACGGGCGCAAGCATACCCTCCGCCCTCTCCCACCCTTCCCGGGCCGGCCCCGGGGCGACGCGCGGGTCAACCTGGTCTGGGCTCGGGCGCAACCCAAGTGCGGGCTCCGGCCACGAGCGCCTCCACCGACGGCCAGAGGATGGGCGCGGCGTCCCCGGTGGCGTCCACGACGGCGAGCGAAGGCTCGCGGCGGAACCAGGTCGCCTGGCGTCTTGCGAAGGCGAGGTTGCGCCGCGCGTCGAGCTCGATGGCGGCATCCAGGCCCAGCTCGCCGTCGAGGAACGCCCAGCTCTCACGGTAGCCGATGGCCGAGAACGCGGGCAGCGACGGGTCGAAGCGCTCCCGCAGCGCCCGCGCCTCCTCGACCAGCCCGGCATCGAACTGGGCGCGGGCGCGGTCCGCGATCCGTCGGACGTGGACCGGCCGCTCAACGACGAGCTGGAGGCCGAGCACGGGCCCCGGGTACCCGAGCGGCGCGGGCAGCGGCACATCCCCCCGGAGCATGGCGATCTCGAGGGCACGCACGACCCGTCGCGGGTTTCGGAGGTCCGTCCGGGAGGCAAGCCCGGGGGCCAGCGCCGCCAGCTGTTCGGCGAGCGTCCCCACGCCGTCCCGTGCGAGGTCCGCCTCGATCCCCGCGCGGAGGGCCGCGTCCGAGGGAAGCGCGTCGGTATCGATCCCCGCGAACACGGCCCGCAGCCAGAACCCGGTGCCGCCGGCGAGGATCCCGACGCCGCCGCGTGCCCCCAGGGCCTCGAGGGCCCCCAGGGCATGGGTCCGGAACGCCGCCACGGAGTAGGGCTGATCGGCCTCGACGAGGTCGATCCCGTGGTGGACCACCCGCGCACGCTCCTCGGGCGTCGCCTTGGCCGTACCGATGTCCAGGCCGCGGAACACCTGCCGTGAGTCCGCCGACACGATCTCCGATGGGATGCCGAGCGCGTGCAGGCGCTCGGCGAGCGCGATGGCGAGGCCGGTCTTGCCGGTCGCGGTCGGCCCGCCGATGACGACGAGCGGGGCGGCGGGCACCTAGGCCAGCAAGCCGCGGAGGGCGTACGGCCCCGCGTGGTCGACCGCGACCCGCACGAGCTCGCCGAGCAGCGACGGCGACCCCGGGACGTGGACGAGCTTGTTCTCGCGCGACCGGCCGGCGAGGTGGACCTGGCCCTCGGGCAGGTGCGCGAAGGCGTCGCGCGACTCGGCCGTGCCCTCGGCATCCTGGTCCTCGTGGTCATGGTCGTGCGTGCGCGGCGGCACGACCCGCTCGACCAGGACCTCTGCGCGACGGCCGAGCCAGGCCCGGTTGCGCTCGAGCCCGATCTCCTCCTGGATCCCCAGGAGCGCGACCAGCCGGCGCCGCTTCTCCGCGGCCGGAACGTCGTCGGCGAGGCGCGTTGCGGGGGTCCCCGGCCGCTCGCTGTAGGCCGCGGCGAAGACCTGGTCGTAGCGCACGGTCTCGAGGAGCCGGAGCGTGTCCTCGTACTCGGCCTCCGTCTCGCCGCAGAACCCGACGATGACGTCGGTCGAGAGCGCGATCCCCGGCACCGCCTCGCGGATCCGGCCCAGGCGCTCGAGGTAGTGCTCGATCGTGTACTGGCGGCCCATGCGCCGCAACATCGCGTCGGACCCGGACTGGACCGGGAGGTGCAGCGACTCGCACACGCTGGGGCACGCGGCCATCGCCTCGACGAGCCGGTCCGAGAGGTCCCACGGGTGCGACGTGACGAAGCGCAGCCGCGGGATGGCCGGGGTGCCGTCGGCAGCCCGGATGCCGTCCACGGCCCGGATCAGCGCGGCCAGGTCCGGCCGGCTCCCGCGGTCCTGGTGGCGGCCGACGGTCCGCTCGGTGGTGGCGTCCGCGAACCGCGCCTCGGCCGGCAGGTCGTGACCGTAGCTGTTGACGTTCTGGCCCAGCAGGGTGACCTCGCGGAACCCGGCCGCCGCCAGGCCCCGGGCCTCGTCGAGGATCTCGTCGAACGGGCGGCTGCGCTCCGGCCCGCGGCTGAACGGGACGATGCAGTAGGTGCAGGTCTTGTCGCAGCCGTAGATGATGGGCAGCCAGGCGGCGATCACGGAGCCGCGGCTGACCGCCCCGCCGGCGACGGCGTCCGCACGGGCCCGAACGAGATGCGTCGCGTCGGAGACGGCGGCGCCCTTGACCATCGTCGTCGCCGCGGTCATCGCGATCGCCCCGACGGGCGCCTGGGCGGACGCGAGGCCAAGGCGGTCCACCAGCTCCGGCTCCTCGTCCGGGCGCAGGAACAGGTCCACGGCCGGGTAGCGACGCGCGAGGCCGGCGCGGTTCGCCTCGCGGACGGAGCACCCGGTCAGGACGACCCGCAGTCCCGGGTTCGCCGCCTTGAGGCGCCCCAGGTGGCCCTGGCGGCCGACCACCTTGGCCTCGGCGGCCTCGCGGATGGCGCAGGTGTTGATCACGACGACGTCCGCCGCGTCCATCGAGGGCGCCTCGGCGCAGCCGGCGGTGAGCAGGCGGCCGGCCATCTCCTCGGAGTCACTCTTGTTCATCTGGCAGCCCAGCGTCCAGACGAAGAAGGACGGCAGGGCGCGAGCCTCCGGGCGGAACTCGGCGAGCCGCGCGTCGTCGGGCACGAGCGGGTCGCGCGGTCCGGTGAGGGCGACGGCCGGCGGGGTGAGGTCGAGGACGGGCAGGCTTCGGGACGGCATCTCGGGGCTGATGGTAGTGCCTCCGGCCGCTCATCAGGGCGCGCCACGGTCGAACGGCCGCTACGCTTGGGCGATGGAATGGCTCACGAACCCCGAGGCCTGGATCGCCCTGCTGACCCTCACGGTCATGGAGATCGTCCTCGGCATCGACAACATCGTCTTCATCTCGGTGCTCGTCCAGCGCCTGCCGGCGGACCAGCGCGACCGTGCCCGGACGGTCGGCCTGTTGCTCGCGATGCTGATGCGGATCGCGCTCCTGGTGACGATCTCCTGGATCGCAGGCTTGACGCGGCCGCTGTTCACGATCTTCGGGCACGAGGTCTCCGTGCGAGACCTGATCCTCATCGGCGGCGGCCTGTTCCTCATCTGGAAGGCGACCACGGAGATCCACGAGGCGCTCGAGGGCTCCGAGGGGCACGCGACGACCGGCGGCAGCGCGCGCATGGGCCCGACCCTCGTCCAGATCGTCCTGCTCGACATCGTGTTCTCGCTCGACTCGGTGCTGACCGCGGTCGGCATGGCCAACGACATCTCCGTGATGGTCGCAGCGGTCGTGATCTCGGTCGGGGTCATGCTGGTCGCCTCGGGGCCGATCTCGCACTTCGTCCACCAGCACCCAACGGTCAAGATGCTCGCCCTGTCGTTCCTGCTGCTGATCGGCGCGACCCTGCTGCTCGACGGGTTCGGCGTCCACGTCGACAAGGCGTACATCTACGCGGCGATGGCGTTCTCGGTCCTCGTCGAGGTGCTCAACCTGGTCGCCCGCAAGCGCCGCGACGGGAAGGCGGTGGAGCTGCACCCCACCTTCGTCAAGGACGAACCGGCCAGCCCCGCATCCTGAGCGCGCCGCGCAGGGCCGCGACCAGGAGGTCCGGCATGACGAGGCCCGCGTGCGCGTCGGCGTAGTCTCCGGTGTCACCGTGGAAGTCGGTGCCGCCCGTCTCCACGAGACCCAGCAACCGGGCGCAGGCCGCCAGCGCGTCGCGCGTGTCCGGCGCGAAGGAGCGGTGGTGCGTCTCCAGGCCGTCCAGGCCCTCCCCGACGAGCTCGCGCATGAGCGCCAGGCGCGACGGCGCGTCGGAGAAGTGCGCGATCGACGCGAGCCCGCCGGCCGCGCGGATCGCGCGGATCGCCTCGACCGGGCTGAGGCCGGTCCTCGGGACGTAGCCCGGCAGGCCGTGGCCCAGGATCGTGCGGAACGCGTGCTCCACGCTCTCCGCGTGGCCGGCCGCGACCAGCGCGCGGGCAAGCGTGGGCCGGCCCAGGGCGTCATCGCTCTCGAGGACCCCGGAGGGGAGGTGCTCGTCCACCGGGATGCCGAGGTCGCGCAGGCGGGCGACGGTCGTGGCGAACCGGAGGCGCCGGGCGCCACGCTGGGCGGCGATCACCGCCTCGAACGCCTCGTCCCGCGGATCCACGCCGATGCCCAGGATGTGCAGCTCGCCCTCGAGGAGCTCCACGTCCAGCCCGCGCGTCACGGCATTGATCTCCACCGCCGGGACCAGCTCGAGGCCGTCCGGGAGCGGGTCCGCGCCTGGCGCCGTCAGCTCGCGGTAGGCCGCGAGGTTGTCATGGTCCGCGATCGCGAACAGCCGCACGCCCGCCGCGTACGCCTGGCGCACGAGCTCGGCGGGTTCCAGGACGCCATCCGAGCGGGTGGTGTGGGCGTGGACGTCCGCCGTGGCGGTCCCGGGCACGAGGGGCAGGTCCGGGGGCCTCGGGGCATGACGCTGGGCCACGTCAGATCTCGATGAGGCGCTGGATCCGCTCGACCTGGAGCGCGCGGCCGGTCGCCGGGTCCACGTCCACCTGGCAGGCGTTGAGCACGACCGGCCCGTCCCCCACCTCGAACCTCGTGGGCAGCGAGTTGATGAACCGCGGCAGGACGGTGTCCGGCTTGAACCCGATGACGCTCCACAGCGGCCCGGTCATGCCGAGGTCGGTCTGATAGGCCGTTCCCTTGGGCAGGATCCGCTCGTCGCCCGTCACGACGTGCGTGTGGGTCCCGACGACCGCGGACACGCGCCCGTCGAGGTAGAGCCCCAGGGCGTTCTTCTCGGACGTGAGCTCGCAGTGGAAGTCGACCAGCCGGATCGGCGGCAGCGGCTCGCTGGCCTCGTCGAAGAGCCGGTCCGCGTCCGTGAACGGGTTGTCGATCGGCTGCATCGTCGTGCGGCCCTGGAGGTTGATCACCGCCAGCTCGGAGCCGTCGAGCGCCTCGTAGGTGCCCCAGCCACGCCCCGGGACGCCGTGCGTGCCGTAGTTGAGCGGCCGCAGGACGCGGTCGCTCTCGTCGAGGAACGCGTAGATCTCGCGCTTGTCCCAGATGTGGTTGCCGCTCGTGATCACGTCGACGCCGGCCGCGAACAGGGCCTCGGCGGTGCTGACGGTGAGGCCCATGCCGCCGGCGAGGTTCTCGCCATTGGCGGTGACGAAGTCCACGCCACGCTCGTGGCGCAGCGACGGCAGGGTCTGCTCGATCGCGATCCGTCCGGGCTTGCCGATGACGTCGCCGATCATCAGCACCCGGCAGGCGCCCGGTGGGCGCGGGGCGTTGCCGTTGGGCGGGTTGCCGAGCCCCGCGCGATCACTCCGGATGGCCATCAGCGCGGCGCCGCTACTTGGCGTACTCGACCGCGCGCGTCTCGCGGATGACCGTGACCTTGATCTGACCCGGGTAGGTCATGCCGTCCTCGATCTTCTTGACGATGTCGCGGGCGAGGCGCATCGCCGACAGGTCGTCGATCTCCTCGGGGCGGACCAGGATGCGGACCTCGCGGCCGGCCTGGACGGCGAACGACCGCTCCACGCCGCTGAAGCTCTCGGCGATGGCCTGAAGGTCCTCGAGTCGCTTCACGTAGGTCTCCATCGTCTCGCCGCGGGCTCCCGGGCGGGATGCGGAGATGGCGTCGGCGATCTGGACGATCGGCGCCTCGATGCAGGCGTACTCGACCTCCTGGTGGTGCGCGGCGATGGCGTTGACTACCTTGAACGAGAGGTTGTGCTTCTGCGCGACGGCCGCGCCGATGGCGGCGTGGGGCCCCTCCACCTCGTGGTCGATCGCCTTGCCCATGTCGTGGAGCAGGCCGCCGAGCTTGGCCGCCTGGATGTCCGCCCCCAGCTCCGCGGCGATGATGGCCGCCAGGTGGCTCGTCTCCACGCAGTGGACCAGCACGTTCTGGCCGTAGCTGGTGCGGTACTTGAGCCGGCCGATGAGCTTGATGAGCTCCGGCGGCAGGCCCGGGACCCCGGCGTCGTAGACGGCCTGTTCGCCGGCCTGGCGGATGACGAGGTCGACCTCCGCGCGGGCCTTGTTCACGACCTCCTCGATGCGGCCCGGATGGATCCGGCCGTCGGCGATGAGCTTGGTGATCGCGAGGCGCGCGACCTCCCGCCGGACGGGATCGAACCCGGAGAGCACCACGGTCTCGGGGGTGTCGTCGATGATCAGGTCCACGCCGGTGGCCTGCTCGAGGGCGCGGATGTTGCGCCCCTCGCGACCGATGATGCGGCCCTTCATCTCGTCGCTGGGCAGGTGGACGACGCTCACCGTGTGCTCGGCCGTGTGGTCCGCGGCCACGCGCTGGATCGCCGTGACGATGACCTCGCGGGCCTTCTCGTTCGCCTCCTCGCGGGCGCGGCGCTCGATCGAGCGGGCCAGCTTGACGGCGTCGTGCTCGGCCTCCTCGCGGATGGCCTCGAGCAGGATCCCCTTGGCGTCCTCGGCGGAGAGGCCGGACACGCGCTCCAGGGCGGCGACGCGCTCCAGGTTGAGCCTGCCGAGCTCGTCGCGCTGGTGCTCGATCTCGCGCTCGCGGTCGTTGATCTTGCGGCTCTTCTCCTCGAGCATGTCGGCACGCTGGTCGAGCTGCTCGTCCCGGGAGAGGAGGCGCCGCTCGAGGTTCTGGAGCTCCGTGCGCTTGACACGCGCCTCGTCCTCGGCCTCACGTCCCAGGCGAAGCTTCTCGTCCTTCGCCTCGAGGATCATGTCCTTCTGCTGTGACCGGGCCTCGGCGACGATCCGGGCGGCCTTGTCCTGGGCGGCCTTGATGCTCTGGTTCGACAGCGTCCCACGGGCGACGAACCCCACGGCGACGCCGACGACGCCCGCGACCACGGCGGCCACGACGGCGGCGATCCACTCCATCTTCAGTTCCTCCCACCCGGCGGGGTGAATGCGCCGGGCGTGTCGACGAGATTCGGGCTCGGGCTACGCGCCGCCGGCATTCGCTTGGGCTCGGGAGCGGGAGGGCCACCACGGGACTCCGCCAGCTCTCCGCCGGTGGTGCGGCTCGCCCGGAACGCGGCCAATCGGTCCGCGTCCGGTTAGGTGCGTAGCCTACACCGGGACACCGGAACGGGCTGGAACCGAGGGGCGGCCGGTATCGTTTGCTGCATGGATGCACGCGACGCCGCCATCGAGGCACTCGTGGCGTCCTCCGCGGCCTCCGCCGTGGCCGTCGCGTGCCTCCGCGCCGACGGCCTGCCGGTGGTGCTGCGCGAGGCCGAGCGCCGGTTTCACGCCGCCAGCACGATGAAGGTGCCGGTGCTGGTGGAGGTGCACCGGGCGGCGGCCGCCGGCGCCCTGGACCTCGATGACCCGGTGCCCGTGCGCAACGCCTTCCGGTCCATCGCCGACGGGAGCCCGTACGCCCTCGACCCCGCCGACGACTCCGAGACCAGCCTCTACGGCCGCGTCGGCGCCACGGCAACCGTCCAGGAGCTCTGCCGACAGATGATCACCGTCAGCAGCAACCTGGCCACGAACCTGCTCATCGAGCGTGTCGGCGCAGGCGCCGTGGCGGCAACGATGGGTGACCTCGGGCTGCCGGGCCTCGTCGTGCGGCGGGGCGTGGAGGACGACGCGGCCTACGCGCTGGGGCTGAACAACACCGTGACGGCCCGGGACCTCGCGCGGCTCCTGTTGGGGATCGCCCGGCGGGAGGTGGTCTCGCCGGCGGCGTCGGCAACGATGGAGGCGCTGCTCGCGGAGCAGGTGTTCAACGAGGGTATCCCGGCGGGCCTGCCACTCGGGACGATCGTCGCGCACAAGACGGGGTCGATCCCGCGGCTCTACCACGACGCGGCCATCGTCCGACCCACGAGCGGCGGGTTGTACGTGCTGGTCGTGCTCACGACTGGGCTCGACGAGGCGGCGGAGGCGCCGGCGCTGGTGGCCTCGATCGCGGGCGCCTGCGACGCATCCGTGGCCGCCGGGGGTGCCTGGCGCGTGTCGTAGTCCCCCCCGACTCCGTCGCCCTGCCCTCGCGGCCGAAACCGTCAGGCGCCAGCGTCGCCGTCGTCGGCGAGGGCATCACCGTCCGCGTCGCGGTCGTCGAGCACGCGGCGGCTCACCGTCGAGCACACGTCAGGCCCGAACCCGCTCCGGGCGAGGAGCGCGTACGCACGCTGGCGCCGGCGACGAGGATCCGCCTCGCGGAGGATCGCGGGCAGCTTCCTGCGCAGGAGCCGCTCCGCCGCCGCGTCATCGGGGTTCGCCGGCTCCCCGTCCCCCGCCGCGGCGGCACCCTCGCGTGCCCCGTCCCGGCGGTCGCCGAGGATCCCGTCGACGAGCGCCCGATCCACGCCCTTCAGCTGGAGCTCGCGGCGCAGGGCATGCTCCCCTCGCGGCCTCGCGCGGTCCCGCGACTCCACCCAGGCACGCGCGAACGCCTCGTCGTCGAGGTAGCGCAGGTCCGTCAGCTTCCCGACGACCTGGTCCACCAGCTCCGTCCGGTAGCCCAGGGTGGTCAGCTTGCGACGGACCTCGCTCTCGGAACGCTGTCTCGCCTCGAGGAAGCGCGCGGCGGCGTCCATAACCTCGGCCACGTCCTCGACGCCGGCGCGCCGCTCGCGGCGCTCGGCGAGCGATGGCTTCCGGGCGCGAGAACGGGCGCCGGATGCCGGCCACCGTTGCGGATCGTCCATACGCTGCCCGGGCGCCTAGTCGGCCTCTTCGATCCCCTCGACCGGGAGCGCCACGTCCGCCATCTTGGCGCGGATCCGGCGGTCGATCTCGGTGGCCACGTCCACGTTGGTGCGCAGGAACTCCTTGGAGGCCTCGCGCCCCTGCCCGAGGCGCGTGTCCCCGAACGTGAACCAGGCGCCGGTCTTGGTGACGACGTCCATCGCCACGCCGACGTCCAGCAGCCCACCCTCCTTGGAGATGCCCTCGCCGTACATGACGTCGAACTCGGCGACGCGGAACGGCGGCGAGACCTTGTTCTTCACGACCTTGACCCGGACGCGGTTGCCGACGGACTCGGTGCCGCTCTTGATCGTCTCGACGCGCCGGATGTCGAGCCTGACCGAGGCGTAGAACTTGAGCGCGCGGCCGCCCGGGGTGGTCTCCGGGTTGCCGAACATGACCCCGATCTTCTCGCGCAGCTGGTTCGTGAAGACCAGCGCGGTGTTGGACCGGGACACGGCGCCCGTCAGCTTGCGCAGCGCCTGGCTCATGAGCCGCGCCTGGATGCCGACGAAGCTGTCGCCCATCTCGCCCTCGATCTCCGCGCGCGGGACCAGCGCGGCGACGGAGTCCAGGACGACGATGTCGACGCCGCCCGAGCGGATGAGGGTCTCGGTGATCTCGAGCGCCTGCTCGCCGGTGTCCGGCTGGGACACGAGCAGCTCATCCACGTTCACGCCGCATGCGCGGGCATAGCCGGGATCGAGCGCGTGCTCGACGTCGATGAAGGCCGCGATCCCGCCGCGCGCCTGGGCCTCGGCGATCACGTGCTGGCAGACGGTGGTCTTGCCCGAGGACTCCGGGCCGAAGATCTCCGTGATGCGACCGCGCGGGATACCCCCGACGCCGAGGGCAAGGTCCAGGGCGATGGAGCCGGTGGGGATCGAGTCGACGGCCTGCCGCTCCTTCGAGCCGAGCTTCATGATCGACCCGCGCCCGAACTGCTTCTCGATCGCGAGGATGGCGGCATCGACCGCCTTGCCCCGCTCGGCCAGCGCCTTCTCGGGATTGGGGCCGTTGCGGTCGATTTCCCTGCCGCTGATCGTCATCTCTGTCCTCGCTCCTGGGGGCCTCTGCCGACCCGACGGAGCGGGACCCGGTCCCCGCCCGCCCGCCGCGTCAGCCTTCGCCGGACTCTCCGTCCCAACGCGGCTTCCGGTCCTTCTTGATGACCTCCGCCTGCTGCGGGGACTCCGAGAGGGGCGTCAGCTTTGCCTGGGTGCTCTTGTCCTTGGGCTTCTTCTTGACTTCCTTGGAGGGGCGATCCCGAGATCCCATGGTCTCCTCCTCGACGTGCAGCGGACGGTACCGACACGGACTTCACGCGCGCTTCGCGGCCACTTCACCGCCACTCATCCGGACGGCGCGGGCGCGCAGTCCGGCCATCTCGACGGGGAAGGTTCCGGCGCGCAAGGCGGCGCGGATCCTGGCCATGAAGTCTAGGGTGAAGGTGAGGTTGTGACAAGTCGCGAGGCGGTACGCGAGCATCTCCTTCGCCCGGAAGAGATGGCTCAGGTAGGCCCGCGAGAACCGGGTGCAGAGGAGGCACGGGCACCCCTCCTGGACCGGCCGGGGGTCGTCCATGAACCGGGTGTTGCGCAGGTTCAGGCGCTCCCCGGGGATCCACAGCTGGCCGTTGCGGGCGACGCGCGCCGGCAGGACCGAGTCGAACAGGTCCACGCCCCGGTGGACGGCGTCGA
>Ga0302299_10001736_pt1 | contig 13160 bp, 15 predicted proteins | sample III_Fen_N3_4_FD_198795 | JGI IMG/M metagenome (GOLD analysis project Ga0302299, IMG submission 198795) | Peat permafrost microbial communities from Stordalen Mire near Abisko, Sweden - III_Fen_N3_4 | ecosystem: Environmental > Terrestrial > Soil > Wetlands > Permafrost | place: Sweden: Abisko... | reverse complement strand
CCTCGCTGGTGCTGCACGAGGCGCCGACGACGGCGCGACCGCCGTACGACCTGGCCTTCCTCGACCCGCCCTACGACGTGCCCGACGCCCACGTCGAGAGCGTCCTCGCCGGTCTGGCCGACCACGGCTGGCTGGCCGAGGGCGCCCTCGTCCTCGTCGAGCGCGCGAGGCGGGGATCGGCGCTCACCTGGCCCGACGGCTACGAGGTCGACCGCGACCGCATCTACGGCGAGACACTCGTGAGGTCCGCGCTTTGGTACGGTCGCGACGCGTGACGCCGCCGCCACGCGTGCCAGTCGAGGAGGAGAGCGTGCGCAGAGCCGTGTGCCCCGGCTCGTTCGACCCGGTCACCTTCGGACACCTCGACGTCTTCGTCCGCGCTGCCGCGCAGTTCGACATGGTCACCGTCGGCGTGCTCATCAACAAGACGAAGCAGAGCCTGTTCACGGTCGACGAGCGCATCGAGATGCTGCGCGAGGTCTGCGCGCCCTACCCCAACATCGAGGTCGACGCGTTCCATGGCCTGCTCGTCGACTACTGCCAGTCCCACGGGATCACGGCGATCGTCAAGGGACTGCGGGCCGTCTCCGACTTCGACTACGAGCTGCAGATGGCGCAGATGAACTACCGTCTGGCCGGCGTCGAGACCCTGTTCGTCAGCACCAACCCGCTCTACTCGTACCTCTCGTCGAGCCTGCTCAAGGAGGTCGCGACGTACGGTGGAGACGTGTCGGGGCTCCTGCCCGACTCCATCCTCGAACGCCTCACCGCGCGTCTCGAGGCGGTCGGGGCGGGCACCGCGCACGAGGCCTGACCGCCGCACCGCACGACCGCACGCAGCGGCGCCCGACGGCGCCACCGGGAAGGAAGACCGTGGACGTCCACGACAAGCTCGACGAGCTCTCGAACCTCATCGAGAGCGCCCGCGCGATGCCGATGTCGGCCTCGTGCGTGGTCAACCGCGGCCAGGTGCTCGACCTGCTCGACGAGGTGCGCTCGATGCTGCCGCACTCGTTGGCCAAGGCCGACGACGTCCTGGCCGACAGCGAGGACATCGTCCTCGCCGCGCAGGCCGACGCCGCAGAGATCGTCGCGCGTGGCCAGGAGGAGCAGCGCCGCCTCGTGAGCGAGCACGAGGTCTACCGGTCGGCGGTCGCCGAGGCCGACGCCGTGCGCGCCGACGTCGAGGCCGAAGCCGCCCGGATGCGCCGCGAGACCGACGACTACGTGGACGCCAAGCTGGCCAACTTCGAGGTCGCGCTCAACAAGACCCTCGCGGCGGTCCAGAAGGGCCGCGACAAGATCCACGGCCGCCACGCCTACGAGGAGCTCGGCGAGCACGACGCCCCCCTCCCCGGCTGACCGATGACACGGGCGCACGTGACGCGCACCCGCCCGACTTCGCAGCAGTCGCGCGAGAGACAGCGAGGAGCAGGGGGTTCGGGCGACCGGTTTGGGCGCCGAGCGCCCCGTCCGTTACCCTGGCGTGTCGGCCTGCATGAGGTCGTGCTCCACCGTGCCCGGCCCGAAGGCGAGTCCTCCTGACCACGATCGACCCCCGTTCCCCTCTCGTGCTCGACACCCGAGAGCTGGGGCGTCGCGCGGGGTCGATGCAGGAGGTGTCGTTCACGGCGCCGGCCCCGGCGGGCATGAGCATCATGTCGATCGGCGTCCCCCCGGGATCCGGCATCGACCTCGATCTGAGGCTCGAGGCGGTGATCGAGGGCGTGCTCGTGTCGGGAACGGCGCGGGTGCGGCTCGAGGGTGAGTGCAGCCGCTGCCTCGACCCGGTCTCCGACGAGCTGGAGATCGACGTCCAGGAGCTGTACGCCTACGAGGAGACCGACCATCGCGGCCGGCCCCTCCTGACCCGCGACGACGACGAGCAGGACGACGAGGAGCGCCACCTGGTCGGGGACCACCTCGACCTGGAGCCGGTGCTCCGCGACGCGGTGGTGCTCGACCTGCCGCTCGCACCGGTGTGCCGGGACGACTGCCCGGGGCTGTGCCCGCAGTGCGGGTTCCGCCTCGAGGACGACCCGGAGCACCACCACGACGTGATCGACCCGCGGTGGGCCGCCCTCGGCTCCCTCGGTGCGACCGGTTCGACCGACGACGACACGGAAGAGGACTGACAGGCCATGGCCGTCCCCAAGCGGAAGACCTCGCGCAGCAACACCCGCCACCGCCGCTCGCAGTGGAAGGCCAAGCTGCCCCAGATCAACAAGGTCGTGCGCAACGGCCGCGTCGAGTTCGTGGTGCCCCACCGCGCCGACGACGAGGGTCAGTACAACGGCCGCCAGGTCGTCGACCTGTGATCTGACGGCGCCCCCGCGAGGGGTGCGCCGACGCACGCTTCCCGAGCCACCCGGCCCTGCGGCCGGGTGGCTCGGCGTCGTCCCGGCCCCTTGCCCTCGGCGGGTCGGCGCATAACTGTCGCAACCCACACGATCGGCACCCCGTTCGTGTGGACAAGGGCAGTGATACGAAGACCGGCCCGGGGGCGGGGTTGCTCCGGCCTCGCTACGGTGAGGGCATGACCGACCGCCACCCCGATCCCGCGCTCACGCTCGCGGCGAGGGCCCTGGCCGTCGTGCTCGACCTCCAGGCCGACGACCTGCGGGCCGACAGCCCGCTCGCCGACCTGGGGGCCGACTCGGTGGCCCGGATCCAGTGGGCCGACGTCGTCGAGGAGCTCGCCGCCGCCGACGGCCTCGCGCTCCACGTCGACGACGCCGTCCTGCGCGACGCCGCCACCCTCGCCGACCTCGCCGCCCACCTCCCCGTCCCCGCAGGGACGGCCTCATGACCCGGACGCCCCACGTGCGGCCCCCGCTCTCGGACCTGGCCGCGCGCCTGCAGGTCGACGTCGACCTCGACCTGCTCGAGCGCTCCGTCACGCACCGGTCGTACTCCTACGAGAACGGCGGCGTGCCCACCAACGAGCGCCTGGAGTTCCTGGGCGACTCGGTGCTCGGGCTCGTCGTCACCGACACGCTCTACCGCATCCACCCCGACCTGCCCGAGGGGCAGCTGGCCAAGCTGCGGGCGGCCGTCGTGAACTCGCGCGCACTCGCGGGCATCGGCCGCGGCCTCGGCCTCGGCGACCACCTGCTGCTCGGGCGCGGCGAGGAGTCGACCGGCGGTCGCGACAAGTCCTCGATCGTGGCCGACACCGTCGAGGCGGTGCTCGGCGCGGTCTACCTCGACCAGGGCCTCGAGGTCGCCACCGAGCTCGTGCACCGGCTCTTCGACCCGCTCATCGCGGAGTCGGCGGCCCTCGGGGCCGGGCTCGACTGGAAGACCAGCCTGCAGGAGCTGTGCGCGGCCCAGGGCCTCGGCGTCCCCGAGTACGTCGTCGACGAGAGCGGGCCCGACCACCAGAAGACCTTCCGGGCGCGCGTGCGCGTCGCCGAGCAGCTCTACGGCGACGGGCAGGGCCGCAGCAAGAAGGAGGCCGAGCAGGAGGCCGCGGCCACGGCCTACGGCGAGCTCGAGGCGGCGGCCGCAGCATCCGATGCCTGAGCTGCCCGAGGTCGAGGTGGTCCGGCGCGGCCTCGACCGCTGGGTCGCCGGGCGCACGGTGGCCGAGGCGTCGGTGCTGCACCCCCGCGCCGCGCGCCGGCACGCCGAGGGCGGCGCCGACCTGGCCGCGCGCCTGCGCGGACGCACGGTGGCGGCCGCCAGCCGCCGCGGCAAGTACCTCTGGCTGCCGCTCGACGGGCGCGACGTCGCGCTGGTGGCGCACCTGGGCATGAGCGGGCAGCTGCTCGTTCAGCCGGCCGACTCCCCCGACGAGGTGCACCTGCGCGCCCGGGTCGCGTTCACCGACGGCGGCCGCGAGCTGCGCTTCGTCGACCAGCGCACGTTCGGCGGGCTGGCGCTCGACGACCTCGTGCCCGACGACGCCGGGGGAGCGGTGCCGGCGTCGGTCGCGCACATCGCCCGCGACCCGCTCGACCCGCTGTTCGACGACCGGGTGTGGGTGCGACGGTTGCGGTCCAAGCGCACCGGGCTCAAGCGCGCGCTCCTCGACCAGACGCTCGCCTCGGGCATCGGCAACATCTACGCCGACGAGTCGCTGTGGCGCGCACGGCTGCACTGGGCGCAGCCCACCGACGAGCTCGCGCCGGCGCGTGCCCGCGAGCTGCTCGGGCACGTGCGCGACGTCATGACCGAGGCGCTCGGCCAGGGCGGCACATCGTTCGACGCGCTCTACGTCAACGTCAACGGCGAGTCCGGCTACTTCGACGTCTCGCTGGCCGCCTACGGCCAGGAGGGCCGGCCCTGCCCGCGCTGCGGGCGCCCGATCGTGCGCGAGCCGTTCATGAACCGCTCGTCCTACCGCTGCCCCCGGTGCCAGCGCACGCCGCGGCACCCCCATCGGTGAGGTCAGGGTCGTGAGCGATCAGCACGACGGCCCTGACACCGGCCCGGTGCGCGTGACCGCCTGGGTGCGCGGCCGGGTGCAGGGCGTCGGCTTCCGCTGGTGGACGCGGGCGCGGGCCCTCGAGCTCGGCCTGGTCGGCGCCGCCACCAACCTCGACGACGGCCGTGTCGAGGTCGTGGCCGAGGGGCCGCGCGCGGCGTGCGAGGCGCTGCTCGACCACCTCGGGGGTGGCCGCACGCCCGGTCACGTGGTGAGCGTCGTGAACCGCTGGGGCCCGGCTCGCGGCGACCTCGAGGGGTTCGGTGAACGTTGAGGCCAGGGTGACCTGTGTGACGCAGTCGGCACGGGGGGTCGGGTTGACGCTCCTCGCGCGCCGCTGTCACGCTGAGGCCGACGGCTCACCGCCGAGGCGGTGCCGTGCCCAGACAACGCGCCATCGGCGTACCCGCACGACCCGCCCGCGCGTGCACGTGCGCGCCGGACCCGGCGGCTCGCTCCGTCGGCTCGCGTCAAAGGAGACCCGAGGATGTCCAAGGCGATCTACGGCCACCTGGCCGGCTCCGACGCCGCTCTGCTCGCCGAGGTGCACCGGCTGCGCCGGCGCGTCCGCGAGCTCGAGGAGCAGGTGTCCGAGCTCGAGGCCGCACAGGTGGCCCTGCACCCCGACGTCGTCTCCCTCCAGGACGTCGCGCTCGACGAGGCCCTGCAGTCGCTGCAGTCCTCGGCCCCCGCGCTCGCCTGATCGGGTCGAACTTCGCCGCACGCCCGGCCCGGCGTCGCGGACGCGCGGGGTCACGAGGGTAGGGTGAGGCACCTTCCCCGGACCTGACGACCCGTGTCCGAGACGATCGTTGTCTTGAGACGACGCCGACGCGCCTGGAGCCTCACGCAGTGCACCTCAAGAGCCTGACCCTGCGCGGTTTCAAGTCGTTCGCCTCCTCGACGACGCTGCACTTCGAGCCGGGCATCACCTGCGTCGTCGGCCCCAACGGGTCGGGCAAGTCCAACGTCGTCGACGCCATCGCCTGGGTCATGGGCGAGCAGGGGGCCAAGAGCCTGCGCGGCGGCAAGATGGAGGACGTCATCTTCGCCGGCACCGCCGGCCGCCCGCCGCTGGGCCGGGCCGAGGTGCTCCTCACGATCGACAACCACGACGGTCACCTGCCGATCGAGTACGCCGAGGTCACGATCTCGCGCACGATGTTCCGCAACGGCGGCTCGGAGTACGCGATCAACGGCACCCCCTGCCGCCTGCTCGACGTCCAGGAGCTGCTGTCCGACAGCGGCATCGGCCGCGAGATGCACGTCATCGTCGGCCAGGGGAAGCTCGACGAGATCCTCTCGGCCTCGCCCGAGGACCGCCGCGGCTTCGTCGAGGAGGCGGCCGGCGTCCTCAAGCACCGCAAGCGCAAGGAGAAGGCGCTGCGCAAGCTCGAGGCGATGCAGGCCAACCTCACGCGCCTGCAGGACCTCACCACCGAGCTGCGCCGCCAGCTCAAGCCGCTGGGCAAGCAGGCCGAGGTCGCGCGCCGGGCCGCGGTCATCCAGGCCGACCTGCGCGACTCGCGGCTGCGCCTCATCGCCGACGACATGCTGACCCTGCGCGACGCCGTCGAGCAGGAGGTCGCCGACGAGACCGCGCTGCGCGAGCGCCGTGCCGAGGTCGAGGCCGAGCTCTCCGGCGCGCAGGCCCGCGAGGCCGTGCTCGAGGCCGAGATGGCCGGCGAGGCGCCGGCCCTGGCCCGCGCCCAGGAGACCTGGTACCGCCTCTCGAGCCTGCGCGAGCGCGTCCGCAGCACCGGGGCGCTCGCCGCCGAGCGGGTGCGCCACCTGCAGCCCGAGCCCGACGCCGAGCGCCACGGCCGCGACCCGGAGGAGCTCGATGCCGAGGCCCGCGACGCCCGCGGCCAGGAGGCCGAGCTCGCGCGCCAGGTGGGCGCCGACCGCGACGTGCTCGCCGCGGCCGTCACCGGACGCGCCGAGGCCGAGGCCGCGCACGCCGCCGAGGAGCAGCGCCTCACCGGGCTGCTGCGCGCGGCCGCCGACCGCCGCGAGGGCCTCGTGCGCCTCGGCGGGCAGGTCCACGCCGCCACGTCGCGCCTCGAGGCGCGCACGGCCGAGGTCGACCGTCTCACCGCGCAGCAGGCCGAGGCCCGCGCCCGCGCCGACAGGGCCAACGCCGACTTCCGCACGCTCGAGGCGCAGGTCGCCGGGCTCGACGAGGGCGAGGTCGGCCTCGACGAGGAGCACGAGACCGCCGGCGCCGAGCTGGGCGCCGCCGAGAGCGCGCTCGAGGCCCTGCGCCTCACCGAGCAGGAGGCCGACCGCGAGCGCCACGCCCTCGAGGCGCGGCTCGAGGCCCTCGAGATCGGGCTGGCCCGCAAGGACGGCGGGGCCGCTGTGCTCGCCGCCGGCGAGCGGCTCTCCGGCGTCCTGGGCACGGTCGCCGCCCTCGTGCACGTCGAGCCCGGCTACGAGGCGGCCGTGTCGGCCGCCCTCGGCCCGCTGGCCGACGCCGTCGCCGTGGGTTCCCCGCAGCAGGCCGTCGACGCCGTCTCGCTGCTCAAGGCCGACGACGCCGGCCGGGCCGCGCTGCTCGTCGCCGGCACCCCTGTGCCCGACCGGTCCACCTGGCCGTCGCTGCCCGCCGGGGCCCGCTGGGCCGTCGACCTCGTGCGCACGTCCGACGAGCTCACCGGTGCCGTGAGCACGGCGCTGGCGCGCGTGGCGGTCGTCGACGGCGTGGCCGTGGCGCGCTCGCTGGTCGACTCCGCCGACGTCGTCGCCGTCACCCGCGCTGGCGACCTCCTCGCACGCGGCGTCGTCCAGGGCGGCTCGGCGTCGGCGCCCTCGCTGCTCGAGGTGCAGGCCGCGGTCGACGACGCGCGCGCCAAGCTCAGCGACGCCACCCACCGAGGCGAGCGCGTGCGCTTCGAGCTCGGCGCCGTCACCACCGCGGTGCATCAGGCGCAGGCCCGGGTCGACGCCGCTCTCTCGCGCCTGCACGAGTCCGACGCCCGGATGGCCGCCGTCGCCGAGCAGCTCGGGCAGCTCGGGTCGCAGGCCCGCTCCGCCGCGGGCGAGGCCGACCGGGTCGCGGCGTCGCTGGCCGCCGCCACCACGGCGCGCGACGCCGACCGCACCACGCTCGACGAGCTCACCGCGCGCCTGCGCGCCGCCGAGGAGCAGCCCGCCGACGACGACGAGCCGTCGTCGGCCGAGCGCGACCGTCTCGCCGAGGCCGCGGTCCTGGCACGTCAGGCGGAGGTCGAGGCCCGGCTCGCGGTGCGCACCGGCGAGGAGCGCGTGCGCGCTCTCGCGGGTCGCGCCGAGGCTCTCGAGCGGGCCGCGGGCGCCGAGCGTGCCGCCCGCGCGCGGTCGGCCGAGCGTCGTGAGACCCGCGCCCGCGCTGCCGCCGTCGCCGCCGCCGTCGCAGCCGGTGCCGGCGCCACCCTCGCGCGGCTCGAGGTGTCGCTCACCATCGCCTCGCACGAGCGCGACGAGGCCGAGCGCGCCCGCACCGTGCGCGAGGGCGAGCTGCTGGCGCTGCGCGGCCGCACCCGCGAGCTGCAGTCCGAGCTCGAGGCCCTCACGTCGTCGGTGCACCGCGACGAGATGGCGCGCGCCGAGCAGCGGCTGCGGATCGAGACGCTCGAGGCCAAGGCCATGGAGGAGTTCGGCGTCGACGCCGAGACTCTCGAGGCCGAGTACGCGCCCGAGGTGCTCGTGCCGCCGTCGCCGCACGCGCCGGGCGACGAGATCGACCCGGAGGCGCCCGAGCCGGAGGCGTACCCCTACGTGCGCGAGGAGCAGGAGAAGCGCATGCGCTCCGCCGAGCGCGCCCTCGCCCTGCTCGGCAAGGTGAACCCGCTCGCGCTCGAGGAGTTCTCCGCGCTCGAGGAGAGGCACCGCTTCCTCACCGAGCAGCTCGACGACCTCAAGCGGTCGCGCGACGAGCTGCTCGGCATCATCCGCGACGTCGACGAGCGCGTGCAGCAGGTGTTCAGCGAGGCCTACGCCGACACCGAGCGCGAGTTCGAGCGGATCTTCGCCCGGCTGTTCCCGGGCGGCGAGGGCCGGCTCATCCTCACCAACCCCGACGACATGCTCAACACCGGCATCGAGGTCGAGGCGCGTCCGCCGGGCAAGAAGGTCAAGCGCCTCTCGCTGCTGTCCGGCGGCGAGCGCTCGCTCACCGCGGTGGCGTTCCTCGTGGCGCTGTTCAAGGCCCGGCCGAGCCCGTTCTACATCATGGACGAGGTCGAGGCGGCGCTCGACGACGTCAACCTGCAGCGCCTGCTCACGATCATGGAGGAGCTCCGCGAGGACTCCCAGCTGCTCGTGATCACCCACCAGAAGCGCACGATGGAGATCGCCGACGCGCTCTACGGGGTCTCCATGCGCGGTGACGGCGTCACGACGGTGATCGGCCAGCGGCTGCACGACGGCCGTGAGCCCGGCGACGACGACGGCGTGCAGCGGGGCGACGTGCGCAGCGCCATCGCCGCGAGCATCGACGTCACCGACGCCGCCCTCCCCGCCTAGCCCCAGCGCGTGATCCTGGTCGGTCACGACCTGCTGCCACGCGGGAAGCTCGCACCTGACCCTGATCACCCGATGGTCGTGGTGGTAGGACGCCGGGGCTGACGGGGTCCGTCGCTCTGGGAGGATGACGTCGTGAACACCGCGATGTCCTACGTCCTGCTCGCCGTCGTCATCGTCGTCATCGCCGTCGGGGCGGTCGTCGGGCTGCTGCGCGGGCGGCGGGGTGGCGCGCCCACGCTGCCGAGCACCCCGGTCGCGCCCGACATCACGGCGGCACCCGAGGTTCCCGCCGTCGAGGCCCCGGCGGAGGCCGAGGCGGCACCTTCGGCGACGGCGGAGCCCGCGCTCGAGACGCCGGAGCCCACGTCCGGGCGCCTCGCACGGCTGCGCGCCCGCCTGGCCCGTTCGAACACCGCCGTCGGCAAGGGGCTGCTCGCGCTGCTCACCCGCGACCAGCTCGACGACGCCACCTGGGACGAGGTCGAGGAGACGCTGCTCGCCAGCGACCTCGGCGTCGGGCCGACCCAGGAGCTCATGGACGCCCTCAAGCGGCGCACCCGCGCGGAGGGGATCGCCAGCGCCGACGGGGCGCGCGCGATCCTGCGCGAGGAGCTGCTCGCGCTCGTCGACCCCACGATGGACCGCTCCCTGGCCGTGCACACCGACGCCGAGCGCCCGGCCGTCGTCCTCGTGGTGGGGGTCAACGGCACCGGCAAGACCACCACGACGGGCAAGCTCGCGCGCGTGCTCGTGGCCGACGGCCGCAGCGTCGTGCTCGGCGCGGCCGACACGTTCCGCGCCGCCGCGAGCCAGCAGCTGCAGACCTGGGGCGACCGCGTGGGCGCCACCGTCGTCACCGGCCCCGAGGGCGCCGACCCCGCGTCGGTCGCGTTCGACGCCGTCAAGCACGCGGTCGACGAGCACGCCGACACCTGCGTCATCGACACCGCCGGCCGTCTGCACACCAAGGCGGGCCTCATGGACGAGCTCGGCAAGGTCAAGCGCGTCGTGGAGAAGCTGGCGCCGGTCGACGAGGTGCTCCTCGTGCTCGACGCCACCACCGGGCAGAACGGGCTGCGTCAGGCGCAGGTGTTCTCCGAGGTCGTCGACGTGACGGGCCTGGTGCTCACCAAGCTCGACGGCACGGCCAAGGGCGGCATCGTCGTGGCCGTGCAGCGCGAGCTCGGCGTACCCGTGAAGCTCGTCGGCCTCGGCGAGGGCCCCGACGACCTCGCCCCCTTCGACCCCGAAGCCTTCGTCGACGCCCTCCTCGACTGACCCGGCAGTGCCTCGATCGTCCATCAAGGACGATCAAGGGCTCCTTCTTCGCGTCTCGACACCCAGATCCACGATCTTGGTCGCGACATCGCACCATCGCAACGGCCCGGCCGCGTGGCGGGTGCGGGTGCCGACGCGACCGGTCAGAGGGGGACGACGAGTCGTGCGGTGACGACGTCGCCGTCGTCGATGGCCTCGGCGCGGCGCACGGCCGCCTTCACCGGGAGCACGTACGACCCGGTCTGCTTGTCGGGGAAGACCGACGTCGACCACGACGTCGACCCGATCGTGGCGGTGACGCGCACCGACCCGAAGCCGACGTGCTCGGTGCGCGCCCGGATCTCGTCGGCGAGGTCGACGGGCAGGGCCAGGAAGTACCACGCGGCGTCGCCGCTCCAGCGCAGCACCGGCCCGGTTGCCACGCCCTCGATCGCGGCCACCCCGGGGCCGGTGGCTCCGGCGTCGTCTCTCATGCAACGACCGTAGGCGCGAGCACGGGCACCTGAGGTGCGAAACGTGGACGTAACGCGCCGAAACCAAACGTGACGAACGCGAAACACCGCGCGCAGCACCGCGCAACACGCTCTCGATTGCATTCACCCAGTCGACGCAGCGCCGCGTCGGGTGCAGCGGTACGCGCCCCAGCGGCGCTTCTTCATTGATACGGGAGTGTGGACATGGATGTGAATCCGGGCGATGTCGCCTGGGTCCTGGCAAGCACGGCACTCGTGCTTCTCATGACGCCAGGGCTCGCGTTCTTCTACGGCGGCATGACCAAGGCCAGGAGCACGCTCAACATGATGCTGATGTCGTTCGCGACGATCTGCGTCGTGAGCGTCCTCTGGGTCATCTACGGGTTCTCGCTGGCGTTCGGAAACTCCGGCAGCGGGTTCTTCGGGCAGATCAGCTTCTCCCACCTGGCCGAGGCCGTGAACCAGGTGACCAACAACGGCGGGCCGTACGGCATCCCGCTGCTGCTGTTCGCCGGCTTCCAGCTGATGTTCGCGGTCATCACGCCCGCCCTCATCAGCGGCGCCATCGCCGACCGCACCAAGTTCCTGACGTGGGTCATCTTCGTGGCCGTCTGGGTCACGCTCGTCTACTTCCCCGTCGCCCACTGGGTCTTCGACTTCGGTGACAAGGACGCCGACGGCAACATCACCGGCGCGGGCTGGCTCGCCGCACGCGGCGTCGAGGACTTCGCCGGAGGTACGGCGGTCCACATCAACGCCGGTGCCGCGGGCCTCGCGCTCGCGATCGTCCTCGGTCGTCGTCTGGGCTTCAAGAAGAACCCGTACCGCCCGCACAACCTGCCGCTCGTGCTCATCGGCGCCGGCCTGCTGTGGTTCGGCTGGTTCGGCTTCAACGCCGGCTCGGCGCTGGCCGCGAACGGCCAGGCGGTGCTCGCACTCATGAACACCCAGGTGGCCACGGCCGCCGCTCTCGGCGGATGGCTGCTCGTGGAGAAGATCCGCGACGGCCACCCGACCACCCTCGGTGCCGCCTCCGGCGCCGTGGCCGGTCTGGTCGCGATCACTCCGGCATGTGCCTTCATCACCCCCGCGGCGTCCGTGCTGCTCGGCGTCCTCGCCGGCATCATCTGCTCGCTCGCGGTCGGTCTGAAGTACAAGCTCAACTACGACGACTCGCTCGACGTCGTCGGCGTGCACCTCGTCGGCGGGATCGTCGGCTGCCTGTTCATCGGCTTCTTCGGCACCGCGTTCACGATCGGCACCGGCAAGACGGCGTACACGTGGGGCGTCCAGGGGCTGTTCCACGGCGGAGGCTGGACGCTGCTGGGGAACCAGGCGATCGGCGCCTTCTCGGTGCTGTTCTACTCGCTGATCGTCACCCTCATCCTCGGGTTCATCCTCGAGAAGACGCTCGGGTTCCGCATCAGCCGTGACGCCGAGCTCGAGGGCATCGACCTCACGCAGCACGCAGAGTCGGCGTACGACTTCGAGAACATCACCTCCGGTGTGTTCAGCGGGGTCGGCGGCGGCGGCAAGTCGAGCAGCGAGGGGGAGCAGGCATGAAGCTCATCACCGCGATCATCAAGCCGTTCAAGCTCGACGACGTGAAGGCCGCGCTCGAGGCTCACGGCATCCAGGGCATGACGGTGAGCGAGGCGAGCGGCTACGGCCGTCAGCGTGGTCACACCGAGGTCTACCGCGGTGCGGAGTACACCGTCGACCTCGTGCCCAAGGTGCGCCTCGAGGTTCTGGTCGAGGCCGACGACTCCGACGCCGTCATCGACGTCATCGTCCGCGCGGCGCAGACCGGGCGGATCGGCGACGGCAAGGTCTGGGCGGTCCCCGTCGACGCCGTGGCGCGCGTGCGCACCGGCGAGCGCGGGCCGGGCGCCCTCTAGACGGGGGGAGAACGGTGCGGGCCCCGGCACTCGACCTGCGGCGGTCGACGTCGGGGCCCGCTCCGCTTCCCTCACGACGGGTCGGGCGCTCCTCAGGGCGCCCGGCTCCGTCATCACCGCGCACGCGGTGCACGCGCCTCGCATCGGTGCGGATCCCCCCACGGCGGCGCCGTGAGGGCTAGACAGGCTCCAGCACCATCGACGACCGGACCCACCGAGAGGACGCCTGGGACATGAAGCTCGTGACGGCGATCATCAAGCCGTTCAAGCTCGACGACGTGAAGGCGGCGCTGGAGGCCTACGGCATCCAGGGCATGACGGTGAGCGAGGCGAGCGGCTACGGCCGTCAGCGCGGTCACACCGAGGTCTACCGCGGTGCGGAGTACACGGTCGACCTCGTGCCCAAGGTGCGCCTCGAGGTGCTCATCGAGGACGCCGACACCGAGGCTGTGATCGACGCGATCGTCCGCGCCGCGCAGACCGGGAAGATCGGCGACGGCAAGGTGTGGGTGGTGCCCGTCGACACCGTCGCCCGCGTGCGCACCGGCGAGCGCGGGCCGGACGCCCTGTAGGCGG
>Ga0302299_10001735_pt1 | contig 13165 bp, 7 predicted proteins | sample III_Fen_N3_4_FD_198795 | JGI IMG/M metagenome (GOLD analysis project Ga0302299, IMG submission 198795) | Peat permafrost microbial communities from Stordalen Mire near Abisko, Sweden - III_Fen_N3_4 | ecosystem: Environmental > Terrestrial > Soil > Wetlands > Permafrost | place: Sweden: Abisko... | reverse complement strand
TGGCGCGGCGGAAACATCACCTGGAGGTGACGATGCACGCACGGCTGGCGCTCGCGTTACTGGCCGCGGGCCTCCTGCTCCCCGGTCCCGTGGCGGCGGAGGCGCCGAGCGTGCTCTCCTGGGGCGATCACGGCGACGGCACCTACCGAAACCCGGTGCTGAAAGCGGACTACTCCGACCCGGACGTGATCCGCGTCGGGGATGACTTCTGGCTCGTCGCCTCCGATTTCCACTTCGTCGGCATGCAGGTCCTCCACTCGCGGGACCTCGTGAACTGGGAGATCGTCGGGCAGGTGTTCCCGCGGCTCGACATGCACGCGAAGTACGACGAGATGAACGGCTACGCCCAGGGCACCTGGGCGCCCACGATCCGGCAGCACGACGGCCGCTTCTACGTCTACGTCTGCACGCCCTACGACGGCCTCTTCATGTGGCAGGCACAGGACCCACGCGGGCCGTGGTCGGAGACGGTGACCGTGAAGGCGGTCAGCGGCTGGGAGGACCCGGCCCCGTTCTGGGACGACGACGGCCAGGCGTACCTCGTGCACGGCGTGCTCGGCGCGGGCCCGTTGATCCTGCACCGCATGAGCCCCGACGGCCGCACGCTGCTCGACGACGGGAAGGAGATCTACCGGGGACCGGTGGCCGAGGGGCCGAAGCTCTTCAAGCGGCGGGGCTACTACTACGTCTCGCTGCCCGAGGGCGGCGTCGACAAGGGAGGCCAGACCGTCCTGCGCTCCCGCAACCTGTACGGGCCCTACGAGCGCCGGGTCGTGCTGCCCGACGGCAGCCCGCACCAGGGCGCGATCGTCGAGCTGGCGAACGGCGAGAGCTGGTTCCTCGGCTTCAAGTCGAGCGGGCACCTCGGCCGCGTCGTGCACCTGCAGCCGGTGCACTGGGCTGCGGACGACTGGCCGGTGTTCGGCGACGGCGGCCGGCCGGTCGAGCGCTGGAAGAAGCCGGGTGTCTCCCGGCCGCAGGCGATCGCGCGCCCGTCCGCGAGCGACGAGTTCGACGGCCAAGCGCTGTCGGCGCAGTGGCAGTGGAACCACAACCCCGTTCCGGACGCGTGGTCGCTCTCGGCCCGCCCCGGCTGGCTCCGCCTCGAGGCGCGGCCGGCCAGCGACCTGACGCGCGCACGGAACACGCTGACCCAGAAGCTGTGGGACGACGCCGGCGTCGTGGACGTAAGCCTCGACGTGCGAGCGATGGCCGACGGCCAGCGCGCGGGATTCAGCTTCGTCAGCGGCAGTGCCTTCGGCTGGGTCGGCGTCGCGATGCAGGGCGGCGTCCGGCGCATCGCCTGGGACGGCGGCGACGGCCCCGCGTTGAGCGGGGACGCGGTCTGGCTGCGCGGGCGTTATGCCGGAGATGCGGCGCGAGTCGAGTACAGCCTCGACGGCCGCACGTACACGGACACCGGGACCGCGTTCGCGTTGAAGTTCGCGCACTGGAAGGGCGCCCGCGTCGGCCTCTTTTGCTACGGGCGGCGGGGCAGCGTCGACGTCGACCACTTCCGCTACCGCTACGGCTCCCGCGAGGACGTTGGCGCCGGGGCAGCCAGCGCCGCCGATCTGCTTCCGTTCCGCAACCCCGACCTGCCGGACGAGCAGCGCATCAGCGACCTGATCGGCCGCATGACGGTGGACGAGAAGGTCGACGCGATGGCGAACCGGGCGTCGGTGCCGCGGCTCGGCGTCGTCGGCTCGCCGCACATCGAGGGCTACCACGGCGTGGCGCAGGGCGGCCCGAGCAACTGGGGCCAGCGGAACCCGACCCCGACGACGCAGTTCCCGCAGGCCTACGGCCTCGGCGCCACGTGGGACCCCGAGCTCGTCCGGCGCGTCGCGGCGCAGGAGGCTCAGGAGGCGCGGTACCTGTTCCAGAGCGCGAAGTTCAACCGCAGCGGTCTGATCGTGCGCGCGACGAACGCCGACCTCGCGCGCGACCCGCGCTGGGGCCGGACCGAGGAGGTGTACGGCGAGGACCCGTTCCTCGTCGGCGCGCTCGCCACGGCCTTCACGCGCGGCCTTCAGGGCGACGACCCGCGCTACTGGAAGACGGCTGCGCTGCTCAAGCACTTCCTGGCCAACAGCAACGAGGACGGCCGCAACACGTCGTCGTCCAACTTCGACGAGCGTCTCTGGCGCGAGTACTACGCCTGGCCGTTCGAGCGCGGCGTCAAGGACGGCGGCTCGCGCGCGCTGATGGCCGCCTACAACGCGGTCAACGGCACGCCGGCGCACGTGCACCCGATGCTGCGGCAGATCGTGATGGGCGAGTGGGGCATGGACGGCATCCTGTGCACGGACGGCGGCGGCCTGCGCCTGCTCGTCAGCGACCACAAGGCGTTCCCCGACCTGCCCACGGCGGCCGCCGCCTGCATCAAGGCGGGGATCAACCACTTCCTCGACCGGCACAAGGAAGCCGTGACGGAGGCGCTGAAGCGCGGTCTCGTGACCGAGCCGGAGATCGACGCCGCGCTGCGAGGGCTCTTCCGCGTGTCGCTGAAGCTGGGCCTGCTCGACCCGCCCGAGCGCGTGCCGTACTCGCGCATCGGCGCTTCTGGCGACCCCGAGCCCTGGGCGCAGCCCGAGACCCGCGCCTTCGTGCGCGAGGTGACGCGCAAGTCGATCGTGCTGCTCAAGAACTCGGCCGGGTTGCTGCCGCTCGACCGCAACAAGACACGCTCGCTGGCCGTGGTCGGGCCGCTCGCGAACACGGTCCTGCTCGACTGGTACTCCGGCACACCGCCGTACGCCGTGTCGCCGCGCCAGGGCATCGAGCGCGTGGCCAACCCGCAGCCCTTCGGGCCGAACCCGATCGGCGTCGCGTGGGTCGGCGACATGAGCCAGGCGGCGATCGACGTCGCGCGCAGCAAGGACGCGGTCGTCGTCTGCGTCGGCAACCACCCCGAGGGCAACGCCGGCTGGGGGGTCGTCTCCTCGCCGAGCGAGGGCAAGGAGGCGGTCGACCGCAAGGAGATCGTGCTGCAGCCCGAGCAGGAGGACTTCGTGCGCCGGCTGTACGCCGTCAACCCGAACACGATCGTGGTGCTGATCTCGAGCTTCCCGTACGCGCTGCCCTGGGCCGCGGCGAACGCGACGACGATCCTGCACGCGACGCACGCGAGCCAGGAGCTGGGGACGGCGCTCGGCGACGTGCTGTTCGGCGACTACAACCCGGGCGGCAAGCTGACGCAGACCTGGCCGCGCTCGCTCGACCAGCTGCCGCCGATGATGGACTACGACATCCGCCACGGCCGGACCTACATGTACTTCAAGGGCGAGCCCCAGTTCCCGTTCGGCCACGGGCTGAGCTACACGACATTCGCGTTCTCGAACCTCACCACCTCGAAGCCGAGCCTGTCCCTCGCGGGAACGCTGACGGCGAGCGTGGACGTGGCCAATACCGGGACGCGCGACGGCGACGAGGTGGTGCAGCTCTACGGCCGCTTCGCCGGATCGCAGGTCGAGCGGCCAGCGAAGAAGCTCCTGGGCTTCGCCCGCGTCACGATCCCCGCCGGCGCGACGCGCCGCGTGGAGATCCCGCTGCGCGGCAGAGACGCAGCCTACTGGGACACGGCCCGCCACGCTTGGGCGCTGGAGCAGGCGCAGCTCGAGCTGATGGTCGGGGACTCATCCGCCGACGCCACGCTCGCGCCGCGGCGGACGATCGCCGTCTCTCCCTGAGCGTCAGCGCCCGGGCGTCGAATCGGGACTCGTCCGCTGCCGCCGAGGGCGCCTGACCCTGACCCCGCGTCCTACTTCCAGTGGCTGGAGACGAACTCCTCGGTCTCCGGCAGGCCGCCTTGCAGGATCAGGTAGCCGTTGTGCGGCTCGCGCAGCGTCGTCTCGCGGCTGATCGGCTGCCGCATCAGGCGCATCACCTCGGCGTGGTCGTCGCTGTGACCGAGCACCCAGCTGAGTTTCATCAGCGCGGTCTCGGGGAGCATGTTGTCGAGCGGCACCACCCCGAGCTCGAGCAGGTCGCGCCCCGTGTCGTAGACGTACATCTGCGCATAGCCCCAGAGCGTCTGCACCGTCATCACCACGTGCACGCCGTCCGCGACCGCGCGCGAGAGCGCCGGGTAGAGCGGTTTGTTGACGTGGCCGAGCCCCGTGCCGGCGATCACGATCCCGCGGTAGCCCTTCTCGACGAGCGCGTCGACGAGGTCGGGCTTCATGCCCGGGTAGTAGTAGAGGATCGTGGTGCGGTCCTCGTAGGCGGTGTCGACCCGCACGCGCCGCGCGGGGTCGCGCGGGACGAAGTCGCGCGTCAGGTAGCGGAAGTCCTCGCCCACCATCGCGAGCGGGATCTCGCCGACGGTGCGGAAGGTCGAGCGGTAGGAGCTGTGCATCTTGCGGCAGCGCGTGCCGCGGTGCAGCAGCGCGTACTGGTCGGAGGTGGGCCCGAACATGCAGATCTGGACTTCCGCGATCGCGCCGCGTCCGGCGGCCCGCACCGCGTGGATCAGGTTGAGCGCCGCGTCCGAGGAGGGCCGGTCGCTCGAGCGCTGCGAGCCGACCATCACGATCGGGACCGGCGTGTCCTGGACCATGAAGGACAGGATCGCCGCGGTGTGGCCCATGGTGTCGGTGCCGTGGCCGACCACGATCCCGTCGACGCCTGCCTCGATCTCCCGCCCGATCGCCTCGGCGAGGGCGACGTACTGCTCCTTCGCCATGTTCTCGGAGAACACGCCGAACAGCTTCTTCGTGGTCAGGTTCGCGACCTCCGCGAGCTCGGGCACCGCGCCGTACAATTCTCCCGGCGTGAAGGCGGGGATCACGGCCCCGGTGCGGTAGTCGAGGCGCGAGGCGATCGTGCCACCCGTCCCGAGCAGAGTGACGCTCGGCAGCTCGGGGCGCGACGGGAACTCCTGCTCCGGGATCTTGTAGAAGGCCTCCTTGTAGCCAACCTCCTGAGCCGAGCGCAGGCGGTCCACGTGCAGGCCCACGTTGTAGCCGGTCTTCAGCTTGATCACGACGTGCTCGTCGTCCTGCGTCTCGCTGCGCGGCAGGATCACGCCCTCGAAGCGGCTGCCGGCGTCGTTCGTGGCCACGACGTCGCTCCAGACGCGCACCCCGAAGGCCTCGAGCCGGGCGCGGGCGCGGCCCTTGTAGCCCTTGAGCGGATCCGTCTCGCTCATGGCCTCTGCTCCACCAGCTTGCGGAGGGCCTCGACCACGACGGCGGCGGGCACGCGGCCGCGCAGCACGCCCAACGCACGGCCGCTCGCGTGGCGCAGCACGCGGCCGGGCTCCTTGTCGTAGGCCTCGCGCCCGGCCACCTCGACGACGCGGGGCAGCTCTGAGCGCCAGGCCGCGGGCTCCTCGCCGAGGCCGAGCCCGGCGATCGCTCCGTCGACACCTGCCTCGGGCCGCTCCAGCAGCCGGCGCACGATCTGCTGGGCGGCCTCGCGCAGGACGGGGCGCCGGAGGAACGCCGCGAACAGGTCACGCCAGGCCTCCGCCGCCACACGCTCGACGGCGAGGCCGCCTCGACGCCAGCCCTTCACGCGCTCGCCGAAGAAGAAGGCCGCGGCGCGCAGGTCCGCCCCGGCCTGCGCGACCACGCGGTCGACCAGGGCCGCGCCGCCGCGCCGCACGAGGTAGTGGACGAGCGGCAGCGGCACGCCGGCGGCCCGATAGCGCGCCTCGCGCTCCCAGGGGCGCTCGGGCAGGGACGCTTGCAGCCGCGCGACGCGGTCGCGCGTGACGCGCGTCGGAGGCGAGTCGGTGTCCGGGTACATGCGATCGGGGCCGGGCAGGATGCGCTCGAAGTCGGTCGAGCCGTCGGCGAACGGCTGGCGCGTCTCGTTCGGCACCCCGTCGAGCGCGTCGACGTAGCGCAGGCGGATCTCCTCGGCTGCCGTGCGCACGTCGCGCTCGGGCCCCCAGACCAGGACGAGCGCGTCCGCGTCCGCGCAGCCGGCGATCTCGCGCAGCCGCCCGAGGTGCCCGAGCGCCTCGCGTGGCCAGTCCTCCGAGTGGAACAGGATCGGCGGCTGGTCGAGCCCCGCGATCACGCGCACGCGGCCGGCCAGCTCGTGCGCGAAGGTCCGCCCGGGCTGCGTCGGCCAGGCGAGCGTGCCCGCGAGACCCGGCAGCCGCGCGGCGAGCGCGCAGAACGCCCCCGCGCCGAGCTCGAAGTCCGGCCGCCGACCCTGGCTGCGCACGAACCACTCCCAGCTCTCCGCGCGCAGCGGGGCGAGCGACGAGGAGCCCACGAATCCCGTGACGTCCGTGGTCTCGACGCGCACGTCGGCCACCGTACGGAAGCCCCGTCGCTGCAGCTCGTCGCGCAGCCCCAGCAGGTTCAGCTGCCGCCAGGCCTCGCCGTGGACGAGCCGCGGCGCCCAGCCGGCCTGCGGCACGCCCTTGATCTCGACGCGGCGGCCGCCGCGCACGGAGACGTTCACGTCCTGCCGGCTCGCGCCCAGGCCGACACGCACGTGGCCGGTCGAGCGGCAGACGCGACCGACCAGCAGGATCGCCTCCTCCGCCTCCTCGGGTGTCCGCAGGTCGGGCCCGGTCACGGTCTCGATCAGCGGCATGCCGAGCCGGTCCGTACGCCACACGATCAGGTGCCCGCGGTCCGAGACCTCGCGGCAGGAGTCCTCCTCGACGCTCACCTGGGTGACGGACAACGTGCGGCCGCGGAACGGCAGCGTGCCGTTGACGCCGACGATCGCGGTGCGCTGGAAGCCGGTGGGGATCGAGCCGTCCAGGTACTGCTTGCGGGCGATGTGCACCTCGTCGACGATGTCGCAGCCGAGCATCAGGCACTGCTCGATCGCGACGTCGATCGCCTGCTGGTTCACCGGGAACGGCGGCGTGTCGTCCATCTCGTAGGTGCAGGTGTTCTCGCGGTTGAGCAAGTACACGATGTGCTTGCGGGTCTTGAACTCCATGAGCGCGGTGCCGTCGTAGACCCCGAGCTCGGACAACGTCGGCCGCATGTGGCGCAGCACCGTGCCGTCGTGCGTGCGCGTGTAGCGCCCGGCCGGGCAGTGGCAGAACAGCTTGCGCTCGGTCAGCAGCTGCTGGTGGACCTCGAGGCCGCAGACGAGGCCGACCGCGGCGTAGTCGAGAGGCGGGTCGAGGGAGCTGGTCATCGGCGGCCGGGGGCCGCAGCGATCATACCAACCGATCATTGGCGCTGCCGGTCGGCGCCTCGCGGCAGGCCCGCGCGGCCAGCAGCTCAGGCCCCGGCGAGCGGGGGCACGGCAGGCAGCGTCGAGGCAGCGACCACGCGGTTGCGACCCGCCTGCTTGGCGGCGTAGAGGCCGCGGTCGCTGGCGGCGAGCAGGGCCTCGGGCTCCTTGCCGTCGGCGGGCCAGACCGCGACGCCGAGGCTGGCGCTGAGCGGGATGCGCGCCCCCTCGTGGACGAAGCGGTGCTTCTGCAGCGCGTCGCGCAGCCGCTCGGCGGCCTGCGTCGCGCGTTCCTCGTCGGACCCCGGCAGGATCACCACGAACTCCTCGCCGCCGTAGCGCGCCGCGTGGTCGCCCTTGCGCAGGTGCTGGTTTAGCAGGCGCGCGAGCGAGCGCAGCGCGGCGTCGCCCGCGGGGTGACCGTAGGTGTCGTTGAGCTTCTTGAAGTGGTCGAGGTCGAGCATCACCAGCCCGAGGCTGCCGCCGCCACGGCGGTCCTCGTTCGCGATCGCCGAGGCGAGCAGCTCGTTGAACGCGCGGCGGTTGTACAGGCCGGTCAGGCCGTCGCGCACGGCGAGCTCGCGTTGCTGCTCGCGGTCCTTGATCAGCGAGAGCGTGGCCGCGGCCTGGTTCGCCAGGATCTCCAGCACGCGCCGCGACGAGGCGTCGAAGGCGCCGTGCGGGCCGGTGAGCACCAGGGCGCCGAACGTCCGGTTGCGCGCGCGCAGCGGGACCGCCAGCAGGGACTCGGCGCGGCCGGCGCCCTCGTCGAGCACGAGCACCGGCATCGGCTGCTCGTGGCCACCCGGGTTGTCGAGCAGGTACGCCTCCTCGGCGCTGCGAAGCACCCAGGCCGCCCAGGTGCGCTCGTCGAGCGCGACCGTTCGCTTCAGGTACTCCACAGGCCAGCCAAAGCCCGCCTCGAGCGTGTAGCGCGTCTCGAGGTCGTCCGTCATCACGACCGCGGCGCCGTCGAGGCCCGCGATGTGCCGCGCCGAGCGCAGCAGCAGCTCGCGCACCTCGCCCTCGCGCGAGAGCGTCGCGAGCCGCTGCGAGATCGGGTACACGGCCTTGAACTCGGCGTCGAGCTCCTCGCGGCCGAGCGAGGCGCGCGCGCGCTGCAGGGCCTCGCCCGCCATCGCCGCGAAGCCGGCCAGCAGCTGCGGCTCGCGGCCGGTGAAGGCCTGGATCTCCAGGCGATCGGCCACCAGCGCTCCCACGGTGACGTCGCCGGCGCGCACGGGCACCGCGAGCAGCGTTCCGACCTTGACCTGCCCGCGGTACCACGGCAGCTCGTGCAGCAGGCGCCTGAAGTCGGTCGCGTAGAACGGCTGGTCGCGCTGGACCAGGAAGGCGAACGGGTCCGCGCCGAGCGGGACGCCGCACTCCGGCAGCAGCGCCGCCGGCCCGCGGCCGACGCGCAGGTGCGCCTGCTCGCGCTGGCGGTCGAGGTCGAAGTAGAGGACCGCGTGCGCGCCCACCGCTTCCTGCGCGACCTCGACCAGCCGGTGCAGGGCGACGTCGACCTCGTTGGCGCGGTCGAGCTGGCGCGCGCGGCGGCCCTCGCCGGTCACCTGGCGCAGTGCCTCGGCCGCGCTCGAGACGGGCGCCTGGCCCGCGCCGGGCTCGTCGTCGAGCTGGTCGATCCCGTGCTTCAGGCGCGCGAGCTCGGCGAGCGTTCGGCTGAGGCGCCGCTTCTCGCCGGCCAGCGCGCGGTTGACCGTGAACGCGAGCGCGAAGTAGCCGAAGGCGGCGGTCAGCACCGGCCGGGTGTCGGGCGCCGGCAGGCCGGAGGGCGGCAGCAGCGGCAGCAGCGGGCGCAGCGCGTCCGCGGCGGTCAGCAGCGTGGCCTGCGCCGCGAAGCCGAGCGCCACGGGCAGGCCCTCGGCCACGGCCAGCGAGGCGATCAGCAGGACCATCAGCGGCCAGACCGGGAGCTGGCCGGGGGCGAGCAGCTGGCCGACGGCGTCCACCGAGAGCACGAGCGCGGCGTGCAGCGCCATGCGCTCGGGCCGCCCGCTGCCCCGCAGGCTCGAGAGCAGCGCCGAGCCGGTCACCGCCAGGCCCAGCAGCAGCGCGTAGCCTCCCTGCAGCCAGCGAGGCATCGGGGCGGCGAGCGGTCGCGCGAGGGCGACGAGCATGAGCAGCCCGACGAGGCCGAGGAACACCTGCCCGGCGCGCCAGCGCACGCGGATGTCCACGACCGGGTCGGCGGGAGGGCGGGGTTCGGCCATGCGGGGAGCGGCGCGGGCCTCCGGCGCGATGATACCCTCACTCGCCGAGAATCTCCCGGAGGCGACGGTGGACCCGACGAGCGAGCGCGCGATCGCCGACTATCACGCCCTGCTGCGCGACGAGCAGGCCCTGGCGCAGGAGCTGGAGCAGCGCTTCCTGGCGCGCATGCGCGAGCGCGAGCTGACGTTCGGCGGCCGGGTGCTGTGCTCGTTCCCGCGGCCGAACCTGGTCTCGGTGCCGCTCTACGAGGAGATCCGGGGCGTCTGCCGCGGGATCTTCGGCGCGGTGGAGAAGGTCGAGGCCGCGCTCGGGCGCGAGCTCTGGGACCGCGTGGGCCTGCTGCCGGAGGAGCGCGAGCTGGTCGCGATCGATCCCGGCTACCGCCGCTCGTCGCCTCTCTCGCGCCTCGACTCCTTCGTGACGCCCGGCAGCTACCAGTACGTCGAGCTCAACGCCGAAACCCCGGCCGGCAGCTCGTACGCCGACACGCTGAGCGAGGTCTTCCTCGAGATCCCGCTGGTGCGCCGCTTCCAGGAGCGCTGGGACCTGCGCCGCTTCCACACCGGCGACCGGCTGCTCAAGACGATCCTCGGCTGCTACCACGAGGCCGGCGGCAGGAAGGAGCAGCCGACGATCGCGGTGGTCGACTACGAGGACGTGCCGACGAGGGTCGAGCACCACATGGTGCGACGGCACTTCGAGTCGCGCGGCTGTCCCGCGCTCGTGTGCGACCCGCGCCAGCTGGAGTACGAGGGCGGGCGGCTGCGCCACGCCGGCCGCGAGATCGACGTCGTCTACAAGCGCCTGCTGGTGAACGAGCTGCTGGAGCGGGCCTCGGAGGTGCGGCCCCTGATCGACGCCGTGCGCGAGCGCGCGGTCGTGATCGTGAACCCGTTCCGCTGCAAGCCGATCCACAAGAAGGCGATCTTCGCCGTGCTGACCGACGACGCGCTGCAGGGGCTGTTCAGCGCCAGCGAGCGCGGCGCGATCCGCGCTCACGTCCCCTGGACGCGGCGAGTGGCCGAGGGGCACGCCACGCGCTACGGCGAGCCGATCGACCTGCCGCGCTTCGTGCTGGAGCACCGCGAGCGGTTGGTGATGAAGCCGAACGACGAGTACGGCGGCAAGGGCGTCTTCATCGGCTGGGAGTCCTCCGACGCCGAGTGGGCGCGAGCGCTCCAGGACGCGCTCGAGTCGCCGTACGTGGTCCAGGAGCGCGTGGAGCTGCTGCGCGAGGAGTTCCCCGAGATCGTGCGCGAGGACGGCACCGAGAGAGACAGGTTGCGCTTCCGCGAGCTCGTCGTCGACCTCGACCCGTACGTCTTCGACGGCGAGGTCGAGGGCTTCCTGACGCGGCTCTCGGGCACCTCGCTCGCGAACGTGACCTCCGGCGGCGGCCAGGTGCCGTCGTTCGTCGTGAAGGCGCGGGGCCGAGGCTAGCGGGCCTGGATCGTCCGCAGGTACTCGACCACCGCCCGCACCTTCTCCTTGACGCGGCGCTCGTCGTAGCCGGTGTCCGCGTTCTTGAAGGCGTCGCCCCAGACCGGCATGTCGGGGCCGCCGTGGCCCTTCAGCGGCTCGCGGCCGTCGACGATGCGGACGACCTTTTCGAACGGGAAGGCGCCGCCGTGGCGCCTCGCGAGCAGGGTCAGGTCGGGCGGGTGATAGCGCAGCCCCTCCGCCGCCGGCGCTTCGCCCCTGCCGTCCGCGCCGTGGCAGCTCGCGCACTGCGTCTTGTAGGTGTAGGCCCCGGCGATACCCCGGATGGATGCGTCCTCGGCCGGGGCCGCGCCGGGCGTGCCCGGGTCGATCGGGCGGGGCGCCTGGCCCTGCTTGTCGGCGCGGGCGAACGGCGTGGCGATCGCGAGCGCCGCTGCGAGAGCGACCAGAGAGCCGGTACGCCGCATGAGCCTCCTCCCCGGGACGGCGCCGGGCAGCCGCCCCTTGCGACATGTCCATCGTAGCTTGTAGCAGAATCATAGCCTCCGTCGCGCGGCCGGGACAACGGCGCAGCGCGTCATCCCGCGAATCGAGGCAGCGATGGCGGCTTCCAGCGAGAGCGCGACACGGGCAATCGGGCCGCTGCAGCTGCTGGCGCTCGGCGTGAACGGGATCGTCGGCGTGGGCATCTTCTTCGCGCCGGCCGCGGTCGCGGCGAACGCCCCCGGCTTGGGCGCGGTCGCGGTGTTCGCGCTCACCGGCCTGTGCCTGCTGCCCGCGGCGGTCACCTTCGCGACGCTCGGCCGCCGCTTCGACGAGGACGGCGGCCCGGTCGTGTTCGCCCGCGCGGCTTTCGGCGATCGCGTGTCCTTCCTCGTGGGCTGGGTGGCATACGTGAGCGCGCTGTTCAGCACGGCCGCGGTGGTCGTCGGACTGACACGGGCGACGCTGCCGGCGCTGGGCCTGGCCGGCGGGCCCGTCGCCCACGCGGCCCCGGCGCTGCTGGCGACGCTGCTCGCCGTGGTGGTGGCCTCCGGGCTGCGGCTCTCGGCGCGCGTGTGGACGAGCCTGACCGTGCTCAAGCTGCTGCCGCTATTGGTGCTGGTCGGCGCTTTCGCCCTCGCCTGGGGCCGCTTCCCGCTGCCGGCGGCGCCCACGCCCTCGCTCGGCTGGCTGCGCGCCGCGCTCACGGTCGTCTTCGCCTGCCAGGGCTTCGAGATCGTGCCGGTGATCGCCGGCCAGGCCCGCAGCTCGTCGCGCGCGGTGCCGTTCGCCACCGTGGGCTCGCTGGCGCTCGCGATCGGGCTCTACGCCGCCCTCGTCCTCGCCGCCGTGGCCGTGTTGCCGGCGCTCGCCAGCTCGGCGGCGCCGCTCGCCGAGGCGGCGGGCGTGCTCGGGGGCGCTGCACTCGAGCGCCTGGTCGCGGCCGGCACCAGCGTCTCCGCGCTCGGGATCGCGTTCGGGATGATGGTGACGACGCCGCGCTACCTCTCCGCGCTGGCCGCCGGCGAACGCGACCTGTTCGCTCTCGACCGGGTCTCGTCCGACGGCGTGCCGATGCGGGCGCTCGCCGTCAGCTGGCTGGTGGTGTGCGCGATCGTCAGCCTCGGAGACCTCGGCGAGCTGTTCGCGCTGTCCGGCATCGCCGTGCTCCTGCAGTTCGGCACCAGCGCGCTCGCCCTGGCCGTGCTGGCCCGCAGACGCGCGCGCGGGCTGTCTCCCCGGCAGGCCTGGCCGGCCCTGCCCACGCTGGCCGTGGCCGTGGGCCTCGTGGCCTGGGGAGCGACTCCGCGCGAGGGTCTCGTCGCGGCGGCCGCCGTCCTCGCGGGCATCGGCCTCGCGCGCCTCACCCGGCCGCGGGCCGAAGGCGAACGCCGTGCGGCTCGCTGAGATCTGGCGCTACCCGGTGAAGTCGATGGCCGGCGAGCGGCTCGACGCGGCCGAGCTACGCACGGACGGCATCGAGGGGGATCGGGTCGTGCAGGCCTGGGACCCGCGGGGACGCATCGTCACCGCGCGCACCCGACCCGGCCTGCTCGGCCACCTGGGGACGATCGGCGCGGACGGCGTCCCGCTCGTGGACGGCCTCCCCTGGGCTGATCCCGAGGTGACGCGCCGCGTCGAAGGGGCGGCCGGCCAGGGGACGCGCCTGCGCCGCTTCGACGGAAAGGAGCGCTTCGACGTCCTGCCCTTGCTCGTCGCCACGGACGGGTCGCTCGCCGCCTTCGGCCGCGACACGCGGCGGCTGCGCCCGAATCTCGTCATCTCGGGCGTCGAAGGGCTCGCCGAGCGCGATTGGGAAGGCCGGGCGCTCCGGGTCGGCCAGGCGGTC
>Ga0302299_10001734_pt1 | contig 13169 bp, 12 predicted proteins | sample III_Fen_N3_4_FD_198795 | JGI IMG/M metagenome (GOLD analysis project Ga0302299, IMG submission 198795) | Peat permafrost microbial communities from Stordalen Mire near Abisko, Sweden - III_Fen_N3_4 | ecosystem: Environmental > Terrestrial > Soil > Wetlands > Permafrost | place: Sweden: Abisko... | reverse complement strand
CGGGGGGCCGTCGCGCGATCCGCGCGCGCGGGCGCCGGGTGGCGGTGATCCAGACATGACGAGGGTCTTACGGATCGCCCGACAGGGCACTCGCTGCGCAGTTCCCGTGGTCTTCTAGGCGCACCCGCTTCCGAGGAGACACCCCATGGCCGTCGACGCCCCCGCCGACACGATCGTCCTCTACGGCGCCTCCTGGTGCCCCGACTGCCGTCGCAGCAAGGCGTTCCTCGCCGAGCAGCGCGTCCCGTTCTTCTACGTCGACCTCGAGGAGCATCCCGACGAGAACGCCACCGTCGAGCGCTACAACGACGGCAAGCGGATCATCCCCACGATCGTGTTCCCGGACGGCACGCACGTCGCCGAGCCGAGCAACGAGGAGCTCGCGGAGAAGATCGGCCTCTCGCGCGACGCCTCGATGACGTCGTACGACGTGGTCATCGTGGGCGGCGGACCGACCGGTCTCACCACCGCGATCTACGCGGCGCGCGAGAACCTGCGCACCCTCGTGCTCGACCGGTCGGCGCTCGGCGGTCAGGCCGGTGTCACCGAGCGGCTCGACAACTACCCCGGCTTCCCCGACGGCATCGGCGGCGCCGAGCTGGCCGGGCGCTTCGTGCTGCAGGCGCAGCGGTACGGCGTGGAGCTGCTGCCCGCCGTGAGCGCGGCCGCGATCGAGCCGCGCGACGGCGTGTCGGTCGTGCGCACGTCCACCGGGCAGGAGCTGCACGCCGGGGCGGTGCTCGTGGCGACGGGGTCGACGTACCGGCGCACCGGCGCCGACGGCGAGGACGACCTCATCGGAGCCGGCATCCACTTCTGCGCGACCTGCGACGGGCCGTTCTACCGCGGCGCTGACGAGGTCGTGGTGATCGGCGGCGGCAACTCCGCGTTCGAGGAGGGTCTGTTCCTCACCCAGTTCGCCGAGCACGTGACGGTGCTCGTGCGGGGAGACGAGGCCGTGGCGTCCCGCCTGCTGCAGGACAAGGTGCTGGCCCACGAGCGGATGACCGTGGCGACCAACACCGACGTCGTCGCGTTCACCAAGAACGAGCAGGGCAAGCTCGCATCGGTCACGATCCGCGGCGCCGACGGCACCGAGGCCGTGCACGACACGTCGGCGGCGTTCGTGTTCGTGGGCCTCGACCCCAACACCGGTTGGCTCGACGGCCTGGTGGCGCTCGACGAGCGCGGCTTCGTCGTCACCGACCGGATGATGGAGAGCTCGGTGCCCGGTGTGTTCGCCGCCGGCGACGTGCGCGCCGGCTCGACCAAGCAGCTGGCCTCCGCCGTGGGCGAGGGCGCGGCGGTCGCCCTCCAGATCCGCGCCCACCTCGACGAGCTCCGCACCGGAGTCCATACCTGACCCCTCGCTCTTCTCACCGTTAAGGTCACGACACGCAGGTGGAGTGCCGTTCCGCGTCCGCAACTGCGTCCTGATGGCGGACGAACCGGGTTCGTGCGGCGTGGCCGGCTCGCGTCCGGTTAGCGTGTCGGCGTGACCACCGTGCGCCGCGCCACCTCCGCCGACCGGGACGCCGTCCTCGCGACGATCCTGGCCGCGTTCCACGACGACCCCGCCTGGGACTTCCTCACCGGCGGCGACCGCGAACGCGTGGCGCCCCTGTTCGCCGGCGCGGTGTTCGACTCGCGCGTCGAGCGCGGCACGGTGTGGACCACCGACGACCTGCGAGCCGTGGCGCTGTGGGAGTGGCGCGACCTCGGGATGACGCCGCACGACGGTGATTCGGTGTGGTCGGCGTACCGCGAGGCGGTGGGCGAGGACGTGTGGCACCGGCTCGAGGCCTACGAGAAGGCGCTCGACACCATGCGACCGGTGCCGCCCTACTGGTACCTCGGCGTGCTCGCCACGCACCCTGCCTCGCAGGGCCGCGGCCTGGCGACCGCGGTTATCGCACCCGTGCTCGAGATGGCCGACCACGACCACCTCGACTGCTGGCTCGAGACCTCCAAGCCCGACAACCTCACCTTCTACGAGCGTCGCGGCTTCGGGCTGCGCCTGCCGGTGGAGGTGCCCGCCGGTCCCCCGACGTGGTGGTGCCGCCGCGCACCCAGCGTCCGTCGTCCGATCTGACCGCCCTCCGCACCCAGGCGGTCGATCGCCCACCGCGTACGCGCTCCCACGACCGCTGAGCGCACGCGTCGCACGCTCAGCGCGCATCCGTGGCCCGCCAGGAGCATGGTCGTCCTAGGACCACACCAGGGGCGTCGGTGATGCCCCGTGTGGAGGCAGGTGACGTCATGACGCACGACGACCGCGTTCCCGGGGTCGACGTCGACGAGGCCGTGCGGCTGCTCGAGGGCGACGCACAGATGATCGACGTCCGCGACGACAAGCAGTGGGGAGCGGGTCATGCGCCCCACTCGGTGCACGTGACCATGGCCGAGCTCTCCGACGCCACCACCTGGATGTGGCGCTCGCGCCGCGTCGTGGTCGTGTCGCGGTCCGGACGCCGTGCCGCGGACGCGGTGCGCCACCTGCGGGCCGCAGGCGTCGACGCCGTCCGGCTCGATGGCGGGATGCACGCGTGGGAGCACGCCGGCCGAGAGCTCGTGTCGGACAACGGGCGCGCACCGAACATCTCATAGCCGGAACCGCTTGGTACCGCCGCGTTCTCGCGCGGACCTGTGTCGACGTCGGGCCGCACCGACGTCCTGCGCGCCCGGGTGAAGACATGGGCCGCCGCCGTCCGCACCCGTGTGCCCGAAGCAGTGGGGGGCACCTTCCGGCCATCACGGGGGACGGCGGCGACGCAGCGAGCACGGCGGGGCCGACGAAGGCTGGCGACCGCGGGCGGCCCCACCGTGCAGGTCTCTAGGCGAAGGGCGGCGCCCCCTCATCGTGTGCATCGTCGTGGCGCTGCAGCGAGACGACGACGGCGGTGGCGACGCCGACGACCACGGCGCCGATGAAGAACGACTCGAGCGAGACCAGGGTGAACGGGATCGCGACGAGCGACGCCGCGAGCACGATCCACGCGATCACGACCACATGGTGGCCGCTCTCGACCTCCGCGTGCACCGTGGAGTGGATGGCGCGCTCGGCCTCGACGACCGCGGCGACCGGCGCTGTGAGAGCGACGACGGTGAGCAGGACCCCGCCCATCCATCCGTCGCTGTCGGGGTCGGAGCCGCCGGACAGGAAGGCGAGGGCGAGGGCGACGACGTACCCGACGGGTACGAGGGCGAGGCAGAACCACGCGGCTCGGGCGGGGTGGACCTCGAGACGCGCGCCGGGGAGCGGCACGAGCGCCATCTCGACCATCTCCTCGGTGGACGTCCTACGTCGACGCTAGGCCGAGGGGGTGCGCGTTGCGCGGTGAGCACGACCGCCGTCCCACTAGCGGACGTCGGACGCGGCGAGGGCCTCCCAGACGGGCGTCGGACGGTCACGGGCGGCCGCGCCGGATCCCGTCTCGCGCGCGACCACGTGGCACGATGGGCGCGCGCAACCACGGGAGGACGGCCATGACGGCACGACGCACGATCACGATCGCAGGTCTCGCCCTGCTGGGCGGCACGCTGCTCGCGGGCTGCGGGAACGGTGGCATCAGCCTGCCCACCGGCACGAACCGGCCCAGCGTCTCGGTGTCGCTCCCGAGCGTCTCGGTGTCGGTGCCCTCGATCACGGCCACCGCGACGAGCGAGCCGCCGTCGACGACGCCGACCGACACGGCCACCGCCACGTCGTCCAAGACGTCGCAGGCCTCGCCCACCGACACCGCAACTCCCACGAAGACCGCCACGCCGACCCCCACCCCCACCAAGACCGACACCCCGACCCCCACCCCCACCAAGACCGACACCCCGACGCCCACGCCGACGTCGTCGAGCCCGACGCCCACGCCGACGCCGACGTCGTCGAGCCCCACCCCCACCTCGTCGTCGCCGAGCCCGACCACGACGTCGGCCACCGCGACGCCGACGCCCACCCCCGAGAGCGGTACCACGTGGTGGCCGTGGGCGCTGCTCGCGGCGATCGTGGTCGCGGCGCTCGCGTGGTTCGGCATCGTCGCCGGCAAGAAGGGCCGCTGGGACAAGGCGCTCGAGAACGACTACGCCGAGGCGCGCTGGGCCGCCGACCAGCTCGTCCCGTCGGTGACCAACCGCGACCTGCCGGTCGAGCAGGTGCAGTCGCAGTGGGCCGATGGCAAGCGCCGGCTCGACGACCTGCAGCGCGACCTCTACCGGCTCGGCACCGACATCCCCAACGGCGGTGAGCGCGCCGCCAAGCTCGGCACGCTGTCCGGCGCGCTCGCGGGCCTGCAGCAGGCGCTCGAGGGCGACGTCGCCCTGCGCATCGCCGCCGACGGCACCCCCGAGTCGGCCAACGCCCTGGCGATGTCGGCGCAGGCGGTCGAGCACCGTCGCGAGTCGCTGCGCGCCGCCGTCCTGGGCACGCCCGCCGGCGGCACCCACGCCGGCCCACCCCCGCAGTAGCCTGGCCCGTCTCGCACGTCACTGGTGTTCTGCCTCGACGACCGGCTCGCGACGATGCTGGGCCACCAGCGACGTCGACGACCGGGTGAGGGTGCGGGGCGTCGTGGAGTCGGGGAGAATCGCCGACGTGCCTGGTACCGCCGCCCTGCGCTCACCGGCGTCGGACGATGGTGAGGTGTCGGCGCTCGCCGATCTCGTGGCGCGCGGCGGCGTCGTCGTGCTCTCCGGTGCCGGCCTCTCGACGGAGTCGGGGATCCCCGACTACCGCGGGCCCACCGGCCAGGCGCGTCGCGCCGCCCCGATGACCGGCCAGCTGTTCCGCGACGACGCGCTCGCCCGCCGGCGCTACTGGGCGCGCGGGCTGCTCGGCTGGTCGACGATCCGCGAGGCGCAGCCCAACGCCGGGCACCGGGCCGTGGCCGAGCTGCAGCGCCGAGCGCTTGCCGACGGCGTCGTCACTCAGAACGTCGACGGGCTGCACGAGGCCGCGGGCTCACCTGACGTCATCGACCTGCACGGACGCCTCGACCGCGTCGTGTGCCTCGACTGCGGTGCGACGTCGAGCCGCGACGACGCCCAGGTGCTGCTGCGCGCGGCTAACCCGGGGTGGGACGCCGACGTGCTCGGCATCAACGCCGACGGCGACGTCGACCTCCCCGACGACGCGATCGCGTCGTTCGTGGTCGTCGACTGCACCGTCTGCGCCGGCGTGCTCAAGCCCGACGTCGTCTACTTCGGCGAGAGCGTGCCGGCGGCGCGCGTCGAGGCGGTAGACGACCTTGTCGAGCACGCTCGCACGCTGCTCGTGCTGGGTTCCTCGCTGCACGTCTTCAGCGGACGCAGGTTCGTGGTGCGCGCCGCCCAGCACGGCGTCCCCGTCGCGATCGTCAACGACGGACCCACACGGGGCGACGACGTCGCGGCGCTCAAGCTCGAGCGCCCGCTCGGCGCCACGCTCACCGCCCTCGTCGAGCAGCTCGACTGACGCCGTGCTCCGCTACGTCTGCCAGCACTGCGGCTACGAGGGCGTCGACGAGCGCGAGGACGACCTCGACCGCGTGCAGTGCAGCCAGTGCGGCGAACCCGCGTCCGAGCGCATCGACCCGCGCGACACGTGATCACATCTCACGCACGCACCGACCCGCGCATGCACGTGCGAAACGTGATCACGTCTCACACACCCACGGGCCCCGCGCATGCACGTGCGACACGTGATCACATCTCACGCAGGTGCGTGAGCTCTGTGGGCCGCCGGCACTGAGCGCCGAACCCGCGTCCGAGCGCATCGAACCGGTGTGATGATCACTCCCCTCCTGGCGCTCTGCGCTTGCGGGCCCACGCGAGGTCTGTCTCGCGCACGTGATCACACGAGGGGAGCAGGCAGGTCAGGTAGCGGCGATGGCGGTGGAGATCGCTTGCACCGCAGGTGATTCCGCGGCCTCGAGTGCCTCGACGAGAGAGCGCTGGCGAAGGTCGCGGCTCTCGACCTCGCTCCACGTGACCGGCACCGTGGCGGTCGGGAGCGCGCGCCCGCGCAGCGACCAGGGCGTGATCGTCGTCTTCGCGGCGTTGTTCTGGCTCCAGTCGACGAACACCTTGCCGGGCCGCTCGACCTTCGCCATCGTGCTCACGACCAGCTGCGGCAGCTGCTTCTCGAGCGCGCTCGCGAGCGCCCGCGCGTAGTCGAGCGACGACCCCGCCCGGTCGAGCAGCTCGCGACCGCGCTCGGTGGCGGGCGGCAGCGCGGCGTAGAGCTGCATGCCCTTCGACCCCGACGTCACGGCGTACGCCGTCATCCCGTGCGCCTCGAGCATCACGCGCGCCACGACCGCGACCTCGGCGCACTCGCGCAGCCCGGCTCCCTCGCCGGGGTCGAGGTCGACCACGAGGCGGTCTGGCGCGAGGGGCAGCCCCGTGGCACGGTCGGCGCGCCACTGCGTGACGTGCAGCTCGAGCGCCCCGGACTGCGCGAGCCACGCGAGCGTGGCCGGCTCGTCGACGAGCGGGTAGGCGATGTCGCGCTCGCCGCGCCCGGAGCGCTCACCGGTGTGGTGCAGCGTCACGGTCGGCACCCAGTCGGGCGCGCCCTTGGGCACGTTCTTCTCGAAGAACGACGGCTCGGCGACGCCGTGCGGCCACCGGATGCGCGTCACCGGTCGGTCGCGCACCACGGGCAGCAGCAGCGGTGCCACCGTGAGGTAGTACTGCAGCACCTCGGCCTTGGTGGTGCCGGTGGCCGGGTAGAGCACCTTGTCGAGGTTGGTCAGCGTGAGGGCGCGGCCGTCGATCTCGGTGCGGATGCTCTGCTCGCTCATCGGTTCTCCCCCATGCCCGCGAGCACGTCGCTCATCGTGAGGTCCGGGCGCATCCGCTCGATCGCCGGCTGGCGCAGCAACCCCTGGCCGCCACGCCCGAGATGGGCGACGTCCACCACGAGGATCGGCTCGACGAAGGTGACGCCGTCGCGCGGCAGCTCGGCGCTCGCGTGGAAGCTCGGCGTCTCGACCTCGATGCCGGCGAGCACCTCGCGCAGCGCGGCGTCGAGCCGGTCGGTGAGGCCCGACCCCACCGCACCGTCGTAGGCGAGCCGCCCGTCGCCGGTGGGCGTGCCGACCAGCAGCGAGGCCATCCGCCCGGGCATCGCCCCGCTGTGCTTCCAGCCTCCGACGACGTACGACCGGGTCGCGCGGTGCGGCACCTTGATCCAGTCGTCGCTGCGCACGCCCGGGCGGTAGGGCGACGCGCGGCGCTTCGCGACCACGCCCTCGAGCCCCCGCTCGCGCGTGGCGGCGAGCAGCGCCTCGCCGTCGTCGAACGACTCCGGCACGAGCAGGCCCGGAGCGGGCGCCACCACCTCGACGAGCCGAGCCCGCCGTTCGTCGTACGGGCGCGCGGTGAGGTCGGCGTCGCCGAGGCGCAGCAGGTCGAAGGCCAGGTAGGTCACCGGCGCCGAGGCCGACGACGCCCCCTGGATCCGCGGGGCCAGCCGCGCGAACGAGGGCGCGCCGGCGTCGTCGAAGGCCACCACCTCGCCGTCGAGCACCGACCCGTCGGGCAGGTCGGCCTGCTCGGAGCGCGCCGCAGCGACCTCCGGGAACCGGTCGGAGACGTCGCGCCCGGTGCGGCTGCGGAGCCGGAACCGGTCCGGGAGGGCGGTCGCGAGCACCCGCATGCCGTCCCATTTGATCTCGAAAGCCCAGGTCAGGGCCGTGTCGGGCTCGGTCGGGAGGGTCCCAGGGCTAGCCAACATAGGGTCCACTCACCCATCATGGATGCTTCCGGCTCCTGAGGGCTCTCCTGGCCTCGGGCGACTTCCCCACCGGCAGGAGCAGTCATGCGCGCGATGTGGAAGGGTGCGATCGCCTTCGGGCTGGTCAACGTGCCCATCAAGCTGTACTCGGCGACCGAGGACCACGACGTCCGGTTCCACCAGGTGCACGCCGCCGACGGCGGCCGCATCAAGATGCAGCGCACCTGCTCGGTGGACGGCGAGAAGGTCGAGTTCAAGGACCTCGCCAAGGCCTTCGAGGCTCCCGACGGGCGCGTCGTGATGATGGACGAGTCGGACTTCTCCGACCTCCCGGTGCCCGGCGTGCGCGAGATCGAGGTGCTCGAGTTCGTTCCGAGCGACCAGGTCGACCCGGTGCTGTTCGACCGCAGCTACTACCTCGAGCCGGAGAGCGCGGCGGTGAAGCCGTACGTGCTGCTGCGCGAGGCCCTCGAGCAGACCGACCGCACCGCGATCACGCGCGTCGTGCTGCGCAGCAAGACCCAGCTCGCGGCGCTGCGGGTGCGCGGCGACGTGATCGTGCTCCAGACGATGCTCTGGCCCGACGAGGTGCGGGCCGCCGAGTTCGACGTGCTCGACGACGCCGCCGAGCCGCGCGCGCAGGAGATGCAGATGGCGGCGTCGCTCATCGACTCGCTGTCGAGCGACTTCGACCCCGACGAGTACCGCGACGAGTACCGCGAGGCGCTGCTCGCCGTGATCGACGCCAAGCTCGGCAACGGCGAGGGCGTGATGGCACCCGCCGCCGCGGTGGCGAGCGACTCCGGCGACGGCCTGGTGCTCGACCTCATGGCCGCGCTGCGCGCGTCCGTCGAGCGCAGCAAGGGCGACGCCGACGACGCGGCGACCGAGGTCGAGCCTGCCAAGCCCGCGGCACGCACCAAGCGCACGACGGCGGCCAAGACCGGCGACGACGCGAAGCCCGCCGCCGCGCGCAAGTCGACCGCGAAGAAGACCGAGCCCGCCACGAAGTCCAAGCGCGCCACGGCCTGACCCCGTCAGTGTGTGCTGAGCGCGGGCCAGGACCCGCGCTCAGCACACATCAACCGCTCTCGACCGCCCGCGTCGTGCCGGGCAGCTCGTCGTGGGTCGCGATGTAGGCGTCGAGCAGCTGCTGCTCGGCAACAGCCCGCTCGGCCGCCTCGGCCACGATCGGGTCGGGGACCGCGAGCACCGTCCGGCGACGCTTCGAGCGCGCGGGCGTCTCGGCCTCGGCGAGGTCGGGCAGCGACTCGAGGCGGACGACGCTGGCACCGGCCGCCTGCGCCGCGAGCGCCACCGACTCGTGGTGGGTGAGCAGCACGATCTGCTGGTCGGCGGCCTCGTCGACGAGCACCTGCACCGCTGCGGCGCTGCGCGCGTCGTCGTGCGCCTGCAGCACGTCGTCGAGCACCACCGGCAGCGCCGGCGCTCCGGCCGCGCGCGCGGCGGCCTGCTGCTCGCGGATGCCGGCCAGCCGCAGCGCGAGGTAGACCTGGTCGGCCGTGCCCTCGGACAGCTCGTCGGGCGACCCGTCGGTGAGCGCCTCGGCGTCGACGCGCAACCGGCGGCGTCCGTCGACCTCGTCGACGACGAGACGGCGCACGCGGCCCTGCGTGAGGCGCTGCGCGAGCGACTCGGCGTGCGCGAGCAGGCCCCGGGTGTCGTCGCCGAGGTCGGCCGCGAGCACGCGGTCGAGGAGCAGCAGCTGCACCTTGGTCTGGAGGAACTCGTCGACCAGCGCGGCGAGCTGCTCGGCGGCCTCCTGCTCCTCGCTGCGCAGTGCGGCGGCCGACCCGGCGCGCTCGGCGGTGATGAGCTCCTGCTCGGCGAAGGCCTCGGTGGTGTGCGCGTCGAGGTGCCGGGCCCGGGCCTGCTCCTCGCGGGCCTGCGCCTGCAGCACCGCGGCCTCGACCTCGGCAGCCGTGCGGTCAGACAGCGAGGCGACGAGGGAGTCGAGCTCGACGCCGGTGCCTGCGGCCGCGGCGAGGCGGTCGAGCAGGTCGGCCTCGCGCTGGGCGAGAACGACGTGGTCGCGGCTGCGCGCGAGCACGGCGTCGAGGTCGTCGTCGGCCTCGAACGCGACGAGGCCGGCGGTGACGCGGTCGTGCCGCGCGCTGAGATCCTCGAGCTGCGCCGACTTCTCGCTACGGCTCCTCTCCCACGCCTGCTGGGCGGCGCGGCCCTTCACCGACGCGGACACCCGGGCGCGCAGTGCCGCGAGGGCGATCCAGGCGTCGTCGACGTCGAGCCCCAGCGGGGCGGCGGCCGCGTGGACGTCGCGCTCGAAGTCGGCCACGAGCGAACGCGACGTGGCCAGTCCGAGGCGCGCGGTGTCGAGCGCATCGAGCGCGTCGGTGAGCGCGTCGAGCGCGTCGTGGCGTTCCAGCCACGCCTGCGGGTCGAGCGTGGCAGGGGCTCCGGACTCCCGCAGGAGATCGGCCCACGACTGCTGGGCGCGCTCGAGCGCGGCCCCGGCAGAGTCGGCGTCGCGCATCCGTCGCGCAGCCTGCTCGTCGGCCTCGCCGGCGCGACCGGTGGCCTCGGCGTGGCCGTGGACGCGCTCGGTGGCGGCGTCGAGGTCGGTGTGCGCGGCGGACAGCGCCTCGGCGAGCCCGCCGCGTGACGGAGCGTCGAGCGCCTCGCCCGCGAGCCACGGCTCCCGCAGTGCACGCCAGGCGTCGTCGCGACGCACCCGCGCACGCTCGAGCTCGGACACCGCAGTGGTGTCGAGGCCGTCGGTGAGCTCGCGGCTGCGGTCGGCCGCGCTGGCGGCATCCTCGCGCGCCTCGTCGGCGGCCTCCGCCGCGAGCGTGAGGCGGTCGGCCTCGCGGTCGAGGCGGCCGAGCACGTCGGCCGGGAGCAACGCATCCGTGGCGGCCGAGACGAGGGCGTCGCTGCTTCGGGCGGCTGCCGCCTTCGGGTCGATCAGCCGCAGCAGCCGGCGCAGCTCGGCCTCCTGCGCCGCCGCGTTGTGCTCGAGCGGCGCGATCCCTTCGCGCGCCTGGCGCGCCAACGGCTCGCGGCCCGCGAGCTGGTCGACGGTGCTCTCGACATCGAGTGCATCGTCGTCGACGCCTGCGTCGTCGATGTGGGCGGCGAGCCGGTCGATCTCGTCGCGCAGCGCGTCGGCGGCCTTCTCCAGCTCGGCGAGCTCGGCGCGGGCAGCGTCGAAGGCATCGAGGTCGTCGGAGTCGAGCGACCGGCCAGCCGACGCGAGAGCGTGCATCCGCGCACGGACGTCGTGCAGGGCGACGGCGACGTCGAGGCAGCGCCGGTCGCGCTCGGCCGCAGCCAGCGCGGCGGTGGCGGCCGCGAGGTCGGTGACGGCGCCCCCGAACTCGTGGCCGGAACGCGCCGCGGCCTCGCGCAGGGCCACCACGACGTCGGCGGAGGAGGTGGTTGCGGCGACGGCGTCGCGGCGGCTCTCTACGAGCTTCGCCTGGGTGCGCACCTTCACGTTCTTGTTGTTGCCGTGGCGCTTGAACAGCTCGTCGGCGCGGGCGGCGAGGCGCTCGCGCTCGGCCTCGAGGTCGACGCCGGTGCGTGCGCGGTAGACCAGCGACTGAAGGTCTCCGCCGCCGTCGACGACGGCCTGCGTGCCCTCGCGCAGGGCGGCGAGGCTGAGACCGAGGGCGGTCTCCCAGGCCTCGCGCGACCGGACGCTGCCACCGGTCCACCACGGCTCGACCCGCTCGCCGTCGGTGTCCCAGAGCCCGCGCGAGTCGACGGACAGCGTGCGCGTGGCCGCCGGATCGTCGGGGTCGACGAGGTCGGCAGTGACGCGCAGCTGGCCGGGGGCGTGCTTGAAGGCGTAGCGGTGCTTGCGCGGCTGCAGGCCCCACAGCAGGTCGCCCACCGCGGCGCGAAGCGTGCTCTTGCCCGACTCGTTGGGGCCGAGCACCACGGTGAGCCCGGGGCCGAGGTCGACGTCGCGCCCGGTGAAGGCGCCGTAGCAGGTGAGCTCGACACGGCGCAGCATCTACAGCGCCCCGGCATCGGCACGGGCGAGCAGCCGCTGCGCGGCCTCGGCGACGAGGTCGGCGAAGCGGGCGTCGTCGGTGAGGTCGAGACCGGCCTCGCGCAGGAAGGCGACGTTGAACTCGCTGGTGAGCGCCTCGAGGTCCTTGGCCAGGGCCGGGTCGGTGCGGATCGCGGCCGGGTCGGCGAGCACGTCGGCGACCACTCCGGCGAGGGCGTCGCGCTGGGCGGCGGGCATCCGGCGGCGCTCGACCGGGACCGCGACGTCGGAGCGCACGGTGTCGACGACGACGCCGTGGCGCGCCGCGAGCGGGCGGATCTCGTGACCGAGCCGGTCGCGGTCGGCGAGGGCGCCGGCCAGCGGACTCGACCCCACGAGTCGCACCCGAGCGACCACCGGACGGTCGCCCGCCTCGGTGCTGGCCGCATCCACCGCGGCCTCGACCGCGGCGAGCACGTCGGAGTAGTCGGCCGCCTCGCTCACGTCGACCTCGAGCCGCTCCCAGCGCGCGACGTCGAACGGCAGGAACGACAGCTGCGCCTCGCCGCGCGGGCTCAGCACGACCTCGAGCGCGCCCTTCTCGCCGGTCTCGCGCGGGTGACGGCCCTGCAGGTTCCCGCTGAACGCCACGGTGTGCTCGCCGGTGGCGAGGACCTGGCGCTGGTGGATGTGCCCGAGCGCGAAGTACTCGTAGCCGCGCCCGACGAGGTCGGTGAGGCTGCACGGCGCGTAGGGCTCGTGGCCGTCGTAGCCCTTCACGGACGTGTGCAGCACCCCGACGTTGACCAGCCCCGAGCGAGGGGCGGGGTACTCCAGCGCGAGGTTGGCGGTGACGGCCGGCTTCGCGAAGCCCTGTCCATGGACGACGAGCCCGCCGACCTCGACGCTCTCCGCCTTGTCGGTGGACAGCTGGTGGACGCCGGACGGCAGCTGCAGGCTGCGGGAGATCACGCTCTCGGCGTCGTGGTTGCCGCGCACGAGCACCACCGGGACGCCGGCGTCGTGCAGGTCGCGCATCCGCTCGGTGAAGTGGACGCCCGTCGCGTAGTCGGTCCAGTCGCCGTCGTAGAGGTCGCCGGCGATCACGAGGGCGTCGGGCTCGGTGGCCAGGCAGTGGTCGACGAGGGCGTCGAAGGCGCGGCGGGTGGCCAGCCGCAGCTCGGCCACGACGTCGTCGCGCCCGAGACGGCCCAGTCCGTGGAGCCGCGAGTCGAGGTGGATGTCCGCGGCGTGGACGATCCGGACCTGCTCGGGCATGCAGCGCTCCTCGACCTTTCGTCTCCTGGGCGTCCGGTGCGGACAGCGCCGACAAAGGGGGCCGATCGGCCCTCGCCACTCAGGTAACCACAGCCCTCCGACAGCACCCGGCAGCGACGCACCCCCACCTCCGGCTACCCCGTCACACCCCCGTGGATGTGTGCCCAGCGCGGGGCAGAGCCCGCGCTGGGCACACACCGACGG
>Ga0302299_10001733_pt1 | contig 13170 bp, 15 predicted proteins | sample III_Fen_N3_4_FD_198795 | JGI IMG/M metagenome (GOLD analysis project Ga0302299, IMG submission 198795) | Peat permafrost microbial communities from Stordalen Mire near Abisko, Sweden - III_Fen_N3_4 | ecosystem: Environmental > Terrestrial > Soil > Wetlands > Permafrost | place: Sweden: Abisko... | reverse complement strand
TCCCGCCCGAGCTGCTCGCCCCCGCCTCCTCCGCCTGACCGCAGGCTGTGGGCGCGGTGCCTTCGGAGGCAGATCTCCACCGTTTCGGTGGTGACCTGCCTCGCGGGCTGTGGGCGCGGTGCCTTCTGAGGCAGAACTGCACCGTTTCGGTGGTGACCTGCCTCAGGAACGCCCGACGGGCTGTGTCGGCCAGGGGGCGCCCCGACCCAGCAGGGTTCACGGTGAGTTCCGGTGGTGTTCGGGCGGCGGCCAGGGTGGCGAAACGGCGGTTCCGTACGGTGCAGAGGTACCGGGGTGGCTGCCTCGGACACACCGGAGGTGTGGGCCCATGTCCCTCGTCGACCTCGACCGTCCCGACGACGAACGCATCGTGCTCGCCGAGGTGGTCGTCCACCTCCGTGAGATCGATTGCCGCTCGATCGACGACCAGCGGCAGCTCGCCGCCGCCTGGCTCCAGGTGCACCGCAGCGACGCCGCCGTGCTCGATGTGCTCGAACCGGCGGCGCGACAGGCCTACCAGGACGTCGTCGACGCGCCCCGTCGCAACGGTGTGCTCGGCCGCACCTGGTCGGTGGGCTCCGCGCTGCGCACCGGCTCGGCCCACCTGCACGTGGCCGTGCACCGCCGCCTCATGCTCCTCCACCTCGTCCTCAACGAGACCGCGCCGGAGCTCGCCGACGGCCTCGCCTGACGGTCAACGACCGAAGGTGGGCACCTGGTCGTGGAAGGGCGGGAAGGCGTAGTCGAGCTCGATGGTCGTGGCCGAGGTGAGGGCCCCGAAGATCGGTGTGCGCACGAAGACCTGCACGATGTGATCGCCGAAGGCGGGTCGGTCGTCGTCGGCGAACACCGGTGAGGTGGCCATGCGGGCATCGGTGTCGGGGTCGAGCCCGGGCCGGGCCCGGAAGCGGCTGACGGTGACCTTCCCCTCGAGCGGCCCGCCCGGCGCGGCGTGCCCTTCCACCGCGAGCACGGCGGCCTCGAGGTCGTCGAGCGAGGCGTACTTCAGTCCGACGTGGGGCGCCGACTCCGGCCACTCGACCATCCGGGCGTGGAAGTCGGCCCCTGCCGGCCCGCCCAGCAGCTCGGCGACGCGCTGCTCGAGCTCCCACTGGGCTTCGCCCATCCGGGCCAGGTAGACGACGTTGTCGTGGTGGTTGGCGGTGGCCCCGTCGACCACCGCACTGCAGAAGCCGTCATCGCCGGGGCGCGGACCGTTGTCGACGAGCTCGCACCCGAGGTCGGTGAAGAGCGTGCGGGCCGCGGCCTCCTCGCCTGGCCGGTAGTAGAGCGCGAGGTGCCCGAGCACGCGGCTCGTCGGCGGCGCGGTCGTTCGGTGTGGCGTCGTCGTCATCGGGCCCCCTCGGTCAGCCGAACCCCCATCCTGCCCCGATAGCGTCCCGGCATGGCCGTGCTCGTCGATCAGGCGATCTGGAACTGGAGGGGGCGGCGCTGGGCCCACATGGTCAGCGACGTCAGCTACGACGAGTTGCACGCCTTCGCCGAGCTGCTCGAGATCCCGCGGCGGGCCTTCCAGGGTGACCACTACGACGTGCCGGAGGACTACCGAGCCGAGGCGATCCGCCTGGGTGCGGTGGAGGTCGACGCCCGGGTGCTGGTGCGCCGGCTCCGTGCCGCCGGGCTGCGGCGGGCCCGTTCGGGGGCGGCGACGCCGGCCTGGTCGCCTGCCTAGCATCGGGGCATGGCCGACCTCACCCTCTTCCACAACCCCAAGTGCTCCAACTCGCGGCGCGCGCTCGAGGCGCTCGAGGGCGCCGGGGTCGACTTCGACACCGTGCTCTACCTGAAGGCGCCGCCGTCGCGAGCCGACCTCGAGCGCATCGTCGGGCACCTCGACGGCCCGGTCGCCGACCTGGTCCGCCACGACAACCGGTTCAAGGAGCTCGGCCTCGACGTCGGGGCCTACGTCGAGCCCGGCGCCGTCGTCGACCTCCTCGTCGAGCACCCGGAGCTCATGCAGCGCCCGGTGATCGAGACCGCCGAGCGGGCCGCCGTGGCCCGTCCGCCGGAGGACGTCGTCGCGACGTTCGTCTGATGTCGGCCCGCTGGGGGTGGTTGCGCCGTAAAGCGTTCGAGCGGCTACTGTGCGTGACAGAGCGGCGGGCAGCACCGCCGCGGGCGCGACGGCCGGCAGGCGTGCACGGCACCTGAGGGAAGCGGGAGGCGGTCAGCAGATGAGTGACGTGGTCGGGGGCCCCGACAAGGACGCGATCCTGAGCCTCATGTCGTGCACGGTGTCGCTCCTCGACGCCGACGGCAACGTCATCATGGAGGCCCCGGACACCATGCCGACGCTGGGCTACGAGACCCTCGTGTCGCTCAACGCCCGCCAGCTGATCCACCCCGAGGACCTGCCCATCTACGAGGTCATGGAAGAGACGGTGCTCGCCGCCCCCGGTGCCGAGTTCGACTGCCAGCTGCGGATGCTCCACTCCGAGGGCCACTACGAGGTCATCGAGTGCTCGGCCCGCAACCTGCTCGACGACCCTCGTGTCGGGGCCATCCTCGTCACCACCCGCAACGTGTCGCGCCGCCACGCTCACGACCGCCTCCTCGCTGACGCCAACGCCGCGCTCGAGGCCATCGCCGCCGGCAAGCCGCTCTACGAGGTCGCCGGCCTCGTGCGCTCGCTGCTCGTGCACCAGGACTCCGACAACGAGGGCCTGCCCGACGACGCCGGGGACCTCTTCGCCGCGCTCGAGGGTGACGAGACCCCCGGCGGTGCCCAGGCCCGCTGGATCCTCACCCTCGCCATGTCGAGCCACCGCGTCACCGCCGAGCTCCGGGAGCGGGCCACGGTCGACGCCCTCACCGGGCTCGTCAACCGGGTCGGCTTCACCGAGGCCATCCGCGACCACCTCGTCAACGCCGACGGCCCCGCCGCCGTGCTGCTGTTCGACCTCGACCGCTTCAAGCAGGTCAACGACGCCTACGGCCACTCCATCGGCGACGCCGTGCTCGTCTCGGTCGCCGACGCCCTCCGCCGCACCGTGCGCGCCGGCGACGTCGCCGCCCGGTTCGGTGGCGACGAGTTCGCCGTGCTGTGCCGTGAGCTCGAGGGCGACGACGCCGAGGTGGCCGCCCGTCGCGTCGGCCAGCGCCTCGCCGTCGCTCTGGCCTCGACCCCCGGCCCGGTCGGCACCGGCCTGCGGGCGGTGGCCTCCATCGGCGTGTCGGTCGACCGGGCCAACGGCCTCACGTGGGCCGACCCGGACTCCTGGATCGCCGACGCCGACCAGGCCATGTACGAGGCCAAGCGCCTCGGCCGCGGCCGCGTGATCGTCGCCGACCACGAGACCCGCCGCCGGGCGGGGCACCGCAGCCGGGTCGAGACCGGTTTGCGCGACGCCCTCGACACCGGCGGCCTCGAGGTGTGGTTCCAGCCGATCGTCGAGCTCCCCTCGCGCGATGTCGTCGGCCACGAGGCCCTCCTGCGGTGGCGCAGCGCCGACGGCGAGGTCCACACGCCGGGTGAGTTCCTCCAGATCGCCGAGGACTCCGGCCTCATGGCGGCCATCTCCCTGCGCACCCTCGGGGTGTCGTTCGAGGAGGCCGTCCGCTGGGCGCCGCTCGCGGACGGCTCGCTGCCGTCGGTGTCGGTGAACCTCTCGGTCACCCAGCTCCTCGCCGACGACCTCCTCGACATCGTCGAGAGCGACCTCGACCGCAGCGGCCTCGACCCCAACCGGGTCACCGTCGAGCTCACCGAGCACGTCCTCGGCGCCGACGAGCACCTCGTCGCCCGCCGCCTGAGCGACCTGCGCCGCCTCGGCATCAGCCTCGCCCTCGATGACTTCGGCACCGGCTGGTCGTCGCTGCGCCTCGTGCGCACGATGCCGTTCGACCTCATCAAGATCGACCGCACCTTCACCGCTGACGTCGACCAGAGCCCCGAGGGCGCCGAGTTCGCGGGGCGGATCGTCGCCCTCGCCCGCTCCATGGGCCGCAAGGTCGTCGCCGAGGGCATCGAGCGCGAGGCCCAGCTCGAGGTCATGAGCGCCATGGGCTGCCACTACGGGCAGGGGTGGCTCTTCGGCGCTCCGGTGCCGCCCGAGCGCTTCGCCCGGCCTCGCCCGGGCCTCGGCCTCGAGGCCTGACCCCCGGAGATCTCGTCCGGCCCTCCGGCCTGCGGGACGGCGGGTCGGTTGGGTCCGCAGGGTCCGCTCAGCCGCCCTCGCCGCCGGCCATGGCCGTTGCCGCCGCGAGGGCGTCGGCCGGCGCGACCCCTGCCCGCCCGACCAGGTAGCACGTGAGCGGCGCCGCCAGGCGCTCCGATGCATGGGCGGCCACGCCGGCCAGGTCGAGGAGGGCCTCGACGTCGGCCTCGCTGAGCGGCTCGATGCCGAGCTGCTCGGCGAAGGCGCGGATCCACTCGTTCCCGGTCATCGATGTCCCCCTGGTGCTGGCCGGTCGGCGGCGGTCGCCCGGCCCGGTGTCGTCCGGTCGGCAGCGTAGGGGGTGGGGGACCGTAGGCTCGACGGCGTGGCGGCCGACGGCGACATCCCCCGTGCCGGACCCGGCGACGACGCGCTGCGGGTCACCTCGTCGGTGGTCATCCCCGCCCACGAGCTGAGCTGGAGCTTCGGCCCGTCCGGTGGCCCGGGGGGCCAGCACGCCAACCGGGCCCACACCCGGGCCGAGGTGCGCTTCGACGTGCGCACGTCATCCGCACTCTCCGACACCCAGCGGTCGCGGCTGCGGTCGCGCCTGGGTGACGTGGTGACCGTGAGCGCCGACGACGAGCGCTCGCAGCTGCGGAACCGGCGCCTCGCCCTCGACCGGCTGCGCCGGCGCCTGGCCGAGGCCCTGCGGGTCGACCCACCCCGCCGGCCCACCCGCCCCACCAGGGGTGCGGTCGAGCGTCGCCTCGAGGCCAAGCGCCACCAGGCCGCCCGCAAGCGCGAACGCCGCCGGCCCCACGACGACTGACCGAGGCGGACGCCGTGCGTCCTCGTTAGCCTCGACCCGTGCGCTTCGCCTTCAAGACCTCACCCCAACACACCACCTGGTCGGCGATGCTCGACGTCTGGCGGGCAGCCGACGACATCGAGCTGTACGAGTCGGGGTGGAACTTCGACCACTTCTACCCGATCTTCTCCGACGACTCCCACGGTCCGTGCCTGGAGGGCTGGACCACGCTGACGGCACTGGCCCAGGCCACCCAGCGCATCCGGGTGGGGGTACTGGTCACCGGCACCCCGTACCGGCACCCGGCGGTGCTCGCCAACATGGCGGCCACCGTCGACATCATCTCGGGCGGTCGCCTCGAGCTCGGCCTCGGCGCCGGCTGGAACGCCGAGGAGGCCGACGCCTACGGCCTCGACCTCGGCGCCGACCTCACCGAGCGGTTCGACCGCTTCGAGGAGTACGTCGAGGTCGTGCAGTCGCTGCTCACCGACCCCACCACCGACTTCCAGGGCCGCCACTTCCAGCTCACCGACGCCTGGTGCGAGCCCAAGCCCGTGCAACGGCCCCACCCGCCGATCGTCATCGGGGGCGCCGGCAAGCGCCGCACCCTCCCGATCGCCGCCCGCTTCGCCCAGCACTGGAACCACCCCGGCGGCACGGTCGAGATGTGGACCGAGGCCCGCGATGCCCTGTGGGAGGCCTGCGCCGACATCGGCCGCGACCCCGCCGAGATCACCACCTCGATCCACCTGCTCGCCGACGCGGACGACCCGGGCAAGGCGGCCGAGCAGGCCGCCGCCTTCGCCGAGGCCGGCATCGACCTCGGCATCGTGTACCTGCCCCCGCCCCACGGCCCGGCCACCCTCGAGGCCCACGCCGTGGCCCTCGCCCCGCTCGCGGGCTGACCTCAGGAGACGCAGACATGGACATCGGGATCTTCCACCAGCCCCAGACCGTCGACGAGGCCGTCACCCTGGCGCAGGAGGTCGCCGACGGCGGCTTCGGAACCTTCTGCATGCCGCAGATCTTCGGCATCGACGCCCTCACCACGCTGGCCGTGGTCGCGCGTGAGGTCCCCGGCATCGGGCTGGCCACCGGCGTGGTGCCCACCTATCCGCGCCACCCGATGATGCTCGCCGCCCAGGCGCTGACGGTGCAGCAGGTGTCGGGCGGTCGCCTCACCCTCGGCATCGGCCTCTCGCACCAGATCGTGATCGAGAGCATGCTCGGCATCTCGTTCGAGAAGCCGGTGCGCCACCTGCGCGAGTACCTCTCGATCCTGGTGCCGCTCCTCCACGGCGAGGCGGTCGACGTGGAGGGCGAGACCCTCACCGGCAAGCTCGCCCTCGACGTCCCCGACGCGCCGGCCGTACCGGTGATGGTCGCCGCCCTCGGCTCCCAGATGCTCGGCGTCGCCGGCCGCCTCGCCGACGGCACCGTCACGTGGATGACCGGCCCCACCACCATCGGCTCGCACATCGCGCCCACGCTGGCCAAGGCCGCGTCCGACGCAGGGCGCCCGGCGCCGCGGATCGTGTGCGCGCTGCCGGTGTGCGTCACCGACGACGAGGCCGGTGCTCGCGAGGCTGCGGGTGAACGTTTTGCCGGCTATGGGTTCCTGCCGTCGTACCGGGCGATGCTCGACCGCGAAGGCGTGGCCGGCCCGGCCGACGTCGCCATCGTGGGCGACGCCGCCACGGTGCGGGCCGGGGTGGATCGGGTGTTCGAGCAGGGGGCCACCCAGTTCGTGGCCGTCCCCTACAAGAACCGCCAGGCCACCCTCGAGGTCCTCGCCGGCCTGCTCTGAGGGCGCGAGGCCCTCAGACGGGCGCTTCGGTGCGGCGGAGGCTCGTCGGCTCGACGACGTGGTCGACCAGGTCGGCCACGAGGTCGTCGCGGATCGAGCGTCGGGCGGGGTCGTCCCACAGGTTCACCCGCTGGAGGGGGTCGAGCTCCAGGTCGTAGAGCTCGCCTTCGGTGCCGTCGTGCACGGTGCCGGGTCGGTAGGTGGTGCAGACCCAGCCGTCGCGGGTGATCGTGCGCAGGTGCATCTCGGTGCCGTCGGGCTGGCGGCTGTCCCACTCGGTGAGCACCCGCTCGAAGCCTCGTGCGGCGGCGTCGGTGTCGTCGACGGGGAGGGGCGAGCCGTCCATCCACTCGGGCACGTCGACGCCGGCGATGCGGCAGAACGTGGGGGCCAGGTCGACCAGGCCGACCGGGCGCGAGACCCGACCCGGCTCGGCCGCGGCCGACGGGGCCGGACGCCAGATCAGCGGCAGGCGCATGAGCGAGTCGACGTGGTACGGGCCCTTGAACAGCAGGCCGTAGTCGCCCTGGAACTCGCCGTGGTCGGTGGTGAAGACCACGTCGAGGTCGTCGGCCCAGCCCTTGGCGGCGATGGCGGCGAGCACCCGGCCGATGGCCTCGTCGATGAGCTCGTTCTCGATGTGGGCGAGGGCGTTGACCTCGCGGACCTGGTCGGCGGTGAGGGTGTTGGGCACCCACTTCGCGGGGGCCTCGTAGTTGCCGACGAGCTCGCCGTCGTACCAGAGGCGCCAATGGCGGGGCTTGGCGTCGAGGATGGCCTCCCGCTCGGCCGGTGACTCGGGGTAGCCGACGGGGAGGTCGAGCTCGCGCCAGTCGACGCGGGAGCGCTCCGACTCGGGCGGGTCCCACGGGTGGTGGGGGTCGGGGAAGCTCATCCAGCAGAACCAGTCGGCGTCGGCCTCGAGCCCGTCGAGCCACGCGATCGTGCGGTCGGCCACCCAGTCGGTGTGGTACCACTCGCGCCGGATCGGGTTGAGCTTCACCTGCGGCGCGCCGGTGTCGCCGCCGCCCACGCCACTGACGTCGAGGTCGGCGTCGAGCACCTGGAAGAACCCGCCGATGGCCTCGGGGTGCTCGGTGCGCACGAAGTTGGCGTAGTGGTTGAACCCCACGGCGCCGTGGGTGGCGAGCTCCATGTGGTCGAAGCCGCGGTGGGCGCCGGGCCGGCCGCTGAAGCCGATCCGGTTCTCCTCGAAGCGCAGGAACGGGTCGAGCAGCGGCTCGAAGTGGGCCTTGCCGATGAGGGCGGTGCGGTAGCCGGCGCCGCCGAGGACGGCGGCCACGCTCGGCGCGTCCTCGGGGAGGGGCACGCCGTTCATCCACACGCCGTGGTGGCCGACGTGCTGCCCGGTGACCATCGTGGCCCGTGACGGCATGCAGACCACGTTCTGGGGCTGGGCCCGGTCGTAGCTGACGCCGTCGGCGGCGAGGCCGTCGATCACGGGCGTGCGGGCCACCGCACCGCCGTTGGCGCCGATGGCGTCGTAGCGCATCTGGTCGGTGGTGATGAAGAGGATCTTGCGGCCCACGACGGGTCTCCTCAGTCCTGACCGGCGGGGCCGGTGGCGATGGTGGGGGCGGTGAGGGGCTCGGGGTTCAGCTCACCGGCGTCGAGCAGGCGGGCGAGGTTGGCGATGGCCTCGGAGATGGCGCCGTCGAAGACGAAGGCCATGGGCTCGGGCACGATCTCGGTCGAGTAGACGAGCAGGCAGCTCGGTCCGCCGGGCACGGGGTCGTCGATGACGTCCATGGTGCCGAGGTGGAACTTCATCGGGATGGGCCCGGTGACCTTGTACTGGAAGCGCCGCAGTTGGTGGTCGAGGGTGACGATGTCCTCGATGAGGGGGATGCCGGTGCGCAGCGTGAGGGTGCGCACGCCGTCGGCGACCTGGGCGTCGACCACCCCGGGGAACCACTCGCGGATGCGCTCCGGGGCGGCGAGGACCCCCCACACGTCGTCGGCGCTGCGCTGGATGCGGGCATGGCTGCGGAGCGTCGCCATCCACGTTCCTTTCAGGGTGACTGCAATGAGGAGCCCGAGGGTATCCCGGCGGGGGATAGCGTTTCCCGCCGTGCCCCTGCCCCCCTCGATCCGCGCGCGCGCCCGGGACCTCGCCACCACGGCCGTCCACCGCTCCTGGCTCCTCGCCAAGCGCCACGGCCTGGTCACGCCCCGCCACCCGCTCTCCGGGCAGTTCCGGTCGATGGGGGAGGGCAGCTGGATCGCCTTCCCGCCCGGCGACTACGTGAACGCCCACGCCGTCAGCATCGGCCGCAACTGCGTGCTCGGCGCCGACGTGACCCTCGCGGTGGGCATGCCCACCGAGGTCTACGCGGCCGACTGCGACCCGGTGATCGAGTTCGGCGACCGAACCACCGTGGGCAAGAGCTGTTGGTTCGTGGCCCGGGAGAAGATCGTGCTCGAGGAGGACGTCACCCTCGCGCCGAACGTCTACATCACCGACCACAACCACACCTACGCCGACCCGTGGCTGCCGGTGGGTCAGCAGATCCTCCAGTGCGAGCCCGTGCGTGTGGGCGCGGGCACCTGGATCGGCACCAACGTGGTGGTGCTCCCCGGGGCCGACATCGGCCGCAACTGCGCCATCGCGGCCGGCACCGTCGTGCGTGGCACCATCCCCGACCACTCGGTCGTGGCCGGCGTGCCGGGAAAGGTCGTGCGGCGCTGGACCGAGTCCGACGGCTGGCAGCCCCCGATGGCCAAGCCCGTCGTCGTGCTCCCGGGGTGGCCCGTGGGCGTTCCCCCCGCCGACCGCGCCTGAGTCGCTCGCCCCTCCGTTCTGGTGGTGGTTTCGCGTCGGAATCCGACACGAAACCACCACCAGAACAGTCGGAGGGGAGGGAACGGTGGGGAAGGGGAGCGAAGGGCTCAGCCGACGGTGATCTGGTCGAGCTTCATCTGCATGTAGTCGCCGGCCAGGAACGGTTCGAAGGCGTCGGGCTGGTCGAGGCCGGGCAGGGGGCTGATGCTCACCGCGGGGTCCGGCTCGCAGAAGTAGACGAGCGAGACGAGCGACTCGTCGGGCGCCGCGTCGGACGGGGGCAGCACCCGGTGGGGGGCGGAGTGCCAGCGCCCGTTGCTCCACGCCGCCAGCAGGTCGGCGCAGTTCACGACGAGTGATCCCTCGATCCAGGGCGCGTCGACCCAGCTGCCGTCGGTGAGCTGCACCTGGAGCCCCCCGAGCCCGGGCTGGCGGTCGAGCACGGTGATCGATCCGAAGTCGGTGTGGGGGCCGATGCGCCACTGCCCGGGCAGGGGGTCGCCCACGTGGCCGAGCGGCGGGTACCAGTTGATGTTGCAGCTGTTGGCGTGACCGGCGCGTTCGGCGAAGTACTCGACGTCGGAGAGGCCGATGGCGACGGCCGCCAGGCGCAGCACGTCGAGGTGCACCTCTTCGACGGCGGCGAGGAAGTCGATGCCGGCCGCCTCGAACGACGGCACCTCGTGGGGCCACAGCGACGCCAGCGCGCCATCGTGGCCCGGGAGGTCCGACGTGGTGAGGACGTAGGTCTCCTTCAGGTCGGGAGGGGTGGGCTCGCCCGAGGCGTAGCTGTTGGCCTCCACCCCGAACGGCACCCATCCCCGCGTGCCCAGGGCGGGGGCGCGGTAGGGCTCCTTCGTCCCGTCGGGGAGCCGGAAGAAGTCCATGGCCGCAGTGCGCACCGCGGCACGGACGTCGTCGGGCACGCCGTGGCCGACCAGGACGATGAAGCCGGCATCGGCCATCGAGGCGTCGAACTCGGCCGCCACCGCGGCCTTCTCGTCGGCGGAGCCGTGGCGCCAGCGGTCGAGGTCGATGGTGCGGACGGGGTTGGCGGGGGTCATGGGCGGACTCCTTCGGCGGGAGGTGGAGCAAGGGTGTGGGTGTGGCTGTGGGCGTCGGTGGAAGGGTCGCCGGGGCGACGGCCGGGCAGGCGGGGGGCGAGCAGCCCGGCGGTGACTGCGGCGGCGACGGTGGTGAGGAACGACAGCCCGATGGCGAGCGGCAGCCGGCTCTCGAGGTGGGCGATGACGATGGCGGTGACACTCGTGCCCACCGCGGCGCCGAGCAGGTTGGCGAGCTGCACGCCGGCGGTGGCCTCGCCCTCCCGGCCGGGCGGCGCGAACTCGACCGCCACGGTCTGGCAGATGGTGAAGGCGAGCCCGCATCCGAACGCGCCGATGGCGGTGGCCGGATAGGCGAGCCAGAACGGCACGGCGTCGAACACCAGGGACGCGGCGAGGGCCAGGCCGACCGCGCTCACGAACCCACCGGACGCGGCGACCCGGGGCCGGTGCTCGGGGGCGAGGCGGGCCTGGTACCAGGCCCCTGCGGTCCAGAAGATGGCCGCCGCGGTGAGGGGCATGCCGGCGAGGATCAGGGGCTGTCCCTTGAGCTCGCGCAGCAGCAGCGGCAGGAACGACTCCATGGTGAGGTAGGCGAAGGCGATGGCCAGGCCCACGGCGACCGCCGCGGGGATCCCCGGCTTCGCCCGCCAGGTGCCCGGCGGCATGGTGGCCCGGGCCCCGATCACCCCGATCGTCAGGCCGACGGCGGCGAGCGGCAGCCAGCGCAGGTCGGCCGCGCTGCCGGCGACCACGCCGAGACCGAGCCCGGCGGCGAGGAGGAGCGGTCCCCATGCCGGCCCCGAGGGGCCGGTGGCGGGTGTGCCCTGCTCGAGCGGTGGGCGCCGGGCGATCTCCGGGACGAGCAGCACCGCGCACAGCGCCACCACGGGGATGATCCCGCCGAAGATCCACCGCCAACCGACCGACTCGGCGACCGCAGCCGAGATGCTCGGCCCGATCAGGCCGGGGACGATGAACACCGTGGAGATGGCGCCGAGCATGAGCGGCCGCAGCCGCAATGGGACGTAGCGGGCGATGATCACCAGCTGCAGGCTCATCGAGCCGCCGGCGCCGAGGCCCTGGAGGAAGCGGCCGAGCGCGACGGTCTGCATCGACGGGGCCACCGCCGCGGCGAGCAGGCCCACCGCGAACAGCACGAGGGTGAGCACCAGCGGGCGCAAGGTGCCCCACCGGTCGGCGAGACGTCCGCCGAACGGGGCGGCGAGCACGGCGGCCACCAGCGGCGCGGCGATGGCCCACCCGTAGGCGCCGACCCCGCCCACGTCGTCGAGCACCGCCGGCATCGCCGTGGCCGAGCCGATGATCTCGAAGGCGTTGGAGCCGAGCAGCAGGATGAGCCCGATGGTGAGTGCCCGCAGGTCGGGGCCGAACAGCTCACCCCAGCGGGGCCGCTCGTCGGTGGGCCCCGACGGCGCGACCGGAGCCGGCGCGTCCGTGGTCACCAGTCCTCCTGCGGCGGCGCGGCTCCCCCGTCGGCTACGGGGCTCAGCGTTCAACAAAGTGTTGCAAAACGCCTCGGGCCGATGGTGTCCGTCGTGTGAACTCCGAGACGGCGCGAGGGCGCCGCGGGGCAGGTCGCCCGGACGACCATGTGGATCGCCGACGATCGGTGCCGCGGAGGTGGTTCACTGGACGTGCGGCGCCGTCGGGCGCGGCGACGACCCGGTCGGTGAGCCGGGCGCCAGTGAGAAGGAGGCGACCGTGGTCGCAGTGATCATCGTGATCGTCCTGGTGGTGCTGATCGTCGGCTTCGTGTGGCTGGCGTTCAACGGCATCGTCCGGGCACGGAACCAGGTCGACAACGGCTGGTCGCAGATCGACGTGCAGCTCAAGCGTCGGGCCGATCTCATCCCCAACCTGGTCGAGACCGTCAAGGGCTACGCCGCCCACGAGGCCACCACCCTCCAGGCCGTGATCGCCGCCCGCAGCCAGAGCGTGAGCGCCACCACCCCGGCCGAGGCGGCCGCCGCCGAGGGCCCCATCACCGAGGCGCTGGGCAAGCTGTTCGCCCTGCAGGAGGCCTACCCGAACCTCAAGGCCGACGTGAGCTTCCAGCAGCTCCAGCAGGAGATCACCTCGACCGAGGACCGCATCGCCTACGCGCGGCAGTTCTACAACGACTCGGTGCTGGGCTACCACAACAAGATCGACACCTTCCCCGGTGTGCTCGTGGCCAAGATGGGCAACTTCCCCCACCGCGAGTTCTTCGACGCCCCGCCGGCCGACGAGGCCGTGCCGAAGGTCCAGTTCTGACCTCCACGGCCCCGGCCGCCCCCGCCCGCCCCCGACCGAGCTCCGGCCCCCCACGATGAGCGACGCCACCGCCTTCATCTCCGAGCAGCGCCACAACCGGCGCGCCAGCGTGATCATCCTCGCCGGCACGTTCGGCCTGCTGTTCATCGTCGGCAACCTCGTGGCGCTCGTGCTCGGCGCCTTCTCGAAGCAGGGCCCCTGCACCACGGTGCGCTCGGCGCGGACCGGAGCCCTCCAGCAGTCGTGCACCACGACGTACCAGCTGCGGCCCACGGTCCTCGCCATCGTGG
>Ga0302299_10001732_pt1 | contig 13172 bp, 13 predicted proteins | sample III_Fen_N3_4_FD_198795 | JGI IMG/M metagenome (GOLD analysis project Ga0302299, IMG submission 198795) | Peat permafrost microbial communities from Stordalen Mire near Abisko, Sweden - III_Fen_N3_4 | ecosystem: Environmental > Terrestrial > Soil > Wetlands > Permafrost | place: Sweden: Abisko... | reverse complement strand
CTTGACCTCGATCTTCTCGCCGATGGTCGCGTTGGCCTCGTCGAGCAGCTCCTTGACGGACTTGCCGTCGGCGAGCGTCGACGCGAGCAGCGCCTCGGCGTCAGCCGCCTTGGTGGCGACGGCCTGGGTGAGGACCTGGTCGGCCAGGGCGCCGAAGCGCTCGCCCTTGGCGACGAAGTCGGTCTCACACAGAACCTCGAGGAGGGTGCCTTCGCCGGCGCCGGCCTTGGCGGTGACCAGACCGTTGGAGGCGGTGCGGCCCTCGCGCTTGGTCACGCCCTTGAGTCCCTTGACGCGCAGGATCTCCTCGGCCTGGGTCATGTCCCCGTCGGCCTCGTCGAGGGCGCGCTTGACGTCCATCATTCCGGCGGCGGTCTTCTCGCGGAGCGCCTTGATGTCAGCGGCGGTGTAGTTCGCCATGAGGTGTTATCGCTCTTTCGTGCTTGGTGCGGACAGAAACGAGGGGTCAGGCCTGCTCGGGAGCAGCCTGCGCCGGGGTGGCCTCGGCCTCGACGGCCTCCACGACCGGGGCGTCCAGCACCTCGGCGACCGGGGCCTCGAGGGTCTCCTCGACGGGGGCCTCGGTGGCCTCGGCGGCGGGCGCCTCTTCGGCCGGGGCCTCGACGACCGGGGCCTCGGTGGCCTCGGCGGCGGGGGCGTCCTCGGCGATGGCCTCGGCGACCTCGGGGGCCGGGGTCTCGACGACCTCGACCTCGGCGGCCTCGACCGCGGGGGCAGCGGCGGTCTCGCCCGCCTCCGGGGCGACGGCCTCGGCGGTCTGCGCAGCGTCGCCACCCAGGAGCTCGCGCTCCCAGTCGGCCAGCGGCTCGTCGGCGGCGACGTCGTCACCGGCGGCGGGACCACCGGCGCGGGCGATCAGGCCCTCGGCGACGGCATCCGCGATGACGCGGGTGAGGAGGGTGACCGAACGGATCGCGTCGTCGTTGCCCGGGATCTTGTAGTCGACCTCGTCGGGGTCGCAGTTGGTGTCGAGGATCGCGATGACGGGCAGCCCCAGCTTGCGGGCCTCGTCGACCGCGAGGTGCTCCTTCTTGGTGTCGACGATCCAGACGGCAGACGGGACGCGACCCATGGTGCGGATACCGCCCAGGGTGCGCTCGAGCTTGTCCTTCTCGCGCTTGAAGATGAGCAGCTCCTTCTTCGTGAAGCCCGAGCCGGCCACGTCGTCGAAGTCGAGCTCCTCGAGCTCCTTGAGGCGGGTGAGCCGCTTGGAGATCGTCTGGAAGTTGGTGAGCATGCCACCGAGCCAGCGGTGGTTGACGTACGGCATCCCGACGCGGGTCGCCTGCTCGGCGATCGGCTCCTGCGCCTGGCGCTTGGTGCCGACGAACAAGATGGTGCCGCCGTGGGCGACGGTCTCCTTGACGAACTCGTACGCGTTGTTGATGTAGGTCACCGACTGCTGCAGGTCGATGATGTAGATGCCGTTGCGCTCGGTCATGATGAAGCGCTTCATCTTCGGGTTCCAGCGACGGGTCTGGTGCCCGAAGTGGACGCCGCTCTCGAGGAGCTGGCGCATGGTGACGACGGCCATCGTCGTTCTCCTTGCTCTGTGGTTGTCAGTTCCGTCGGTGGCGCTCCCCTCCTGCTGGAGGGTCGTCATCCACCTGCCTGGTGCCCGGCCACACCCCGGACGGACGCTCCCGTGGGGGCGATCCGCCACTGCCGTGGTGTGCCCTGCGCCGCCCCGAAGGGGTCGCAGAGAAGGACACGCGAATTCGACCGGCCTGAGACCGGTCGTGTGCCCATTCTACGGAGGTCCTGCCCCACCCACCTAATCGGCTCCTCCACACTGGGAGACCCGACAGGCGGCCGGGAATCGCAGGTGACGGCACGGCATCCGAGAGGTAGGTTCTCGCGGTCGTGGGCCGCATCCTCGACACCGTCGCGCCGCCCCGGATGGGGACGGGCTTCCGGTGGCTGCTGGCGTCGTCGTGGACCTCCAACCTGGGCGACGGGATCGGGCTGGCCGCCGGCCCGCTGCTGGTGGCGTCGCAGACCCGCAACCCGGTGCTCGTCGCCCTGGCCGCGCTGCTCCAGCGGCTGCCCTGGTTGCTGTTCGGGCTGTGGGCCGGCGCCGTCGCGGACCGGGTCGACCGCCGGCTGCTCGTCGTGGTCGCCGACCTGCTCCGGGCGGTCGTCGTCGCGGCGCTGTGCGTCACCATCGTCACCGGCTGGGTCGACGTGCGCGTCGTGCTCGTCACGACGTTCTTGTTCGGAGTGGCGGAGGTGTTCGCCGACACCGCGAGCGGCACGCTGCTGCCGATGCTCGTGCCGCGGGAGGACCTGGGCGTCGGCAACGCCCGTCTGCAGGCGGGCTTCCTCACCACCAACCAGCTCGTCGGACCACCCGTGGGCGCGTTCCTCTTCGCGCTCGGCACGGTGTGGCCGTTCGTCGTGCAGGCGCTGTGCGTGGCGCTGGGAGCGCTGCTCGTGGCGCGGATCGCGACGCCGGCCGGGGCGCCGCGCGACCTCGAGGGCACCCATGTGCGCCGCGACATCGCCGACGGCCTGCGCTGGATCCGGCGCAACCCACCGGTGCGCACACTCGCGCTGGTCATCCTCGCGTTCAACGTCACCTGGGGTGCGGCCTGGTCGGTGCTGGTGCTCTGGTCGCAGGACGTGCTCCGGATGGGGCCGGTCGGCTACGGGCTGCTCACCACGGCGGTGGCCGTCGGCGGCCTGGTGAGCACCAGCTCGTACGACGTCATCGAGCGACGGGTGCCGCTGGCCACCGTGATGCGGCTCTGCCTGCTGCTCGAGGTGCTGACCCACCTCGCCCTGGCGCTGACCCGCACCGGGTGGGTCGCCTTCGCCATCATGGTCGTCTTCGGCGCCTACGCCTTCGTGTGGGGAACCGTGTCGCAGACGGTGCGGATGCGGGCAGTGCCGATGGAGTTCCAGGGCCGGGTGGGGTCGGTCTACGTCGTCGGGCTGTTCCTCGGGCTGGTCATCGGTCAGGCGCTCGGCGGGGTGATCGCCGACCGGTGGGGGCTCACCGCGCCGTTCTGGTTCGCGTTCGTGGGGTCGGGGATCACGCTCGCCCTCGTGTGGCGACAGCTGGCGGCCATCGCGCACGTCGGTGAGCCGCGCGGGTAGCCGGTGGCACGGCATCCGGGCCGGGAGCGGGTCGTCGGCAATAGCCTGCGGGCATGAGCTCCTCCCCCGACCCCTCGCTGCGGACCCTGGGGCACCGCGCCCTGGCCCCGTTCGGGACGACGATCTTCGCAACGATGTCGGCGCTGGCGGCGCAGCACGGGGCCATCAACCTCGGCCAGGGGTTCCCCGACACCGACGGCCCACCGGAGGTGCTCGAGGCCGCGGTCGCCGCGATCCGCGGTGGGCGCAACCAGTACCCACCGGGTGCGGGAGTGCCTGAGCTGCTCGACGCGATCGCCTTGCACCAGAAGCGTTTCTACGGGATCGAGGTGGACCCCGGCTCCGAGGTGCTCGTGACCGTGGGTGCTACGGAGGCCATTGCCGCGACCGTGCTGGCGCTGGTCGAGCCGGGTGACGAGGTGGTGATCTTCGAGCCGTACTACGACTCGTATGCCGCGACGATCGCGCTGGCCGGTGGGGTGCGGCGCACGTCGGTGCTGCGCTTCCCGGACTTCGCCGTCGACGAGGAGTCGCTGCGGGCGGCGTTCTCGTCGCGCACCCGGATGGTGCTGCTGAACACCCCGCACAACCCCACCGGGAAGGTGTTCACCCGGGCCGAGCTGGACCTGGTCTGTGCGCTGGCCCGCGAGCACGACGCCTGGGTGGTGACCGACGAGGTGTACGAGCACCTGGTGTTCGACGGGGCCGAGCACGTGCCGGTCTCGACGCTGCCCGGGATGCGCGAGCGGACACTGACCATCTCCTCGGCGGGCAAGACGTTCTCGACGACCGGCTGGAAGGTCGGCTGGGTGTCGGGGCCGACGCAGGCGGTGGCGGCGGTCCGGGCCGTCAAGCAGTTCCTCACGTACGTCGGTTCGGGTCCGTTCCAGCCGGCCGTCGCCGCCGGGCTGGGGCTGCCGGATGCCGTGTACGCCGGGCTCGCATCCTCGCTCGCCGCCAAGCGTGACCGGCTCGTCGAGGGGCTCGGCCGGGCCGGGATGGAGGTGGCCGTGCCAGCGGGCACGTACTTCGTCATCGCGGATGCCGCGCCGCTCGGGGCCGTCGACGCGCTCGCCTTCTGCTCCGAGCTGCCGTCTCGCGCCGGGGTGGTGGGCGTGCCCGTCTCGGTGTTCCACGACGACGCGGATGCCGCGCGGACCCTGGTCCGCTTCGCCTTCTGCAAGCGGGACGACGTGCTCGACGAGGCGTGTCGACGGTTGGCCGCGCTGCGCAGCTGAGGACCGGCGGGCGCTGGCGCTTCCTGGAGTTGCTGGGGTTGCCGGTTCGGCGTCGGTCGCCTGTGTGCGATGCCTGGCGTTGTGCACAGCTCGCTTCTGAGCGTGGGTTCGTCCACAGGTTCAGTCAGCCAGTTCCAGCCGTGGACGCCGGCCGGAAGGGTGAGGTCATGCTCCGGTCCACACTTCCTGCCGCCCTCGTCGCGTCGAGCGCCGTCCTCCTGGCCACCTCGGTGCTGCCATCGGGTTCGGCCGTCGTTCCGCCTGATATCTCTTCCGCCGGACGCCAGCAGCCCGAGCCAGCCGGGGCACCCGCTGTTCCGACGGACTCCCCGTCGGTCCGGTTCGGCACTGCAGCAGAGGCCACCCGCCCGTGGCCGGCGGTCGATGCCGCAGGCCCATGGCGGGCGGTCGACGCCGCAAGCCGGTGGCGGGCGGTCGACGCCCCAAGCCGGTGGCGGGCGGTCGACGCGCCAGGCCCGTGGCCCTCCATCCTCGGTGCTCGCTCCGGAGGTGCTGCGCCTGTCCGACCTCGTGGCTCACAGCCAGCCAACGGGCCAAGTCAGGCTTCGAACCGGGGCGCCGGGCCGCCTGAGCCCGCCCGTTCCACGAGGTCCACCGGGCCTCAGCTCGGCGTGGACGGGATGGTCAGCGCGCCTACGGCAGCGGCCCGGGTGCGTTGGCAGTGGCCGCTGCAGCCCAGGCCACCGATGACCCGCCCGTTCCAGGCACCTCGCTCCGCGTACGGGCCCGGGCACCGGGGGCTCGACCTCGCCGCGGTCGAGCGCACGCCGGTGCTCGCCGTCGAGGGCGGAGTCGTGACCCACTCGGGTTGGGTAGCCGGGCGCGGAACCGTCACCGTGACGCATGCCGATGGGCTCCGCAGCACCTACGAACCGCTCGACCCGGTGGTGGCGCCCGGAGCCGTCGTTGTGACCGGTGAGGTGCTCGGCACGCTCGCGGTGAGGGCCGGACCGGGGCACTGCGGTGACCGCTCCTGCCTTCACCTCGGTGCCAGGCGCGATGCGTCCTACCTCGACCCGTACCCGCTCCTGACCGGTGGCCGGCTGGCCCTGCTGCCGCTCGGGAGATGACGGTGCGACCCCGATCCGGCCCGGCGCTCCCTCACGGTTGACGTCCGGTTGTCCCCCGAACGCGCCGTGCCCGTACGCACGGTGTGGACACCCTTCAACTCGCCGCTGACGGCCCTCTCGGCCGCGGGCCTGCACCCCGATGGCACCCCGTGGATGTCGCGGGACCGCTGCTGGCTCACACGTCCGGTGCTGACTCCAGTGCTGCGTCAGTTCCCGTGTCCGGAGCGGCAGCGTTGCGGGGGCGAGGGTCGGGCGCGCCGAACAGCCTGCGCTTGCGCTTTCGAGGTGTGGTCGCCCCCTCCTCGCGCAGCATCGCCCGGGTCTTGGGCTCGACGTACCGCCGGCGGATCTCGGCAGCCCACTCCTGCATGTCGCTCGAGCCGCGGGCGACCTCGCCGCCAGCCGGAGCTGCTGCCGTCGCCTCGGCCGGTGCTTCCGCTTCCGCTTCCGCCGATGCCGGTACCGCGGTTGCGGCTGGTGCTGGCGCCCTGGGGCCGCCCGATGCTGGTGCCCTACCCTCCGCCGATGCTGGTGCGCGTGCTGGTGCTGGTGCTGGTGCCGTCGTATCGGCCGAAGCGGATGCTGGTGCCGGTGCGGTGGCGTCGGCCGAACTCGGGTCCGGCCCGGGCTCGACGTCAGGCACGCGGGTGCGCCTGGGCGAAGGACCGCTTGAGCCGGTCGACCGAGACATGGGTGTAGATCTGCGTGGTCGCCAGTGAGGCGTGGCCGAGGAGTTCCTGCACCATTCGCAGGTCAGCGCCCCCTTCCAGCAGATGGGTCGCGGCGCTGTGCCGTAGTCCGTGTGGTCCGAGGTCGGGGGCATCGGGCACGTGCTGCAGCAGTGAGTGCACCACGGCGCGGATCTGGCGCTGGTCGGCCCGGCGGCCACGGCGGCCGAGCAGAAGAGCCGGACCGCTGTCGGGCCGCACCAGCCGCGGGCGGCCGCAGTCGAGCCACTCGAGCACGGCGCGCCGAGCCGGCACGCCGAAGGGCACCCGGCGCTCCTTGTCGCCCTTGCCGACGACCCGCAGCACGTCGGCGGACAGGTCGACGTCATCGACGTCGAGCCCGACCAGCTCACCCACCCGCACCCCCGTGGCGTAGAGCAGCTCCAGGGCCGCCCGGTCGCGAAGGTGGACCGGGTCGTCGTCGTCGGCAGCGACGGCGGCCACCTCGAGCAGGGCGGCAGCCGAGCGCTGGGCGAGCACCGGTGGCAGCGTCTGATGCCGGCTGGGGGCGCTCAGCCGCAACGAGGGGTCCGTGGGGATGCGGCCGGTGCGCTCCAGCCAGCCGAAGAAGGTGCGCAGCGACGCCGACGTGCGCGCGATCGTCGCCCGCGCAGCGCCGCGGCGGGACAGCACACCCAGCCAGGCTCGCAGGTCGGCGAGAGTGACTTCGGACAGCCCCTGGAGGTCGCAGGCCCCGACCTCGTCGAGGAACACCCCGACGTCGCGCAGATAGGCACGCACCGTGTGAACCGATCGGCCCCGCTCGGAACGCAGGTGGCGCTCGAACGCACGCAGCGTGTCGGGCTGGACGACGGTCACGGGCACACCGTGTCACCACCGGGAGCACAAACGCAACGACACGCCCACGCCTCAGGTCGAGACCTCCGTGGTCGGCAGGCGGGTCTTGCGCCATCGGCCGGCCGCTTTGGTCACGAGCCCGTCGGCCTCGAGTACGGCCAGGATGCCGACCAGCCGCCGCGGCTCGACGCCGCTCGAGGACGCCAGCCGCTCGACGGTCGTGCCCCCGCGCATCGGCACCGCCGACCACACCCGGTAGGACTCTGCGTCGAGGCCGTCACCCGGCACGGCCGTCGCCGACCCCGCCCGGTCCGGCAGCAGGTCCTCGCCGATCCGGGCCGCGAGCTCAGCGACCTCGGCGGCGTCCGTCACCAGCACCGCATCCGTGTTGCGGACCAGGTCGTGGCACCCGGCGGACGCCATGCTCGTGACCGGCCCGGGTACTGCCCCGACCGGCAGGAAGTGCTCGCGTGCGGCCTTGGCGGTGGTCAGCGACCCGGAGCGGAGGTTGGCCTCGACCACGACGGTGGCCCGAGCCAGCGTGGCGATGATCCGGTTGCGAGCCAGGAACCGCGATCGGTAGGGCGCGCATCCCACGGGAACCTCGCTGACCACCGCGCCGGGCCCGGCCGCGATCTGCTCGAGCAGTCCGCGATGGGCCGCCGGGTACGCCCGGTCGACGCCGCAGGCCAGCACGGCCACGGTCGGCGCATCGGCGGCCAGGGCCGCCCGGTGAGCAGCGGAGTCGATGCCGTAGGCGGCGCCGCTCACCACGGTCCACCCGCGAGTCGCCAGGCCGTCGGCCAGGTCCGCCGCGACCCGCAGGCCGTAGTCGGTCGCCGCCCGGGAGCCGACGATCGCGACACTGCGTTCGACAAGTGCCCCGAGGTCGACGGCGCCCCGGACAAACAGGCAGTAGGGGCGCTGGTGCAGCCGATTGAGCCCGGCCGGCCACTCCGGGTCGCCGGGCACGACGATGCGCACCCGGTGGTGTCGTGCGGCACGGGCCATGCCGTCGAGGTCGAGCTCGGGCAGACGCACGTCCCACCCGTCGCGGGACCTGAACCGCCCCTGCCGCAGCCGCACCAGGGCCTCGACCGCACCGCACTCGTCGAGCAGGTCGGTCACCTTCTGGTCGCGCGGCTCGGTGAGGAACGCCCAGGCGGCCCGCGCCCAGCGCTCCTCGAGCTCCAACCGGCTGCTCGCCCGAGGACCGGACACCTGGCCGTTGCGACCGCCCAGGCCGCCCAGGCCGCCCGTCCCGCCCGTCCCGCCTGTCCCGCCTGTCCCGCCTGTCCCGCCTGTCCCGCCTGTCCCGCCTGTGCCAGTCATGCCGCGACCAGCTCACCGCTGCGCAGGGCGAGCCCCGCAGCGACCTCTTCGCGGCCCGGCACGTCGAGCCCGGCCAGATCGGCGGCCGACCACGCGACCCGCAGCACCCGGTCGTACCCGCGCAAGGTCAGCCGCCCGGAGTCGAGGCTTCGGTCGATGACCGCCGTGGTCGAGCCGGGCAACCGGAACGGCGGCCGCCTCAGCACGTGGCCCGGAACGAGGCCGTTGGTCGCCCAGCCCTCATCGGCCCACCGCACCCGTTGCGCCTCCCTGGCCACCGCTACCCGGGCGGCGACCGTCGCGCTGGACTCCCCGTGTGCGTCGCCGAACGCCGCGGCATGCACCGGTGGCACGTGCACCTGGAGGTCGACGCGGTCGAGCAGTGGGCCGGAGAGCCTCCCGGCATAGGACCGGATCTCCATCGGCTTGCACGTGCAGTCCAGACCCTTGCCGTACGAGCGCCCGCACGGGCACGGGTTGGCCGCGAGCACGAGCAGGAAGCGAGCCGGGTAGCGCACCACCTGGCGGGCCCGGGCGATGACCACCTCACCGGACTCGAGGGGCTGGCGCAGCGTCTGCAGCACCGAGCCCTTGAACTCGGGTGCCTCGTCGAGGAAGAGCACACCGTGGTGGGCCCGCGAGATCGCCCCGGGCAGAGCCACGCCCGTGCCTCCCCCGGTCACCGCGGCCATGGACGCGCTGTGGTGCGGCGCGACGAACGGTGGTGTGCGGTCGAGCTCGACGACCTCGCCGACCGAGCCGGTGAGTGAGCGGATGGCGTGGGTCTCGAGGGCCTGCGCCCGGCTCAGGCGGGGCAGCACCGTGACGAGTCGTTCGGCGAGCATCGTCTTCCCGACCCCGGGCGGCCCTGACATGAGCAGGTGGTGCCCGCCGGTGGCCGCCAGCTCGAGGGCCAGCCGGGCCTCGGGCTGCCCGACGACGTCGGCGAGGTCGGGCCCCCCGCGGGTCTCGCGCGCCACCACCGGAGGCCCTGCTGCCGGCGGCAACGGCGTGCCGTGCTCGGCGGCGGTGTACCAGTCGACGACGTCGCGCAGACTGGCGGCGCCGTGCACCGTCACGCCGTCGACGAGCTGGGCCTCGCCGACGTTCTCGACCGGGACGACGACGTGGGTGATCCCGGACCTAGCCGCGGCCAGGACGGCGGGCAGGATGCCGTGCACTCCCCGAACGCGCCCGTCGAGCGCGAGCTCGCCGAGGTGCATGACGTCGGCGGCGACCCCGCCCCGGATGACCCCGGCCGCCCCCAGCACGGCAACCGCGATCGGCAGGTCGAAGCAGGCGCCCCGCTTGGGGATGGAGGCCGGCGACAGGTTCACGGTGACCCGATGGGGCGGCACCGGGACCCCGCTGGTCGCGGCCGCCGAGCGCACCCGGTCGGGCGACTGGGCGCACGCGGCATCCGGCATCCCACCGATCGAGAAGTGCGGTAGGCCCTGGGCGATGTGCGCCTCGACGTCGACGAGGGTGCCGTCCAGGCCGGAGAGGGCCACGGAGCGGGTGCGACCCAGACCCGAGCTCACGACCCCACCCCGATGACGTGCCGCACCAGCGCCGGCCGGCCGGGAAGGCACAGGATGCCCACGACGTCGACGCGCACCTGTGCCACCCGGGAGCCGCCACCCTTGTCGGCCAGGTAGGCCGCTGACAGCCGCCGCAGGCGCTTGGCCTTGGCGAAGGTGACCGCCTCGACCGGCTCGCCGAAGCCGGAGGACCGGCGGGTCTTGACCTCGCAGATGACCAGGCAGTCGCCGTCCAGCGCCACGACGTCGACCTCACCGTGCTCGCATCGCCAGTTCCGGTCGAGCACCTCCATCCCCTGCTCGCGCAGGTAGCGCACGGCGAGTGCCTCGCCGTAGCGACCCAGCGCGGCGGCCGGTCGCGGTGGGCGTGTCGGCCCGGTTTGCAGCCGGGCCGAGCCGGTGCCCGGCGCGCCGCTCGGCTGGGCGTTCGCCGCGCCGCTCGGCTGGGCGCCCGCCGCGCCGCTCGGCGCGGCGCTCGGCTGGGTGCTCAGCGGTTCGCTCAGCGGTCTGGCCCGCTGGGGCCGCTGCGGATCGGTGCTGGTCATGACGGCAGCCAACCGCTCGAGCGAGCCCGGCACGAGACCCCACCCAAACCTGTGGACGACGCCGGCGGCCGGGGCCGCCTGTGGACGACAGGACGTGCTCAGCGAGCAAGATCACCCCCCCCACCGCGCCGGCGAGCCGGTCAGCTCAGAACTCGCCCTTGGGCAGCTCGAGCTCGCTCTTGGCCAGCTCCTCGACGTTGACGTCCTTGAAGGTGACCACCCGCACCGTCTTGGCGAACCGCGCCGGACGGTAGATGTCCCAGACCCACGCGTCGTGCATGGTGACGTCGAAGAACACCTCGCCCCCGTCGTTGCGCACCAACACGTCGACGCTGTTGCACAGGTAGAAGCGCCGCTCGGTCTCGACGACGTGGCTGAACAGCCCCACGACGTCGCGGTACTCGCGGTAGAGCGCGAGCTCCGCCTCGCTCTCGTACTTCTCGAGGTCCTCCGAGCTCATCGCTCTCCCACCCGGGTCAGGTCGTTCGGTGCGGTTCGGTCGGTGAGGTACGGGTCGTCAACGCCGGCGAACCCGTCTCCCGACGACCCGTCGACGGCCTGTGCCGGCAGCGGCACGTTGCTCGCGTCATTCTCGTCCGTGGTGCCCGGTAGCCGCCATGACCTGCGGTGCAGCTCACTGGCCCCCAGGCGGCGCAGCGCGTCGAGGTGCTCCGGCGCGGCGTACCCCTTGTTCTCGACCCAGCCGTAGCCGCTGTAGGGGTCGTTCCCGCCGAGGTCGACCATGATCCGGTCGCGGGTCACCTTGGCGAGCACGCTGGCGGCGGCAACCGAGGAGCACTTCAGGTCGGCCTTGATCATCGTGGTGACCTGGGGCGTTGCGACGCGCTCCTCGTGGGCGAACGCGAGCAGCCCGACGTCCTGCGGCGAGGTGAGCCAGTCGTGGTTGCCGTCGAGGATCACCAGGTCGGGCCGGATGCCGCCCGCGGCCACCGCGTCGAGGGCACGGCACCCGGCCAGGCGCAGGGCCGCGATGATGCCGATCGCGTCGATCTCGTCGGCGCTCGCGTGCCCGACCGCGTGGGCGAGGGCCCAGCGCTCGATGCGCGGCACCATCCGCTCACGGGCCTGCGGAGCCAGCAGCTTGGAGTCCTTCACGCCCTGCGGCGCGCTTCGGCAGGTCTCGTCGATGACGACGACCCCGACGGTGACCGGGCCGGCGAGCGCGCCGCGCCCGACCTCGTCCATGCCGGCCAGCACCCGGTGTCCCTCGCGCTGCAGGGCCCGTTCCACGCGCAGGCTCGGCCGGCGCGCAGCCGTAGGGCTCATGGCTTGGCCGTCGCTTCGGGCACGGCCGCGAAGGTCTCCTCGTGGTCGGACAGCCAGCCGGTGCGGCCGAGCGGCCACACGATTGCCACCGCACGACCGGTGATGTCGGCGATGGGCACAGCGCCGTCCTTGCCCGTGCGGCTCGGGTCGTGGAAGCGCGAGTCCTCGGAGTCGGAGCGGTGGTCGCCCATCACCCACACGTGCCCGGCCGGCACGGTGATGTCGAAGTTCATCTCGCTGGCCTCGTCACCCGGCTTGAGGTAGGGCTCGGTGATCTCGACGCCGTTGACCTTCAGCTTGCGGTTGGCCGAGCAGCACATCACGTGGTCGCCGGGCAGGCCGATCACCCGCTTGATCAGGTGGTCCTCGGACTCGGCGGGCAGCAACCCGACGAACACCAGCCCGTCGTGGATCGCCCCCTTCACGCCGCCGCGCTGCACGGGCGGCATCACCTCGAGCCAGCCGCCCGGGTCCTGGAAGACGACGACGTCACCGTGCTTCAGGTCGACCGGGCCGGGCGTCAGCTTCGAGACGATGACCCGGTCGCCGACGAGGAGGGTGTCCTCCATCGACCCCGAGGGGATGAAGAACGCCTGCAACAGCCACGTCTTGACGACGAAGGACAGCACCAGGGCCAAGGCGATGACGACGACGACCTCGCGCACGGCCGCGGTGACCATCCCCAGGGGGCTCTGCGGGGCCTTGTCCTCGGCGGCCACGTGCCGACCCTCCTCCGAGCCCTCGGCGACGGGGTCGGTCTCCGGCGCACTCACCGGGCGGCCTCGGGCGCCGGCGCCACCGTGCCGAACCTGCTGAGCGGCCAGAACCGCAGGGCCACCGTGCCCACCAGCGCGTCACGGGGCACGGTGGAGGCAATGGGCGCCGTGAGGGACACGGCACCCGGCGTCGACGAGCCGACCACGGCGAGCTCGCTCTGCGCCCCGATGTCGACGCCCAGCGCGTGGGCAGCCGACGACAGGACGCGACCGACCAGGCCGTCGGCGACCGGAGTGGAACGATCGACGGCACCCGTCGACGTGGTGTCGACCAGGACGAGGTCGCCGGGGTCGGCGGCGGGCCGCACCTTCCACACGAGGACACGGTCTCCTGGTTCGACGATCGGCGCGAGCGCGGCCGTGGGGACGAAGTAGGACTGGAGCACGAACGCCTGCACCAGCGCGGTAGCGACGATCGCGGCTCCGAGGAGCAGGACCAGCCGGGGACGGCGCGACCCGGCCTCGGCCACGGTGGTGGCCGGCGCCGGGTCGGCGTCTGGTCGGGCGGTCACTCCGCGGAGCCTAGTCGGCCCGTCTGGGAGGGGCGCACCGAAACCAGGGTTTGGGTCAGCGCGCAACCGGGGTGTCGCGCTTCTCCTTGATCTTGGCCGCCTTGCCGCGCAGGTCGCGCAGGTAGTACAGCTTCGCGCGACGCACGTCACCGCGGGTGACGAGCTCGATGTGGTCGATGATCGGCGTGTGGAGCGGGAAGGTGC
>Ga0302299_10001730_pt1 | contig 13182 bp, 13 predicted proteins | sample III_Fen_N3_4_FD_198795 | JGI IMG/M metagenome (GOLD analysis project Ga0302299, IMG submission 198795) | Peat permafrost microbial communities from Stordalen Mire near Abisko, Sweden - III_Fen_N3_4 | ecosystem: Environmental > Terrestrial > Soil > Wetlands > Permafrost | place: Sweden: Abisko... | reverse complement strand
GGCGTGCCCGCTCGGCATCCTCGAGCCGCCGCGAGACGCCGAGGCCCTCGCCGTTCGGAACGTAGACGAGGAAGCGGCCCGGAAGCGAGATCTCGGTCGTCAGCCTGGCGCCCTTCGTCTTCATCGGGTCCTTCACCGCCTGCACGAGCAGCTGCTCGCCGCGGGAGATCAGGTCCTGGATCTTCTTGCCGTGATGCCGCTTGCCCTCGAGCTCGGGCACGACGATCTCGTCGACGTAGAGGAAGCCGTTCTTCTCGAGCCCGATCTCGACGAACGCGGCCTCCATCCCCGGGAGCACGTTGTCGACGACCCCGAGGTAGATGTTCCCGGCGATCGACCGGCGCTCGGGCCGCTCGAGGTACACCTCGGCGACGCGGTCGTCCTCGATCACGGCGACGCGCTGCTCACCGACGTCGACCGAGATCAGGAGCTCGCGCTTCGCTGCCGGCAACGGCGCCCGGCGTGGAGCCTGTCTGCGGCGCTGGGTGCCGCCGCTCTGGCCCGTGCGGCGCCGGTCGGCGGCCCGCTCGGCCCGCTGGCTCCGCGCCGGCTCCTTGGCGGCGGGCTTCTCGGCAGGCGACGCCGTCTCGCTGGTAGCACCGTCGCCGGCCGGCCGCTTCCGGCCGCGCCCGCCACGGCTACCACGGCGTCGCTTGTTTCTCAGCGCCTCGGCGTCCGCACCTGTTGCAGTCGAATCTGCGGCAGTGCTGTGTTGCTCTGAGCCTTGTGGCCCCGAGCCCTGTTGCTCCGAGCTCTGGTGCTTGGCCCGCGCGGCCTCCGGCTCAGCCGGGGCGGCAGGAGCCTCTGTGATTGCGCCCTCGGGCGCGTCCTGCTTCTTCTTGTTCTTCCATCGAAACCAGGGCAAGTAGTGCCTCTCCTCGTTGTAGCGCGCGCGGGCACACAGCTCCCCACCGGGTAACCGGCCTCGCGCAGCGGATGTCGAAAACCATGGCCATATTCAGTTGGGCCTCGTGGTGCAGGGTATCAGTGCGGAGGCCCGGCGGTGTCTTCTCCGGCCGCGGCGCCGACGATCGTCTTCGGGAGGCTCTACGCAGCTGCCGGACGAAGCCGCGCCCGACGGGCTCGAACGGCACGGAGGCGCTGGTTCAGGCGAGCCCAGGCCCACGGCTCGACCTCCGCGTAGCGCGTCTCGGACTGGGCGCGCGTCGCCTCCAGGTACTCGAACCATGCATCGGCCTCTTCGATCTGCAGCAATTCCTCTGCGAGCTCTATGTCCGGCACCGGCACTCCCTTCGCCTGTCGGGGTCGATGCGATCCTAGGACCCGGTCCGGACGGACCACCCCGCAACGGCGTCGGGCGCCTTCAGAGGCGGAGGCGGGCGGCTCCGAGAGCGCGCGTGCCCGCGTAGGCCACCGCACCACGGACGAGCGGCCCGCCGACCGGAAGCCGGCGGACGAGCGCGCGGGCGCCGAGCCCAACGGCCAGGCACGCGCCGAGCGCGGGCCCGACGGCGAGCGCGAGCGCCTGCGGGTCACGCGGCAGGGTCTCGCCCCGGCTGAGACCGAGCAGCAGCACCATGCGGCCCTGCGCCAGGGTGAGCACCGGTAGCTGCGCCCGCTGCAGGCGGGAGCTCGCAGCGAGGGCGGCGTTCGTGAGGGAAGTCGTGCCGACCAGTCGTCGCATCACTGCCGGCCGCAGGACGGGCAGGCGGGAGGCGAGCGCCGGCCCGTCGGCTCCGGCGACCCGCGCGACCGCCGTCGCCAGGTCGTCGAGCGGCACCTCCGAGCTGCCGTCGAGCACGTCGCCCGGAACGACGTAGGGGACGCGACCCGCTCCCCGCTGCACGACGAGCACCGGTGTTCCGGCTCGCGTGAGCCGACGGAGAGCGGCCACGGCCGCCGGGGACGGCGGCCCGTCGAGCAGCCAGATCGCGACGGCGGCCTGGAGCGGATCGCCGCCGACGGTGACCGCGCCGGCGTCACCGCCGGCGGTGAGGGCGGCGGCGAGCTCGGCGGCACCGTCACCCGAGACGGCGATCCGCGGAGTCGCCTGTCCGATGCCGCGCGTCTCGCGCAGCACCCCGGCGACCTCGCCGATCCCGACGCCGAACGGCACTAGCGGAAGCCCTCAGCGCGACCGCGCGCGTGAATCGCCTGGAGCACGCCGACCGCCATCAGGTTCGCGACCATCGAGGAGCCGCCGACGGTGACGAAGGGCAGGGGAATCCCCGTCACGGGAGCGATGCCCATCGTCATGCCGACATTCACGAACACCTGGAAGAGAAAGGCGAAAACGATCCCCCCTGCGACGACGGCGCCGTACAGGTCACCGGCGACGGTGACGACGCGGAGGCCACGCCAGACGACGAGAAGGTAGAGCAACAGCAGGATCGAGGTGCCGACGAAGCCTCGCTGCTCGGCGAACGAGGCGAACACGAAGTCCGTGGCGTGCTCGGGGAGGTAGTCGAGGCGCGTCTGGCTCGCTCCCGCGACGCCGCGCCCGGAGAAGCCGCCCGCACCCACCGCGGTTCTCGACTGGGTCACGTTGTAGGTCGAGCCGCCCGGATCGCTGTCCGGGTTCGTGAACCCCGTCAGGCGGGCGGTCTGGTACGGCTTCAGCACCGGCATCCCGGCGGCGGGGAGCAGCCACAAGACGCTCGTCAGTAGCACGATCGTCGTGACCCCGAGCACGATTAGGTGCACCCAGCGCACTCCCGAGAGGAAGAGGACGGCCGTCAGGGCGGCACCGTAGACGAGGGCGGTCCCGAGATCGGGCTGCACGAAGACGAGGCCTATCGGCACGAGGCCGAGGCCGATCGCGGTCGCGACCGTTCCGAGCTCACCGACCCGGCGGCCGCGCTCGACGAGGAAGCCGGCGATCGCCAGCACGAAGACGAGCTTGCCGAACTCGGACGGTTGGAACTGGAACGGGCCGAGGTCGATCCAGCGCTTCGAGCCGCGCACCGCTGCCGCGAACACGAAGACGAAGAGCATGACGCCGATCATGCCGCCGTAGAGGAGCCGCCAGTGGCGCTGGTACACCGCCGGTGGGATCAGGATCGCGACGAGCATGGCAATGCCACCCGCGGCGACCGCGATCACCTGTCGGTTGACGAAGTAGTCGGGGCTCCCGGGAACGTCGAACCGGGTGATCCCGCCGATTGCCCAGAGCCCGTAGCCGACGAGGGTCACGACCGCGAGCAACAGCAGCCAGTCGAGCCGGCGCAGGACGGCACCGACGTCGAAGACACCGAGGGAGGGCGACCTGAGGGCCGAGGGGCGGTTGCGCGTCTCGACGATCAATCGACGTTCACCAGAGCCTGGGAGCCGGCCTTGCGGTTGAAGTACTTCTCGAAGACGCGGAGCGCGGCCGGCGCCGCAGCGGCCGAACCGTGGCCGCCGTTCTCGATCACGGCGCACACGACGAGCTGCGCGTTGTCGGAGGGGCCGTAGCCACACCACCAAGACTGGTTCTCGATGTGACCGATCGGATAGCCGGGGAGGTTGACGACTTTCTCGGCCGTCCCGGTCTTGCCCGAGATCGAGATCGGGTAGCTGCCAAAGACGCCCGACGACGTGCCGTTGGTCGAGTGGGTCGCGGCCCAGAGGCCGTCACGCACCGCCTGCAGGGCGGCGGGATCGACGCCCGCGTCGCGCGGCGGGTCGGCCGGAAACTGCTTCAGCGTGACCGGCTGTTGCCGGTTCGTGCCGGGCTGCTCCACCCCCGAGACGACGTACGGCGTCACGAGCTTGCCGCCGTTCGCGATCATCGCGTAGAAGCGGGCCATCTGCAGGGGGGTCACCGTGATGTCCTTCTGGCCGATCGCGAGCTGGATCGAGTCACCCGGGTTCCACGCCTTGTCCCAGTCGCTCTTGAACGTCCTCTTCCGCCACGCGGGGGTCGGCACGATCGTCTGCCACGACGGCGCCTCGTTGCCGATGTCGAGGCCGGTGGGCGCCCCGAAGCCGAACTTGCGGGCCCACTGCTGGAGACGGCTCTGCTCGGCCGCGCCGCCCTGGTAGAACCGGTCGCCGACGGCGTAGAAGTAGGTGTCGCAGGACGTCGCGAGCGCCTCCGGCAGGTTCATCGGCCGGTTGACGTATGGGTCCCAGTTCTTGAAGACCTGCTTGTCGCGGCCGTACGTGGCCGATCCGGTGCACTGGATCGACGAGTAGGGCGAGAGGAGGTGCTCCTGCATCGCGGCGAGCGCGGTGACGGGCTTCCACGTCGAGCCAGGCGGATAGGCGACCTGCGTGACGCGGTTGAGGCCGGGGAAATTGGCCTTCTTCGCCGCGGCGTCGTTCACGAGCGGTGCGAGCTTCGTCGGGTCGATGTGCCCGACGTACACCGACGGCTTGTAGGTCGGGTACGACGCCATGGCCCGGACGGCGCCGTCGCGCGGGTCGAGCGCGATGATCGCCCCGCCCGCGACGTTGTACTGCTTGTTGGCCCTTGCGAGCTTGATGCCGTAGCGGATCGCCTGCTCGGCCGCACGCTGCACGCGGATGTCGATCGTCAGCCGTACGGCCGTGCCGGGCCGTGCATCACGCCTGATCTCGAGGGGGCTCTGTGGTCGCCCGCGCGAGTCGACACGGATCTGGGCCGCTCCCGAGACTCCACGGAGGTATCCGTCGAAGGCCGCCTCGACGCCGGACTTGCCGATCGTGTCGCCGGGCTGGTAGTCGGACTTCGCCCCCTTCTGCTTCAGCTCGGCCGGCGAGATCTCGCCCACGTAGCCGAGGACCTGGGCGGCAAGTGACTGGTACGGGTAGTTGCGCAGGTACGTCTGCTGGATCTGCACGCCGGGGAACTCCGACGCGTGCTCCTGCAGGTAGTAGACCTGGTCGTCGTGAACAGCGGTCTTCACCGTGATCGGCGTCAGCGGGTCGAGCTGGCGGTCTTCCACCTCGCGGGCGAGGCGCGCCGTCGGCACGTCGAGCACCATCGCGAGGCGCTTGATCATCCGGTAGCGCCCCGTCTTCTTCGGCATGTCCCCCACCCACAGCTTGACCGCGGTTCCCGGCACGTTGCCGACGATCACTTTGCCGTCGCGGTCGAGGATGGGGCCACGGGGCGCCTCGACCCTGATCGTGCGCAGCTGGTTGTTCTGGGCCTCGGAGAGGTACCGCGCCCCCGAGAGCACCTGGAGCGACCAGAGGCGGAAGAACAGCACCGCGAACACGGCGATCGCGACGATGCCGAGGACGCCGACCCTGACGGCGAGGCCCGGCGTGAGCCGATACGGCGCGCTGACGGTCGGATCGGGAGGGAGAAAGCGGGAGGAGGGGTTGCGCCGCTCGCCGTAGGGTGCGTCAGACAAGCAGCTCGACCTCCCGCGCCCGCTCCACGCGCTCGGTCGAGCCGATCAGCTTGCGGACGAGGGCGAACACCGGATAGGCGAGGAGGGCGTTCCAGATGACGGCAGCCGGCAGCGCGAGCAGCACGGCGCGCACCCCGACAGGGCCGCCGAGAAGCGCGTCGAGGCAGTAGCCGCCGAGCTCGACGAAGACCGTGGCGACGACGGTCGCCACGAGCGGCGCATGCGGCCGGCCGCGCCCGGTGGTCTCGCCGTAGCGGCCTGCCCAGTAGCCGGCGAGCGTGAGGAGGAGCGATGTGAGCCCGAGCGTTCCGAGGGTGGCGACGTCGACGACGAGGCCGGCGAGGAAGCCGGTGACGGCGCCGGTGATGGATCCACGAAGCAGGGCAACCGAGACGAGCGTCACGAGCAACAGGTCGGGCGCCGCACCGTCGATCCGGATCGACGAGAAGGCGGATACCTGCATGATGGAGACGAGGAAGACGAGCACCGCGATCTTCAGCCCGTTCCCAACGCTCACGGGTTCGCACCCTTCTTGCGGACGAGCACGAGCACGGCGTCGACGCGATCGAAGTCGGCGAACGGCTGCACCTGCACCTGCTTCCACAGGTCGGTATCGGCCTGGCCGACGCTCGTCACGCGCCCGATCGGGATGCCCCGCGGGTAGAGGGAGGCGAGCTTGCTGGAGCGCCAGCCGGCGGTGACGATCGTGTCTCCGACCGAGACCTCGAGCTTCTTCGGGACGCGGTCGAAGATAAGTGTCGACGCCGATGCGCGCCCGTGCTTGACGATGCCGGACGCGGCCGTCTTGACGTCGAGCGCCGATACGGCCAGCTGCTCGTCGGTGAGCAGCGTCACCCGCGCCGAGTGGGAGTAGACGCGAGTCACCCGACCGAGGAACCCGTCCTCGGTGACGACCGGAGCGTCGACCGCGACGCCGTCCTTGGAGCCGACCGCAACGACGACGTCCTGGGCGAAGCCGCCTGTCGGTCGGGCGATCACCGAGGCTGCGAGGCCGGTGTAGTCGCCCGGGAAGCGCGGCCCGTCACGGAACGCGAGCAGTGCCTTGAGCTTGTCGTTCTCGTTTGCGGCAAACTGGTTCTGGATCACCTGCTGGCGCAGCGCCGCATTCTCCGCCCGCAGCCGCTTGGCGTCGGAGCGGGCCGTCAGGAGCGAGTCGGCCCAGCCGTAGACGTCGCGAAACGGCTGGGCGACACGTTCGCCGGCGATCGTGAACGGCCGCAGGACGGCCGTGGCAGCACTCTGCGCCGAGGCGACCGGGCCGTCGTCCGGCTTTCGGAACGAAACGGTGATCAGGATCAGCGCGAGCACAACCAGGCCCCCGAAAACGACGCGCCGCCGAAAGGCGGAGGTCGTTCGAGAGGGGGGCTTACCGGTGGCGGGACGCCGGACGTTGACGCCCAACACCGCCGTGCGTGCGGTGCGATGACGGGGCACAGGGGCCGATTGTACCGGCCGTCATCGGCCGATGGCCCTGCCGGCGGCCGTCTTCACGCGGTCGCAACCCGGCGGGCTACCGTCACGGCGGCCCGGAGGTGAGCGTCAGGACGAGGGCCGGATCAGCGGCGAGAGCCGTTGCGCCGCTTGCGCGAGCGCTCGGAGCGGTGAATCGCCTCGAACTCCTCGAGGCTGCGTCCCGAGCCGACCGCGACGCACGTCAGCGGGCTCTCGGCGAGGTGCACCGGCATCTGCGTCTCGTGGCGGAGGCGCTCGTCGAGCCCCTGCAGGAGGGCGCCGCCCCCTGCGAGCACGATGCCGCGGTCCATGATGTCTGCCGCGAGCTCGGGGGGCGTCTTGTCGAGCGTGGACTTGATCGCGTCGATGATCTGGGAAACCGGCTCGTCGAGCGCGCGCCGCACTTCCTCCGACGAGATGACCACCGTCTTCGGCAGCCCCGTGAGCATGTCGCGCCCCCGGACCTCGGCCTGCACCTCCTCGGCCAACCGGTACCCCGACCCGACCTCGAGCTTGATCTCCTCCGCCGTCTGCTGGCCGACGAGGAGCTTGTACTCCTTCTTGATGTGGGTGACGATCGCGTCGTCCATCTCGTCCCCTCCGACCCGGAGCGACTGCGAGACGACGATCCCGCCGAGGGAGATCACGGCCACCTCGGTCGTGCCGCCGCCGATGTCGACGATCATGTTCCCCGTCGGCTCGCCGACGGGCAGGCCGGCCCCGATCGCGGCGGCCATCGGCTCCTCGATGAGGTAGGCCTGGCGGGCGCCCGCAGCGAGCGTCGCGTCCTCGACGGCCCGCTTCTCGACCCCGGTCACCCCGGACGGGACGCAGACGATCACGCGCGGGTGCGCGAAGCGGTGCTGGTGGACCTTCTGGATGAAGTGGCGCAGCATCTGCTCGGTGACGTCGAAGTCGGCGATGACGCCGTCCTTGAGAGGCCGGATCGCCGAGATCGTCCCCGGTGTACGCCCGAGCATCCGCTTCGCCTCGACGCCGACCGCGTGAACGTCGCCCGTGCGCTGGTCGATCGCGACGACGGACGGCTCCGAGAGCACGATGCCGCGACCGCGCACGTAGACGAGCGTGTTGGCGGTGCCGAGGTCGACGGCCATGTCACGGCCGCCGAATCCGGTGAGGGCGTTGAGCCAGCTCATGGACGGAGCAGTCTAGCCTCTATTCGATTTGCAGCAGGTTCGGGACGTTCGCGGCGAGTGTGTCGATCAGGAGCGCCGCCGGCAGCCCGACGACGTTGAGGTAGTCCCCGTCGACCGCCGCCACGAGGCGGGCGCCGAGGCCCTGGATGGCGTAGCTGCCTGCCCGCCCGCCCCATTCGCCCGAGTCGAGGTAGCCTTCGACCTCCGCAGCCGAGAGCGCCCGGAACGTGACGCTCGTCGTCGCATGCGCCACGACCGCGAAACGATCGCCGAGGAGGCAGAGGCCGGAGAGGACGCGGTGCGTGCGGCCCGCGAGCTCGGTCAGCATCGCGCGCGCGCCGTCACGGTCCGCGGCCTTGCCGTACAGGCGTCCGTCCAGGTGAACGGTCGTGTCGACACCGAGCGTGACGGCACCGTCGACGTGGACCGACCGGGCCTTGCCCTCGGCATGGTCCCGCACGAGCGCGACGGGGTCGGCGTCGGGCGGGTCGTGCTCGACGTAGGAGGGCGCGACGACCGTGAACGGGATGCGCAGCTGCTCGAGGATCGCGCGGCGCTGGGCCGAGGTCGACGCGAGCACGAGCAGGCGGTCAAGAGGCGCCACGGAAGTTCCTCCCGAGCTCGGACTGGTAGCCGCTGCCGAGCGCCGCCCCGCTCTCGCGCAGCCAGTCCCCGAGGCGATCCCGGCCCCGCGGCGGCTCCTCGGAGACGAGCAATCCCGCCATCAGGCTCTCGAGCTCGTCGCGCGTGAGCACGACGTCCCGCACCAGGAGGCCGAACATCCGTGAGCCGCCGAGCGCGAGCGTGGCAGGGGACGTTCGGATCCGCGCCCGGCTGCCCACCGCAGCCGCGATCTGGCGCACGACGGCGTCGAACGCAAGGCGCTCCGGCCCTGCCGCATCGACGATCACGTCGTCCGGCGCTGCGCCCGCATCGGCGCAGACCCGCGCGGTGTCGTGCACCGAGACCGGCTGCACCTCGTAACGTCCGTCGCCCGGCACGAGGAAGAGCGGCGTCCGGCGCAGGATCCACGCGATGTTGTTGAGGAGGATGTCGTCCCGCCCGAAGACGAGCGTGGGACGGACGATCGCATGAGAGAGCCCCGAAGCGCGCACGAGCGCCTCGGCCTGTGCCTTGCCTCGGAAGTACGGGAACGGCGAGTCGAGGCTCGGGTTCGCGACGCTCACGTGGACGACGCGCTGCACCCCGGCCTGCGCGGCTGCCTCGAGGAGGACGCCGGTGTTGGAGACGGCGCCGGCGAAGGTCGTCGCGCCCCGCTCGAAGCGGACCCAGTACGTGTTGTACAGCGTCTCGGCTCCGCCCAGGCTCTCGACGAGCGAGTCGTCGAAGGCGAGCGGCGCCACCTCCACGCGCGCGGCCAGAGGGTGCGAAGGGTCCGGACGGCGCGTCAGCGTCCGGACCCGCCGACCTCGAGCCAGCAGCTCCTCCGCGATGTGCCTCCCCGTGTACGAGAACGCTCCGGTGACGATGTCGAGCCCCGCCACGAGCCGCTCAGCCGGGCTTCTTCGCGACCCAGATCTCCTCGGCGGGCCAGCGTCGCGACCACTCGACCGAGAACGCGTCGTAGTACTCGTGGTCGACGGCGTCGTCCGGCGGATACAGCTCGACGAGGTCGACGACGTCGAAGCCCGTCCTCCGGAGGAGCCGGAAGAGCTCGCCGTGCGGGAGCTGCCATTCGACGCCGAGCTCCCCGGGCCACTCGAGCCGGCCGAGGCCCTTTTGCGGGCGTACCAGCATCTCGGTCGGCTGTCCCTCGTCCGGAGCGCAGAGGATCGAGATGGTGCTGTTGCGAAGGAACCACAGCCGCCCCCCGGGACGAAGCAGGCGATGGGCCTCGGGGATCCAGCGGTGAGGGTCGCACCAGATGCTCGCGCCGTACTCGGAGACCGCGAGATCGAAGCTCGCCGACGGCAGCGGCACGTCCTCGGCGCTCGCCTCCACGAGCGGGAACTCGATCCCGTGCTCCGCCTGGCAGCGCCGCGCGGTCGCGAGCTGCGCCGGCGTCACGTCGACCCCGACGGGACGGGCCCCGCGGCGTGCGAGCCAGGCCGAGACGTAGGCGGTGCCGCAGCCGAGCTCGACGACGTCGAGGCCGGAGACCTCCCCGAGGGTGCCGAGCGTGGACTCCGGCACGCCGTAGACGCCCCACGTGATCTCCGACGCGGCCCAGACCCGATTCGCCTGCGCATCGGTGTAGTCGGCGTTCGCCTTCGTCCAGTCCTCGCGGTTGCGCTTCGCGTCGTCGGAGATTCCGGGCATGCGGTGATCCTAGAGCCTTCGTCCCCGGGAATCGGCCCCGGGGACGAGAGCGAGGTCAGACCAGGCCGTCGGGGAAGAACAGCGCGAGCTCGCGCTTCGCGCTCGCCCTCGAGTCGGAGCCGTGGACGATGTTCTCCGCGAGCAGCGTCGCGAAGTCACCGCGAATCGTGCCGGGCGCGGAGTCGGCCGGGTTGGTCGCGCCCATCATCCCTCGCACGCCGAGGATGGCGTTCTCACCGCGGACGGCGAGCGCGAGGACGGGGCCGGACGTGATGAACGAGACGAGCTCGCCGAAGAAGGGCTTGCCCTTGTGCTCGGCGTAGTGCTGTTGCGCGGTCGCGCGAGGGATCCTGAGGAGGCGGGCGCCGCGCAGCTCGTAGCCGCGACGCTCGAAGCGGGAGACGATCTCGCCGCAGAGTGCGCGGCGGACGCCGTCCGGCTTGACGAGGACGAGTGTGGTTTCGGTAGCCATAGCGGCGGAGCCTAGTCGCTACCACGCAGAGACCGTCGCCGGGATGGCGTCTAGCTGGTGCGTCGCACGCGCAGCGGCTGGAGCGTCTCGTCTCCGGCGGCCACCTCGGGCGGCACCGGCGTCGCGCAGTACGGGCACACCTGCCAGATCGGCTCGAGTGGCGCGCTGCACGAGCTGCAGGCCTGTTTCAGTCGTGTCGTGCAGACAGGGCAGACGAGGAACGATGCGTCGACCTCACCGCGGCAGACGGGGCAGCGCAGATCGCGCTCGGCCAGTCGCTCCTCGAGGGCGCGGTTCTCGAGCTCGCGGTCGCGACGCTCCTCGATCGAGTCGGGAGGCCGAAGGAAGAGGTAGACGATCGGCCCGACGAACGGCGGCACGAGCCCGAGCAGGGCCGCCATCGCGACGAGCCACGGATCGTCGATACGGCGGCGCGCGTCCTTGTAGACCCAGTACGCCGTCGCGAGCCAGAAGACGACGACGAAGAATCCGGTCAGGTTCCGGGCGAGCATCCAGGTGTTCGAGTCGAAGAAGTTGGCGGTGATCACGGTCGGAGCGGAACGGAGTTCAAAGAAGGAGCTTGCCGAGGATATACCCGGCGGCGAAGGCAATTCCTACGATGGCGAAGACGACGACGAGCGCGAACGTCAGAACGGTGATCCTCTCCCGGGTGCGCGAACGCCGTTTCACCGGTTCTCTGCCGCCTCGAGATCGGCGAGGAGGTACAGCGAGCCGGTGACGAGCACCGGCTCGCCAAGAGCGTGGGCGCGCCGCACGGCGGTGGTCGGGTCGGCTACCGCCTCCACGATCGCGAAGTGCCGACGGGCCCGCGCCGCAAGCGCGGCAGCCGTGAGGGAGCGGGGGCTGGTCGACGCCGTCGCGACGAACCTTCCTCCCAGTGACGAGAGCCGGCGGAGCATCTCGTCGACGTCCTTGTCCTCCAGCACGGACGCGCAGATCGTGTAGTCGGCTGAGGGCACGTGGCCCTGCAGCCAGGCGACGCCGTCGGGGTTGTGGGCGCCGTCGCGAATCTCGCCCGGGCGCCGCTCGAGCCGACCGGGAAGGACGACATCGACGTGCGCGCCGAGCGGATGGCCAACGAACGCCTCGGCCGCCTCGCGGGCGCCGCCGAGCTCGATGCGTCCACGTGGGACGAGCGACGCGAGGGCTTCGTCCGGGAGGATCACTACGGTGTCGTCAGTATGGACAACGGCAAGCTTCTCCGTCGCTATCTGTTCGACCGTCTCGCCGAGAACGTCGGTGTGCTCGAGCCCGACGCTCGTCAGCAGGACAACCCGCGAGCGCAGGACGTTCGTCGCATCGTGGCGCCCTCCGAGCCCGGCTTCGACGACCGCGACGTCGACACCCGCGTCCGCGAAGGCGGTCAGCGCCGCGGCGGTGATCGACTCGAACTGGGTCGCCCGGACGCTCTCTGCTGCCGCCCGCACCCGTCGCAACGCAGCCGGCAAGTCTGCACAGCGGCCGCCGATCCGGATTCGCTCCTCCCACGCACGCACGTGGGGGGAGAGCGTGGCGCCGACGCCGAGGCCGTCGCCGAGCAGCAGCTGCTCGATCGTCACCGTCGCCGTCGACTTTCCGTTCGTGCCGACGACATGGATAGCCGGGTAGGCGACCTGGGGGTCGTCGAGGGCGGCGAGCAGCTCGTTCATGCGGTCGAGCCCGAACCCGTCCTCCGGCCAGGGGCTCAGGCCGGCGAGCCAGGCGACATCGTCGCTCATTGCCACCCCGCCTCGATGCTCGCACGGGTCACCTGTCGCCTTCGCACGCCTACCTCAGCCCGAGATCGCCAGCGATTCGGCATGCGCTGTCACCTCGTGCCCGGTCAGGAGGGCGGCCGGCGCCACGGCGTGTCCGTGGACGTCGGCGAGCACCGCGACGCGCCTCGCGCGCACCGCTGCGCCTCAGCTCCCGGGACCTGCGAGAGCCTCGAACTCGCGCCTGAAGCGCTCGAGCTTCGCCCGCTCGGCCTCGACGACGGCGGGCGGCGCGCTGCCGACGAACCGCTCGTTCGCGAGCATGCCCTCCGCGCGGGCGATCTCCTTCTGCAACCGCGCGATCTCGGGGCCCGCGTCACCGGGCGCCTTCTGCCGCTCGGGCCGGACGACGGCGGCGAAGACCCGCTGCTCGTCGTCCGAGTCGAGCACGACTTGCACGCCGCTCCGCCGGAACGTCACCGCCGCCTCCTGCACGCTGTCGAGCGCGCCGCTCTCCGAACGGTGGCGGCCGTCCGGCAACGGCCAGGCAGAGACGATCAGCCGCTTCCTGGTGCCGGGCAGGTACGACCAGATCTCCTCCGTGACGTGCGGCACGACCGGGTGCAGCAGCGCGAGCAGGCGCTCGAGCGCGGCGAGCGCCGTCGCGCAGGCGGACGCGTCGTGCACGTAGAGGCGGGGCTTGACCGCCTCGGCGTACCAGTCGCAGAAGTCGTCGAACGTGAGGTGGTACAGCACGTTCGTGGCGGTGGCGAAGTCGAAGGCGCCCCAGGCTTCCTCCACCT
>Ga0302299_10001728_pt1 | contig 13186 bp, 10 predicted proteins | sample III_Fen_N3_4_FD_198795 | JGI IMG/M metagenome (GOLD analysis project Ga0302299, IMG submission 198795) | Peat permafrost microbial communities from Stordalen Mire near Abisko, Sweden - III_Fen_N3_4 | ecosystem: Environmental > Terrestrial > Soil > Wetlands > Permafrost | place: Sweden: Abisko... | reverse complement strand
CCTCGGTTCCAAAAAGGGGGCACAACCCTACCGCGACCTTCACGGGGCGGGCAACAACCGCCGCCACTGATGGCGGAGGAGGGCCTAGATCGGCAGGCCGGCCTCGATCTGCGTCAAGGTGGCATCAATCAGATCGAGCATCTTCGGCAGCTCGAGATCCTCGAAATCGAATGCGAGGTAGGTGCCCATGATAGCGCCCACGAGACCGCCGGCGAACGCGCGCACGGCGATGTCGTCGGCGGGCCGACCCGTTCGCCTGGCCACGACCACGACCATCGTCTCGATGGTGTCCGCGAAAAAGGTGATCGCGCGGGCGCGCAGCTCGGGCTCGGTGCTGGCGAGCCGCTGGCGCTCGCGCTCTCTCTCGAGTTGCTCCGGGGAGAGCGACTCATAGACGGCGCGGAACGAGCGGCGCATCGCCTCAATGACGCTCAGCTCCGCCGGCTGCGCCTCGAAGGCGTCGAACATCAGCGGGTCGGTGGCGTCGAACATCACCACGTCTTCCTTGGTGGGGAAGTAGCGGAAGAACGTACTCGGCGACACCTCCGCCGCTTCGGCGATCTGCTCGATGGTCGTCTGTGAGTAGCCCTGGTCGCGGAAGAGACGCAGGGCGTGGTCCTGGATCGCCGCGCGGGTCTTCAGCTTCTTGCGCTCGCGAAGCCCGAGAGGCAGCTCGGGCGGCTGCTTATTTGGCGATGACGACCCCATGGCCGGATTCTACTCCTTCGGCCTCGCTCGGCGGCAGTTCCGCAAGCGGGAGCGCCGCTGCATCGGCGGCCTGCGCGCGTCGCGGCATGAACGCGAGCGCAAGGACGACGCCGACGACGGCGACGCCGCCGCAGACGAGCAGCGCGACGTCCAGGCCGTGCACGAAGGCGGTGCGTACCGAGCTGAGAAGCGCCGCCGAGCCCAGCTTGTACGCTACAGCCACGCCGGCGGCCACGCTGTCGCTGACCGCGGCGCCCACTTGTGTCGGCAGGGCGCTCACATCGAGGCGGCTGCGATAGGCGGCGTTGAGGACGGAGCCCAGGATCGCGGCTCCGAACGCGCCGCCCACCATGCGCAGCGCCGTGATCAGGCCGGACCCGACGCCGCTGTGCTCCGCCGAGAGTGCGCCGAGGGCGGCGTTCATCGCCGTGGGCAGGGCGAAGCCAAGCCCGAGGCCGCACACCGCCAGCCAGGCCATAGCGAAGCCGCCCCCGCTGGTCATGCCGGTCGTGCCGCCTACGATCAGCCCGCAGGCGAGGATCCCCGTTCCGAGAGCCAGGGCGAGCTTGTCGCCGACGCGTGCGGCGAGCTTCGTGATCAGTACCGTCCCGACCAGCAAGCCGGCGATCATCGGGAGCTGCCGGACCCCGTTCGCGAAGGCGCTCATGCCGAGCACCTCCTGGAAGTAGAGGGGCATCGCGAACATCACGCCCGTCATGGCGAACGACACGAGAGTCGCGAGAGCCGTACCCCAGGTGAAGCCGGGTTCACGGAAGAGGCGCAGGTCGATGAGCGGGTCGCGCACGCGACGCTCCCACAGCACGAACGCGGTGAGGATGGCGGCTCCCGCCCCCATGGCGGTCAGCGCGGTGGTGTCGCCCCACGTCGTCTCGCCGGCCTTGATGACGCCGTAGGTCAGCGCCGCGAGGCCGGCGCTGGAGGTCACGATGCCGAGAGGGTCGAGGCGCGTGTCCCGCCTGCCGCGTGATTCCGGGACGAGAGTGGCAACGGCGACCAGGGCGATCACCACGACCGGCACGTTGATGAGAAACACCGAGCCCCACCAGAACGTGCTCAGCAGCCAGCCGCCCAGGAGCGGCCCGATGGGCTGCCCGATCATCATCGCGGCCATGATGGTCGCGACCGCCTTGGGGCGCTCTTCGTCGCTGAACAGCACGGTGATCGCCGCTATCGCCGTCGGCAAGACGATGGCCGCGCCCAGCCCCAGTACGACGCGCGCGGCGAGGAACGTGCTCGACGACGTAGCGTAGGCGCAGGCCAGCGAGCCGAAGCCGAGGATGACCAGCGCGATCAGCAGGAGCTTCTTGCGTCCGTAGCGGTCACCCAGCATTCCTGCTGGCACCATGGCAGCGGCGAAGACGAGCATGTACGCCGCCACGAACCATTGCAGCTCGGATGTGGAGGCATGCAGAGAGGTCGAGAGCGTGGGCAGTGCCAGGCCGAGTACGGTCGAGTCGATGCCGACCACGAGGACGGCGGGGACCATGGCGATGAGAGCCCACCAGCGGCGCGGGTCCGATGTGGTCATGGCAGCTCCATCCTTTCAGGAGTTCCTATCTACTGACAGTGTCTAGCAAACAACTGTAACTGTCAACAGGTCTGGCGGCGTGTCTCTACGCAGTACCATCGCTCCGTATCGAAAACGAACAGAAGCACGGACCCGGCTTCGTAGGGAGGCGACGATGAGCTTGACCGGAGGCGACTCGACACCCACAAGGGCGAGTGTCACCAAGAGAAGCGTGCCGCCTCGCCCGCGGCGGTCGGCTGCGTCCGCACGGGAGTCCGTGCACGTCAGTCACGAGGAATGGGCGGCGCAGGGGAAGGCCGCGCGGCGGGAGGCGCCCAGGTCGAGCCATACGGCGTGGGTGCCGTCCGCGAGCCGGCCGGACCCGGTCGCGCTGCTCGAAGAGCAGGCAGCGAGCCGGGTCCCCGAGCTCGTCCCGATCCGCCACGGGCGGATGCTGGTGTCTCCGTCGACGTTCTATCGGGGCGCCGCGCTCATCATGGCGGCCGATCTGGCCGCGACACCGGTGTCCGGCTTCGAGGCGCAGCTCTGCGGCGACGCGCACCTGTTGAACTTCGGCCTGTTCGCGTCGCCCGAACGCCGGATGCTGTTCGACATCAACGACTTCGACGAGACACTCCCCGGCCCGTGGGAATGGGACGTGAAACGCCTGGCTGCGAGCTTCGAGGTCGCCGGACGCGACCTCGGTTTCTCCGCGTCCGACCGGCGCGACATCGTCGTCGCGGGAGTCCGCGAGTACCGGGACGCGATGCGCAGGGCGGCAGGCATGGGCGCCCTCGAGGCCTGGTACGCGCATCTGACCGTCGAGGATGTGATGGACTGGATCCGCCGCGAGGTGGAGGCGCAGCGTCTGGGCAAGAAGGAAGCGAAGGAGGCGGCTCGGGACATCGCCAAGGCCAGGTCGCGAGTCCACTCGCGAGCGTTCGCCAGGCTGGCCGGCGAGGTCGACGGCCAGCTCCGCATCGTCGCCGATCCCCCGCTGATCGTACCGATCGACGATCTCATCCTCCCCGGAGTGGCTCGCGAGGACATCGATGAGTGGATGCGTTCGCTGATCCAGTCCTACCGGCACTCGCTGGCGCAGCGGCACCACCCGATCGAGGAGTTCCACTACGTCGACACGGCGCGCAAGGTGGTGGGCGTCGGCAGCGTCGGGACCCGCGCCTGGATCTTTCTCCTGCTGGGTCGCCAGCGCCAGGCTCCTTTGTTCCTGCAGTCGAAGGAGGCGCAGGCCTCGGTCCTGGAACGCTTCGCCGGGAAGAGCGAGTATGCGAACCACGGCCAGCGCGTCGTCGAGGGCCAGCGCCTGATGCAGGCCGCGAGCGACATCTTTCTGGGCTGGCTCCGCTTCAAGGGTCTGGACGGCCAGACGCGCGACTACTACGTCCGCCAGCTCCACGACTGGAAGGGCGGCATTCAGATCGAGACCCTGAGCGTACCGGGGGCGACGCTGTACGCTCGGCTGTGCGGGGCGACGTTGGCCCGGGCGCACGCGCGACTGGGCGACAGGGTCGCGATCGCCTCGTACCTGGGCAAGGGCGACGCCTTCGATCGGGCGCTCGGGAAGTTCTCCGTCGCGTATGCGGATCAGAACGAGCGTGACTACGACGCCTTCGTGAAGGCCGTGCGCTCGGGGCGATTGGCCGCGGAGAAGGGCCTCTGACGGGACGCGGTCGTGCTGTGGCGGGCGTCCGAGGTCCTATGCGGGGGAGCCGCCGCAGAGCCGCCGCACCGCGGCGGCCGATCCGGCAGCCAAAGCGCTCTCGGCGAGCCGCCGAGCCAGCCTTGTGTCGGTGGCCCGGACGGCCTGCTTGGCGAGCGGGATCCGGGCGGGGGCCATCGACAGCTCACCGATTCCGAGGCCGAGGAGGAGGGGGATCGCCAGGGGGTCGCCGGCCACTTCGCCGCAGACCGCGACCCGCTTGCCGCCCTGTCCGGCGGCGCGAGCCGTGTGGTGGATCAGTCGGAGCACGGCCGGATGCAAGGGGTCGCCGAGCGCGGCGACTTCGGCGTTGCCGCGCTCGGCGGCAAGCGTGTACTGGGCGAGGTCGTTGGTTCCCACCGAGAAGAAGTCGACGTGTGGCGCGAACGCCTCGGCGGTGAGCGCGGCCGCGGGGACCTCCACCATGATCCCCACCTCGATGCGCGCGGGCGCGGCGACGCCGCTCGCGGCGAGCGACGCCCGCGCCTCGTCGAGAAGCTCTCTGGCGCGGCGGACCTCATCGACTGTGGTCACCATCGGGAACATGACCCGGACGGGATGTCCGGCGGCGACCCGGAGCACTGCTCGGAGCTGGGTGACGAGCAGCTCCGGACGACTGAGGCCGAGACGCAGTCCTCTGACGCCCAGGAAGGGGTTCCGCTCCGGCGTGAGGGGGAGGCAGGGCAGCGGCTTGTCGGCGCCGGCGTCGAGCGTGCGAACGGTCAACGGCCGGCCGGCGAGGGCCTCAGCCGCCTGGCGATACGCGAGTTCCTGTTCGTCCTCGGTCGGCATGTGGTCGGCCTCGAGGAAGAGGAACTCGGTGCGCAGCAGGCCGACGCCGTCGGCGCCGGCGGCGACGGCCGCCGGGACGTCATGCGACACTGCGACGTTGGCCACCACGGGCACGGTGACGCCGTCCAGCGTCACGGCGGGGAGGTGGGCCCGTTTCTGAGCCTCGGTCTTGTGCTTCGTCCAGCGGGCCCCCCGGTCTCGCGCCGCCTGGACCACGTCCGGCGGCGGGTCCACCGTGACCGTGCCGGCTTCGCCGTCGAGCACGAGCAGGGTCTCGTCGCCGACATCGAGCAGCCCCACCCCGATGCCCACGACCGCCGGGATGCCGAGAGACCGGGCAAGGATCGCGCTGTGGGCCGTCGGGCCGCCGAACGCGCAGGCGATGCCCTGGATCCCGGAGCGATCGAGGGCGGCGGTCTCCGCCGGGGTAAGGTCGGGCGCCACGACGATGCCCTCGCCGCCCGGGAAGATCGGCGAGGGCGTTCCGACGAGGCGGCGCACGACCTGGTCGCCGACGCTCCTGAGGTCGGCGGCGCGGGCGCGCTGGTACGGGTCGTCGAGCGCGTCCCACGCGCGCGCGGCGGCGGATACCGCGTCGGCCCACGCGCGCGCGGCGCCGGTCCGGCCGTGGACGATGCCGTCGCGCGCCGGTTCCAGCAGCGCCTCGTCCTCCAGGAACAGCAGGTGGGCGTCGAAGATCGCCGCTTCTCCGTCGCCGGCGTGGCCGGCCACCGATCCCCGCGTCCGACGGATGTCGGCGGCGACGGCGGCGAGGGCGCGCTCCAGCGCCGCCCACTGGGCCGCGGGGTCGTCGGCAGGCGTGTCAGGGATCTCGACAGGGGCGGCCTGCAGCCGCCGCGCCGCACCTACCGCGACCCCGGGTGAGGCGGGGAGGCCGCGCAGCACTGCACCGGCCTCTGGGGGCGGCGTGCAGGCCGGCGGGCCCGCCGGGGGGCCCGGCTCACCTACGTCCGCAGGCTCGCCGAACCCGTCGCTCGCCAGGCGCCGGATGGCCGCCAGCGCCTCCTCGGCCTGTCGCCCGGAGGTCTGCACAAGGATCTCGTCGCCGTGGCGGACGCCCAGCGTGGCCACGGCGTTCAGGCTCCGGGCGCTCACCCGGCGGCTACCCGCGGTGACGTTGGCGACGGTCACATCGGCGTCGAACCGGGCGGCTGTCCGCACGAACAGCGCCGCCGGCCGCGCGTGCAGGCCGAAGCGGTTCCTCACGGTCAGTCGCGCGCTGGGGCTCGCGCCGGCCGGAACGCGTTCCGCGCCGCCGGCCGCCGGCGCCGCGCCGGCCGCCTCCGGCCCCAGGTGGGCGGCCTTCGCGGCGAGGCCGCCCCGAGCCTCCTCGGCCACCTTCTCGAGCGGCTCACCGAGCCCGGCGGCCACCGCCGCCGCCACGGCTCCCTCGACGAGCGGCGCCGCCGTGAGGAGCACCTGGCCGCGGCGCTCCTCCGGGAGCAGATCGAGGGCCATCTCCGCCGAGAGGACGGCGCTGCCCAGGTCCATCAGGACCAGGACGCCGTCCTCCGACCACACTTCGTTGATCGCCCGCCTCACGAGGGTCGCGTCGGTCCCGAGGGGCCGTCCCGGCTGATCCAGCCCGCCGGCGACCCCGATCCTGAGGTCGCCGCCGCCCATCTGCGCCGCCAGTTCCGCCACCCCCTCGGCGAGCCTGGCGCTGTGGCTGACGAGGACGAGTCCGATCACGCGAGGGTCTCCGCTGCTGTCGCCATCAGAAGCCACGAGGAGGTCGCTCCTGGATCCTGGTGACCGGCGCTCCGCTCGCCCAGGTAGCTGGCGCGGCCCTTGCGGGCCACGAGTGGGATCGTCGCCTTCATGCCCTGCTCGGCGGCATCGGCCGACCGGCGCAGCGCTTCGGCCAGGGGCACGCCATCGCGGGCGGCGGCGTTCAGCGCCTCCGCCGCCGGCAGGAGCGCGTCGAGCATCGTCTTGTCCTCGAGTGCCGCCTTGCCGCGGGTCTGGACGCCCCTGACGCCTGCCTCCAGCGCAGTCGCCCAATCGGTCAGCGCCAGCTCGGCGCGGGCGCCCGCCGCGCTTCCCATCTGCAGGAACAGCGTTCCGTACAGCGGCCCGGCCGCGCCTCCGACCGTCGAGACGAGCGTCATGCCGACCGTCTTGAACAGGGCGCCCAGATCGCCCGGGGACGCCTCATCGGGCTCGCCGAGGTCGGCCAGCTTGCCCGCGACCGCCCGCATGCCGCGCTCCATGTTGATGCCGTGGTCCGCGTCGCCGATCGCCGCGTCCAGGTCCGTGAGCTCGTCACGCTTCCGGGTCACCGCCTCGGCGAACGCCCGCAGCCAGGCGACGACGTTCCGCTCGGTGATCGTCCCGCTCATGCGCCCCACCGCAGGCCGGGCGTGTTCACCGGCGCGTCCCACAGGGCCGTCAGGTCGTCGTCCAGCCTCAGCAGGGTGATCGAGCAACCGGCCATGTCGAGCGACGTCATGTACGAGCCGATCAGGGAACGGGCGATGGCGATACCCCTGCCCTGCAGGAAGCGGTGCAGTTCGCCGAAGACGACGTACAGCTCCATGAGCGGCGTGCCGCCCATGCCGTTCACGAACGCCAGGACCGCGTCGCCGCGCCTGAAGGGCAGATCGTCCACGATCGGCCTCGTCAGCATCTCGACGATCTCGTGCGCCGATGTCACCGGGCGTCGCTCCCGGCCCGGCTCGCCGTGGATGCCGATGCCGATCTCCATCTCGTTGTCGCCAAGCGCGAAGGTCGGCCTGCCGGCCATCGGCACCGTGCAGGAGGTGAGGGCCATGCCCATGCTGCGGCCGTTCGCGTTGACCGAGTGGCAGAGGCCGGCCACCTCTGCGAGCGGCCGGCCCTGCTCCGCCGCCGCGCCGCAGATCTTCTCGGCCAGGACCGTCGTGCCGACGCCGCGACGCCCGGCCGTGTACAGGCTGTCCTGCACGGCGACGTCGTCGTCGATGACGACCTGCTCGACGGCGATGCCTTCGGCCTGGGCCAGCTCGGCGGCCATCTCGAAGTTCATGACGTCGCCGGTGTAGTTCTTGACGATGTGCAGCACCCCGGCGCCGCCGTCCACGGCCTTCGTGGCCGCGACCATCTGGTCCGGCGTCGGCGAAGTGAACACTTCGCCGGGGCAGGCGGCGTCGAGCATGCCCGGGCCGACGAAGCCCCCGTGCATGGGCTCGTGGCCGGAGCCGCCGCCCGAGACGATCGCGACCTTGCCTTTCACCGGCGCGCCGGCGCGGACGATGTAGTGCGGGTCGGTGTGGACTCGCAACCTGTCGGAGTGCGCCAGCGCGACGCCGGCGAGCTCCTCTCTCACGGCGTCTTCCGGCCGGTTGATCAGCTTCTTCATCGTTCCCCCTCCGAGCTCTGGCGCCGTCGGTCGGATATCCCGCCCGCGGCGTGGCGATCACACGCACGAGGTTCGTCGCTCGGCGGTCCGGCGTCAAGGTCTTCCGTCTCCCGCGTGGGCATGATCGTCCGCACGCCTGCACGCCTGCTGTTCTCGCAGGGCGGGTGGCGTAGAATCGGAGTCGCGCGCCGCGCTCCCGCGTAGCGGCCAGGATCCGCTCATTGGAGGTGCCGTCCATGCCTCGCACCGCGAAACAGTACCGGTTGGTTCCGGCCGAGATCCCACTGCGTCGCGGCCGCGGCGTGGGCGTCTACGCCGAGGCCGTCGCCGACTTCGTCGCCTCGGGGCTGGGCTCGGCGCTGATCGAGATGCCGGGGCGCAAGCCGCAGTCGTTGACGCTGGGGCTGCGCAAAGCGGCGCAGGCGTCCGGCGCGGGCGTCAAGGTCGTCTCTCGCGACGGCCGGGCGTACCTCCAGCGCGTGTGACCGAAAGCCCCCCCGGCTTGCTGCGCCGTACCTTCCGTTCGCTGCGCAACCACAACTACCGGCTGTTCTTCTTCAGCCAGATGGTGTCGATGAGCGGCACCTGGATGCAGTCGGTCGCCCAGAGCTGGCTGGTGCTGCAGCTCACCCGCAGTGGCGTCGACCTGGGCATCACCGTCGGCCTGCAGTTCGGTCCGGTGCTGGTTCTGGGCGCCTGGGCCGGAGCGCTGGCCGACCGTGTCGACAAGCGCAAGCTGCTGATGGTCACGCAGTCGGTGGCCGCCGGGCTGGCGCTCGTCTTGGGGCTGCTCACGATCACCGATGTTGTCACGGTGTGGATGATCTGGGCGCTCGCCGGCCTGACCGGAGCCGCCACGGCGCTCGACATGCCCTCGCGCCAGAGCTTCGTGTACGAGATGGTCGGACCGGACGACCTCGCCAACGCGGTCGGGCTCAACGCGGTCATCATCAACTCGTCGCGGATCATCGGGCCGGCGCTCGGTGGCGTACTCATCGCCGGCCTCGGCGTGGCCCCGTGCTTCTTCCTCAACGCGGCGTCGTTCGTCGCCGTGATCGTCGCCCTTGCCGTGATGCGCACGGGTGACTTGCGCCCCAGCAAGCCGGTGCGTCGCGAGCCCGGACAGGTGCGCGAGGGCTTGCGCTACGCGTGGCGTGCGCCCGAGCTGCGCGTGCCGCTGGTGATGATGGCCGTGGTGAGCACGCTCGCCTACAACTTCTCGGTGGTGCTGCCGCTGCTGACCAAGCAGGCGTATGGCCGCGGCGCGGGCGCCTTCGGCGCTCTCTCCGCGGCCATGGGCGTGGGGGCGCTCGCCGGCGCTCTGCTCATGGCGAGCAGGGCGCGTCCCTCGCGCCGCCTGCTCGTCGCCAGCACCTTCGCCTTCGGCATTGTGACCGTAGCGCTGGCCGCCGCGCCGGGTTACCTCTGGGGCATGGTTCTCCTCGTGCCGCTCGGCGCCGCCGGCGTGTTGTTCATCAGCACCACGAACTCGCTGCTGCAACTCAACGCCGACGACGCCATGCGTGGCCGGGTCATGGCCCTGTGGGCGGTCGTCTTCCTCGGCAGCACGCCCATCGGCGGGCCGCTCACCGGCCTGCTGGCGCGCGTCTTCGGGGTGCGCGCGGCGGTGGCGGTCGGCGGTGTCGCCGCCCTGGCCACCGCTGCCGGAGCCTATTGGGCGCTTCGGCGCCGGCAGTTCAAAGCAGGCGCCTGCGAAGCACCGGTGTGCCTGCCCGATGGCCCGGCGCCCGGCGACGCGTTCACCGAATCGGTGGCCGTCCACACCGCCGGCGCGTCAGGCGATGCGGACGGCGCCGCCCACCTGACGTAGTATTGAGAAACGGCCGCCGTTGCCGATGTAGGTGACGGACGGCTTTGATCGGCAGCGGGCCTACAGTGCAGAGAGGGGTGTGATGCTTCTCCAGGGCAACCTGAAGGAGTTCAGTCTCCCCAACATCTTCCAGCTGGTGAAGATGAGCGCCCAGTCAGGGGCGCTCACCATCCGGCGTGAAGAAGAATGGGGCAAGATCTTCTTCCGCAACGGCCTCATCTACTATGCCTTCTCGGTGCCGCAGCACCTGCCGCTCGGCGAACGTCTCGTGAAGGCCGGCGCAGTCAGCGCCGAGCAACTGAAGGACGCTCTCGCGGCGCAGAAGAAGAGCGGCGAGGGCGCCCGCATCGGCACCATCCTCCTGAACGAAGGCGCCATCGACCGAAGCACGCTCGAGACCGCCGTGCGCGAGCAGATCCAGGACGCCGCCTTCGATTTCTTCAGCTGGTCGGACGGTGCGTTCGAGTTCGGCGCCGACGAGCACGTCACCGACGAGGACATCTTCGTCGAGATGAACGTCGAGAACGTCATCATGGAGGGCTGCCGCCGCATCGACGAGTGGGAGCTCATCTTCGAGCATCTCGGGTCGCTCGAGCGCGTGCCCCATCTCGCCTTCAGCGAACGCGTCGTGGAGCGCGGCGAGCTCACGCTCACCTCCGAGGAGTGGCGCGTCATCGTCCACATCGACGGTCGCGCCGACATCAACACCATCCTGCGCGACTCCGGGCTGGATCGTTTTCACGGCGCCAAGATCATCTACAGTCTCTTCTCCGGCGGCCTGATCACCGTGAGCGAGCCGGTCATCGAGGGCATCGCGACGGGGCTCAGTATCGCCGTGCGTGGCCCCATCGACATCTACAACGAGGTGTTCCTCAACACGCTCACCGATTCCAACGTCGTCAAGCAGCTGCGCGTCGAGCTCATCGACGAGAAGGAGATCGAGATCCCCATCATCGCCGGGCAGCTACCTTCGCCCAACGGCGACGGGGAGGAGGGGAGCGCGCCCGAGGACGTCCTCGTGTTCACGGCCTCGGTGTCCTCACCGGAGCAGGCCTGGACGCGTCTCGCCGGCGAGAGTTCCGCCTGGATCCTTCTCGCCAACGCCAACGACTCCGACAGTCTGCGCTCCACTCTGGCGGACCTGGAGTTCGTGCGCGGCCTCGGCGACGTCCCCATGGTCATCGCCACGTACATGTCGATGGCCGACGATGAGCTCAGCTCCAAGCAGGTCGCCAAAGCTCTGGGCATCGACGCCAGCGTTCCCGTGATGAAGTGCCATCTGCGCGACCGCGAGTCGGTGACCGGAGTGGTGAGAGCGGCACTCGAGCTGGTCGAGCACTGAGGCGCGGCGACCGGCGGGCCCCGCGGCGCAACGGCCACGGACGCTTGTCAGCACCCGGCCCGCGGGGGAAGATGGCAGGCGCAAGCGGGCTCGCCGCCGCTCCCGTACGAAAGGACACCACCAGATGTACTACCCCAGCTACCGCATGAGGCGCCTCCGCCGCACCCCGGCGATCCGCGACATGATGCGTGAGACCACTCTCAAGATGGACGACCTCATCTACCCGCTGTTCGTCATCGCCGGGGAGAACGTGAAGAACCCCATCTCCTCGATGCCCGGCTGCTTCCAGCTCTCCATCGGCAACCTGCTCGGCGAGGTCCGCGAGGTCGTGAGCCTGGGCATCCCCGCGGTGCTGCTGTTCGGCATCCCCTCGCACAAGGACTCGGCTGCCACCGGCGCCTACGACTCCGAGGGAGTCATCCAGATGGCCGTGCGGGCGATCAAGGACGAGTTTCCCGACCTGGTCGTCATCACCGACGTCTGCCTCTGCGAGTACATGGACCACGGCCACTGCGGCGTCGTGCAGGACGGCGAGGTCCTCAACGACGTCACTCTGGAGCTGCTGTGCAAGATGGCCATCACGCACGCCGAGAGTGGCGCCGACATGGTGGCTCCCAGCGACATGATGGACGGCCGCGTGGCCGCCATCCGCAACGCGCTCGACGACGAGGGGCTGACGGATACGAGCATCATGGCCTATTCGGCCAAGTTCGCCTCGGCTTTCTACGGGCCCTTCCGCGAAGCGGCCGAGTCGGCGCCGGCCTTCGGCGATCGGCGCAGCTACCAGATGGATCCGGCCAACGGCGAGGAAGCCGTACGGGAGGCGCTGCTCGACATCGAGGAGGGCGCCGACATCGTCATGGTCAAGCCGGCTCTGCCGTACCTGGACGTGGTGCACGCCGTCAAGCAGGAGACCAAGTTCCCTCTGGCCGCCTACAACGTGAGCGGCGAGTACGCGATGATCAAGGCGGCGGCGGCCAACGGCTGGCTCGACGAGCAGCGCGCCGTCATGGAGGCCGTGACCGGTATCAAGCGCGCCGGCGCCGACCTCATCATCACCTACCACGCCAAGGACATCGCCGGCTGGATCGGCTGAGGTCCGCCGCCGCGCGGGCTGGGCGAGCCGGCCGGGCGGCGCAGCCGTCCCCGGCCTTGACCGGCGCGACGTTGCGCACGCGCCGGGACTCTGGCACACTGGGAGAGGTTTGCACCATCCGCATGCAGAAAACCCCGAGGGCATGAGCGCGCGGCCCGGCGACGCCGGAGGCGTCGCGCCGCCGCGCGTCATCGCCTGGGAGGTCACGCGCAGCTGCAACCTCGCCTGTGTGCACTGCCGAGCCAGCGCCGTCCATGGCCCCTACGAGGGCGAGCTCAGCACCGCCGAGGCGTTCGCGCTCGTCGACGAGATCGCCTCGTGCGCGAATCCGATCCTCATCCTCACCGGCGGCGATCCGCTGATGCGGACCGACATCTTCGATATCGCCGAGTACGCCATCGGCAAGGGCCTGCGCACCGTCATGTCGCCCAACGGCACCCTTGTCACTCCCGAGGTGGCCCGGCGGATGCACGACGTCGGCATCGCCCGCGTGAGCGTCTCGATCGACTTTCCGGGCGCCGCGGAGCACGACGCGTTCCGCGGCGTGCTCGGCGCCTTCGACGGCGCCGTGCGCGGCATCCGCAACTGTCTCGCTGCCGGGGTGGAGGTGCAGATCAACTCCACGATCACCAAGCTCAACGTGCACTACTTGCCGGCGCTTCTGCGGCTGTCGGAGGATCTCGGCGCCGTGAGCTTCCACCCCTTCATGCTGGTGCCCACCGGCCGCGGCAAAGAGCTCGAGGAGCAGGAGCTGCCGCCGGAGGAGTACGAGCGCGCGCTGGAGTGGATGTACGACGCGCAGCAGGAG
>Ga0302299_10001727_pt1 | contig 13192 bp, 11 predicted proteins | sample III_Fen_N3_4_FD_198795 | JGI IMG/M metagenome (GOLD analysis project Ga0302299, IMG submission 198795) | Peat permafrost microbial communities from Stordalen Mire near Abisko, Sweden - III_Fen_N3_4 | ecosystem: Environmental > Terrestrial > Soil > Wetlands > Permafrost | place: Sweden: Abisko... | reverse complement strand
GAAACCGGTTGCTGACGTTAGCGACCGGGTGTCCACGGTGAGGCCCCCGGTCACGCGCGCGATCGCTTCCGCTACCGCCTCCCGGCCCAGCAGGCGAAGCGCTGGTGCGATTGCGCGCGCCAGCCCCCGGAGTGCGCCCGGCGACACGGCAATCAACCTGGCAGGACGACCAAGTGCCGCGCCGCAGCGACGGGCGAACTCGGCAGTCGAGACCTCCTCGCGGTCAGCGACGAAGTGCGCTCCCATCGCTATGGTCGGCTGATTCAGCACGATGGCAACCGCTGCCACGAAGTTCTGGATTCCGACCGCACTTCGCCGCTGCGTGAGCGCGCCCAGCGGAAGCGGGACTCCACGCCAGACGAGCCTGAAGATACGGGCCGGGTTCCCGGGCATGCCGGGTCCGTAGATCATTGGCGGCCGAAGGATGACCGCCGGGACCCCGGCCGCACGGCACTTCGCTCTCACAACCTCTTCCGACTCGAGCTTGCTCCGCCCGTACGGGGTGTCGGGGCGAGGGGGCGTGTCGGGCGTCAGCCTTGCCTCGGAGGCGCCTGCGACCGCCGCCACCGAGCTCACGAGGACGACTGCACCCACCTTCGCCCGGAGCGCGGCATCGAGCAGCGCCGACGTCGCCGTGACGTTCACGTCGCGGAACGCGTCCTGCCCCGGCGAGCCGCGAGCGGCGCGATGCGCACGGCCCGCCGCGTGGACGAGGGCCGCACAGCCCTCGAGCGCGCGCAACGTCTCTTCACTTCCGAGGTATCCGACCGCATGTGGCTCAACTCCATGGGGCAATGACGCGGGCGATCTGGTAATGCCGCGCACGAGCCACCCCTCGTCGAGCAGCTTCGTGACGATGTGCCGACCGACGAATCCGTTCGCGCCAGTGACCGCCACGACCCGCCTCATCCGGCCGCACTCCACACCTCGCGCACCAGGTCCTGATACGCAATCTTGACGCGCCCCAGCGAGTAGGAGCGTTCGGCCGCCGCCCGTGCGCGTGCGCCCATCTGCCGCAGCCGGTCCGGGTCACTCCGCGCCTCGACGATCGCGAGGAGCAGGGCCTCCGGATTCGAGGGCGGCACGATCCAGCCGATGCGCTCCTCCAGGATCACCCGGGCCAGTTCCGAGTCGGGCTCGGCGACCGCGAGGATCGGCCGCCCCGCCGCCATGACGTTGTACATGCGGCTCGGTACGGAAATGCCGGTCATGCCCGGCAGGAACGGGATTATCGCGATGTCGCCGGCCGCGAGATAGTCGGGCAATTCGGCCATGGAGCAAGGCGGCAACACGGCCACTTGCTTCAAGCCGCGCTCCGCGACCGCCTCCTCCAGCCAGCGTCGTCGCCCACCCCAGCCCACGAACAGGAAGCGCAGGTTACTGTCGCTCGCAGCCCGGGTCGCAGCCTCTACCACCGTCTCCACGCCGTGAGAGCGGCCCATGTTCCCCATGAACTGCACCACGAAGTCGCCGGCGGCCGCCACCCGCGCACGCAGGAGGCTGCTGGAGGCGGGCCTGGGTTCGATGCCGACGACGTCACCCCAATTGGGGATGATGACGGTCGTGTCCGGCGCATCGCCGAGCTTCCGCCGAACAAGGGCCTGCATGTCGCGTCCAAGCACTATGGTGCGTCCGGCCGCGCGGTACAGGCGCCGGGTTGCCCATGCCACCGCGCGGACCAGCGCCGACTCGGGGCGCGCCATTCCCGAAGCAACGGCCAGCTCAGGATAGACGTCGTGGATGAGCAACAGGAAACGCGCGCCGCGCAGGCGGCAGGCCAGCGCGATGCCGAACGGCAGAGTCGGGGGGTTGGTCACCACCAGCACGAGATCACCGCGACGCACGCGTACAAACGCCGCCCAGCAGATCGCCGCCGTGATGGTCACTGCGTTCACCAGCCGAAGCGGCAGGTGATCCTTGTCGAAGCGCGTGCCGGCGCACCGCTGGATGGAGACCTCGCCACGCCGCTCCCGCCGCGGGGCAACGGTGCCGCGGGCCGAGTACGTCGGCTGGCTGCAGAGCACGCTCACGTGGAACTGCTCCGCCAGCCCTTCGGCAATGCCCGTGAGGAAGTATCCGGTCGACGTCGTCTCCGGATAGTAGAGCTCTGATGCCACCCAGAGGCGATGCGCACGCACTGCCCCGCTCGTTTCGGTCAGGGCACCAGCTCCACGCCGAACGCGCCGCGCACGTCGACGTCCTTCCAGGTGAAGTACTGCCACGGCAAGGTGCCGGAGTGGCCCAGCCAAGTGCTGCACGATCCAGCCAGGATGACAGCCTCCACTAGTTCCTCCATCTACACCGGTGCGCGCACGCCGAGCTGCCGCATCCAGTGCACCAGATTGACGACTCGCCACAACGCGGGCGAAAGATAGTGGCGCGCCTCCAGCTGCGCGCTCAGGAGTCGCAGAGTTCCGCTCTGCTCAAGAAATGGCAGCGATCGCGCGTCGTCGCTCCGGACGGTCGCCTCCAGCCAGGGCGCCACGCTCCGGAGCCAGCGCTGCTCCGGGGTGGCGAAGCCCACTTTGGGACGGTCGAGCACCGGCTGCGGCACCACGCCCTGCATGGCACACCGCAGCACGGCCTTCTGCATCCCGTCCGCACGCACCAGGTAGTCCGGCGGGAGCGCCAGTGCGAACTCGGCCAGCGCCGGGACGCAGAAGGGCACTCGGCTCTCGATTGAGAAGGCCATCGAGTTCCTGTCCTCGTAGCGGAGCAGCTGCGGCAGTGTCAATTCCTCTACGCACGCCGCCAACTCCTCCCGCAGGCTGTCACGGCCCCGCCCCTGGCGGCGCGGTGCCGCGCGCACGCCGCGCGCCTCGAACCATTCGCGCCGGAGCCAGGGCGGAAAGAGATCCTCGCCCACCGCCTGCATGGCCCTGACGGCGAGGCGCGGCGGTAGGAGCCGCCCCAGTGCCGACAGGGCCACCCGGCGTCGCGCACCCGCCGCGAGCATCGGTGCACTCCGGAGCAGGCGAAGTGCGTCACTCCAGCGCCCCTCTACCAGCCAGCCGGCCAGCTGCGCGGAGACTGCTGTCGGATAGCCCCCGAAAATCTCGTCGCTCCCCTGGCCATCCAGCATCACGGTGACGCCGGCGTCGCGTGCCAGCTGGAACACCCGGAACTGCGCATACATGCTGGTGCCGCCGAAGGGTTCTCCCTGGCATGAGATCAACTGCTCCAGGTCGCGCACCATGTCGTCGGCGCTCGGGGTCACCGTTGCGCTCCGGGTCTGCGCGACCTGGCTCACGAGGTCGACGAACGGTCCCTCGGAGATCACGGGATCATCGGCGACGAAGCTGAAAGTCATCAGGTCCGCGCCCGGCCCGAGCAGCTCGCGCATCGTCATCACGATGGCGCTCGAGTCCAGTCCGCCGGAGAGACAGGAGCCCACCGGCACGTCGCTCCGGAGATGGAGGCGCACGCTCTCACGGAAGAGGGACCGGACCTCGGTCACCGCAGCGCCGAACGGCAGGTCGATCCGGTGCCGCAGGTCCAGGCCCCAGAACCGGCGCACGGTCGGTGGGCCGGGCTGGGCCAGGTCGTACTCAAGCCAGTGGGCGCCGGGAAGTTGTCGAATGCCGGAGAGGAGCGTCCCGTCGGCGGCATCAGTGAACCCGAAGCGGAGGTAGGCGTAGAGCGCCCCGGGATCCGCGACCGGCGCGCGCCCGGTGAGCTCGAGGAGCGCCGGGATCTCCGACGCAAACGCGAGCCCCTGCCCGTCCACCACATAGTAGAGCGGCTTGATGCCGAAGGCATCCCGGGCAAGCACGAGCCGGCGTGTCAGCAGGTCGACCACCGCGAACGCGAACATTCCCACGAGCCGCGGGAGCGCCGCGACGCCCCACTCGGCGAACGCGGCGAGCAGCACCTCGGTGTCGCTGCCGGTGTGGAATCGATGGCCCAGCGGCTCGAGCGCCTGGCGCAACTCGACGAAGTTGTAGATCTCACCGTTGAACACGATCCAGTAGCGGCCATCGGCGCTGGACATGGGCTGGTGCCCCGCCTCCGAGAGGTCGAGGATGGACAGCCGACGGTGACCAAGGGCGAGATCGTGCGGCAGCGTGCCTGCACCCGCCAGCGGCGGGAGCGCCAGGCGCCGATCGGTGTCGACGCCGCTGAATCCACGGGCGAACCCGGTGCTGGTGTCGAAGAGGGCGTAGCCCTCGTCATCCGGACCGCGGTGACGCAGGCGCGCCGTCGCCCGCTGCAACCGCCCCATCGTGGCGCCGGTGGCAACCCCTCCCGTGGCACCGAGGATACCGCACATCAGCGGGCCCGGGGGAAACGGCCGCGGCGATGCGTTACGACGCTCATGGCGTGGCGGCCAGGCCGCCGCGCGCCGAGGCGCGCCAGAGCCAGATGAGGAACGCCATCCCGGATGCTGCCTCGCCTGCTCCGAGGAGGAGGACTGCCAGGTCCGGCGAGTCCTGCCGGAGGCCGATCGCCAGCCCCCCAAGCCGCAGGGCGGCGTTGAGCGAAATGAAGCGGAGCAGAATGTCCTGGTGGCCGGTGGCAGTCGGCACGAGAGTGAGGGGCGAGGCGACAAACCAGACCGCCACCGCCGGCATCAGAAGCCGGCCGTACTCGCCGGCGATGCGCCACTCCGCTCCGAAGACCAGCGCAAAGAGATCAGGTCCCGTGGCCATGACGACAGCGAGCGGAATGAGCGCGAGCAGCGAGAGCACGAGGACATTGCGTCGCACCAGTGCCGCGACTTCCTCAGGAGACGCACGGAGGCGCGCCGCGTGTTCGTACATAACCTGCCCCACCGCCTGGCCAACAAGCACGCCCGGCAGGCGCAGCATGCTGTTCGCGAGAGCGAACTGGGCACCAATGGCCGTGGAGCCGCGGTCGTTGAGCACCCAGAGCGGGATTCCCGCCGAAAGCTGGTCAATGGCGGTGATGACCAGGCTGAACCGAACAAAGCGGGAGTAGCGCCGGGCCGTGACGCGATAGCGGGCCCACCGCACCCGAGGCAGCAGCCGCTCGGGGCCCAGCCGCCGCGTAAGCAGCAGCGCCGCGACCGTCGTGCCCGCGAGACCACCAACGATCAGCGCTGCGGGCGTCGAGCGGCGCACGGCAGCGAACCAGACAAGCGGCACCAGGGCACTGGTCCACGCCGCCACCAGCTTACCCCGCACCATGCTGGGATAGTCCTGGCGGCGATTGAGCACACTGCCCAGCACGACCACAGCGCCCGCGGTAAGGACCGACAGCGGGAGGAGCCACGAAAGCGCACCGAGATGGCGCAAGAGGTTGCCGCCGGCGATCCAGTGCAGGCCGGCGATGAGCACGAGCGTGAGGACCGCCGCCAGGGCCACGAGATGCATGGCCAGGCCGCGCAGCAACATGGCGTCCCGTTCGTCTCTTGCTGCGACAATTGCGAAATCGTAGCGGAGCGCGGCCATCGGTCCCAGCACGGAGACAGCGGCGAGATATGCGGCGTTGATGCCGTAGTCCGACGGGGTGTACAGACGAGTCAGGAGCGGCGTCGCGAGCACCGTGACCAGGTGGGCTACGGCCGTGCCGGTCATCAGCAGCGTCACATGCCGGACGAAGGCGCTCCCTCGGGCCGTCCGGACGAGGGCGACGCCACGCGCGCGCAGGACCGCGGACCGCGAGGTGGGGCGGGCTCGCGCAGTCACCGCACGTCTCCGGCAGCCTCGGACAAGACCGCCTCCACTGCCTGCCCGAATGCCTCCCGCCGTGACCGCGCATCGAGCGCTGCCCGGGCCTCGGCGCCGGGCCTGGGACCGGCCGGCCACACCCTCCACACTTCCTCGAGTGCGTCTGCCAGGTCCGCGACCGAATTCGGCTCGAAGAACCGCGCGGTTCCGGTCGCCTGCTCGCGGTGTACCGGAAGGTCGGACAGCAGGAGCGGAACGCCCACGGCCTTGGCCTCCTCGACGGTGGTGCTCCAGCCCTCAAACAGCGACGGATTCAGGAGACCAATCGAGGCGCGGATGATCGCCATCACTTCCGCGTGCGAGACCACTCCCAGCGAAAGGAACTGCTGCTCCAGGCCGTATTGCCCCACTAGCGCCATGAGGTCATCGTAGAGACCGGGAAAGCGCGCATCCCAAGGGTTGCCGGTCACAACCACCACCGGGTGGACTCCCCGAAGGCGCAGCAGGTGGAGCGCCTCGACGACAGCGCGATGATTCTTGTGACGCCAGAACTGGTTGGGGAGTGCCAGGAAGCGAGCGGGCAGGTGGAGCCGAGGGCGGACATCAGAAGGGTCGGCTGGCGGTGGCAGCACCGCAAATGGTATCACTCGGGTGCGCGCCGCCGCCGTTGGGTAGAAACGCCGGACGTCCGCAGCAGCCGACTCGCTACTCACGAGCACTCGGGTAGCATGCCGCACCTGCATCTGGTATCCGAGTTCGCGGCGCCACCAGCGCAAGCGCGGGAACATCTGCGGCAGGTGCCTGTGCTGGAAGTCGGGAAGCCAGGAGACCACGGGAATGGGAAACCGCCAGCCGTGGAACTGTGCCACCTCGAAGGCGACATCGATGCGCGCAACGCGGCAGGCGCGCGCTGCCGCGTAGTCGATGCCAAGCAGGAGACCTGACGCCGACCGCCGGGTGCGGCGCGATTCCTCCAGGCCGCCCACGCGCTCGATCCGCCCCCCCACCAGCGGGGCCAGCGCGGCCACCTCCTCCTCAGGCGCATCGGGACCGACCAGCAGCACCGGCTCCACGACACCGCGGCCATGTTGCTGCAGCGAGCCAAGCAGGTTCGAGAGGTAGTGCGCACCGCCGGGCCACTCGCGGCCACCGATGAGCGGAAAGCCGGCTCGGACGGGACGGCGCTCGCTCATCCCGCGCTTGCGGGCGGCACGGAAAGACGGTCTCGTACTGCTCCCGCGAGGATCCCGGCGAGCAGGCCGAGCATCGCACCGACCAACAAGCTGGCCAACGCCCAGCGCCGCGCCGGACGGGCCGGAAGGTTGGGCGCTTCGATCAGGCTGATTACCGGGGTGTCACGCACCGCGTCGATGCGGGCCTGTTCGTAGGACTGTACCAGTGCCGCGACCGCCGCCTGGCGCTCGGAGAGACTGCGGCGCAGTCGCTGCTCCTGAGTCACGAGCGCAGGCGTGCGCGCTTCGCGATTGCCGAGCAGGAAGGACTGAAGCCGCTCTTCCGATTCGCGGAGGTCCGCCCGCGCCTCAGCCAGCCGGCGCTCGGTGAAGTCACGCTCCGCGGTCGCCTGCGACTGCCGATACTCAAGATTGTAGCCGTTCAGGAACTTCAACAGGAGTTCATTGAGCTCGAACGCGAGCCCGGCGCTCCGTGCGGCTACGCTCACGCGCACCACGCCGGTCCGCGTCGACACCCCCACCTGCACGTCCCTCGCGAGTCTCTCGATGGCCCGCTCGCGCCTGGCCTCCGGTGTGCCACGCCCGATGTCATATACCTCCACCAGCGTGCGCGCCTGGGATGCGGAATCGAGGGGCGCGTCCACCATGCTCCCCAGGACCAGTCGCGACGTGACCAAGTCGGCATAGAACGCCGGTGACTGGTTCGCGTCCCCCAAGGGGAGGTTGGCACCCAGCTGCGCCGCGAGGCCCGAGAGCCCGCCTTGGGGGCGGCGTGCCTGAGGCGTGAAGCTGGCGCTCGAGATGTAGGTGCGCGGCCGAAGCAACGCCCAGCTCAGCGCGAGCGCGGCCGCGCCGGCCGTACAGTAGAGTAACAGTCGCCGATGGCGGAGGGTGAACCTCCGCGCGTCATCGAGGGTGAGTGGTGGCGCAGGCGGCTGGCCCGCGGGACGGAACTGGAGACTTGGTGAAGTCATGTAGCCCTCGTTCGTGCCCTGTACCACGAGACCACCCCGGCAAGCCCGTCGTCGAGGTGCACCAGCGGGCGGAAGCCGCGCGCGTTCAACTGCCCCACGTCGGCGACCAGTGACACGGGATCGCCCGCGCGCCCGGCACCCGAGAAACCAATCGGCGCGGTGTTGCCCCACGCGACCGCGAACCTGCCAGCCAGATCACGGATCTCGACGCCAATGCCGTTGCCTCCGTTCAGCACCAGCAGTGATCCGTCCTCCACACCGGCCCATCCGCGCGCGGCCGCAAGGAGTCGTGCCGCGTCCGTGACGTGCAGCCAGTCCCGCTGCTCGCGCCCCGTACCTGACAGCGTCACGCCGGCCCCCGCGGCGAGCTGCCCGCACAGGTCCCAGAGCAGTTGCTTCTCCAGCCCGGCGCCGTAGACGGAGAAAAGTCGCACGACCACGATCCGCAGCCCGTAGTTGCCGGCGAACGCGCGACAGGCAAGCTCCATCATCGCCTTGTGCGCGCCATATGGAGACAGCGGAGCGACGGCAGCCTGCTCAGCGATGCGGCCGGCGTGCCCCTCGCCGTACACCGCGGCGCTCGAAACGAACACTGCCGGAGCGCGTGGGGCGAAGCTCCGGAGCCAGTCAAGCAGCGCCAGGCTGGTGCACACCGTGCGCTGGAAATCCTCGTGGGGCGCCCGAAGCGAAAGGGCCACCGACGAGCCGCCAGCCAGGTGAATCACCGCGCGGGGAGCGCCGGTCACCTGTGCAAGGGCCGTGAGTGACTCGGCACCGACGTCCGCGTTGAGCCAGGTCGTGAGGCCTGCGGCGCGCCAGTCCGCCTCCGCCCAGGCCCCGTGACCGATCCCGGCGACGGCGTCGCCCTGCCGGGCGAGTTCGCTCACCACGTGCCGCCCGATGAAGCCGTGCGCACCCGTCACCCAGGTGGCCCCGCTGGACTGGGTCACGCGGGTCGCTTGCACACGAAAGTGAACAGTCGGCCCGGCCGGTCGTCGACCCGCGCTGCCAGCCACCGCGCGGCGTCGTAGATCCGCTCATGATCGAGGAGCCGGGCGGCGGCCAGGCCCATCGGCAGCCGCCGCAACCGGGACTGCAGTTCCCTCCGGAGAGACGCGCGCGTCAGGGGGGCGAAGTTCACGACCGATTCGAGCGGCCGCAGCTCGCGAACGATGACGAGCCCGGCGTCACGAAGCGCGGTGCGGTAGTCGCGAAGGACGTAGGCGTGCTCACCGCCGTACAGCCGATGCAGGGGATGCTCCCGGAGGAACGCGGGCAGGTCGCTCGCACGCGACAAGACATGCTCCCGGGCTGCCACGAACATCCCGCCCGGCCGCAGGACCCGCGCTGCTTCGCGGCAGAGCTGGCGAAGATCGTTCGCATGGTGGAGTACCTGGCGCGCAAACACCAGGTCCACGGATGCTGACGGAACGTCGATTCGCTCCCCTGCACCCTCCAGGACGGTGATGTCCAATCCCTCGGAGGCCGCAAGCGCACGAATGGCACCCGCGCCTACCACGGCGCTCGGATCCGGCTCGACTGCCACCACGCGCCAGCTGTCCCGGGCCAGCGCGTAGCTCGCGATCCCGTTGCCGGCGCCCAGATCGAGCGCCAGCCCGCCCGATGTCGGCAACATGGCGCGCACCGCCGCCCATTCCTCGCTTGCGTGATACCGGCGCGCCGCCACGGCCAGCGGCCGGTCATAGTAGCACGCGCGAACGAGGTCGGTCTGGCCCGGCTGTGCCACGAGCCAGGCCACCGCCGATTCCCACGATGCGGGCGCAGGGGCACTTGCCGCCGGCATCAGCACGCCTTCGTCGTGGCGCACACCGTCGCGCATCAGCCGCCCGCCTCCTGAGGCCGGGCGAGGACGAACCCTGCCCATGTCGTGGGCGGAAGTGTCGACGCCAGCGCGACACCGGCCGCGAGGAGCGGGTAGAGCGTGGTACCGGCATACACCGCTCCGGAGAGCATCGCACCGATCAGGTACTGCAGGAGAAGGATGCCGATCCACGCCCCGTCGCCCGCGGCGCGAACGAGCCGGAGCGCCGCGAACGTACCGGCCACCAGCAGCAGGAAGAATGTCGCACCGCCCACCACGCCGGTCGCCATGAATGCCTCCAGCGCCGGGTTGTGGGGATAGGAGCCGCTCACTTTCTCCTGCAAGCCACTTCCGAGCAGGGGATGGGCGAGGAACTGCTCCCACGAGTCGCGCAGGATGGTGACTCGATCCAGCGACGACCGGTCTTCGCCCCACCCACCGACCCGTCGGATGACCCCAAGGCCGAGTTGATCGCCCGCGATCCGCGCTCCCTGTACTCCGGTCACTACCGCGACTGCGACCAGCACTACTCCGAAGACGCTGCGTCCCCGACGCCGTGCCACGAGAAGCATTGCTGCGGAGCACACGATCAGGGCGAGGATGGGCCCGCGTGAGCCGGAAATGACGGCAACCGCGATTCCGGCGAGTACTGCGACGATTCCCGGTACGCGGTACCGTGACCCCGACGGTGAAAGCAGCCGATCCAGCCACAGCAGGCTCGTCGTAACCCCAAGATGGCCGAGTGATATCGGGTTGAGCGCCTCGAGGCCGAGCCGGCCGGTCACGACACTCAGGAAATTGCCAAGGGCGATATCGCGAAACCCGAGGATGACGGCGGCCACTGCGCCGCACGTGGCCATGGCGATCGTCAGGGTCCGTCCGAGGGCTGCGGCATCTGCGTCCACGATCGTGAAGCAGGCCAGCATCGGCAGCAGAGATGCACCGAGCCCGAGGAGCAGGTAGTCGCTGAACGGATCACCGAAGCCTACGGGCAGGAACAGCCCGTCCATCGCGAGCCGCCATGCGTACAGGAGCCAGAACACCCCGAGCGGGAGCCAGAGCATGCCGCCATACCCAGACCAGCCCGCCTTCCAGGCACGCACCAACACCCAGATGGATAGTCCGGCGACGAGAGCCCGGTATGGCACGGTCACGAGGCGCGACGAGACCCCCGTGACCGCCTGCATCGCGGCCGCCAGCGGATACCCCGCGACGCACAGGGCCAGCAGTGTCGCCCGCGCACGCATATCCCGCGAGGTCACGACAGCAGGCATCAGGTCGCCCGCGACCGCCGTGCGTCCGCTTTCACCGGTTTCCTCGCTCATGCCGCTCGGCGCACGGCCGTGATGAGGAATCCGCTTCCCGATCGCGGCAAGGCCTCCCACGACAGGGGGCCGAGCGACTCCACGATCCGGCGCCGCAGCACCGAGCCCGGAGTGACCCGGTCACGGACGACCCGAAGCGACCAGGCGTGGCCGAGATAGTGGGCGCTGTAGGCGTAGTCGAGCTCGGCCAGGATCCGCGACACGTCGGGCGCGAAATAGTCGGCGAAGGAGGGAGGTTCGAACCCATGCCTGGTCAGCACCGCAGACCACTCCTCCTCATCCAGCGCATGCAGGAATGGCTGAAAGGTGCGATAGGCCTGGAGCGATTCGGGCGACAACGGCCATCGCTCGAAGTAGCGCCGGTTCAGTACGTTGATGTGCAACCGACCGCCAGGCGCGAGCACCCGTGCGATCTCAGCGATGGCGCGGTCCAGATCGGGGATATGCTCGATACCGCTGTTGTTGAACACGGTCCTGAACGACGCTGTGCCGAACGGCAACTCCCGGCCGGCGTCGCCCCATTCCGTGTGCCGGTACCGTCCCGCCGCCGCCGCCTGCGCCAGCGCCGGCCGGCTGATGTCCACGCCCGCGTCGAGCACGCGACTGGGGAAGGCCTGGCCAGCAATCCAGCCATCGCCACAACAATGGTCGAGGACTGGCGGCTGCAGCGTGACCGCACTCAGGAGTTCCAGCTCCGGCACCCGGCAAAGGGCGATCGAAGGCGCACGTGGATATCTGGCGACGAGGTCCGGAAAGAATCGGCTCTGGGCCAGCGTCATGCCGGGACCCCGCCGCGCAAGCGGTTCCCGACGTATACGCCATCGTCAGGAACATCCTGCGTCACCACGCTGCCCGCTCCGACAATAGCCCGGGCGCCGATCCGCACTCCCTTGAGGATGATCGCATTGAAGCCGATCCACGCATCATCGCCGATCTCGATCGGCTCGGCCGCGACCCCGTCGAGCACGCGGGGATGCCCCACTGTGCTGATGGCGACAAATTGCTGATGACGGAGGGAGGCATCGAGCGGATGGGCGTTGGTGTCATGGATGTTCACATTGTGCGAAATGAGCACGCGGTCGCCTATCCGGATGCGGCTCGAGGACCAGATCCGCGTTCCCTCGCCGACAAAGCACCAGGAGCCGATGCCGATCTCTCCGCCATGCGCGAAGGTGAGCAACTCGCCTCCGATCGTGCTGTGCGCCCCGATCCGGATTGCAGAGCGCTGACGTCGGATGTTCGTGATGCGCGCCCAGCGGAGGAAACAAACGGTGGAATCGACCTCACCGCGTCGATACAGGTGCGCGTATCGCAGCCGACGAAATGCTCTTACGAACAACGCTGCCACCGCGGGGCCCTCCCAGGGATCGTCGAGGCACGGAGATGGCCAGCTGCCGGATCCGGTGAGCGCCGACCGCAACCCGCCGTGACGCGGGCGAAATATAGCGCCGCGACACGGTATTCCGGGCGGCATGCAGTCGATGTCGCTGACAGGTGAAACGGCCTCATGCCCAGGGCCCCACGACGGCACGCGTCACCTCTCCGCCACACCAGTCGCCTTCGGCCGGTCGTGAAGGATGGACGGCGCCCCCTGTGGACCGCGTCGCCCCAGCACCTCTTCGTAGTCACGCACGCGCTGCGCGGCCAGTGCCGTCCAGCTGAACTCGTCGCGCATCCGCTGCGCCCCCACTGCTCCTAGTGCGGCGCGACGCGCCGGCGGCGCGAGGTCGCGAAGTACGCGGACCAGATCGTCCTCATCGTTCAGGCGGTACGTGACGCCGTTGCCCCGGATGCGCTCGACGGCTCTCAAGGTGTCATTGACGACGATTGGCAGCCCACACGCCGCCGCATCGAGCATGGACGTCGACTCCTGGGTCGGCCACACGCCGATATCGGCCGCATGGTACCATGCCGCCAGTTCCGTGAAGTGGACGAAGGGGTGCACCATCACACCGGCGGCGGCGGCGATTTCCTCCGCCTGGGGACCCTCACCCACGACAAACGCCCGGTAGGGTCGGCCCTCCGCGCGCAGGCGTGCCACCGCGCGCGCCAGCAGGAGGGGATTCTTGTCGGCGGTGAGGCGCCCGGAATAGACGCAGACGATGTCCTCCTCACCGGCGCCATGCCGTGCCCGGTGGGCACGGCGTGCCTCGGCGGCGGCCGTGGAGGCGATTGGGGCAAAGACGTCGGTATCGACACCGAGAGGGGCGACGACGACCTTGCGCGCGGGAACGCCCAGGAACCGCAC
>Ga0302299_10001726_pt1 | contig 13192 bp, 10 predicted proteins | sample III_Fen_N3_4_FD_198795 | JGI IMG/M metagenome (GOLD analysis project Ga0302299, IMG submission 198795) | Peat permafrost microbial communities from Stordalen Mire near Abisko, Sweden - III_Fen_N3_4 | ecosystem: Environmental > Terrestrial > Soil > Wetlands > Permafrost | place: Sweden: Abisko... | reverse complement strand
ACAGCAGGCCGATGCCCGACTCGGGGGTGCCGAACTGCGGCGAGCCCGACTGCATGTCGATGTTGGACAGGAACGAGCCGAACACGACCGGGCACCCGGGGCGGATCAGCTGCGAGAGGGCGATGCCCGTGAGCGCCTCGGCGATCTGCTGGACGAGGGCCGCGGGGATCGTCACCGGCGACATGGCGCCCATGAGGAGGAACGGCGTGAGGATCACGGGCTGGTTCGCGGCGCTGTACTCGAACTGGGCGTCGAGCATGCGGTCGTCCCACCGCAGCGGGGAGTTGCAGTTGATGAGCGAGATCGACGCGGGGGTCTGCTCGATCGCCTCGCGACCGCCGAACACGATGTCGCTCATGGCCAGGGTGTCGCGGGCGTTGATGCCGCTCACCACGTTGCCCTGGAAGATCTTGTCGGTGAGCGTGAACGTCGCGTAGAGCATGTCGAGGTGCCGGCTGTCGAGCGGCGCGTCGTTGGGCTCGGCGACCACGCCGCCCACGCTGTCGATGGCCGAGAACGACTGCGCCATCTTCGCGAAGTTGCGGTAGTCGGTGAGGGTGGCGTCGCGGCGCTCGTTGCCGCGCCGGACGAACGGCGGGCCGTAGACGCTCGAGAACACCATGTGGTCGCCGCCGATGTGCACGTCGTTGGCGTGGTTGCGCGCCTGGATGTCGAACTCCCGTGGCGCCTTGGCGATCTGCTCCAGGATGAAGTCCGGGTCGAAGAAGACCTTGTCGCCGTCGACCTTCTGGCCGGCGGCACGGAACAGCTCGACCGCCTCGGGCTTCATGAACTCGACGCCGAGCTCGCTGACGATGCGCCGCCAGCCCTTGTCGAGCGTGGCCATCGCGTCCGCGGAGAGGATCTCGTAGCGGGGCATGGAGTTGACGAACACGGACGATCCCTCTCGTCGATGGTCGGAGGACTGACCGGCACGCCGGTCTCGCGCTTCGTCTTGACCGGCTATTCCGGCGGATCCTACACTCGCCGTGGAACTGATGTTCCATATCGTGAAACTCGTGCCCGGACAGTCTGGACCACGAGAGCGACGAGCGCCAGACCCTCCCGAAAACCGGGCGGGACGACCCCTGGGGAGCAGCGGGTGGAGATGCGCAGCGCCACCACGGGCGCTCAGGCGGTCGACCGCGCCGCGTCGCTGCTCGTCCACGTCCTGGGCGCAGGCGAGGCGGTGACCTTCCCCGACCTGGTCGCGGCGACCGGCCTGCCCAAGAGCACCGTGTCGCGGCTGCTGGCCAGCCTCGAGCGCAACCGGCTCGTCGCGCGCACCCCCGGCGGCGAGGTCGTCCCCGGCGACGTCGCGATGGCGTTCGCCCGCAGGCACAGCCCCCACGACGAGCTCGTCGAGCGCTGCCGCCCCGCACTCGAGCGCCTCGGCGCCGCCACCGGCGAGACCGTGAACCTCGCCGTCCCCTCCGAGGGCGGCGTCGTGCAGATCGACCAGGTCGACTCGCGCTTCCTGCTCGGCGCGGTGAACTGGCTCGACCGCCAGGTGCCCTGGCACGCGACCGCGTCCGGCAAGGCGATGCTGGCCCACGGCCACGCGATCCCGTCGGGCCGCCTGCCCCGCCTCACCGACCGCACGCGCACGACGCGCACCACCCTCGAGTCCGACCTGCGACGCAGCGTCGAGCTCGGGTTCGCCGTCGCCGACGGCGAGCTCGAGCCCGGGCTCGTCGCCGTCGCGGCACCGATCCTGGGCGCCGACGGCCGTGCGGTGGCCGCCATCTCGGTGTCAGGCCCGTCCTCGCGCCTCACGCCGCGGCTGGCCGCCCAGGTCGGCGCCCTGCTCGCGCAGGAGTGCGCAGCACTCTCGTCCCACCCGAAGTCCCACGCACCGCAGCACCGCAGCACCGCACCCCACCAGGCAACGCCCCGACGACCCACTCCCCGAAAGGCGGGCGCCGCATGACGCACGACGAGATCCTCAAGGCGCTGTACGACGAGACGATGGTGGGCAACGGCCCGGCTGTCATCGAGCTGACGCGGAAGGGCCTCGACGACGGCCTCACGCCGTCGCAGCTGCTCTTCGACGCGCTCATCCCGTCGCTCGAGGAGGTCGGTGCGCGGTTCGAGCGCGGCGACTTCTTCGTGCCCGAGATGCTCATCGCCGGCAGGGCCATGAGCGGAGCGCTCGAGATCCTGCGGCCGCTGCTGGCCCAGACGGGCGCCGAGACGGTCGGCACGTTCCTCATGGGCACGGTCAAGGGCGACGTCCACGACATCGGCAAGAACCTCGTCAACATCATGCTCGAGGGCGCCGGCTTCCAGGTGATCGACATCGGCGTGCAGGCGGCGCCCGAGAAGTTCATCGCCGGCATCGAGGAGCACAAGCCCGACATCGTGGGCATGTCGGCGTTCCTCACCACGACGATGCCGATGTTCAAGGCCAACATCAACGCGCTCGAGAAGGCCGGCCTCCGCGACCAGGTGATCGTCATGGTCGGCGGGGCGCCCGTCACGCAGGAGTACGCCGACGTGTGCGGCGCCGACGGTTACGCGGCCGACGCCGCCACCGCGGTGCGTCGCGCCAAGGACCTCCTGGCCAAGAAGCGCGCGGCCGCGAAGGTCTGATCGTGCGCCTCCTCCCCCTCCTCGAGGACACCGTCAAGGGCGCGGTGTGGGACTGCCGCATGTGCGGGCAGTGCGTGCTGCACTCCACGGGCTGGACGTGCCCGATGACGTGTCCCAAGACGCTGCGCAACGGGCCGTGCGGCGGGGTACGGGAGGACGGTCACTGCGAGGTGAAGCCCGAGATGCGCTGCATCTGGACGAAGGCCGAGAAGCGCAGCCACCATGCGCTCAACCCGGGCTTCTGGGGCAAGCACTTCGCCGAGCTGCGACCGCCGGTCGACAACCAGCTCCACGGCACGGCGTCGTGGGCGAACCTGTTCTCCGGCCGCGACCACGAGCACCCCGACGGCTGGACGGGGCTCACCCACGACGACGAGCCGGTGGCGCCGTGGCCGGGGCTCGGCGAGATCGACGACGTCATGGCGCTCGACGACGGATTCCATGTGAGGAACGCGATCGCATGAGCACCTTCCGCGAGCTCGTCGAGACCCGCAGCCGACCGCTGGTGACGGCCGAGTTCCCCGCCATCGACGGCGGCGACCTCGGCACGATCCAGGCCAAGCTCGACCCGATCCTCCCCTACGTCGACGCCATCAACGCCACCGACAACCCGGCCGCGCACGCGCACGCGTCCAACACGGCGATCGCGATCGCCCTCAAGACCCTCGGCGCCGACCCGATCATGCAGGTCGTCTGCCGCGACAAGAACCGCCTCGCACAGCAGGCCGACGTCGTCGGGGCCGCACTGTTCGGCGTCACCAACGTCTGCGCCCTCACCGGCGACGACGTCACCGCGGGCGACGAGCCGCAGGCACGACGCGTGTTCGACCTCGACGGACCCCAGCTCATCAAGGTCATCGACGGCCTGCGCGAGGGGCGCTACCTCTCGGGCCGCAAGCTCGACCCGCCGCCGGACCTGTTCGTCGGCGCCGTGGAGAACCCGTTCGCTCCCCCTCAGCACTACCGCGTGGAGCGCGCGCGCATCAAGTCCGATGCGGGTGCGCGGTTCCTGCAGCTGCAGATCGGCTACGAGCCCGACCGCCTCGAGGACTTCGTGCGCGGCTGCGTCGAGAACGGCGTCGCCGCACGCACGGCGCTGATCCCCAGCATCTGCCTCACGAAGTCGGCCAAGGCGCTGGACTTCATGCACGACAAGGTCCCCGGGATCGTGATCCCCGAGCCGCTGCGCGCTCGCGTGAAGTCGGCGGCCGACGTGCCCGAGGAGAGCTACCAGGTGGCGCTCGAGCTCGCGCGGCACGCGCTCACGGTGCCCGGCGTCGCCGGCATCCACGTCACCGACTTCCGCCACGACGGCTCGCTCGCACGGCTCGTCACCGACCTCGGGCTCCGCGGCGCGTCCGCGGCGGCCTGACCGCACCAGCCCGAACCCCAGCCCCGACCCGACAGACCCGCCCACGCTCCCGAAGGGACCACCATGCACACCGTCGTCCGATCCGCCTCCCGCGAGGTCATCATCGGCTCCGACCAGCCCTTCTGCATCATCGGCGAGCGGATCAACCCGACCGGCCGCAAGAAGTTCCAGGAGGAGCTGCGGGCCGGCGACCTCAGCTCGGTCGAGATCGACGTCAAGGCGCAGGTCGCCGGCGGCGCGACCATGCTCGACGTCAACATGGGCGCGCCCCTGGTCGACGAGGCCGAGACGCTCGCGCGCGCCGTGAAGCTCATCCAGAGCCTCACCGACCTGCCGCTGTGCATCGACTCGTCGGTCGTCGAGGCCCTCGAGGCCGGGCTCGCCGCCTACGACGGCAAGGCGCTGGTCAACTCGATCACGGCCGAGGACGAGCGCATGGAGCAGATCCTCCCGCTGGTGAAGAAGTACGGCGCCGCCGTCGTCGCGCTGCCCAACGACGAGGACGAGATCCCCGACGACCCGCACAAGCGCCTCGAGCTGGTCGGCAAGATCGTCGAGGTCGCCACCACGGAGTACGGGATCGCGATGGAGGACCTCGTCATCGACCCGCTGGCCATGCCGATCGGCGCCGACTCGTCGCTGGTGTGGAAGACGCTCGAGACGATCCGGCTCATCCGCGACACCTACGGCCTGAACATGACCCTCGGCGCCTCCAACGTCTCGTTCGGCATGCCCGACCGGCACACCATCAACTCCGTGTTCCTCCCCATGGCCATGACCGTGGGTCTCACGAGCGCGATCATGGACTCGCGCACCGAGAGCATCGTGCGCGCCGTCAAGGGCGCCGATCTCATGCTGGGCAACGACGAGTGGGGCGCGAGCTGGATCAGCGCCCACCGCGCCCGCGAGGCGGCTGCAGGTCAGTGACCGCGGTCGAGCGCGATCCCCAGACCGGCGTCGGCGACGACGAGCCCGACGACGTCGGTCCGAGCCGCATCACGCTCTCGTTCACGCCGTCGGCCAAGTCGGTGCGCGTGCCGTCGGGGGTGTCGATCTTCGACGCCGCGTCCTGGAACGGCATCGCGATCGACTCGACGTGCGGCGGCCACGGCACCTGCAAGAAGTGCAAGGTGCGTGTCGTCGACGGGCACGTCGCCGTCCAGAAGCTCGACTGGCGGGCACTGACGCAGGAGCAGATCGAGGACGGCTGGCGGCTGGCGTGCCTCGCGACCTGCACCCGCGACCTGAGGATCGACGTCCCTCCGCTCACGACGCGGCCCAAGGCCGCGACCGTCGGCGTCGGGCGTCAGGTGATCCTGCGCCCGGCGATCCAGAAGCGCTACGTCGAGCTCGAGGAGCCGACCCTGGCCGACCAGCGCACCGACATCGAGCGGCTGCGCGACGCGGTCGACGACTTCGAGCTCACCGTCGAGCCCGCGGTGCTCGCGACGCTCGGGCGCACGCTGCGAGCTGCGCACTGGAAGGCCACGGCGGTCGTCGTCGACGACGCCCTGATCGGCGTCGAGCCCGGTGACACCACGGCGACGGCGTACGGGATCGCGTTCGACCTGGGCACCACCACCGTCGTCGCCACCCTGCTCGACGTCAGCACGGGCACTCCCGCGGCGGTGCGCTCGATGCTCAACAAGCAGCAGCCCTTCGGCGCCGACGTCATCAGCCGCATCAGCGCGACGATGCTCGACCCCGAGGGTCTGCCCCGGCTGCAGGAGCTCGCGCAGGCGACCCTCGCCGAGCTGTGCGACGAGGTGCTCGAGGAAGCCGGCGTCGACCGTGCGCAGGTCTACGAGGTCGCGCTGGCCGGCAACGCCACCATGGTGCAGCTGCTGCTCGGCATCGACCCCGAGCCGCTCGGCGTCGCCCCGTTCATCCTCGCCGCGCGCGACTATCCGGGTCTGCGAGCCACCGACCTCGGGCTCGCGCTGCACCCGTTCGCCCGTGCGGTCGTGCTGCCGGCGCTCGGCGCCTACGTCGGCGGCGACATCGTCGCCGGTGCGCTCGCGTCGGGCATGGACCGCGACAAGCGCCTGCGCGTGTTCATCGACGTCGGGACCAACTGCGAGATCGTCATCGGCGACGGGGAGCGCCTCATGGCCACCGCCGCACCCGCCGGCCCGGCGTTCGAGGCGGCGTCCATCCGCAACGGCATGCGCGCCGCTCCCGGCGCGATCGAGACGGTGCGCATCGAGGACGAGGGCATGCGCGTCGAGGTCATCGGCGGCGTCCCCGCGGTGGGGCTGTGCGGCTCGGGCCTGGTCGACGCCGTCGCCGAGCTCGTGCGCGTCGGGCTCATCGACGCGAGCGGCCGCTTCCTGGCTGCCGAGGACGTCGATCGGCTTCGCCCCGACCTCGCCCCTCGCCTCGTCGAGGCCAACGGCGAGCGGCACTTCCACCTCGCGACCGCCGACGAGACCGGTGGCGACCCCGTCGTCCTCACCCAGCGCGACGTCCGCGAGCTGCAGTTCGCCAAGGCGGCGATCAGCACCGGGTGGCGCCTGCTGCTCGAGGAGTTCGGCGCCGAGGAGTCCGAGGTGCAGCAGGTGCTGCTCGCCGGATCGTTCGGCACCTACCTGTCGCCGTCGAGCGCCGTCCGCATCGGCCTGGTCCCCAAGCTGCCCGTGCTGCGCATCGTGAGCGCCGGCAACGTCGCAGGCGAGGGCGCCAAGATGGTGCTGCTCTCACTGCCCGAGCGCCACGGAGCCGCGGCGCTCGTCGACGAGATCCACTACGTCGAGCTGTCCGACCGCACCGACTTCAACGACCGCTTCATCGACGAGCTCTCGTTCCCGGTGTGACCCGATGACCTCCGCGCCCTCGGACGCCGACCAGCCTGTCCGGGTCGGGGTGATCGCGTGCGGCGCGCTGAGCCTCGACATCGGCACGATCGTCGAGCGACACGGCTGGCCGGTCGACGTCCATCCGCTGCCCCCGCTGCTGCACAACCACCCCGAGCGCATCGCCGGGGAGGTCGCCCGCCTGGCCGACGAGCTCGCGCCGCGCTACGCGCGCCTCGCCGTCGGCTACGCCGACTGCGGCTCCTACGGCGCGATCGACGACGTCTGCCGCGCCCGCGGGCTCCCCCGTCTCGGCGGCGACCACTGCTACGACGTCTACGCCGGGCAGCGGCGGCTCGCCGCCGAGCTCGAGGCGCAGCCGGGCACCTACCTGCTCACCGACTTCCTCGCGATGTCCTTCGACCGCACCGTCGTGCAGGAGCTCGGGCTCGACCGGCATCCCGAGCTGCGCGACGACTACTTCGGCCACTACACGCGCGTCGTGTGGCTGGCCGGACGACGCACGCCCGCGGTCGAGGCGGCCGCGCAGGCCGCCGCCGCGCGCATCGGGCTGCCGCTCGAGGTCGTCGACGTCGGGCTCGAGGGCCTCGAGCGCGAGCTCGCCGCACTCGTCGGAGGGTGAACCGTCGGCTCGCGACGTGCCGTGGCCAGAGCTGGGAGTTCGAACGCGTCGGTGAGCGCGCGTAGTCGCTACCAGCTCGGCCGCTCGCTCAGCCGGCGCCGAGATAGACCGCCCAGGGGCCGAACATGTACGAGAAGGTCGCGGGCGCGCCCGTGATCCCCTTGTGCAGCACGAGCACCGAGTTCGGCGACGCGGTCGGGATCCACACCATCTTCTCCGTGATGATCTTCTGTGCGTCGACGACGTCCTGCGCCCGCTTCGCCGGGTCCTGCTCCGACCGCGCCGCCTCGAGCGCGGCGGTGACGGCCGGGTCGCTCCAGTTGCTGAAGTCCTGCGATCCGCCCTGCAGCGCGAGCGTCTTGTAGAGCGACGCGGGGTCGGCGTCGTCGCCGTAGTTGGTGGTCGGGAAGCCGTCGACCGACGCCGACGCCTTGGGGTCGATGAAGAAGTTGATGAAGTTCGACGGGCTCACGTCGTCGAGGGTCACCTTGAGGCCGATCTGCTCGGCGGCCGCCTTGTACGCCAGCACCTCGGCGTTGATCGCGTTCGAGCCCGACGAGGTGCCCAGCCGGATGGTCTGCCCGGCGACGCCCGCCTGCGTGATGAGGTCCTTGGCCTTGGCGAGGTCGGGCTCGAGGGCCGGCAGCGCCTCGTAGCCGGTCTTGAAGACCTCCTGTCCGTAGCCCCAGGTGCCCTGCGCCTCGAGCGCGTGCGGAAGCAGCGCGGCGCCCTTCCACAGCGTGTTGATGATGCCCTTGCGGTCGACGGCGTACGAGAGCGCCAGGCGCACTCGAGAGTCGGCCAGCGGACCCTTCGTGGCGCTCACGACCAGCGCGTCGGTGGCGAACGGCGCGGCCTGGTAGACCTTCACGTCCGGGTTGGTGCGCAGCTGACCGAGCGTGGCGAGCGGGTTGGCCAGGTAGGCGCCGGAGATCGCACCGGTCTGCAGGCCGGCGGTGAGAGCCGCGTCGTCGGGCACGCCGATGAAGGTGATCTTGGTGACCTTGGGCTTGGGGAGCGAGGAGTCCCAGTAGTTCGTGTTCGGGACCACGACCACGCCCTGGCCGGTCTTCCACGAGTCGAGCTTGAACGGGCCCGAGCACATGGTGCCGCCCTGGACGGTGCCGAAGTCCTTGCCGGCCTTCTCGACGAAGGCCTTCTCCACCACCATGCCCGGGGTGGCCGAGAGCTCGCCGGGGAGCCACGTGTCGGGCTGGCTCAGCGTGATCTCGACGGTGGACGCGTCCTTGGCCGTCATCGACTTCACGCGGCTGAAGACCGTCGAGTAGAAGCCGCCGCCGTTGGGGTCGGCCGCGCGCTTGAGGCTGAAGAGGACGTCGTCGGCCGTGACGGGCTTGCCGTCCCAGAACGCCGCACCCGGCTTGATCGTGAAGTCGAGCCTGGTCGGGGAGACCGTGGTCATGGTGGTGAGCCCGGGTCCGATCGTCATGTCGGGCGCCTGGCGCAGCATCGCGTCGCAGATCACCGAGTCGACGGTGTTCTCCGGGTAGTCGAACGCCTGGATCGGGTCGAGCGTCTGGGTCTCGCGGTAGACCGCCCAGGTCAGCGCCCCGGCGTCGCCGGTGGCCGCGGGCGTGAGCACCGTGAAGTTCTCGGTCGGCACCGACGCCGATCCCGAGGTGCTGGGCGCCGGTGCGCCCGAGCAGGCGGCCAGGAACGTGCCTGCGGCGACCAGGCCGACTGCGGTGTAGATGCGACGCGCCATGGTGGGTCCTCCCGGGTTCAGGCCTCACACCCTAGGGGCGGGCGAACCCCGCCCGAGCATGGCCCGATAACGACCCGAGCACGACTCCGTCACCGTCGTTGTGTGCCTGGGCGCCGCTGGGACGACGCGTGAGCACACATCGACGCGAAGACTGGTGTGCAACTGGTCATACATCTGATATATCTAGCGCGTGGTCGCCGCCGTCGTCGAGCCTGAGCTGCTCTCCGATCAGGCGTACCGCGCCATCCGCGACCAGATCGTCACCCTCGAGCTGCCCCCGGGCGCGGTCGTGAGCGAGGCCGACCTCATGGACCGGCTGCGCATGGGCCGCACCCCGGTCCGCGAGGCGCTGCGGGCCCTGGCGCGCGAACGGCTCGTCGACGTCTACCCGCGGCGCGGCATCTTCGTGGCCGGCGTCGACGCCCGCGACCTCGCGTCGCTCTCGGAGGCGCGCGGCATCCTCGAGCCGAGCGCGGCGCGGCTCGCGGCGACGCGGCTCACCGACGCCGACCGCGACACCCTCGACGTGCTCCTGCGCGAGCTCGACGGCCTGCCCGAGGTGCCCGACTCGCGCGCCCTCATCGCCCTCGACCAGCGGCTGCACCGCTTCGTCTACGCGACCGCGCGCAACTCGTTCCTCGAGGGCGTGCTCGACGAGCACTACACGCACGCGCTGCGCATCTGGTTCCTCGCGCTCGACCGCCTCGAGCACCTCGGCGACGCCGTCGCCGAGCACAAGGCGGTGCTCGAGGCGATCCGCGACGGCGACGCCGAACGCGCCGCCGTCACCATGGCCGCCCACATCGACGGCTTCGAGACAGCGATCCGACAGGCCCTCTGACCACCGGGTCCGCCCGAAGAGGAACAAGACGTACCGGCGACGGCGCCGGGCGACCGCGAAAGGGAGAACGATGAGCCTTCCGTCCCAGGCGAAGTGCGTCGTCATCGGCGCCGGCATCGTCGGCAACAGCCTCGTGTGGCACCTGGCCCGCCTCGGCTGGCGCGACATCGTGCAGATCGACAAGGGCCCGCTGCCCAACCCCGGCGGCTCGACCGGCCACGCCTCGAACTTCATCTTCCCGGTGGACCACACCAAGGAGATGGCGCTCCTCACCGAGGAGAGCATGCGCCAGTACAAGGAGATGGACGTCTTCACCGAGTGCGGCGGCATCGAGGTCGCGCGCACCCCCGAGCGCATGCAGGAGCTCAAGCGCCGCGTCAGCTCGGCCAAGTCCTGGGGCATCGACGACACGCGCCTGGTGACCCCGGCCGAGGTCAAGGAGCTCGTTCCCTACATCGACGAGAGCGTGATCCTCGGCGGGTTCTACACCCCCAGCGTCGGCGTCGTCGACTCGCTGCGCGCCGGCACCATCATGCGCGAACGTGCGCAGGAGCTCGGCGCCCTCACGGTCTCGGCCAACACCGAGGTCCTCGGCATCGACGTCGAGGACGGCGTCGTCACGCGCGTCCGTACCGACAAGGGCGACGTCGACACCGAGTACGTCGTGATCGCGTGCGGCGCCTGGAGCCCGCGCATCGCCGAGATGGCGGGCGCCCGCATCCCGCTCACGCCCGCCGTGCACCAGATGAAGGACATCGGCCCGGTGCCGTTCTTCGCCGACACCAAGGGCGACATCGAGTGGCCCATCGTGCGCGACATGGACACCTTCATGTACGAGCGCCAGCACGGCACGGGCCTCGAGATCGGCTCCTACGCGCACCGCGCGATCCTCTACTACCCGGGCGACCTGCCGTCGATCGCCGAGGCTGCGCTCTCCCCCACCGAGTTCCCCTTCACCCAGGACGACTTCGACCTCCAGGACGAGCACGCGCTCGAGCTCATGCCCGACATCGTGGGCGACGAGTCGATCGGCGAGAAGTACGCCATCAACGGCATCCTGTCCCTCACGCCCGACGGCATGCCGATCCTCGGCGAGACCCCCGAGGTGAAGAACCTCTGGTCGTGCGCCGCGGTGTGGATCAAGGAGGGCCCGGGCACCGGCAAGTCCCTCGCCGAGTGGATGGTGCTCGGCGAGAGCGAGATCGACATCAACGCCTCCGACATCGCGCGGTTCCACGAGCACCACAAGACCTGGGACCACGTGCGCTCGCGGACGGGCGAGGGCTTCATCAAGACCTACGGGATCATCCACCCGAGCGAGCAGTGGTCGGGCAACCGCAACATCCGCCTCTCGCCCTACTTCGAGCAGGAGAAGGCGCTCGACGCCGTCTTCTACGAGACGGTCGGCTGGGAACGGCCGTGGTGGTACGAGAGCAACGCGGGCCTCGTCGATAAGTTCGGCGACGCCGTGATGCCGCGCGCCGGCGAGTGGGAGGCGCGCTGGTGGTCGCCGATCATCAACGCCGAGCACCTGCAGATGCGCGAGACGGCCGGCATGGTCGACCTCACCGCGTTCTGCATCTTCGACATCCTCGGCCCGGGCGCGCTCGCGTCGGTGCAGCAGACCGCCGTGCGCCAGATGGACGTGCCGGTCGGCCGCGTCGTCTACACCCCCATCCTCGGGGTGAACGGCGGCTTCAAGTCCGACCTCACGATCATGCGCCTGGCCAAGGACCACTTCCGCGTCGTCACCGGTGGCGCGCACGGCATGGCCGACATCAAGTGGTTCCGCGACCACCTGGCCGAGGGCGCGTCGATCGTCGACCTCACGTCGTCGATGACCACGCTGGGCATCTGGGGCCCGAAGGCGCGCGAGATCATGCAGTCGCTCACTGCCGACGACCTGTCCGACGAGGGCTTCAAGTTCGGCACCTGCCGCACCATCGACATCGGGACGATCCGCGTGCTCGCGTCGCGCATCTCCTACGTCGGCGACCTCGGCTGGGAGCTCTACGTGCCCTTCGAGCAGGGCGCCAAGCTCTGGGACTACGTCTGGGACGCCGGCCGGCCGCACGGCCTGATCCCCGTCGGCATCGGCGTCTACGGCACCACGGGCCGGCTCGAGAAGTCCTACCGCGCGTTCGGCGCCGAGCTCGAGACCGAGTACAGCTCGGTCGAGGCCGGAATGACCACGCCGAAGGTCAAGGACGCCGACTTCGTCGGCCGCGACGCGCTCCTGCGCCAGCGTGCCGAGGAGCCCACCACGATCATGTGCTCGCTCACCGTCGACGACCACACGTCGTCCACCGGCGAGAAGCGCTACATGATGGGCCGCGAGCCGGTCCTCACCGCCGAGGGCGGGCCGATCACCGACGCGCACGGCCGCCGCTCCTACGTGACGAGCGCGGGCTCGGCGCCGAGCCTGGGCAAGCACATCCTCATGTCGTACCTCCCGCCGGAGCACGCCGTCGAGGGCACGTCGCTCAAGGTCGAGTACCTCGGCGAGCAGTACCCCGTCACCGTCGCCCGAGTCGGCAGCAAGCCGCTGTTCGACCCCGAGAACGAGCGGATCCTCGGCTGATGCACATCGCTGTCTGCGTCAAGCGCATCCCGCTGTCGGGGGGTCGGTGGGTCCTCACCGCCGACTCCTCGGAGATCGACACGAGCGGCCCGTCCATGGGCTTCACGCTGTCTCCGCACGAGGAGTGCGCCGCCGAGGCGGCGGTGCAGCTCGTCGAGCAGAACGGCGGCTCGTCCACCGTGCTCACCATCGGCACGTCCGACTCCGAGGAGCAGGTGCGCAGCCTGCTCGCGGTGGGCATCGACCGCGGTGTGCTCATCGAGACCGACGGCCAGGAGTGGGACCCGCAGGCGACGTCGTCGGCCCTCGTGGCGCAGCTGCGGGCCGGTACGCCCGAGGGCGCCTACGACCTGGTCATCTGCGGCACCGAGGCCGGCGACACGGCCGACTACCAGGTGCCCGTGCGCATCGCGCACGCGCTCGGGTGGCCGGTCGTCACCAACGTCAAGGGGCTCACGATCACCGACGGCGTCGCTCGCTGCGAGCGCGCCGTGGGCTCGGCGCGCGAGGTCTACGAGGTGACGCTTCCCGCGGTGATCTCGGTCAAGGACGGCGTCAACATCCCCCGCTACCCCTCGGTGCCGGGTCGCATCAAGGCGCGCAAGAAGCCGGTCGACGTCGTCGCCGGCGAGCGCCCCGAGCCAC